>Ga0070741_10013547_pt1 | contig 14356 bp, 12 predicted proteins | sample Coa_R1_4_FD_66440 | JGI IMG/M metagenome (GOLD analysis project Ga0070741, IMG submission 66440) | Surface soil microbial communities from Centralia Pennsylvania, which are recovering from an underground coalmine fire - Coalmine... | ecosystem: Environmental > Terrestrial > Soil > Unclassified ...
TGGAATCCAAACCTACCCTGTAAGCACTCTCCCGGAGGCGTCCCTTGTATTTGAGTTCCACCAGCTTTTCTTCTACCTCCAAGCGTGTGCCGATTTATGGATGGCTGCTGCTGCTTGCTCTCGCAGCGCACGCGCCGCTGCTCTTATTTCAGTTGCAGGCGGGATCCTTCGACGCCAACACGCACATGTTCTTTGCCGATCACTACGCTCATCACTGGTTCAATCCGTGGAATGAGAAGTGGTTCGCTGGTTTCTCGCAGACGACATATCCGCCGCTAGTCCATCAGTTGATTGCACTGTTCTCCCATATCGTGGGATTAACGTTTGCATACACCATCGTGCAGGCGATCGTGATTCTGCTGCTCCCGATCGGCGTCTATCGCTATGCGCGCTTGTGGGTGAATGACCGCGCGGCGCTGTATGCAGCTATCGGCAGCATCTTCCTGGGATCACTCGCCCAGATGGTTTATCAGTCCGGCCAGATCAATACAACGTTCGCCTCCGTGATGCTTCTCAATTCTCTGCCTTTCTTTTATGCATGGATTCGCGAAGGCAGCGGGCTGGCGTTCTGGAAGGGCATTGCAATTTTCCTCGTCGGCTGCGCAGGCCACCACGTGAGCATGATCTTTGCCACTCCGTTCTTTGCGCTGCCGATTATCTGGTTGGCATTCATCGATCACCGCGAAGATCGAGCCGACGCGACGGCGAGAGGGGTCGCAGTTCGTACCGCGATCTTCGCCGCACTCGCAATTGTGGGTGTCCTGGTAGTCCTATATCCATATTGGGTAGAACTGTGGCACAACCCGATTAAGCAAGCCCCGATTTATCACGAGAGCCGCGCGAACTACATTCTCGAGCCTTTCCAGGGAATGAACTTTTTCATCATCCCCACTGGCGCGCTCCTTCTTGCGATTCCATTCATTTTCTGGCGCGGAGCGACGGACCGCCGCTTGCGTCCGCTGTTCCTCGGCTGGTGGTTCACGGCGATGATCGGCTTGGGCGGCACCACGCCGTTGCCCAAAATAGTTTTTGGCACGCGTATTTGGGAGGTTTTGACCTACGAGCGCTTCACCTATTGGGCCACGCTGATGGCGCTGCCATTTGCGGGAATCATCGCTGACTGGCTGATTGAGCGCTTCCGCGGCAAAGCCATGGCCGCACTCGCCCTCGCGGCGGTACTTTCAGGCGCTGGCGCACTCGCCTGGCTGCACGCAAATCCAATTAATTCGAACTCCTTCAGCATTGAGGAGGTCGTCAACTTCCTGAATCGGGATGATCACGCCAAATACCGCTATATCACGCTTGGGTTCGGAACGCAGCTCGCTCGTGTGGGGGTGCTGGCCAATGCCAGTTCGGTTGATGGCGACTACAATTCCGCGCGTCTGTTACCCGAATTAATGGAAGGCGGCTCGGCGCAGTTAACCAACTCCAAGTACTTCCGCCACGGCATGGAAGCTCTGCGCGCGATGTTAAAGCATGCCGACCACTACGGACTCAAGTACATCTTCGTCCGCGATCGTTATTACGAGCCTCTGCTTGCTTTCGCCGGGTGGCGCGAAGCTGAGATCTACGACAACGGCAACGTCACTCTATGGACGAAGGAAGATGTTCCTCCGGCGCACAAGATCACGCCACCGCCGGGGGCTGTGCCCACCGAATTCCAGGATCTCCTCTGGGGCACGCTGCCGATGGCTACTGTGATCTTTGCTCTTGCCTTGCTGATTCTCTTCCCAGAACGGAAACGCATCGCTGAAACCATCGACTTCCCGGCCACCGCAGCGGCGGAGCCCGTGGTACTGAGGGAGGCACAGTAATGGGTCGCCTGTTTTTCGTCATCATGATCGTCATCACCGGGGCGCTGGTCGCCATCGGTACAGCTCCTGCAAAAGAGAAAGAAAGCACGAATTCGCCAGTCGGCACGGTACAGGCCTTTTACGATCACGTGAAAGCCGACGACTATCGCGGCGCCTATACGCTGATCGCTGCTTCGAGCAATGTCGATTTCAACACCATGTACCACGACATCGCCGGACGCGATGGCAGCCTGAAGACGCTCTCGCACCTGCAGAGCGTCGAGCCGCGCGTGATCGCGCATAACGAGAATCAAACCATCGTGCGCGCGAGTCTCGATTGGGCTACGGCCGTGGGAGCTCTGCACGAGAATCGCGATCTCAAGCTCATCAACGACAACGGCACGTGGCAGATTGTGTGGCCTAAGCAGCACGTTCCCAACTTGCCGCCGCAGGTGATTCCAGTGAACTACCTGCGCTGGGACATCATCCACAGCGACTCGGAAGACAACGAATGGGGCGCGCAGAACGTGGAGAGCCCGCATGTGCGCATCACTTCGATGAATGCTGTCGAGCGCGAAGGCAAGGTGATCATTCTCGGCGAACTGGTGAATGAAGACACAGTTCCCGGGTACGTCGACGTCGAAGGCATTCTCATTGGCAAGGACGGCGAGCAGCTTGGCGAAGAAACCAGTTTCGACAAGATTTCGCACGTGCTCTTGCCTAAAGAAGTCACGCCGTTCCGCATCGACTTCGATGGCGTGCACCTGAATCAAGTGAAAAAAGTCACGCTCAATCCGACTTCGATTCTCGTGCCTGCGTCTGCCGATCCGGTGATCGGCGTGATGCATCAGCAGATTGCGAAGACCGATTCGGGGCACTCTGTTCTGCAAGGCGAACTCGTAAACCAGAGCGGGGAATTAGTGAATATCCCGCAGGTGCTTGCCACCTACTACGATTCGCAGGGACACGTGATCTGGATCTCAGACGGATACGTCGATCAGGCGCTGCGTCCGCAGATTCCCGTTCCATTTGCGGTGAGCATCAACGACGACATCGCCCCCAACGTCCACAGCTATCGTGTGGTCGTGAATCACTACTCGATGGACCGCCCGAGCGCATAGGTGAGTATCAGGATGAAGCGATTATTTCTCACAACTGTGATCATGCTGGCGGCTGGCGCCTGGGCGGCGGATTTGCGCGTGCCTGAAAAAGCAGTGGCCGGACAAAACACGACCATTGCAACAACGGGCAGTGGCGACGCCACCTTATACGTAGTTGGGCCCGGCACGGCCATCAAGCGTGATATCAAGCTGGGCAGCGATGTCGAGATTAAAGGCGAGCAACTGCGCAAGTCAGGCTTCTACGAAGTAGTCGTCAAGAGCAGCGATGGCGATAGCACGAAGCAGCTCTACGTGGCTCCAGCAGCTCCGGAGAAGATCAACTTTCTCGCTCGTCCTTCGCGCGTGCCGGTCGGACAGCCGAAGGTGATCGCCGGGACGGCATTCGTCTTCGATCAGTTCGAGAACCTCGTTCTCGCGCCAACTCCCATCACTTTTAATCTTGCAGTCCCCGGCGCGCCGGCAAAAACGCAGCGCATGACCACGAAAGACGGAGTTGCGTATTTGCAGACCGGATCGGGAACAAAGGCAGGACCAGGACAGTTCATCGTCAGTGTCGGCGATAACTCAGTTCGGCGCGTGGTCGAAGAGACCGCCTCCGAGCCCTGCAATCTGCGTTTCAAAGTCCATAAGGAAAAAGAAGGACTCATCGCCGAGACAGATCCGGTGCGCGATTGTTCCGGCAACGCTGTTCCCGACGGCACCATCGTGACCTTCATCTCGAACGAGCCCGGCCAGGGACGCTCGACGGTTGATGCCCGCATCAAGAAAGGCGTGGCTCGGGCAGTGCTGCCTGCGGTTCCGGGCACTACGATCTCCGTGGCATCGGGAGTGGTTCTCGGTAACGAAGTGCGCTGGGGAGGAGGACTGTGATGGCGCGCCCAATCGAAGTCCGTCCTAATGCGGGAAGCGACACTGTTCTGCGCTGGGTAATCCTTGGCATCGCGCTGGCGCTGATCGTCACCGGCGGACTGCCGCTACTATCGCGGGTCTTCGCCGATACTCCTGACGTTGTGCAGGTTCGGCTCGATGCCTCCAACATTCAGCCTCGTCCGCTGGAACAGTTAACTGGACAAGCGATCGTGAAGAAGTACTCGCAGGCGTGGAAAGATATGGAAACCGCGCTCGCAGAGAATCGTCCGGGAGTGCTCGATGAAAGCTTCGTCGGATACGCCCACGATAAGCTTCTCGCGCAAATCAAAGAACAGCAGAAGAGCGGATTGAGCACACGCTACGTCGATCACGGACATCAGGTGGAAGCGACGTTCTATTCTCCGGAAGGTTCGGCGGTGCAGCTACGCGACACGGCTCAGCTCGAAGTTCAGCTTCTGGACGGAGACAAGGTCGTAAGCTCCCAGAATGTCACGCGCAAGTACATCGCTGTGATCACCGTCGTTGAAGATACCTGGAAGCTACGGGTGCTCGAAGGCGTGCCGGGGTTCTGAGCTTTATCTTCTTTGTCATTCCGGCGCCTGCCTTTGGCGGAGGAATCCCTACCTCCGCCCATGCTCGCAAGGTAAGCGCATCGAATTCCATAGCGATTCCTCCTCCGGTTCACGCGAAAGCGCGCGTGAACCTACGTTTCGGAATGACACGCGTCGCACATTACATTTCTTTACCCTCTCGAACTCCCAGCCCTGCTAAACCCATCCTAATGCGCGACTTTGGCTCGTGCGTACACGTCTAACTAGGTGCTCAGGATTGGGATTAGGGCACCGGCCTGAGTGCACGTGGGATGCAGTAATGCGACAATCGTAAGAACCAAAAGTCTGCGGCCGTTAGCGCCAGTCCGCGAAGTCGAGTACGAATGCCAGTTACCGAGGCTCCACCTAAGTCGCCGTCCGAGCAACGCGCGTTGCGCCGCGACTTGCCGCAGGATCCCGCCGAACTCCACCTTCTCATCGAGGAATTGCAAGACGAGCGGGAACAAGGACGCCGTCGCGAAGCGGTCTGGATGTCGGTCATCCTGCACCTGCTGGTGATCCTGACCATCGTGCTCCAGCCAAAGCTCTTCCCAGATTGGTTCTCGTCAAAAGACAAAGTCGTCCTCGTTACCCCCGAGATGCAGGACAAGGACATTCAATTCCTGGCTCTGCCCAAAGACGCGCAGAAGCCCACACCGCCGCCGAAGACCAACATCATTTCCGACAAGAACCGCATCGCGCAGGCGCGTACACCTTCGCCCGACCGCCACACGCTGGAAGAGCTGCAAAATGCGCGCCGTCAGGGAGCGCCGGGCAATCGCGGAATGCAGGCGCAGCCCGCGCCTCCACAGCGGGCTGCAGCTCCGGCTCCGCCGCAAGGACAGCAGCAGGCACAGGCTGCGCCTCCGAAGCCGGCTGAGAATTCGAACACCGTGGCTAAGCTCGAGCCGCCCGAGCAGGAACGCCCTGCGAATCGAAACGTGTTCAGCACCGCGGGTTCCGCAGGATCGGTAATCCAGCAGGCGGCGCGCGCAGCTGCTCAGGGTCATGGAGCCGGCGGGGAATACGGCATCGGTCCTCTGTCCCCGAATACTGACGCGCAAGGCGCGGTCGATATTCTCAGCGACACCCTCGGCGTCGACTTTGGTCCGTACCTGTCGCGCGTTCTCGAAGATGTGCGCCGCAACTGGTACAACCTGATTCCTGAAGAGGCTCGCTCGCCGATCTTCAAGCAGGGGAAGCTGACGATTCAATTCATCATCGACAAGAACGGGGCCGTGGAAGGGATGCACCTCACCTTTCCTTCAGGCGATGTTGCCCTGGACCGGGCGGCGCTGGGCGGAATCACGGCGTCGAATCCCTTCCCGCCGCTGCCCAAAGAGTTCAATGGCCCGTATCTCGCCCTGCGCTTCCGCTTTTACTACAATCCCAACCGCGGCGAGTTGAAGTAAGTGGGCGCTCAGCGGCAGCAAGCGCAAGGCCTGTTGCTGCTGGCTTTCGTCCTGGCAGTCCTGTTACTCATCCGTTACTGGGCACGGATTCCTTGGCTGGCGAGGTAAGTGCCACCTTAATTGCGCCTTACGCGATGATCGCTGCAAGCGTTTCGCTGTGTGCAAAAACTCCGAAATTCATTTTTCTGAAACGTTAGTAATCGGACCTTCAATTCGTTCGGTGTTTGCTTTGTAAGCTGATGAAAGCACGGCGCTTATATATGCATCAGGAGTTAGGCAAAGTGTATAAACTGCTGAAAGTAGGCGACCTGTTGGCCCACTTGTCGGCTTTCCCACAAGGTTTTTCACAAAATTCAGGAAATCTCATTTTGAGACGACCCGCGCACACACCGGAAATCGAGTAAGAAAAGTTTCCGATCGTCGGCAGCGAGAATGTTTAGAGATCGCACGCATTGATCGTCTTGAGCAGCGACTCCTTCTGGTGATAAGTTTGCGTCGCGTGCGGCGATGCGTCGACCCCGAAAAGGTCTGTCAAGCTGTAATGGGGAAGCCCAGGTAAGAGGGACCGGGTTTCGGATCTGCCGTTGGTTTCCATTGCCATAGGTTGGCAATGCGACGCAAGCTGACGGGTCCGGCCGGAATTGAATCTAAGTAGGTACAGGTTCTGGCATGTCTTTTGATAATTCGCCAGAAGCGGAGGGTTCTTCGTTCATGGGTACGAATCTGCCATCTTCGGACGTTCAGGTTTTGCACTCCTGGAAGGAGATCGCTTCCTACACGGGACGTGGCGTTCGCACGTTGCAACGGTACGAAGCGTGTCTCGGATTTCCAATTCATCGGCCGCTCGGCAAGCCACGTAGTTCGGTTTTGGCTTTCAAACACGAGATCGATCAGTGGCTGGAGAAAACCCCAGTCGACGTACAGCAAGCGAGCGAGAAAGTCTCAATAGCACCTGCCGAAGCTCTTCGTGGAGCTGAGAGTCGGCTAGAGGCGCTCTATCAGCGCGTTATGGAGTGGCGGTCCAGAACTGAATCGATGCAGCAACGGCTGGCTTCCATGCGGAACTCCGTAAACTTCATGCAGGAAAACCTGACGGCTATGCTGGAAAGAGTGGAAACGACGCAGCGGCTGGTGTGGAAGTCTAAATCCGATTGGGAGCAGGTATCGAGCGCAAGACAACGGAAGCATCAAGAGATGCACTCACAGAACATGCGTTGCAGCGCGTCCGCAGCCAATTAGATCAAAAGCTTGCCTGAATGGCTGAATGCGTACTTAGCTCGCAGTAGAGTGGGTTTTAGCAAGCATCTGTGCGGGGGGGGCGCCAAGCGGGAGCGGTGCTCCATTGCCTTGAGCATGGAAGTGTTCAGCTTCTCCAGGAGAAGAGCGGTATTTTTCAGGCGTTCCTGCACTGAGAGCGCACGCTCTTTCCCGACCTTTGCCTTCAAATAGAGCTCGTCGATGGCCGTGGCATTGTTCGCCTGGTTGCGCATCGGACTGCGGCTCAGCCACGCGTCTACTTCATCGGAGAAAGCAAGTACGGCGCTGCGGGGCGAGCCTGCTGGACGATGCACGGGAAATCCGAGTTGCATTTCGTAGCGCTGAATCGTGCGCACACCACGGCCTGCATAGGCAGAAATCTCTTTCCAGGAATGGAGGACACGACGATTGGAAGCTGGCTGCGTGCTCATGGACTGCACTGCTATTTTGTGCGTTGACGCCATTCTAGTCCCGTTCGAGTTGGCTCCAAACAACTTTATTTTCTCAGGTCTTCCTGGCGGTTTTGCGCCTGTTCGCGCGCTGCTCTCGGATTCTTGCGTGTAGCCGTTCTGCGCGTTCGTGCGCGACCTCGGCGGAGTCGTGGAGCGCGTGTGCTTCCTGCAGCAACTGACGGGTCTTTCTCGTGGCTTCCTCGGCCGCCTTGATTACCTCGTTCAAGCTTTTGTTCTTGGGCCTGTTTTCTATAGCCATCAACTCACCTCTTCGAGCTCTTCAGTCGACGCTTTGTCCTCCCCTTCTGCATCGCTCTGCCGGCGTTTGGAGCCGACCAGCATTTCCCGCAACACAGCGGCATGCTGCATTCGTTCCCGTGCTTTCTCGGCAAAGCGCTTGGAGGCATGCGGACGATTGCGCGTTTGCGCCATGTCCGCGAGTCGTTGCTCCAGCGATGCGCTTTCCTCCAGCGATCGCAGCGCCACCCACAATGAGCGCTCCACATCTTCGTTGCTTGCCTGAAACATGCCTTCAGGCGAGTAGGAGTGCCCGACGCGGCATTCGTAGCGAATAGCCCCATTCTCATCGACTTCCCAGATGGAGCCGTGGCAATCAGGACAGGTGAATGAGGTCTGGGTTTGTTTGTTCTCCTGCTTGCTTTTGTGGTTTGGAGCACGCGCCATAGATTTGGCCTCCACTCTGGCGAGACGATTGAGCACGTCTGCGATCTCTGCCAGGGGCACACAGTAGTCTGGCTGCACCTGATCGAGCGCATTGCGAGGCATCGAGGCTACTTCGGCATCGTCTGGGTTTTGCACGATGGTGGCTCCGCCCGCGTTGTGAATTGCGAGCAATCCTGAGCTGCCATCATCGAGAAATCCGGTAAGCACCACGCCAATCACGCGCGGTCCGAAATGTCGGGCGGCGGTGCGGAAGAGCAGGTCGATAGCCGGGCGATGGCGGTTGTGACGCGGACCATTCACAACCCGCACCCGATCGGCCTCAAGCAGCAGATGCTTGTTGGGAGCAGCAACATAGATTCGTCCCGGACGTATCGCTTCTCCGTCTTCTGCCTGATGCGCTGGAATCTTCGAGCAGCGGTTCAGAATATTCGGCAGCAAACCACTGCTGTCGGGAGCGACGTGAACAACCACAAAGATGGCGGCATCCAAATCGGGAGCGAGACCACTTGTAATCTGCTTGAGCGCTTCCACTCCCCCGGCAGAGGCGCCGATCACCACGATATCGTGCACTGGGAAAACTCCATCCGTGATTGGAACTTGGCCTCGCTGCGAAAGATGTCTTACAAACGTGAACGTGAGAGGATCGACGCGCCTCCCGCCGGTGTTTTGGCGAGCAGCCAGCACTAGCTCTTGGCGGTAATTGAGGAACTGCTACACCCAACGAAAGTGGTCCGGCAGGGCTAGAGTCTACTCGCATCTATAAAAAATTAAACGCCAACATGTGCCACGAAGGGTGTGTAATGGAGATATACCCGACAAAGGTTCGGCCGTTCTTGACCCTACCCCTGCTGGGCGGAGGGGCGAAATGGCACGCATCGATACGTGCGCAAAACAATCGCGAGCGCCGACTGAAGTCAACCGAGTCATCGCCATTGGAGGTTCCGCCGGCGGCATCGACGGCCTTCAGGCAATTCTGCCGCAATTACCGCCTCTTCTGAATAGCTGCGTTTTGATCGTCGTTCACCTCGCTCAGGGACGCCAATCTTTTCTGCCCCAAATTTTGCGCAGGAACGCGCGTTGGCAAGTGCAGCACGCGCAGGACTGCGAAGTCCTCTGCGCCGGAGTTGCTTATGTTGCTCCTCCCGATTTGCACCTTGTATTATCGGGAAACTCTTTGCAGCTACTTCCATCGGCGGCGGTGCGTATGTCGCGTCCGTCAGTGGACGTTCTATTCGAGTCGGTAGCTCGCGAGTGCGGCGCGTCAGCCATTGGAGTGCTGTTGTCCGGCGCGGGCCGCGATGGTTCCGAGGGGCTTCGTGCACTCAAGCTTGCGGGGGCGCGAACCATCGTGCAAGACCCGGCTGAAGCGATGTTTCCTTCCATGCCGTTTCACGGGATTGAAACCGGTTGCGCCGAATTTGTGATGCAGTTGAAGTGTATCGCTCCCAAAATTTTTTCTTTGTGTTCTTAAGGCATGAATCGTGACGTTGGATGAGCTACTTCAGTCGCTTGCGGAAGAGCGCAATTTTGAATTGCGCGGCTACAAGCCGACTACGCTCGAACGCCGCATCCGCAAACGCATGAGCCAGCTTGGCGTCTCCAGCTTCGAGCCCTATCTCGAATACATTCGCGCCAATGAGCACGAGACTAAGCATCTGCTGGACACGATTCTGATCAATGTCACGGAATTCTTCCGCGATCCGGCAGCGTGGGACGTCATCGCGGAGACCGTGCTTCCCTACTTGCTGAAGCCGCTGCGAACCGGCGACAGCTTTCGCGCGTGGGTCGCCGGTTGCTCAAGCGGCGAGGAAGTGTACTCGTTGGCCATCCTGGTTGCCGAGTACTTCGGACCACGCATTGCCGAATTCGACATCAAAATTTACGCCACTGACGTGGATGAAAACGCATTGACGGTTGCAAGAAGGGGAGAATATCCGCCGGAGAGATTGCGGCGCGTGCGTCCGGAGTGGCGGCAGAAATATTTTTCGAACGCCAAAATGCCGCGAGTGGTTCGCGATGTGCGGCGTATGTTGATCTTCGGACGCAGCGATCTGGCGCAGGATGCGCCAATTTCGCATGTGCAGATGATTGTGTGTCGGAACGTTCTCATCTATTTCGACGCCATCACGCAAAAACATATATTGGATCGCCTGCACTATGCGCTCGATCCAGGCGGTATTCTCTTTCTCGGCAAATCTGAATCGAAGTTGAGCAACTCGACGATGTTCCGGCCCGTCGATTCCCGTTGGAGGATCTTCCGGAAAGATCATTTGCAGGCGAACGGCGATTTCCATCGTCAGTTCGCACTCAGGAGCGGCAAGGCAATGAACTCTGAAGATGGGGCCGCAAACGAACACCACGCCTCAAAACTGTATTTTCGCGCCCTGCTCGAGGTGTTGGAACCGGGCGTCTTCGCACTCGACGCAAATGACGTTCTTATCGTGGATAACAAGCCGGCACTGCAACTGTGGGGGATCTCCGGCAACAAAGTTGTCGGACGGCATATCAGCGAATCCGCATTGGGAAGGCAGTGTCCCGATCTGGTACAGAAGATTGAAGAGAGTCATCGCAACCCCGGCCAGCTACTGAAGTTCGAGTGTCCGATTAAAGTCGCGAATCAGACTCGCGTTCTGGCGGTCACAGTGCGGCCAGTTAGCGGCGAAAATGGAGATCGCGTAGGCACGCTCATCTATGCCGACGACGTAACCCATCGCGAGCGCTTGCAGACCACCATCGAGCAGCTCGAAGCCACGGGCGAGGAGCTGCAATCGGCAAATGAAGAGCTGGAGACTACAAATGAAGAGCTCCAGTCTACCAACGAAGAGCTTGAAACCACCAATGAAGAATTGCAATCGACAAACGAAGAGCTCGAAACCACGAACGAGGAACTTCAGTCGCTGAACGAAGAACTCGAAAACATGAATGAAGAGCTCGAGTTCCGCACCCGCGAACTCGATACCCTCAACAGCCGCTATGCCGAGACGTTCGAGCGTATGCCGTGGGCGGTGATGGTCCTCGACAGCGAAGGCCGAGTGCAATTCTGGAACAGCGCTTCGCGCAATCTTTTTGATCTGGAAGCTCGATCCGTTGTGGGGCTTGAGCTATCTCAATTGCCCATCAATCCCGAAGTGCGCGCCGCTCTCGTTCGCCGAAGCAAGGCGGTCGGCGAGCGCAATACGCCCATTCTCCTGCGCAATCAGCAGCTCAATTCCGGGCGCTCCAAAACGGTCTTCGATGTCCACCTCACTCCTCTGAATCGCGATGGCGGCAAGCCGAGTCTGCTGCTCATGTTTGCTCCGCAGCAGTCGGGAATGGAAGGCGGAAATTCGACTGGCCACCGCCCGGCGAATCAGAAATCAGGGAAATCGAAGGGCACGGCAAAGGTTGGGACGAAAAGTGCCATGAAGAATGGAAAAAAGATGCGCTAGACAGTATCGAGAGTGCTGAAACCTTTATAGCTGTCAGAGTTTGGGGTTCGAGAAGTTCCGTATTTTAAGTAGTCGAGGCAAAGTCGTGACCTTCGCTAACTCCCCGACATTCTTCGCAGCGTGTTAACCCTGGGACGCTTGCGACTCACCACGCCATAAGCGAATTCATCGGCACTGCGGTCTGACTCTGCTGCGCCACTCTATTCAAGTCCCTGAGCTTTTGAAAGGCTACCGCGCGCATTTCCGGATTGGAGCTTTCGTCGAGATAAAGATGATATTCAGCTGCTGCCATTTGCGGCTGATGCAGTGCCTCATACGCCGAGGCTGCGATCAGGTGCACGGTGTCCCAGTTCTGATGGTTGAGGCGATGTGCGGCTTGGGCCGCGCGGATCGCGTCCTGATATCTGCCAAGTTTTGAATAAGCATCCGCTTCCATTCCGTAGACGTCGGCATGATCGCGGGAGCCAGCGCGAAATCGTTCGAGAAAACCGATTGCTGCATCGTACTGCTTCTCCAGCATGCAAAGCTTCGCCAAATTCATGAGCGCTGCCTTGCTGCGCGGGTTCAATTCGATGGCCTTTTCAAAGTACTGGCGCGCGGCGGGGCGGTTCTTTTGCTGGTCTGAGATCACTCCCAGAGCGTTGTAGGCACGCGACAGCTTCGGGTCGAGCCTGGCTACTTCCAGAAAATCCGTTTTTGCCTTTTCCAGATCCCCATGTTGAAGTGCGACGAAACCTTTTTCGAATTGTTCGCGCGCCTTTCGCGGAACGCGGAGGTCCTCAACATCGAGATCGTCCTCAACCAGTTGGTTTTTTGCATTCGCATGGCCGAGGATGCTCACCCGCAGCTCGCAAGCTCCCGATTCGGGAACGTGGAGCGGGCCGGAGGTTACGAAGTTCGTTCCTTCGCCGGTTTGCACACGATAATCTCCGGGTACAAGCGGGGGTAAAAAGAGAGTACCGTCAAACGGAACCTTCATTTCCGACAGGCGCCTGTCCCCGGCAAATAGCTGCAGTTTCATGTTCGCAGGAAGAGAGCCGGTAGAGATGTTTACCTGCACGCGGCAGACGCGAGCTTCCGATTGAGAACCGAAGGAGAAAGCCGAGACGAACAGCACGATCGCGAAACATACGACACAACGCATTGCGGGAGCCCTCGCCTGAATGACGGGCTCCGCAGTGGGTCGATAGTTATCGAGTGATTAGTAGTCGCTTTCGCGTGATATCTGCCGCGCAAACAGTTATGTCGGAAAAGTACGTCTTCGTCCCGTGCTGTTCCGTATTCAACACGAGTTTGACTTCGACTGGAAATTGAACCGGCGGAACTCAGTGCTGCAGCTGCATTATTCACAAAGTATCTTTATCGCGTAGGTCCCGAGGGACTGTCATCCTGTCGATAACCACGACGGCGCTGTCAAGCAAGCGAGCCAAAACGAAAGCATTCGAGAGGTCCAGCACTCCAGCCAAACGAAATCAGCGTGTTACCCTCTTGTGGTTCAACTTCGCTGCCCGGAGCTTCCATCCTTGTCTTCATCTCGACGGCGGATTGCTGCCATTGCTATAGGCGCATTCTTTGTTCTTACCGGATTCCGATCGGGTCCACAGGCCACAAACAACGCACAGCTGGTGTTCGGCTTTCGCGATTTTTCGCGCCAAGCCGATATTGATCGCAAATTCAACCAGTCTCCCGACTCGAAGCTCGCGGAACAGCATCTGCGCACGCTGACCCAGGCTCCGCATGTTGCGGGTTCTCCCGAAGATCGCAAGACCGCTGAGTACGTTGCGCAGAAGTTTCGCGAGGCGGGTCTCGATACGCAGATTGTCGAATACACGGTGCTGTTGTCGTTTCCGCAAGAAGTCAGCATCGACGTCACTGCTCCGGCAACCGTGAAGATGCATGGACCGAGCCGCGAGCAGGTAGGCGATGATCCATATCAGAACGATCCGCGCATCCTGCCGGCGTTCAATGCGTACTCGCCTTCAGGCGATGTTGAAGCCGAAGTCATCTACGCAAATTACGGGAGCCCGCAGGATTACAAGCAGCTTGAGGCCATGAAGATTGATGTGCGGGGCAAGCTGGTGATCGTTCGCTATGGCGGAAATTATCGTGGCGTGAAGAGCCTGGTGGCACAGGAGCATGGCGCTGCGGGAGTGATCATTTACTCCGATCCGATCGACGACGGCTACTACCGTGGCGACATGTATCCCAAGGGTCCGTTCCGTCCGCCAACGGGCGTGCAACGCGGCTCAGTCGACTTCACCTTTTACTACGCAGGCGATCCCACCACGCCGGGCATAGCTTCTGTGCCGAACCTGCCCGACTTTCAGCGCACGCCGCCAGCCTCAGCTACAGATCTGCCGAAGATTCCCACCATGCCGCTCTCGTTCGGCGATGCAAGCCCCATCATGCAGAACCTAACCGGGCCGGAGTCGCCGCGCGATTGGCAAGGTGCATTGCCATTCACCTATCACATTGGCCCAGGACCGGTTCGGGTAAAGATGCACCTCAAGATGGATATGCCTTACAAAACCATTTGGGACGTGATCGGAACAGTGCGCGGCAGCGAATTTCCCGACGAGTGGGTCTTGGGAGGCAATCATCGTGACGCATGGGTGTACGGCGCAGTGGATCCAAGCAGTGGCGGAGCAGCGATGCTGGAAGCGGTTCACGGTATCGGTGACTTGCTGAAGACCGGATGGAAGCCACGCCGCACGCTAGTCTTCTGCAGCTGGGACGGCGAAGAAGAGGG
>Ga0070741_10013548_pt1 | contig 14355 bp, 13 predicted proteins | sample Coa_R1_4_FD_66440 | JGI IMG/M metagenome (GOLD analysis project Ga0070741, IMG submission 66440) | Surface soil microbial communities from Centralia Pennsylvania, which are recovering from an underground coalmine fire - Coalmine... | ecosystem: Environmental > Terrestrial > Soil > Unclassified ...
TCCTCCTTCTGCTTGCTGCCAACCTCTCATGCTCTTCGTCGTTTTTCCTCCTGACCAGTGTATCACACCGGAGCCTCTGCTCCGATGGGCTTACTTGTGGGTAATTGTCAGGGCAAGCGCCAGGCCCCCGCCCCATTTCCGCCCATCCCCTTGCCCCTACCAACCACCCAACATCGCATCTTCCCAGAAAACAAATCCAAACGGCATGTGCGATGTTGGACCGGAGGCGTAGGGGCAAGGGGAGGTGTGGAGAGGGGTGGGGGCCTCGCGCTTGCCCTGTGGCGAAACGGATTCGTTCTGGAGGGGGAGATTGGCGAAAAGGAAGGGGGAGCCCGGTAGGGTTTGGGACACAGTATCGGGAACAAGCCAGCCAGCAGGGCAAGCGCGAGGCCCCCACATCCCCGCCATCCCCGCCCCTTGCCCCTACCGTTCCTCCCCATGATCATCTGTGCCGCCGCCTTTTTGACCCGTCAGGTTCTCCGATAGGATCAGCACCCGTTCCCAAAAAAACAAACGGGGCTGACCATGTTGGACCGGAGGCGTAGGGGCAAGGGGCGGTGCGAGGGTGGGAAGGGGCCTCGCGCTTGCCCTGGGGCGGGTTGATACGATTTCAGATGTGGGCACGACAATGAATTGGACGCGCTGAAGCGAACGCCCAATCATGCATCGCGGGCAAGCAGGGCAAGCACGAGGCCCCCTCCCAGGCCCATCCACTGCCCCTTGCCCCTACCGTTCCTCCCCATGATTATCTGTGCCGCCGCGTTCTTTCTCCCCGGTTATTCGATGGGATCGACATCTGTGCCTCCAAAAAATCTAAACGGGGACGACAATGTTGGACCGGAGGCGTAGGGGCAAGGGGAGGTGTGGAGAGGGGCGGGGGCCTTGTGCTTGCCCTGCTGGGGCTGACGTTATGGGGAAGGATTATGCTGTTCTTTTTTCAGGGTGGCCCTCAATGGATTGGTGCGGATGTATTCACGGATACGCGTCAATTCGTCTTCGCTGCGAATGACATGCTCCATGTAATTTCTTTGCCAGCATTTGTCCTGCTCGTTCAGACCGGTCCCCTTAATATGCTTGAGCCATTTGACGCTGGTCAGTGATTTATAGACTCCCACGACTTTGCCCAGGGTAATACGCTCCGCTACACTCGCGCCCAACCAGACGATAAAGTGAACGTGATCGGGCATGATTACGTATTCGTCGAGCGTGAGACCTTGAAACCGTTCCGGTAAAGCGTACCATGTCTCCTATAGAATGGCTCGTAACGCTGGCTGTTCAAAATAAGGGACGCGTCCCTGCGTGCAGATCGTGACGAAATAGGCCCCCTTCGAGGTGTAATGATATTCTGGCAAGCGGATCGAGCGTCTGTGATGGATATTGGGGTCATACTGTGCTTTGCCCATGCCCTCCCACCTCATAGTTTTGTTGTGTGCGCGTATTATAGAATATTGATGCTTTAATGCAATACGCATTTATGATGATTTTCTACGTTAGAGGTCTTATCTCGCGCTTGCCCTGTGGCGGGATGAGCCTTGCCTCACCTGTGCCCCCCCTTCTCCCCATCGTTTCTGAAGCTACATGAAACGTCCTCGTTCGCAGAATATTGAAGAGGGTAAATCTGCTTTGGCTCGATCTGTTTCTATCCACTCCTCAAGAACCCCCGCTATGAAATATGCTTGACTTCTCGTGGAATCTGGAATAGGCAATGAATTTCCTCCCGGTTGGTGCTGCTTGTTACACTGAGATTAAGAGGGAAATACCCTTTTATTGCTTGAAAAGGAGAACTTACATGGCTATTGCCCGGGCAACTACCGTGGTTGATCTGGATGCTCATATTCGCGAGGTGGAGGCAGCCGAGGCGCTCAAAACCTTTACCGATAGCGATGAGGTCAGAAATATGCAGTTGGACTATAGCGAAGTGCGTTTCGACAGTCAGATCAATTACCTGCTTGATCAATTGAACCCCGGTGAACAGATGGATACCATCGATCAACTGGAACAAAGCAACAACACCTCCCAGATCCAGCCGATGCAGATTCGCCGCTATGAGGAAGTCAAGAACAGCTACACCTGGACCTCCGAACATGGCTTCTCGGTGGGCGTCACCGTTTCTGCCAAGATCAAGGTGCCGTTTGTGGGAGGAATCGATACCTCAGTGGAGACCTCCTATTCCTATACCAGCACCGAAAGCCAGACCGAAGAAAAAACGCGCGGCTGGGACTTTACGCAAACGGTCAACGTGGCTCCCTATACCAAAGTGATTGCGCTGCTGATGCTGCAAAAGACGAAGCCACGCATCCCTTATACTCTCAGTTGTACCATCACAGGGAATGTGAAGACCGCTGCTGACCTGTACTATCGGGGACAATTGAAGGGCTATTATGAATATGCTGCACCCGTCTCCATGTACATTGCCATCAAACCATTAGCTAACTTTCGTTGGGAAGGCTACGCTGCGTATTTTACTAGCAGCGGGATCTTTACAGCCAACGAAGGGATTAAAGCCCTTATTGATCTGAAGGAGACGCCTTTACAAGGGGGCCGTGCTGCCGAGCATCGCATCATCGATGTGACACCCGGAATGGAGCGCCAGGTTCGGAGGCTTGAACAGTAGACTATGAGTCATTCAAACGAGGCAAGCGCAGCCTTGCCCCGTTTGCTGTGATGTCACCTCGTAGGAACTTGTTTTTCTCAGCCATATCTGTTATAATAGCAAGCAGACAGTGTTTATGTTTCCTGCCAGGAAACGCTTTCCAGTAATTCCTCTATTCTTCCTCTCGACCATAGGAACCACTATGAAATATCACCCAACAAGCATTGCGCGCTTCGCCGAGCATGTGTTAGGGAAGCCGCTTTACCCCTATCAAAATGAGGTGGCGCGGGCTATTCTGGCGTCGATTTGCAGCGGGCAAGGGCGCATTTTCACCGTGATGATGGCGCGCCAGTCCGGCAAGAATCAGCTTTCAGCGGTGCTCGAAGCGTATCTGCTGGCCTGCATGCCGCAGGGCACGATTGTTAAGGCTGCGCCAACCTTCACGCCACAGATTATGCACAGCCGCCTGCGTCTCCTCTCGCTGCTGGATGCGCCCGCGTTGCGAGATCGCATCTGGCAAAGTCAGGGACATATCGTCGGGCTGGCCCCACAGGCCGAGCCCGGTGCTTCCCATACCCATACAGGCCCACGCGTGATGTTCTTTTCAGCCGCCCCCGAAAGCAATGTGGTGGGCGCGACGGCAGACCTGTTGCTGGAGATTGATGAAGCCCAGGACGTATCGTGTGAAAAATTTGATCGTGACTTTCGCCCGATGGTCGCCACGTCCAATGCGACGACCATCCTCTACGGCACCGCCTGGAGCGACACCACCTTGCTGGCGCTGCAACGGGCCGCCAATCTTGAGCATGAGCGGCAAACGGGCGAGCGGTTACACTTCGAGTACGATTGGCGCGTGCTGGCTGCCATCAATCCTGCCTACCACAAATTTGTTGAGCAGGAGATTGCACGGCTGGGGGAGGAGCATATTGCTATCCAGACTCAGTACTTTCTGCGTCCTATCAGTGGCGCTGGCTACTTTTTCAACCCGTTGCAGTTGACGCTGTTGCAAGGGATGCATGTGTGGGAAGATGCGCCATCTAATGATGCGTGGTATATCGCGGGTATGGACGTTGCGGGCGAAGAACGACCGGCTGCGGGAAGCGCGACGATATTGCAGCTCGATCAGGCGCAACCGCGTTCCAGACGCGATAGCACCGTTATCACCATCGGGCGCGTAGACTACAACGAGCTGGGTTTGCCCGCCATCAAGGTGGTGCATCATGAGTGGTGGACGGGGATGCCTCATCTGGAGCAGTATGCCGCTACCGTTGCCCTCGTTGAGAACTGGGGGATTCGCTCGCTGGTGATCGATGCGACCGGCCTGGGTGCGGGCCTCGCCTCGCTGCTGCTCAGTCGTCTGGGACCAGAGCGGATTCTCCCATTCACTTTTACGCGTCCCGCTAAATCGCGCCTGGCCTATCAGTTGCTCTCCCTGCTCAATAGTGGGCGGCTCAGCCTGTATTGCTCGGCGGATGCCCCTGACGGCTTGCTTGAGGAATGCTGGCAGCAGTTCAGGCGCGCCCGTTATCGTCTGCCAGCTCCTGACACGCTGGATATCTATGTTGATCCTACCGAAGGGCACGATGACTTCCTCATCAGCCTTGCCCTGCTCGCAGAGGCGCTAAAAGCAGTGAATACTCCGGCTGTTTCGACCCTGATTCGACCGCTCAAGCTCTATGAGGACGAAGGACAATTTTAGCAACAGGCGAACTATTGGTAATTTCGGCTCAAAGACTATCGACTCGTTTCCGTCAACGTGGTACAATGCCTTGCATTACATTGGCATCTGCCTGTGCGAACTAACGCATATGCTGGAAGGGGAAAGCTTATGCCACGCAAAAAGAGACCTCCACAGGATAGTATTGATAGCATCCTGCTGGCTATCAGTCGCCGTGAAGATATTGACCCGGATACCATGTCGCATTATCTTGCTCGTCTGGATGAGGAATGGACTGATGGCGCACGGGATAAGGTATTGCATCTGCTACGCAGCAGCGATGCTATGGCGCACGCCGCCGCCGTTCTCATTCTTACCGAGCTTGCAACCGATTTTGACCTTGAGGAACTGGAAGATTTTGTGACCGATCCGACCGTGAGCGATATGGCTAAGCTCTCCCTTGCACCCATCCTGAAGGAATTAGACTCAGAGATCGCCGACGAGGGCATTGTCGAGTATCTCAACGATCCCGCCACAGCTATCCAGCAGATGCAGACGCGTTTGCTTGAACTGGTAGGGCAGAGCGAGATGGGGGCCGAGTCGATCCTGGAAGATGTGATTGCCATGCCAACCGAACGTCGTCTGGCCTTTGTGAACTGGCTGGGAGGCAGCAATGATCCGCGTGCTGCCAGCCTGCTGATCCCGTTGCTGGAGAACCAGCCGAGCAAAGTGGCGCAGGTGATCATTGACGCCCTGGAACAACTGGGGCCGGTTGCCGCCTATCAAACTATTCCTGCGCTCAATTACCTGATTGCCACCAACTCCAATCGCCAACTCAAGCAGCACGCGCGCGCCGCGCTTGGTCGCTTAACGATGTTGTCCGCGCTGGGGGTTGAGGATGCCGCCATGACGAAGGCGCGCCTGCACCAGTTGCCCGAATATCAGGCCCGCGTCAGCTCGATTGATGGCTCAGGCGCGCAATTGATCATGCTCTCCTGGCAGCGACCGGATGGCGGCCTCAAGGGGATTAACGTGTTATACCAGGATCAGGTAGGGATTAAGGATTGTTACGGCATCGACGAGATGGATATGGACCGCTGGGAGCATCTGGCGGATGAACTGAAGGAGCAGGGCCTGGGCTGTTTTGAGGTCTCCTTCGAGTACGCACGCGCAGTAATTATGGAGGCGCGAGCCATCAACAAGCGCACCCGCCACAGGTTGCCGATTGCCTATTCCATCTGGCGTCCTTTTATTGAGGTTGAGGGCTTTGGCAAGAAGAATGCTAATGCTACGCCGACGATGGTAGCATTACCCGATCTTAATCCTGAGACCATTGCGCTGGCTCAACGTGGCGATGAATTGTACCAACTGCCCGAGTTTATGTGGATGTACGAGCCGGCTATGGACCTTGAGCCATATATTACGCGCTACTGGGTGGTGTCGAATGGCTTTGAGCTAGCCCCGGAAAGGCGCGGACGCAGGGGAAAGCAGCGGGAGCAGGAGAAGCAGGTGCAGTTAGAAGAATTGACAGGCCAGGCCCTGGCTGCGCTGGTAGATGGGCCGTGGCGTACCCTGTACCAAACCCGTCTGCGTCGGCAGGCTTACTTGCTGCAATATATCGGTCGCAAAGAGGATGCCGAGCTCGCCGCTGCTGTCGCAGCCGTGCTCGATCCCGCTTCTCCCGTTCCCATCCAGGAGCAAGCCTTCCCACGCGCCATGATCCGCTTCTCTATTGAACAGGGGCCGCTGCGCATCATGGTGGACGCGTTCGAGTCAGGAAATTTTGGTCCCTTTCCCATCAAATTTCTGGGTGAGTGAGGACCGGGAAAAGGTGCCTCTTCCCTCACGCGCTTGTGACCCGCAGAGGCACCTTTAAAATCTCCCTGGCCGCGTGCTCTCCGCTATGCATCGCTCCCTGAATGCTGCTGGACTTGGTATATTCTCCGGCTAAATATAAGCCCTCAACGCCGGTGCGATTGTCCGGCATCTCGTCATAGATCCCCGGCGGTTGTGCAAACTGGGCGAAGGGAATGCGGTAGACTGCCAGGAGTTGCCAATGGCTCATATCATGATCAGGGAACCAACTCCCTATCTCGGCCAGACTGCGTTGCGCGATCATCTCGTCATCTTCGGCTGGATTGCCGAGCACTGTGACCGAGAGCAGGTGTTTGTGGGGAGGAGCGTATGTTGGCGCGATATTGGTCAGCAGGACTGCATTATTGACGTAAGCCACAGGATCGGCATTGAGCAAAATTTTCTTCTGCCAGTATAGCCGCTCCTCGCCCGCAAAATACAGGCAGACCGCGTTCACCGGCACGTTCGGCAACACATCGTTATGCGGATGACCGTCGAAGCGGAAGAGCGTCGCGCCGCTCGGGTCGGGCTTGCCTATCAGTTTCATCGCCTCCGGGCTTGCGGTCGCTATCACCACCTGCTCAGCCTCAAGCCGCTCGCCTGTCGTCAGGCGGACGCCCTGTACGCGTCCCTCGCTGATCAGAAGCTCGCTCACGCGGCTATTGAGGCGAACCGCACCCTTTGGCAGCGCGGAGGCGAGTTGATCGGCAATACGCTGCATCCCCTCTGCCGGGATAATCGTATCGCCCGTTGCCAGCATTTTGAAGGTAAACTGGAACATGCGCGCGCTCGTCTGGAGCGAGCGATCAAGAAAAATACCGCCATAAAAAGGACGTGCAAAATTATCGATGAACTTATGAGAAAAGCCCAATCGCTGAAGATATGCCTCTGTTGTTTCGTCCTGCTTCTCCGGCTGCAACTTTCCAGAAAAGATGTTGCCCGCGGACTGCCGACCGACCTGCATACGCAAACGCAAGACGCGCAGCTTGTCGGCGGTCGAGATCAGCGGATTGAGCAGGTCCGAAACGGTATGCGCTGGCTCGCGTAAGGGATCGGCGATCTCATACTGCTTCCCGTTCTTTAGCAGGATCACCCCGGGATCGAACTTGCGTTGTTTGATCTCGTCAAGATGCAGGTGGCGCTGCACAGCAGGATATGCCGTGAACAGCACCTGAAAGCCGCGATCCAGGCGGTAGCCATCTTCGTGATAGTCGGTGCGTACGCGTCCGCCCACCTGGTCCGCAGCCTCCAGCACAACGACGCGCTGCCCCGCCTCCGTCAGCAGTTTGGCGCATGTCAGACCCGCCAGCCCCGCGCCAACGATAATGATCATACATTCCTCTTCTTACCACAAAGGATTGATTACCAGGCCGCTAATCAATTTGGGATAGATATAGGTGGACTTCTGCGGCATCCGGTCATCGGCCTGCGCCACATCACATACCTGCCGCAGCGGCGTGGCGTTGAGAATAAGCGCCGCCTGAGCCTCTCCACGCTGAATCGCCTGGAAGAGTTGCTCCTCATCATGGGTATAGCGCACGTACTTTCCTGCCGCCATATCCTCTGCGCTGATCCCCAGCAGGTCTTCCAGCACCAGCATCTGCGCTATCGCCACATCGAGTTGGTTCCAGGCTGCCGAATGCGCGCTCTCCGCCATGCGCTGCCTGCCCTGCTCGTTCAATGTGAGCAGTAACGATTGCTCGGGCCGGTGAATGACCAGGGAAGGTCGTTCGCGTCCGGCCTGTTCCAGTTGCTTTAGCATCGCTTCTCGTGGCGCGTCTTTTGCCAGTTCCTGGACAGTAAAATAGCGGGCCAGCATCGCTGCCGAGAGCTTATTGAGCCTCTCTTCGCTCAGACCGGACAAAAGCCGGTGCGTTGGCAGGACCAGCATGCCGGGATCGTCAAGATCGATCAGGGCCATCAGCACGAAATTAACGCCATCGTCAGGATCAAGTCCGCCGCGCTGCTCTCGTATCTCGTCGCGATAGTTCAGCGCAGTCGTATAGCGATGATGCCCATCGGCAATATAGAGTTGACGCTGGGCAAAGAAATCCTGGATCAGGCCGATCTGCTCCTCATCCGTAATGGACTGGAGCCGGTGTTCCACCTTATCTTCATCAACGATCTGTACCTCTGCATTTGGGGCATAGCTATTGAGCAGGCGGCGGATACGGCCCTGTGGATCGTCGTACATACACATAATCGGGCTAAAATTAGCCGAACAGGCGCGCAGTAGATTCAGGCGGTCCTCTTTCGCCTTCGCCAGTGTGTGCTCATGCGGCAGGACAACACGGGCCTCCCACGGCTCCAGCCGCACTCGCGCCATCAGGCTCGTTCGTGTGTAGGACTGATCGCCATAGGCAAATTTCTGCTGGTACATATAGTAACCGGCTCTGCTGTCCTGGCGTAAAACTTCTTCTAAGCGCCAGGTAGCAAACGTCGCAGACGCTCGCGTGTACACGTTGTCCAGCACGCCATCGGTGGGCTTTTCCTGTGTCAGTTCAAGGCGAATAACATTGTACGGGTTGCGCGCGTAGTAACGGGCCTGAGCCTCTTTGCTAATAATATCGAACGGGGGCGTCACGATCTGAGCCAGGTCCCCCACCTTCTGCGGGGCATAACGAAACCCACGTAAAGGACGAACTTCTGCCATATAATTATCTCCGCTTCTCAAATAAAAAATAGCTATGAATAGGAAGCAACCGGCGTCTTCAACGGGCTTGCGCACTCATTCTACCGCCCATTGTACCACCTGTGTGAAGTCTGCCCTCCTCTTGTTCGCCAGGAGAAGCCGCGGCGGTCTTCGTAGGGACCAGCTTCAGCGCGTCCGCTTTAGCGTCCGTTCTTTTTTACACCGAAAACATCCCTTAACATATATTCACGTTAAATATTGATCTAAGCAATAAAAGTTTGTGGGCTGCGTTCTATCCCGTGATTTCGTCGTTGGGGCGGCATGGCACAGCGAATTTGGGATGGATAGGCGATAAATCGCGTAGGACGCGCTGAAGCTGGTCCCTACGACATGTACTTATTCCCATATAGAACAGATGTGCTATCTGAAAGGGACAAAAGTCCTCATTTTGGTGAAAATAGAAAATTTGTTCGGATTCGGCCTTGACAGGCGAAAAGGGTCGTGGTAATATTCTGCGTGTAGAACAAATGTTTAAAATTAAATATCTCTCCCACCCCCTTACTCTCACTCGATACACCCTCGTGTTCAGCGGTCGGGCATCCCCCTCTCTCTCCCTCCCGACCGCTGGGAGGTGCGAAAAAGGTGATAGCAGCTTTCAGATAGCGTAGAACTAACCACAAGTCCTAATTCGTGCGGGTCGCATTGACGTATGATAATACAATGTGTAGACTTTTTTTAGGGCAAGCATAACGAATAAAACCGCATCGCACCTGATGCTTCTCATACATTGAGTGTTGAAGATGGAGGAAAGGTATGTGTGGGAGTGTAGTTTGTAATTTGGAGATTGTTGTATGCCAACACTATCTGTAGATCAGCTTGTAGGACAGACCCTGGGGAATTATCGGGTCGAGCAATTTGTGGGGCAGGGGCGCTTGAACGCCGTCTACCTGGCTCGTAGCTTAACGGCTCGCCAGACGGGCGCGCTCACGCTCTATCTCATTCCCCCGCGGTTTTCACCTGAGACGCATAGCCGTTTCATCACGCGCTTTCTTAAAGAGGCGGCTGCGATCACCACATTGCAGCATCCGCATATCCTGCCGATTTACGAATACGGTGAGCATGCCGGCTATCCCTACCTGGTGACGCCCTATATGATGAACGGTTCGTTGGCTGATATCATCAAGCAGCAAGGGGCTTGCAGCCATGAGTATGCGCTGGAGATATTGGAGCAGGTCGTAGCCGGCGTGAGTTTTGCTCACAAGCAGGGCTTCATTCATGGCACGCTCAAGCCGACCAACATCGTGCTCAATGCCGATAAAACCATGCAGGTGGCCGGTTTTGGCCTGATGCATATGTTGCAGGTTCAGGGTATTGAGCGCAGCGAACAGCCCTATGCACATCTGCTCAGTATTGCCGGAACGTTCCTGACCGGACCGGAGTACATCGCCCCGGAGGTAGTGCAGGGGCAGTCAATCGATACACGTTCGGATATTTACTCGTTGGGCGCGATCCTGTTTGAGCTGTTGAGCGGCAGTCCGCTTTTCTCCGGCTCGGACCCCATTGAAATCGCGAAAAAGCATGTCAAGCTGGTGACGCCTTCTTTGAGAGCGTTACGCTCCGATATCCCGATTGCGCTGGAGTCGGTAGTGAATCATGCGCTGGAGCGTGAGCCTGCGCGGCGCTTCCAGTACGTCGATGAGCTGTTAGAGGCGTTCTCTCAGGTATCGCTCGGAGCGACAGGACATCACTCCACCGTTATGCAGGTTGGCGAGCGTCTACCCATGCGTTCAGGCTTGCCAAATACCGATTCCTGGCAACTGGTGCCCCCCATCGTGACCGGTCATTTGCCAACAGTAGAAAGGGAAAGTTCGGCCAGGATACCTGCTATGCAGCGCCAGGTGCCACCGAAACCTGTTCCCCCGCCTCCTGTGCAGCCTCGTCCAGTGCCGCCGCCCGAGACGCCTCTGTCTTCCGCGTCAGCAGTGCTGCCTGATGAGAAGGAACGCAGCAACGGCTCTCCGAAGCCCTTTGAGTGGTGGTCGCTCTCACCGCAGCAGGAGCCGCTGGTGTTGCGCGATACAGGCGCGGCTAACAACAATAACTGGGGAGCATCTGAGCTGGTCAAGCCTACTGATAACTGGGGTGGAGCGGCTCCGCTTGATACTACACCTTCTCGGCCTGCCGCGAGGCGCTCGCGTCCCCTCAAGCGTTCGCGCGGAGTGGGACGGCGTCAGGTGATGGCGCTGCTGGCGACCGGAGGCGTCGTGGCTCTTGGCGCAGCGGTTGCCACTCATCTTGATCTGGTGCGTATGATGGCTAATCTTGCGAACCTGCATCTGGACACAAATCAGCTCCAAAAGACGATAGGCAACGCCAATCCACCCGCGAATCCTCCTAAACAGGGTGGCGGCCATACCGGTACGGTGGTTGGAGTGACCACGATGGCTCTTAACTCTGCCGTGGATTTCGTTAATCCAGCAGATCAGAAAATGAGTGTGCTCATCCACTTAGTCAATGGGGGCTTTACGGCCTACGAAAGAGCCTGCACTCATGAAGGGGTCTCGGTCCGCTACGACCCGGGCACCCGTACCCTCGTCTGTCCCGCTCATGGGGCGGTCTTTGATCCCGCCAACGGCAACGTGTTGCAGGGACCGGCCACAACCCCCATCCGCAAGGTTGCTATCCACATCAATGGCGATGGCACCATCACCACCGCTTAGAAGCATGTAGGGGGCAACTCCCGCGATGAATCGGGGAGCTACCGGTTGCCCCCTTGCAGGCTGCTGTTGCCCCCACAGGCTGTTTATGAACGTTTTAATTTGCCCAGGCCGAAGGACAGCAAGCCGCGCCACAGGACGAGCAGGACCATGTTGGTGATCAGCGTGATGAGCGCGAAAGAGAGCGGAGGAACCCGCTGTTCTGCGAGGCCGCGTATCAGCAATCCAACGGGCCATGCTGCTGTCCATGCCAGCGTCGTGCGCGTGATCATCTTGCGTGGCTGCGTCTCCAGGCCGCGCCGGAACGCGCCCACGAAGGGCGATACCAGGAACCAGCCAAGCGCAAATGGAGCGGCGGTCAGCGCGATCTGCCAGAGGGCATCAAAGCCTGCCGCTTCGTTGTGAGAACGGCGACCAATCGCGGAGAAGATGAGGAAGATGATCGCATCCCCCACTACCAGCATGGCGATGCGTCCCAGGCTCGACATGCCCTTACGCGGCTCCGCTCCCTGCTCGTTTGTTGCTGTCACGCTATCCGGCAGTTTCTCTCGTACATCCATACTATCGCTTCTCCTGCTGCTCGCGCACCAGTTCTTCGACGGCTGCCAGCTCGGTGCGCACTCCGCGAATACGCATCATAATAAAGGCGAGATAGAGAAATAGCCCTACCCAGGCAATGGCATAGGCCGCAACGAGATAGGTAACTCCTTGCATCGGAAACTCCTCCGTTATTCAACGATGGCGCGCAGGCGTTGAGCCAGCGTCTGCATCTTCTCTAGCTGGTAGAGCTGCACCATCAGGAAACTATACAATAGGGTAAACGTCACCAGTGCAACCATCAATGTCAGCACAACTTCGGGCGGTAAAGCGGCCTGCGGCACCCCCACTTCCGCCGTCGGGTGCTGCCCGCGCCACCACTGGACCGACAGGTAAATGATGGGAACGTCGAACACACCGACGATAGCCAGCACAGCCCCGGCGTAGGCGCTGCTACTGCTGCGGCCCATGTAGCTGCGTAACATAATGTAGCCGACGAACATAAACCACAGGATCAGCGTGGCGGTTAGCTTGGGGTCCCAGGTCCACCACGTCCCCCAGGTTGTGCGCGCCCAGATGGAGCCCAGGATCAGGGCCAGCGTCAGAAAAACGGCTCCCACTTCAGCCGAAGCACGGGCCAGCCAATCCCAGCGTTCATTTTTGCTGACGATGTAGCCAATGCCGCCAACGGTAGTGATGACAAAGGCCAGCATGCCGATCCACGCCATCGGGACGTGAAAGTAGAAGATGCGCTGCGGCGGCCCCTCGATGGCATCGGTTGGCGCATAGAAGAAAATCATGCCTATCGACAGCATCATGCCGATGAAAGAGAGCGCGCCCAGAGTCAGGGAGGTAAACGGCAATTTACCCGTTTGCCCGCCCTTCGTGCCTGTTGGACGCTGTACCTGCGTGCGCGTCTCCTGCTTTGCTAAGGCCATATATCTACTCCTGAATGAGACGTGTATGTCTCGCTACTTGGGCGGAAATAATTGCGCCCGGATGGATTATTCCTCAATCACATATTGGAACGTGAGCATGGAAATGCTCAGGAAAATAATGTCGAATGCGATCATCAGGCTTAACCAGGGCGGCTCGTTTACCGAGGGCGCCAGTAGCGACTCGCTAGCCCGTACCGCACTGATGACAATGGGCACGATCAAGGGAAAAACCAGGATCGGCAACAATAGTTCACGCGCCCGCGTTGCGGCTGCCATCGCCGAGAACAGCGTGCCGACGATAGCAATGCCGATGGTGCCGAGCAAGACGATAGGTATCAAGCCGCCGACCAAAAGCGGCACATTAAAGAGCGCGGCAAAAACGGGCAGGGCCACAACTTCAACCACTCCAATAAATAGCAAATTCCCTAGCAGTTTCGCAAGGTAGATCGCCTTGCGATCAACCGGACAGAGCAACAGGCGATCCATCGATCCGTGCTCGCGCTCGGCGGTGATGGTGCGGCCCAATCCTAACAGGCTGGCAAAGATGAAGGCGACCCACAAGGCGCCGGGCGCGACCGCTGCCTTATTATCGACGCGCAGATCGAAGGTAAAGTTGAAGACGACGAGGATCAGTAGCGCAAACAGCCCCATGCCCAGCCAGGTCTGCTTGCTCCTGATCTCGTAGCGGATATCCTTCCACAGGATCGCCCCTGTCTGCTCGAAAAAAATGCGCGCCATACTCATCTCCCCGCCTCCCTGCATGCCTGTTGAAGCTCTGCCATATTCAGCGACTTTGTTTCCCCCTGATAGGCTACGCGCCTGTTCCCCAGCACCACAATCTGATCGCTCAACTGCAATGCGCGCTCCAACTGATGGGTTGTGAAAACGATGGAGCCGCCCTGCGCGCTGTGTTCTGATAAGAGCGCGTCTATCAGCTCATTGCCATCCTGATCAAGTCCGGTATCAGGCTCGTCGAGCAAGAGCAGGTGAGGCGAGTGCAATAGCGCGCGTGCCCAGGCCAGGCGCTGCACCTGTCCGCGTGAGAGCGTGCTCACTCGTTCTTGCGCGCGTTTCTCCAGCCCCACGCGTTGCAACAGTTCCAGCGCCCGTTCCCGCGCGTGCTGTACCGTATACATACGCCCAAAGAAGAGCAGGTTCTCCAGTGCCGTCAGCTCCTCATAGAGATAGGGCTGATGCCCCACAAAGCCAACCAGCCGGCGTATCTGCTGAGCGTCCCGCACGCAATCCAGGCCCACAACCGTGACCGTACCCGCGTCCGGTTTCGTCAAGCCCGCCAGGATGCGCAGGAGGGTCGTCTTACCCGCGCCATTGGCTCCCAGCAGCGCCATACGTTCGCCCTGGCGCAACCCAAGATCGACGCCACGCAGCACAGGTTTCAAGCCGTAGCTTTTTTTGAGATTTCTGAT
>Ga0070741_10013549_pt1 | contig 14355 bp, 11 predicted proteins | sample Coa_R1_4_FD_66440 | JGI IMG/M metagenome (GOLD analysis project Ga0070741, IMG submission 66440) | Surface soil microbial communities from Centralia Pennsylvania, which are recovering from an underground coalmine fire - Coalmine... | ecosystem: Environmental > Terrestrial > Soil > Unclassified ...
GCCTGGCCGGCTTTGGTCGGGTCGTGGAAGCCGTTGGCGTTGAGCAGGTAGCCGAGCAGGTAGAACGCCACGTAGTTGAGCATGATCGTGACGATGACCTCGTGCGCGCCGCGCCAGGACTTGAGCCAGCCGACCACCGCGCCGTAGAGCATGCCGCCCAGCGCGCCGGCCAGCACCGCGGCCACCACGTGCAGCCCGATCGGCAGGTGCCAGGCGAAGCTGACGTAGGCGGCGAAGATCGCGCCGATGATCAGCTGGCCCTGGCCGCCGATGTTGAACAGGCCGGCCCGGAAGGCCAGCGAGACCGCCAGGCCGCCGAAGATCAGCGGGGTGGCCATCAGCAGCGTGTTGGTGATCGGGCCGAAGAACTGCGAGGGGGTGCCGTTGACGGTCGCCGGGTCGAAGATCGCGCCCTTGAACAGCGCGCTGTAGCCGGAGGAGATGTCGTGCCAGGCCCCGGAGAAGAAATCGCCCGGCGAGGCGAAGAAGTAACTCGCCTTGTCCAGTGTGGTCGTGTCCGAGACGACCATCAGGATCGCTCCGGCGACCAGCGCGAGGGCGACCGCGAGGAAGGTCACCAGCACCGAGTTCTCCGCGTTGAACACGTTGCGGGCGGCCTGCCCCAGTCCGCCGAACGGTTCGGGGGTCGGTGTCTCCTGCTCGGTGGTCTCGGTGGTCATGAGCCTGCCCCCTCCTGACCCGCGTCCGCGGCGTCAGCCGACGGCGCGTCCGCTGCCGAAGCGCTGTCCGGCGCGGCCTGCGTTGGTGCTGTGCCCGTTGACGCGCCGTCTGCCGAGGCGCCGTCTACTGACGCGCCATCTGGTGCGGCGCCGCCCGACGGCTCGGCCTGCGACGTGGCACCGGATGACGCGCCGTCTCCGCCCGCCGTAGTGCCATCCGTGATGCCGGCCATCAGCAGGCCGATCTCCTCCCGCGAGGTGTCCGGCGACACCACGCCGACGATCTTGCCCCGGTACATCACCGCGACCTTGTCGGCCAGCCCCAGTACCTCGTCAAGCTCGGTGGACACGATGACCACCGGCCGGCCCAGATCCCGCTCGGCCACGATCCGCTTGTGGATGAACTCCTGCGCGCCGACGTCCACGCCGCGGGTCGGCTGCGAGGCGACCAGAAGTTGCAGCGGCCGGGACAGCTCGCGAGCGACGACCACCTTCTGCTGGTTGCCTCCGGAAAGGTTGCCCGCCGGCAGAGTGTGGTCGGTCGGCCGGATGTCGAACTCCTCGATCCGCGCCTTCGCGTTCTTCTCGATCTCGTCCAGGTCCAGCGAGAAGGTGCCGGCGAAGGGCTTGGTCTTGTACAGGTCCAGCACCAGGTTCTCGGCGACGGTGAAGCCCGCGACCAGCCCGTCGTGCAAGCGGTCCTCGGGGATGAAGCCGACTCCGGCGTCCAGGGTCTGCCGTGGCCCGGCTCCGACCAGCTCCTTGCCGTCCAGGGTGATCGAGCCGGCGTGCACCGGGATCAGCCCGAGGATCGCCTGGGCCAGCTCGGACTGGCCGTTGCCGTCCACGCCGGCGACGCCGAGGATCTCGCCGCCGCGCACCGAGAAGGAGATGTCGTCGACCGCGGGGTTGCCGTGCTGGTCGAGCACGGTCAGGCCGCTGACGTCGAAGGCCGCCGCCCCGGGCGTGGCCGGCTGCTTGTCCACCACCAGCTGCACCGCGCGGCCGACCATCATCGAGGCCAGTTCCTGCTCGGTCATCTGCGGAGTCGCGGTGCCGACCACTCGGCCGCGGCGGATCACGGTGATCCGGTCGGCGATCGCCCGGACCTCCTTGAGCTTGTGCGTGATGAAGACGATGGACTTGCCCGCCTCGCGCAGCGTGTTCATCACGGTGAACAGCTCTTCGATCTCCTGCGGGGTGAGTACCGCGGTGGGCTCGTCCAGGATCAGCACCTGGGCCTCGCGCACCAGGGCCTTGACGATCTCGACCCGCTGCTGCACGCCGACCGGGAGGTTCTCGATCCGGGCGTCCGGATTGATCGGCAGGCCGTAGCGCTCGGAGACCTCGCGTACGTGCTTGCGGGCCTTGCGCCGGTCCAGCCAGCCCATCGGCCCGGTGTCCTCGTCACCGAGGACGACGTTCTCGGCGACGGTGAACACGGGCACCAGCATGAAGTGCTGGTGCACCATGCCGATCCCGGCGGCGATCGCGTCACGCGGCCCGTGGAACTCCTTCGCCTCCCCGTCGAGCAGGATCTCGCCCTCATCCGGGTCGTAGAGCCCGTAGAGCACGTTCATCAGGGTGGACTTGCCCGCGCCGTTCTCGCCGAGCAGGCAGTGGATCTCGCCCGGCTCGACGATCAGATCGATCCGGTCGTTGGCGACCAGCGATCCGAAGCGCTTGGTGATTCCACGCAGTTCCAGGCGCACCCTCGGACCCTTCCGTACGTAGCAGTATGGAAAACCTTAAGTCCCGCGCGGCCTGCGCCGTACCCCGGCCGCGCAGAAGCGGCTGCGCCCCTCGCAAGCCGGGGCGCGTCCGGCCACCGTTCCCGTCGGCCGGACGCGCCCCGCACGTGCGCCCGGCTCAGCTCTTGGGCTGGTTCTTGGACTTGATGGTGATGGTCCCGCTGATGATGCCCTGCTTGACCGTGTCCAGCTCGGAGGTCAGTGAGGCCGGGATCTTGCCGTCGAAGTCGTGGTACGGCGCGAGGCCGGTGCCGCCGTTGGCGAGGGTGCCGACGTAGGCGGTCTCGCTGAAGTTGCCACTCGAGGCGTCCTCGACCGCCTTGGTCACCGCGTCGGAGATGCCCTTGAGCACCGAGGTGATCAGCACACTGGCATACTGCGGCGCGGCGGTGAAGCCGTCGGTGTCGACCCAGATGGCGTTGAGCCCGCCGTTGGACTGCTGCGCCTCGGCCAGCGCGCCGAGGCCGGTGCCGCCGGCGACCGGGAAGACGATGTCCGCGCCCTGGCTCATGAAGCCCGCCGCCAGCTGCTTACCGGCGTTCTGGTCCGTGAAGGACTGGGCGAAGGAGCCCTGCTGCGTGGTCTCGTTCCAGCCGAGCACCTGGACGTGGGTGCCGTGCTTGGAGTTGTAGTACTGCACGCCCTCCCAGAAGCCGTCCATGTAGACGGTGACCGGTGCGATGTTCAGGCCGCCGAAGGTGGCCACCTTGCCGGACTTGCTGTAGCCCGCGGCGAGATAGCCGCCGAGGAAGGCGCCCTGCGCGGTGTTGAATTCAAGGCCCTTGACGTTCGGGCTCACCGAGCTGGAGTCCACGATCGTGTAGTTCTGGCCGGTGTGCGTCTTCGCGGACGCGGTGGTCGCGTCGGCCATCAGGCCGCCGACCGTGACGACCAGCTTGCAGCCCTTGCCGACCAGGGACGCGATGTTGGTCGTGTACTGGTTCTCCGTGGCGGACTGCACATAGGAGACGGTCGCCTTGCCGTCGGACTGCGCCTTCTGCATACCTGCCCAGGCGGCGCTGTTGAACGAGTGGTCGTCGATCCCGCCGGTGTCGGTGACCATACACGCCGTGAAGCTGCTCGCGCCGGAACCGCCGCTCGCGCTCGCACCGGCACTCGAAGTCGAATTGCTGCTCACCGGCTTTGACCCACAAGCCGCGGCGGCCAGACCGACCACCGCGAGCGCCGCCACCAACCTGCTTTGCTTCACCGAAACCTCCTGAGAGAAGAACTGCGGCGCAGTGCGGCCGATCAAGCGAGAATAATTCGCGGCGACCGGCCTTCCCGACGAGTTCTTTCCCGCTGCGCGGAACGCAACGGCTCCGGTTGGAACCCGAGATGAAACCGTGATACGGCGGTCGCAGCCACGCCGCCAGCATCGCCCAACGCCAGTGGTGTAGCACTCCCGGTGACTGTAAACGGGCGAACCATGCGGCCGTCAGGGTCTTACGGCCCTCGCCAGTTCAGTCGCCGGTGTGAGCAGGTGCGAACCGCGTGCGGCTCAGACCGCGGCCCGGTCGGCGGCGAGTGCGGCCTCGGCGAAGAAGCGCACGCCGACCGCGATGGCCGCCTCGTCCGCGTGGAAGGTCGGCTGGTGCAGGTCCCGGGGAGTCGGGTCGCCCGGGGCGCGCACGCCGAGCCGGGCCATCGCGCCGGGCACCTGCTGCAGGTACCAGGAGAAGTCCTCGCCGCCCATGGACTGCTCGACCGGCACGATGCCGTCGCTGCCCGCGCCGCCCGGAGCCGCCATCACCCGGTGCGCGGCCTCCCGCATCAGCTCGACCACGTGCTCGTCGTTGACCACCGGGGGCACACCGCGCACGTACTCCAGCTCGGTCTTCGCGCAATACGTCGCGGCGATCGCGTCGACCAGCTCAAGGATCACGTCCGGGGCCTGGCTCCAGGCCCGCTGGTCCATCGCGCGCAGCGTGCCGCGCACCTCGCCGAACTGCGGGATCGCGTTCGGCGCGTTGCCGGCGGCGATCGCGCCCCACACCAGCGAGACCCCGGCGCGCGGGTCCATCCGCCGGGAGAGGGCCGCGGGCAGCTCGGTCACCAGCGCGGCCAGGGCGTAGACCAGGTCCACGGTCAGGTGCGGGCGGGCGGTGTGGCCGCCGGGTCCGGACAGGCGCAGGGTGAGCGTGTCGCAGGCGGCGGTCAGCGCGCCGGAGCGCAGGCCGATCCGGCCGGCGTCCACCTTCGGGTCGCAGTGCACGCCGATGATCGAGCCGACCCCGTCGAGCGCTCCGGCCTCGACCATGTCGACGGCGCCGCCGGGCAGCAGCTCCTCGGCGGGCTGGAAGATCAGCCGCACCGGGCGGGGCAGCCGGCCCGCCTTGGCCTCCTCGGCCAGGAACAGCCCCGCGCCGAGCACCGTGGTGGTGTGCACGTCGTGGCCGCAGGCGTGCGAGACACCCTCGATCACCGAGCGAAAGGGAAGCTCGCTCGCCTCCTGGATGGGCAACGCGTCGATGTCGGCGCGCAGCGCGAACCGGCTGCGGCCGCGCGGGCCCACGGAGGCGGAGGAAGAGACAGAGGGCAGCGCCGCCGCGTCGGCCGGGCCCGATTCCCCGAACGCCGGGTCGATGTCGCAGATGACGCCGCTGCCGAGCGGCAGGATCTTCGGCGCGAGGCCGGCGGCCTCCAGCGCCTCGACGATCTTTCCGGTGGTGCGCACCTCGCGGCGGCCGAGCTCCGGATGCGCGTGCATGTCGCGCCGAAACCGGATCAGATCGGGCTCCCGCCGGTCCAGGAACGCGGAGAGCCGCGACGACGCGACGTCATCGGCGGCTCGGTCCTGGAGTTCCAGCGGAAGACTTAAGTTCATTCCCCTACGGTAGTCCGTCTAATCCTGGGAATCCCAGTAGTTCCGCCATATGGGAACTTGAAGTTGACCAAGATGACACTTAAGGGCTATGGCTCGCGGCTCGTGCGGACTAGGTCGAAGGTTGCAGTCAAACGGACGAGCGATCGGTGGGTCTGAACGTTCGGAATGGGACGTGCCGAGTGATCCGACGCGGGTCAGAACGCGTCCCGCGGCACGTACGTGCCCCAGACCTTCCGCAGCGCGTGTGAGACCTCGCCGACAGTGGCCCGCGCGCGCAGGGCCTCGCGCATCGGATAGAGCACGTTGTCGTTGCCTGATGCCGCACGCTTGACCTCGTCGAGCGCGCGGTCGACGTCCGCCTGTGAGCGGTCCGCGCGCAGCTTGGCCAGGCGTTCGGCCTGCTGCATCTCGATGGTCGGGTCGACGCGCAGCGGCTCGTAGGGCTCCTCCGCGTCCAGGGTGAAGCGGTTGACGCCGACCACGACCCGCTGGCCGCCGTCGATCTCCTGGGCGATCTGGTAGGCGGAGCGCTCGATCTCGGCCTTCTGGAAGCCCTGCTCGATCGCCGCGACCGCGCCGCCGAGCGACTCGACCCGCTCCATCAGCGTGCTGATCTCGGCTTCGAGGTCTTCGGTCAGCTTCTCGACCACGTACGAGCCCGCGAACGGGTCCACCGTCTTGGTCACGTCCGTCTCGTACGCGATCACCTGCTGCGTGCGCAGCGCGAGCCGCGCGGCCTTCTCGGTGGGCAGCGCGATCGCCTCGTCGAAGGAGTTCGTGTGCAGCGACTGGGTGCCGCCGAGGACCGCGCCGAGGGCCTGGAGCGCGACCCGGATCATGTTGACCTCGGGCTGCTGGGCCGTCAGCTGCACGCCGGCGGTCTGCGTGTGGAAGCGCAGCATCTGCGACTTGGGATCCTTGGCGCCGAACTCGTCGCGCATGACCCGCGCCCAGATCCGGCGGGCGGCCCGGAACTTGGCGATCTCCTCGAGCAGCGTGGTGCGCGCGACGAAGAAGAACGAGAGCCGCGGGGCGAACTTGTCCACGTCGAGCCCGGACTCGACCGCGGCGCGCACGTACGCGATGCCGTCGGCGAGGGTGAAGGCGATCTCCTGCGCGGGCGTCGCCCCGGCCTCGGCCATGTGGTAGCCGGAGATCGAGATGGTGTTCCACTTCGGGATCTCGCGGTTGCAGTAGGCGAACACGTCCGAGACCAGCCGCAGCGAGGGCGCGGGCGGGAAGATGTACGTCCCGCGGGCGATGTACTCCTTGAGGATGTCGTTCTGGATCGTGCCGGTCAGCGCGGCGGGCGCGACCCCCTGCTCCTCGCCGACCAGTTGGTAGAGCAGCAGCAGGATCGAGGCGGGGGCGTTGATGGTCATCGAGGTGGAGACCCTGTCCAGCGGGATGCCGCCGAACAGCGTGCGCATGTCCTCGATCGAGTCGATCGCGACGCCCACCTTGCCGACCTCGCCGTGCGCGATCGGCTCGTCCGAGTCGTAGCCCATCTGGGTCGGCAGGTCGAAGGCCACGGACAGGCCGGTGGACCCGGCCGCGATCAGCTGCTGGTAGCGCTTGTTCGACTCGGAGGCCGTGCCGAAGCCCGCGTACTGGCGCATCGTCCAGGGCCGGCCGGTGTACATGGTCGGATAAACGCCGCGGGTGAAGGGGTAGCCGCCGGGCTCGCCCAGCCGTTCGGCCGGGTCCCAGTCGCCCAAGTCGGCCGGCCGGTACACCGGTCGGATCGGCAGGCCGGACTCGCTGGTCGCGGCCTGCTCGGACTGTGCTCGCTCGGACGGCATGTGAATACCTCGCGCAGTCGGAAGTCGTGGGGTCGGCACCCGTTCGGGTTGCTGCCTCTGCACCGAGTATTGCGGATCGCTCAGCACCCGCACACCCCTGTTGTCGCGCGAATCACACCACGGTCCCGTCCACGCCTGAGGTGGAATGTCCGTATTGTCGGATGCGAGATCGCTCACAGTGGCCCCTTTGGCGGCCGGTTGACGGGTAACCGGCTGCTTAACCTGTGGGTGGACAGGCAGGACTACTCCGCCTGAGCGACAACCGGAAAGGGCCGGGCAACGCCCATGGCTATAACCACGCCTAAGGTCGGCACCAGCGACGCCCAAGGCAGCGCGCCTGGGCGTGGCGTTCCCGTCTCCGGCAGCTCGGAGAGCGCCGGCCGTAAGGGCAGGCGCGGCACGCTGTACCGCGGCCGCGAGGGAATGTGGAGCTGGGTGGCGCACCGGATCACCGGCGTGCTGATCTTCTTCTTCCTGTTCGCGCACGTGCTCGACACCGCGCTGGTCCGGGTCTCGAAGTCGTCGTACAACACGGTGATCGACAGCTACAAGAACCCGGTCACCAACTTCCTCGAGTACGGCCTGACCGCGGCGATCGTCTTCCACGCCTTCAACGGGCTGCGCATCATCGCGGTGGACTTCTGGGCGAAGGGACCGCGCTATCAGCGGCGGATGCTCTGGATCGTGGTCGGCGTCTGGATCGCCCTGATGGCCGGAATGCTCTATCCGATCACCGCCCACTCGTGGCACACCATCTTCGGGAAGTAGGCCCACGCACAATGTCCGCTTCCACCGCGTCCACTTCCGCCGCGTCCACGCCCGCGACCTCTTCCCCAGCGATCGAGGCGCCCCGCTCGCCGCGCACGTCCGGTTCCGCTCGCCTGCGCAGCCGCCGCACGCCGCGCGCCACCCGCACCAACTTCGAGCTCTACAGCTGGCTGTTCATGCGGTTCTCCGGCCTGCTGCTGACCTTCCTGGTACTCGGCCACCTCTTCATCATGCTGGTGCTCGACGGCGGCGTGGAGAAGATCGACTTCGCCTTCGTGGCCGGCCGCTGGGCCTCGCCGTTCTGGCAGGTCTGGGACCTGCTCACGCTCTGGCTGGCCACCCTGCACGGCGTCAACGGCCTGCGCACGGTCGTCAACGACTACGCCGAGCGCGACGGAACCCGGCTCGCCCTCAAGACGCTGCTGTACTCCGCGGCGCTGCTGATGATCTTCCTCGGCAGCCTGGTCATCTTCACCTTCACCCCGAACATCAAGGCCTAAGGGCGCGCACACGATGGCGATCAACACGCACACTTACGACACGGTCATCGTCGGCGCGGGTGGCGCAGGCATGCGCGCGGCGCTCGAAGCCGGTACGCGGTCGCGAACTGCGGTACTCACCAAGCTGTACCCGACCCGGTCACACACCGGCGCGGCACAGGGCGGCATGTGCGCGGCCCTGGCGAACGTCGAGGATGACAACTGGGAGTGGCACACCTTCGACACGGTCAAGGGCGGCGACTACCTGACCGACCAGGACGCTGCGGAGATCATGTGCCGTGAGGCCATCGACGCGGTGCTCGACCTGGAGAAGATGGGCCTGCCCTTCTCCCGCACCCCGGAGGGCCGGATCGACCAGCGCCGTTTCGGCGGCCACACGCGTAACCACGGTGAGGCTGCGGTACGCCGCTCCTGCTACGCGGCTGACCGGACCGGTCACATGATCCTCCAGACGCTGTATCAGAACTGCGTCAAGGAGGGCATCGAGTTCTTCAACGAGTTCTACGTCCTGGACCTGCTGCTCACCGAGCCGGACGAGGATGGCGTGCGCCGCACCGCGGGTGTCGTCTCGTACGAACTCGCCACCGGCGAGATCCACGTCTTCCGGGCCAAGGCCGTCATCTTCGCCACCGGCGGCTTCGGCAAGGTCTTCAAGACCACCTCCAACGCGCACACGCTCACCGGCGACGGCATGGGCATCATCTGGCGCAAGGGCCTGCCGCTTGAGGACATGGAGTTCTACCAGTTCCACCCGACCGGCCTGGCCGGCCTCGGCATCCTGCTGACCGAGGGCGCCCGCGGCGAGGGCGGCATTCTGCGCAACGCGGACGGCGAGCGTTTCATGGAGCGTTACGCGCCAACCATCAAGGACCTGGCGCCGCGTGACATCGTGGCACGCTCGATGGTCCTGGAGGTGCGCGAGGGCCGCGGCGCCGGACCGAACAAGGACTATGTCTACCTCGACCTGACGCACCTTCCGGCCGAGCAGATCGAGGAGAAGCTGCCGGACATCACCGAGTTCGCGCGCACGTACCTCGGCGTCGAACCGACCACCGAACTGGTCCCGGTATACCCGACCGCGCACTACGCGATGGGCGGCGTGCCGACCAACGTCGAAGCCGAGGTGCTCAGCGACAACAACACCGTCGTTCCCGGCCTCTACGCGGCGGGCGAAGTAGCGTGCGTATCCGTCCACGGCGCGAACCGCCTCGGCACCAACAGCCTGCTCGACATCAACGTGTTCGGCCGCCGCGCGGGCATCGCCGCAGCCAAGTTCGCCGAGACGGCCGAACTGCCGGAACTTCCCGAGAATCCGGCCGCCTACGTCATCGCGCTCATCGACAACCTGCGCAACTCGACCGGCGCCGAGAAGGTCGCGCAGATCCGCAAGGAACTGCAAGACACCATGGACAACAACGCGGGCGTGTACCGCAACGACACGACGCTTAAGCAGGCCTACGAGGACGTCAAGGCACTCCAGGCGCGGTACAAGAACGTTGCGATCCAGGACAAGGGCAAGCGGTTCAACACCGACCTGCTCGAGGCGGTCGAACTCGGCTTCCTGCTCGACCTGGCCGAGGTCCTGGTCGTAGGCGCGCGCAACCGCAAGGAGTCGCGCGGCGGCCACGCCCGCGAGGACTACCAGAAGCGCGACGACGAGAACTTCATGCAGCACACGATGGCGTACCGGGAGGCCGGGGCGGACGGCTCATACGAGATCCGCCTGGACTGGAAGCCCGTCGCCGTCACCCGGTACCAGCCGATGGAGCGTAAGTACTGATGGCCACCGCAACCCTCGATCAGCACCAGTCGGCCGGGAGCGCCGAGCAGCAGTCCTCCGCCGCAGCGCCGCAGTTCCTCACGATCACCGTGCAGGTCCGCCGCTACAACCCGGACACCGACGAGTCGCGCTGGGACGAGTTCGAGGTACAGGCGCTGCCGACGTGGCGCATCCTCGACGCGCTGCACGCGATCAAGTGGGAGCAGGACGGCTCGCTGACCTTCCGCCGCTCCTGCGCGCATGGGGTCTGCGGCTCGGACGCGATGCGTATCAACGGCCGCAACCGCCTCGCCTGCAAGTCGCTCGTCAAGGACCTGATGACGATCGACAAGAAGACCGGACGGGCCAAGCCGATCACGGTCGAGCCGATCCAGGGCCTGCCGGTGATCAAGGACCTGGTCGTGGACATGGAGCCGTTCCTGCAGGCCTACCGCGACGTCAAGCCGTTCCTGATCGCGCACGGCAACTCGCCGACCCGCGAGCGGCTTCAGTCGCAGCAGGACCGGGAGCGCTTCGACGACACCACCAAGTGCATCCTGTGCGCGGCCTGCACGACGTCCTGCCCGGTGTTCTGGACGGACGGCCAGTACTTCGGCCCGGCCGCGATCGTCAACGCGCACCGCTTCATCTTCGATTCGCGCGACGACGGGGCCGAGGAGCGCCTGGAGATCCTGAACGACCGCGAGGGCGTCTGGCGCTGCCGCACCACCTTCAACTGCACGGAGGCCTGCCCGCGCGGTATTCAGATCACCCAGGCCATCGCCGAGGTGAAGCGGGCGTTGATCACGCGGCGGGTGTAGGGCGAGCCGGCCTGAACCGAGCGATTACTCAACTACTCCACGGAAGCCGCAGTCTTAGCGGCCGGGGCGACAGCAGTCGTCTCGGCCGCCGCCATGTTGGCAGTCTTGGACGTCGTCACGTCGGCGGTCTTGGCCGCGCGCAGTCCCCGCCAGCCGAGCCAGCCGATGGCGGAGCCGAACGTGATCGAGATGACTGCCAACGCCACGTGCACCCCGAAGAACGCCGTCGGCGCGTGAGTCGGGCTCCACGACCGCGAGTCCGCCGAGATGTTCTTGATCAAGGTCACCCAGATGAACCACGACCACGCAGCGAACGCGATCAAGAGCCACGAAGCACGCCGAGAGAGTTGCATGTCAACCAGGCTACCTGCCCCGAGTTGATCGAGATCGTCCCCCTGCGCCGTCATGGGGTACCGGTCGGGCGGCTGGGGAATCATCGCTGTGCGAGAGCGGCTGGCGTGGTGGGGCGAGTATCGCGGCATGGCTGACTCCGGCGAGAAGGGGGACAGGTTGCCATGACCAGCCGCGGCCGAGGAACGCTGGCGTTGGTCCTGCTCGCCGCCTCGTTCGCGCTGATGACCGTGTTGGCGCGCTACCTCAATACGAGCTTCACCATCGCGCAGCAGGTCTATCTGCGCGGGGCGGCGGCCCTTCTCGTCGCCAGTTTCGTTTTCAACTCGCGCATTCGCTGGCGAGTCGTGGCACGCGTCAGACCGCGAGAGTGGGGCGTCATCGCCATACGGGCACTGCTGCTGTACCCGATCGGCACGGAACTCTTCTCCAACGCCGCGACATTGACACTCATCGGCGACGTCTCGTTCATCGCCGCGCTTCCGCTCGTCTCGATCTTGTCGCTGGCCCTTCGACAGACTCCTGTCACGCGGCGCCGCATCGGGAGTGTCGCCGGCTCCGTCGTCGGGGTCGCCGCGGTATCGCTGCACGATCCGGGCCGCGGGATACACCTGCCGGTCTGGGATCGCGGCGATCTGCTCGCGCTGTTGGGACTGCTTGGCATCGCGGCGAGCTATCTCGGCCGGTCACAGCACGACGGCGCCCTGAACAATGCTGAGATCACTGTCCTCATCCTGGGCGCCGGCGTGCTGTGGGTGGCCCTCGGTTCCTTCGGGTCCGGCCAAGGCATGCCGCACCCCGGTCAACACTGGCCGGTGTGGGGTGCGGTCATGCTCGCCGGGATCCTGAACGCGCTCAACGTGTTCTTGATCAACTATGGCTTCGAGCAGGTCGAGCCCGTTCGTGCCGGGAATCTGCTCACGTTGGAGGCGGTATGGGGCCTTGCCTTCGGCCTCGTGTTCTACCGCCAATGGCCGACCGTGCTTGAGCTTCTCGGGGGCACGGCGATCGTCGGGTGCGCGCTAGTCCTGAACTCGGCACGCGATCAAATCCCCGCCGACGCGCCGTGCCCCAGGCTCCTAGTCGAAGGCGGTGACGGTGGAGCCGGTGGGCACGACGAGCAGGCCGTTGCCGACGTTGATGTCCGACGGGGGCGCGAAGTACTCGCCGCCACCGCCAGGGGTGCCGGGGAGGGGCAGCGTGACGACGATCTTGCCGGTCGACGTGCTGACTCCGTACAGCTTGTTGCCGGCCCCGCCCAGGTAGACGACGTTGCCCGCGATGACCGGGCCGGCGACGATCTGGCTGGGGAGGGTCGTGGTGAAGCGGAGCGCGAAGTTCGACAGGGTCTCGGAGGTCAGTTGCGTGCCGTTGGCGAAGAACGCGTTGCCGCCGGAGAACGCGGGCGCTCCGGTGAAGGCGCCGACGGCGGCGCCGGTGCTCTTCTTGAGAATGTGGTGGCCGGTGTCGGAGAAGAACAACGACGAGGTGAGGTACGAGGTGCCCCCGCCGCCACCGGTGCAGCCATCGTTGTCGTTCCAGAGGACCGCGCCGGTGAGTGAGATGTGGGTCTGCGAGCAGCCGCCGTTGGCGTAGACGCCGCTGCCGTCCACCGCGAGGGATCCGCCGTCACCGTCCACGGCGGCCTGCCAGTCCACGGCGCCGGTCGACTCGGACAGGGCCACGACCTGACCAGATCCGTAGACGTAGACGACGCCGCCGGTCGCGACCGGCTCGCCGGAGAAGTTCCCCGTGGCGGTCGACCAGAGCTGGGCGCCGGTCGCGGGATCGAACGCCGTGACCGTGCCGTCGAAGTTGTTGGCGAACAACTCGCCGCCGTCATAGGCGAGGGCGAAGTAGTAGTACGTGCCGCTGAGCGCGACGGGACCCCAGACCACCTTGCCGGTTGCCGCGTCCAGCGCGTAGAGCTGGCCGCCGTAGTTGCCGCCGGGGTTCGCCGTCGCGACGAAGACCTTGCCGGCCGCGATGATCGGGTACGAAGCCGACCCGTTCAGGGTGACCGACCACTTCTGGTGGGGCGCCGCCGAGAGCGCGGTGCACGACTTGCCGTTCCGGCTGGCGTCGACGTGGTGGGCGACCGCCGGGCAGGTGGCGGTGGTCGCGGACTCGGTGGCGCCGGCCGGCGCCGCCACCATGGCTAGGGCTGACGCGCACGTCAGGGTCGTGATGGACGCGAACAAGGAACGTCCCCGCATGAAGCCTCCCCGGGAAATGCCAGCCCCGTGCTGGCAGCAATATTCTATCGAAGGGCTCTGACAGATAGCGCGTGCATCAGTTCTCACGCCTCGAACGCACCATGGCCCGGAGGCGGCAAACGGCGGACACCCATAAGGCGGACCGGGATTTGACGGCCGCCGCGTGGCCCCTGGCAGACTGAGGGTCGTTCTTGCACTTGAAAACCATTTCTAGGAACCTCACGCTCGGAGCGCGCCATGCGGATCGCCTTCGTCGGCAAGGGCGGCAGCGGTAAGACCACCCTCTCCTCGCTGTTCATCCGGCACCTGGCGGCCGCGTCCGCTCCGGTGCTCGCCATCGACGCGGACATCAATCAGCACCTTGGCACCGCCCTGGGACTCGACGAGCGCACCGCGGCCGGCATCCCGCCGCTGAGCCGCTTCACCCGCGCGATCAAGGACTACTTGCGCGGCGACAACCCGCGCATCCCCTCCGCCGCCGAGATGGTGAAGACGACACCGCCCGGTACCGGCTCACGCCTGCTGCGCTTCGGCTCCCCTTCGCCGCTGGACGACTGGTGCACGTACGACTTCTCCGCAGCCGACGCCGCAGCCGACGAAAACGCCACCGTCGACCTCGCCGGCGTCCGGCTCATGGTGACCGGCGTCTTCGACGAGTCAGACCTCGGCGTCGCGTGCTACCACTCGAAGGTCGGGGCGGCCGAGCTGTATCTCAATCATCTGATCGACGGGCCGGGCGAGTACGTCGTCATGGACATGACGGCCGGCGCCGACGCGTTCGCCTCCGGCCTGTTCACCCGCTTCGACGCGACGCTCCTCGTCGTCGAGCCGACCCGGAAGAGCCTGTCCGTCTATCACCAATACCGCGAGTACGCCGACG
>Ga0070741_10013550_pt1 | contig 14354 bp, 16 predicted proteins | sample Coa_R1_4_FD_66440 | JGI IMG/M metagenome (GOLD analysis project Ga0070741, IMG submission 66440) | Surface soil microbial communities from Centralia Pennsylvania, which are recovering from an underground coalmine fire - Coalmine... | ecosystem: Environmental > Terrestrial > Soil > Unclassified ...
GTGGTTCCCTTTTTTCATTGTCAAATGGCCCCCAAATCTGATTATCATTGCCAAAAGTACAGGGAACTATTGCTCCCATTCAGATTCGAAATTGGTCCCCGATATCATTGACAAACACAAGATGCACTATGCGCACCAGGTGCAACGCACCTTCCGATTGTGCTGACAACGCTGTGCTGAGGTACGCTGCCGGAGTGAGTGCTTCCTCTGCCAGAGGCGAACCGTCTAATGCCACCATGATACGTACTGAGTGTGTGTCACGACCAGGCATATTCACGCTCTCTGCATCCTCACGCACGATGAGTACTGGAACGGTGCTATGCCGCGCCACTTTTTGCGCCACGCTCCCGAGCATCCAACGTGTGAAGCCTGTACGTCCATGACTGCACATGACGATCAGATCCACCTGCAATGCATCAATCGATGAGAGAATGGCTTCCGCCGGTACACCTTCAGCGAGGTGTGTGACCGTTGCCACTCCCCTCAGACATTCCGATGAGGCGAGATGAGCCAGATAGTAGGTGATCTCGATCCGTTCTCTCTCAAACTCTCCTGGCGTGAACAGTGGTCCGGTCACTGAAGACCCGGCAAATGCATCAGGCATATGTACCCGCACTAATACCACTGATCCACCAGAGGTACGTGCAATCTTTGCCGCAATGGGGAGTGCTTGTTCAGCACGCTTCGACCCATCAAGAGGGACCAAAATTCGCTCAAACATGGTTGAACGCCTTCTTTCTTCTTGATCACTCACCAAAGAAAATCGCTATCCCTTCTAGAGAGAATACACGTGAGACATCACGGCTCTGTCACTTCCTTTCGTAAGGGAGATCACAAATGCATCACAAGCGCAATCGGGAAATTGGGATGTGGTTGTCATGAGCAAGGATGGTATTCAAGAAATGTGATGGGACAGTGCGAAGATCTGTGGTCTTCGTAATGGTGCCTGTTGTGCTTTGAGAGGACTTTATTGGCTGCTCTCGCACGCTAACGGCAGGAGTGTCGCTCATCAAGGCTGGTGGCAGGCAGGGGGTATCAGGGTGGCAGTAGCCTGCATGACCTTTGTCCTTGGTTGGCTGGTGGGATAACTGCAACTCTGATTGCGTTCATATGTGATCGAGCTGTGAGTGCTTCATGCTTGTCCGTGATGGGCTTGAGAGCGAAACAAAATATGCTCTTTCTAGAGAGAAGAGCGTTTGCAGACCTGTGCAGGGATGCCTCATTCAAAGGAGAATGACCATGTTCAAGCGTATACTTGTTCCCCTGGATGGCTCAGCACGTGCTGAGCGTGCGCTTGCCGTAGCCGCACGGCTCGCCCAGGCTTCCAGTGGATCAGTCATTGTACTCCGAGTCGTTAGCAATGCCACCGATCTGTGGATCGATGGACTGCTGCCACGCACACAGGCAGACCCCTCGTTTGCCCCTGAACTGACGCAAACGGAGAGGTACCTGACGGATGTGACGGTTTCTCCAGTCCTGAAGGCGATCCCGACAGAAATGGTGGCGTTGGTGGGTTCCCCGGCTCATGTGATCCTTTCTGTAGCGTCTTCCTACCAGGCCGATCTGATCGTGTTGTGCAGTCACGGCTACACAGGAATGACGCGTTGGGTGATGGGAAGTGTGGCGGAAAAAGTGGCACGGCATGCGCTTCTGCCAGTGTTGATCTTGCGTGAAGGTGGTCCTGTACCTGCTGGTCCCCATCCCGATGCATCACATCCTTTGCGCGTCCTGGTGCCACTGGATGGTTCAGCCTATGTCAAAGCGGCGCTGTTGCCTGCTGCGTCGCTGATCGCTGCTCTAGCTAGTCCAGCACACGGTGCCATGCACCTGCTACGTGTTGTCCCTCCACCCTCTGAAGGCAAGCCAGACAACAGGTATGCAGCCGCGTTGCAGAAGGCCAAAGGGTATCTGAAACAAACGGTTGAGCATCTGCGTGAAGGGTTGGTGGCCGCGCCAGCACATACGTTCCATCTCGCACTCACCTGGTCGGTGGCTGTAGAGACAGATGTAGCGGATGCGATTGTCCGCGTGGCGGAGAATGGAGAAGACGCTGAGGGCGCTGGCGTCTTTGGTGGCTGTGATGTGATCGCTCTGGCCTCGCATGGACGCAGTGGCCTGCAACGCTGGGCGATGGGCAACGTGGCCGAGCGTGTGCTTGTTGCTACTACCTTGCCCCTGCTCGTTGTTCGTCCGCCAGAGATGATCGATTGGCACCCTCTGAGCAGAATGCCAAAGGTCACCGCAACTTCATAGGATCAACGAATAGCGGTGTTCCCGTACAGAAGAGGACAAGCGGGGAGTACGTTGTGATGGCCGTTGCTGGGTCAAGAACTGTTTACTCTGGAGCACGTGTGTTTTTTTCAAGTGAACATTTAGTTTACAAGAAACAAAAGTCAACACTTTCCCGAAAAGATCGTGTGCTTCTGCACTAGATACCGTGCGGCTCAGGTGCAAGCAGAGCCGCAATGCGTTGCATCATCTCGTTGGTGATGATTTGCAAACCCACTTTACGCGCTATCCCTTGTGGGAAGGCGGAAGATAGGGTCTCCCAATCTTCACGCGTACCTGTGGACGCCATTGACCGTGGAAGCGAAGAATCTGTCGTGTGCCCTGATGAGCGAAAGGAAGGACAGGGGTACCAGAACGCAGTGCCAGCAGAGCAGCACCAGGATGCGCCGCAAGCATCTGCTCTTGCCGCTCGACCGTTCCCTCTGGAAAGATCACGACCGCTTTGCCTTCACGTAAATACAGGAGCGCTTGTTGCAAGGCCGCACGATCACTTCCCCGGCGCTGCACAGGAATTTGGCCGGTACGTCGGGCCAACCAACCGACCAAAGGCCATCGGAAGAGTTCCACCTTGGTAAGAAACCAGACACGCCTCCTCACGACTACGCCCAGTAAAAGCGGATCGTACCAACTCAAGTGATTGGCGACAATCAGGAGGGGGCCTGTTGTCGGAAGAGACGCTCGCCCGCTGACACGATAAGAACAGATCAGGTGCGTGAAACCCCACAAGAGAACACGCGCTAAACTGTAGATGGTCGCTCCAATCTTCTCATTCATTCCACTTATACCCATAACGTTACAGACACCATCTTGGCATTACAACGGATGGCACGGTGTGTTTCGCCATCCATGTGCCTCTTGATGAGCAACCTCCTCTCGATAAGCACGATCTTTCCGCGAGAGCGAAAGCGTTTTTTCCCTCTTTTTTGAGAGCGTAGCGTGTTCTTCTCACAGGTTGCTCAACAAACAGCATCAGAGCTTCACAAAAAGATCACATCCCTCACGCGTACATGACATGGTGTGGCGAGGGGGAATGGCAAAGTCATACCATTCCTAGAAATCAGGAGAGCAGAGGGAAGCCTGTGAACGGCTCGTCTCCCATCTCACAGGCTTTTACTCCGCTTCCATTTGTTTCGCTTGCTTGGTATGATGCTGATGAGAGAAGAAAAAAACGGGGATAGGGACAAGGAGAAAGATATGTTCGCAACGCTCTTGTTTCCTCTTTTGATCCTGATGTTTGTCGGAGCAGCGATGGTGGTCTGGCTAGCTGGAGTCCAACTCTCCAACTCGACAGATGTCATCGAAGCTCGCTTTCACCTGGGGGAGGAACTCGGTGGCCTGATCTTCCTGGCGATTGCCACCAATCTCCCCGAAATCGCGATGGTTGTCAGCGCATCGCTGAGGCAGACGCTCGGCATCGCCATCGGCAACATTCTGGGAGGCGTCGCCATACAGACGGTCGTGCTTGTCTTGCTGGACGGCATCGGGTTACGTGGCAGGGCCGCGCTGACCTACGAAGCTGCCGCGCTGCCACTAGTGCTCGAAGGAGTGCTGGTCATGAGCGTCCTTGTTGTCTCCATTCTGGGAACGCAACTCCCCACATCGCTGCTGTTTGCGCATGTGGCTCCAGGCGATCTGCTGATTGTTGTGCTGTGGCTGATGGGGCTGTGGTTGATCAACAAGGCCCGCAAGGATCTGCCCTGGCAAGAAAAAGGACGCGCTCCCGGCATGGCGCGTCCCGCACACGGTCGTCATCAGGACAAGAGAGAAAGGTGGAGCACGACACATGCCCTGATCGTCTTTGCTACCTCAGCGATGGTCACCCTTCTGGCAGGCGTCGTTCTTGAGGAGTGTAGTAACGTCCTTGCCGCTCATCTTGGCTGGAGCGGTCTGCTCTTTGGCTCAACGGTGCTGGCCGCCGTGACGGCGCTCCCTGAGATGGCAACCGGATTAGCAGCGGTCAGCATCAACGACTTCAGCCTTGCTTTTAGCGATATCTTTGGTGGCAATGCGTTCCTCCCTGTGCTCTTTTTGCCTGCCACGTTGCTCTCAGGGCAATCGGTCCTGCCGCAGGCAAAAAACACGGATATCTATCTTGCCAGCCTCGGTGTCCTGTTGACCGCTGTCTATATTTATGGCTTGATCTTCCGCTGCAAACGCCAGTTCCTCAACCTGGGCATCGACTCGCTGGTGGTCCTTCTCCTCTATATCGTTGGCCTCTTTACCATTGTGGGAAGGTAAGAATGTACCAATCGCTCTCACTTTGAGGCTACACCTCTCACGCTTCACGATCATTGAAAAGGCGTATGGCTCGCGCTCAGAAGTGCAGAACAGCATCCTTTCTCCTCGACTAGTAAGATCTGTGCCCCTGGCGTGGCGCGGGCATCCCTTTCCATCTTGTTCTGTGTGGGCTGGCCTCTCCCCCAGGCAGGAATACCATTGTTATGCCGCGAGGAACAGCAGGTCCCTGGAAGAGAGCGGTCTTCTCCTGGCGTGTCATCTTGCAGCGGATGCGCTCAAAGATCCAGTGCAGCCAGCGCGATACGGCTCCTGCTCCGCTTGTTGGGGGGAGGCGAACGAGGAATACTGTCGTGGGAACCTCATCCAACAGATGCTTGACCGCTTCGCAAGGCAGCAAGACGGTAGCTCCACCTCTCAGAAAGAGCAAGATCCCTTCACACATCATTTCCCGAGCGAACATGACGAGACTTTGTACCACGTCACGTGTCTCTATGGCACATGGCTCAACTCTCACTCCAACTCGTGCCGCTTGATACTTCACCGCTTCCAGGAAATCGTTGGCTTGCTCGATGGCTTCCAGGCGGGGTCCCTGCACCCATTGCGGCTCCGAAAGAGGGATGAGGGCAAGGGGAACGACGGTTGCCCGGCGTTTTTTGGCGAACCGCACAGCATATGCTAGTGCCCCCAGATCGATCCTCTCAGTAAATGGCAATAGAAAACGCATCCTCTTCATCGCCTTTCCTTCCTTCTCTCCAGTACGCGTGTCTCATTGTGATCTTGACCCCCTTTGGCAATAATGCGAGGGTGCTTGCTTCTTCCTCGGCTCATCCCCTGGCGCGACGTGCAGGAAACATTCACTCCCATGAGGAGAATAGCCTTTGGGTATCACAAAGCCATCACTCTGGCACTGGGGTACCTCACACGCTCGTCACATCTACAGGAAACTCCTTGAGGCATTGGTCGCTTGTTGATGTATGGGATGTGTGACACATCTCTTTGGGCAAGGCAGCCTCTTGAGACAGGTGAATAGGCTATTCACCTCCGCACAGTTTCCCGATATCCAGTTTCTGCCCTTGCCAGACCAAGCGCAATCACAGCCATGAGCATTCCCGCCACAGATGGGTCACACAAAGTCTCTCATGGTCAAACCAGGGGGACTGTCATTGACTCCAGAGGTAGAAAGGCAGGGGTTTGTTCAGTAAGCCATATTTGAGGCAAAAACTGTGTGCTCTTTGTGAGGAAATGTCACTCCATGGTGATCATTCTTTGAGATTGCCCTGTTATGCTCAAGAGAGAATGCAAGGAGGCATCAGGCGATGGATGTTGCATGGCCGCTGGCGATGGTGATGCAGCTCTCGCCTCAGGCGTGGTTGGAGACCGGTATCTGCTCATCGAGTTGATGAAAAGGGGGGAGGAAGCATGAAAGTGCAAGCATTTCGTGATCGCACGGAAGCGGGACAACGGCTGGCAAGAAGGCTGGCAGCATATGCGTATCGTCCAGAGGTTCTGGTCCTGGCATTACCTCGGGGAGGCGTGCCCGTGGCGTTTGCAGTCGCCAGAGCCCTGCATGTCCCTCTGGATGTCTTGATCGTTCGCAAGCTCGGGGTTCCTGGCTACGAGGAACTGGCGATGGGAGCCATTGCATCTGGTGGGGAACGTGTGCTCAATGAGAGCGTCGTGCGGACGCTCCATATCCCCGAAGCCGTGATCAATCAGGTCGCAGCCCGCGAGCAAGACGAGGTGCAGCGACGTGAGCGTCTCTACCGGGCAGACCGTCCTGCCTCTGAGGTCCGGGGTCGGACCATCATCCTCGTTGATGATGGCATGGCGACTGGAGCGACGATGCGTGCCGCTGTCGCAGCGCTGAGACAACGGCAGCCTGCTCGTCTGGTGATTGCTGTCCCGGTTGCCGCGTCGGCCACCTGTGAGGAGCTAGCATCGGAGGTCGATGAACTGGTCTGTCTCATCAGGCCAAAAACTCTCTTCGCCGTCGGTTTCTGGTACGAGCACTTCACCCAGACGACAGACGAGCAGGTACGTGACCTGCTTGGACAAGCGGCACACGAATGGATGCGTCATGCTGGCAGGGGAGAGAAGACACCTGGACAGAGTGCGGTTGTTTCACCCTCTTGACACTGTATGGTGTCTCTTGTTGCAATCACTCTTCAAAAAGTTCAAGCACAGAGCAGGGAACTGCACGCCAACCCAGGAAACGATTGCATTGCGCGTGTTTCATCCGAAGCAGCATGCACCAACTGCTCGTACGAATGTCTTATTAGAAGGGTTGGTTCGTGACATTGTGAGCCAGAGTAGTCTGGACGATCTCAGCATGCGCTTTTTCGGCAACTCCAATGGTGAGGCGATCTCGGGAAGAATCACCGGGAGAATACAAGATCCCCATGAACAACCAAGAGATATAGTGATTGTGGCTTTTGAGAATCTCAGGCCAGTAGGCTATACAGAGATCTCCTGCTTTCCAGAGCACACAGAGACTGCCGAAATTGCCATGTTCGTTCGAACGGATAAGCAAAGGAGGGGTATTGGGAAGGTCATGCTGCAAGAAGCGGTAAGAGAAATGCGAGAAAACAATGTAAAAACACTCACATTTTTTGTTCATCCAGACAATGTGAAAATGAAGAGTGCGCTTCAACACTGGAGTCGAGCACAGGAATGGCAAGATGTTCCTTTCCAAAAAGCTCTACGGGAGGGCGAAGTGGTGTATGCTGTTAATGTAGATGTGAAATGATACTATATTCTTTTTCAGAAACATATGGCTTTGATACGAGATAAAAATGAGTTTTTATAGATAGTTATGAGAAGAAGATTGAGAAAATTTCTCGTATTTTTTATTCTGTGATAGGATTGTGAACATTCCCATCGCTTTTGTGATCGAGTTGTGATTTTCTCGGAGGATACTTTCCATTATGGCAGGTTCTTCCTCAAAAAAAGAGGGAGAGGGATGTGGAGGGAGCGGACCGTGCAGGTGCGATCTCATGTACGCTTTCCTGCGGTGTGGCCGGGCAGGGAGGCGTGAAAGAGCGTTTCCGTCATGGTCATCGTCCCCTCCGATCTGTCGCTCGTTCTTTAGCACATGACACCTCCCCAGCGTAAGACAGTTCTACTGCAAGCACAAGCCAGTAGAGTGACATCAACGTTTCTGCACTGACGGTGATGCGCTTGAGGGGTAACAGAGCTTTCAAACCGGTATTGGGTCTCTGACCACATTCCAACGAGAACGAACGACGGACGAACTCCACTCGTGGGGAGGACTTGCCTGGTTGTCTTGTGCCTCGATGCGGGAGGCATCGAACCAATACGTTGTGAGTCGCTTGGCCCACTCTTCATGTGGAGGGTGTGCTGCTATCGGGGATGCGGCTCTGCCGTGAAACGTCACGCGCTTCGCGAGGAGGGGAGAAGGCTACGTGTCGGAGGCAGCAGTGACGGCTCTCTGCTCTGTATGTGCTTGCTCTTGTTCTCTGCTCGTGGTCTTCGCTCTCATTTCTCCGTTCGTGCCCAAAGAGCGTGTCGTGGTGTGGTGGTGGTATGTAGAAAGGCTCGGTTTCAGGGACATTGGACACCGTTTGGGAACGCTGGCAAGGATGACCTGCTCTCGGGAACGTGTACAATAGCGCACGGCTCTTGAAGAGGCAAAGGAATGAATCTTTCTCTGACATCACCTCTTGAGAAAGGAGAAGAAACATGAACCAGCCAGATGCAGCATCACGCGCCAAAAGTGCGTCGCGAGAACATTTCACCGCACAAGGGAAACACGTTTTGCAACAAGGCAGTCGAGTCTGTGTGACTTCACGTGGTCCCTTTTGGGGATTGAGAGGGACCATTCAGACCGTCGATGCCATTCCGACTGATGTCGGGGAACCGTTTTGTTTCTATCTGGTGGCCTTGGAAGGGGCACAGATCAAGGACCCGGTGTGGTTTGCGTATGATGAGGTGGAAGAAGTGGGTCCAGCCCGAGAAAGCGGGCTGAAAGACACTACCTTCCATGAAAGATGGTGAAGAGCGCCAGGGCACCGACAACGATGGCTGGCAGCGTGAAAAGCAAGAGTTGACCGGCAAGCTGGGCGCGACGAGTGAAGATCCAGAGAATGGCCACATTTTCAAGGAGTCCTACCACGGTCGCCAGAAACATCGCCGTGACCACTGACGGGTCCCCACCAGGGGTTCTGGCGAGATACAAGCCAACGAGCACGGCGGAAGAAGCAGCACTTGCCAGTGCACCAACAACGACGACGGTGAGGAAGCCAATGCCCCCAAAGAGTCGATTGGCGAGTCCGCTCGTGACCCAGAGCAAGAGGAAGAGCGCCCCAAAACCAACAAGCGGACGCAGTTCCAGGGGAGAACTCAGGAGGGGTCTTTGTGGCACTTGCTGGACGGGCTTTTTGAAAGAGAACACCGCAAAAAAGACCATGATCGCTGCGGTCAGTAGCATAGGACCCAACACCGCGACGATGCTCATGCTTGCCTGAAGACCGTGCGGGAGGGAGAAGAGCATCACAAATATCCCATCACGCAGGATCATGGCGATATCGGCGAGTAAGACATTGGTTGGAGCTTCATCAGCGACATCAGGAGTCCGTGCCGTCTCCCGGGCAAGCACAGCCGTTGTGGCTGCGCTATTGACTAACCCTCCAAGGATAGCGCTATAGCGTCTTCCTCGTGTGCCGAAGAGCCGCAGCAGCACATAGTTGACAAAGCTGATGCCCGCTACGATCACGACGGTCAGCCAGAGAGCACGTGGATTGACAAGATTCCATGGATCAACAAACCGATTAGGAAGTAAGGGATAAATCACCGCTGTGATCAAACCGAGCAGGAGCGTTCCGCGAATTTCGGCGCGCGTTAATCGTCCACTCAACGTAATGAGTTCGGTTTTCCAGACGAGCAATGCGGTGATCAGCAGCCCAGCAGCAAAAGCCAGCAAAAAGTTGCCTCTGCCAACGATCATCCCCAGGATATTCGTTGCGACCATCGCCAGCGAGGTGGTGACCTGTAACGATTGATCCTTCCAGAGAGCGTAGACATTGACCAACACCAGGAGCATTGCCATCACCCCCATCTGTGCCAATGCGACCGTGGGGCTCACCAACCAGGCTAGTGTGCCAAGCAGAGCGACAATGGCAAAGCTTCGGACCCCGACTTCTTTATGAGCCCACTCCCGTTCTAACTCAATAAGCAAGCCAATACACGCTGAGGCGGCTATTTTCAGCACGAGCAAGAAGAAGTCGTCCATGGATGCCCCTCCCTTCCAATTCGCAGGGCAGAGGGAATCCCATCCAGAATGGGCTCGTTAGGCGTGAAAAAAAGCATCTCATGGGGCGAGAAGACGCTGAAACAGCACACCTGTCCATAGATGACACGCTCTGATGGAACCCTCACGCGAGGAGTCGCTGAGCTACGGATAGCACTCCCTCTCGGTCACTATGCTCAAAAGCATAGTGCTCTCCTGTTACAATGCTATCACAGCCATCTCCCCGGTTCTCACAAACGCGTCACGATCACGTCGTTGTACGTTACACCTCTCTCGTGGTCTCTCCTCTCGCTCCTTCACGTTCACGTTATCGACTTGTCATACTGGAGTAGTCACCTTGAGATGAGCATGACCACGTCTTGCGGAGTGATGTGAGGCCAACCATCCAGGAAGAACGGGGCTCAAGCCAGGAAACGCTGATCAAGAGCCAAGAACGCAAGGGAAGATGAAAAGGACCAGCCAGCAAACTGCTGACTGGTCGCTCCATTGTGCTTTCTCTTCAAAACCTCAAGATGGTTGTTCTACCAAATCGCGACGAAAGGCTCTCTCAGTCTACAAGGAAGCAGAGCACATCATCAATCCCGTATGAAACAAGGTTCGTCAGTCGATCTGATCCGTGAGTCTGCCTGTCGCCACCAGCCAACGAGCAAACTCCAGGTGACGTGTGTCAAGAGCGGCCTGATCCATCTCGTCTTGGCCGTAGGTTTTGCGCAGATGAGACAACCGAGTGATTTCTCGTTCGGTGAATCCTTTCCTGCGTAACCTCTCCCGCTCTTCTTTTTCATTATTGATTGGGCACATCGTATTTCTCCTTGATCCAGGCTGTTTTTCCATCCGGTGTCGAGAACGCCATCTCCAAGACGATCACCCTGCCGACTGAGGCTTGTTGACCCCCATCTTCCCTTCTTTGTGGCATCAATCACCTCAGTCAGGGCTTCTCTTCCCGTTTGCTGTGCCACAGCAGCAGGGTGTGTGCAGAGGAGCAAGAGACGATCAGTTCTGCCAATGGAGATGAGCAGAAGTGCGGCACTCTCCATACCAGATGGATGTCGAGAGAAGTCAGGGCCTCCTCTTGTATGCTTGCCTCTGATCCCTGTTCACGATCCTACAGGGTCCTCCACAGGCAAGGTGACCACCTCACCGGTAGGAAAGAGGACTCTGCCTCGACAATGAATATGGAATGCAGGCAGTTCTTCAGAGACATCAATGAGGTAAATCGAACATTGCTGTGCATCTAGGACCAGCCTTGCCTGCGCCTCCAGCAAATCAGGACGGATCTTTTGTAACTGATCGATCAAGTCGAGGGCTGTCCATCCTGTTGCTCGAAAGCCTTGTGGTCCAAGCACCCCTTCGTCGAGATCTATTGTCTGTTGTGGATGACGATGGGCCAGAGCCAGCAGACAAATTTGCAGACGCTCAGTCAATTGCATCTTGGGCTCCTTTCTCACGTATCGAGGCCGGAATTGGCCTTGGGGAACGTCCCTCTGGTGAAATGCTCTCTCTCTTTGCTCAGGATCATCCCCAGGTTGTTTGACCTACGAAGGAATCTGCTCCATCCATCTCACAACGCGATCACCATCTGCGGTCACGTTCTCACAGAAGCCTCACAAAGAGAGCGAAGCTTGCGCCTGCGCGACTACAGGACTCAGGCGTAAGCAGAAGCCACGTGCTGCCTCTCTCGTCTTCTGTCGTCAGAGATGGAAGTGATGAGGCCTGGCTACGCTCTCGTTTTCCCCACGAGAGAGGCAGCTTGCTTGCGCAGTGCTTGTAAACCCTCGCTGAAGCGCACCGGATAGGGGTGTTCGGCAACGAGCGTCTGGTACTGGGCAGGAAGCATCTGGAGGTGGTACTGAGCCAGTTCACGGATCTCGGAGAGGGGAGGCAAACTGCCCGCTATGACCTCGCCATTGCGCATGACCGGTCGCAGGAGCCGTTGATAGTGTTCTGGAGACGGCTCATGTGCAAGCTGGATGATATCCTCCTCCCAGTGAGGATGGCGGAAGAGCTCTTTTTTGCCCGGCCAGGTGGATTTCGAGCCTGCGATTTTGATCATAGGGGACTCGGTACCCTCTTTATCAACATACCACACGGCTTTATACGCCGCCCCGAGGGCTCCTCCAGCGAAACCTCGTTCCGCCGAACCAGTTCCGGCCCCAAGCGCCGTGCCGACGCCAAAGGCATCAATCGCCGCGCCAGCTTGCACCAACTCAAGGATCTTCCACTCGTCCAGATCCCCACTGGCAATCACGCGTACTTGCATGAGACCTGCTGCGTCGAGGTGCTCTCGTACATACTGACTATCTCCCAGGAGGTCACCACTATCCAGCCGAACTGCTACAAGCGTGTGCCCCAGGGTTTCCTGTGCTCGCAGCGCAACCGTAATGGCCGTATCAATGGCATGACGTGGATCATAGGTATCCAACAACAACGTATACCGGTTGTAAGCCATCGCAATGGCCTCAAATGCCTCTTCTTCGGAGGAAAAGATCTCGATCAAGGCATGAGGGACCGTTCCAGTAGCAGGGAGACGGAATTCAAACGCTGCGTTGAGAAACGAGGTACTGGCACATCCGCCAATGTAGGAGGAGCGTGCTACGGTCAATGGCTCTTGTGCTCTGCGGAAGGCAAACTCTGCGACGCGCCGAGAGCGCTCCTGCCCAGCCGCGTACACCACACGAGCCGCTTTCGTCGCAATGAGCGTGGCAAGATTGACGGCTTGCAACAGGCCGGACTCCATCAAGAGTGCCTCACGAAATGGAGCCGTGACACGCAGGATTGGCTCATTGGGAAAGGCAATCGCGCCCTCTGGGAAGGCAAGGATCTCGCCCGTAAAGCGCAGTTGAGCCAGTTCATCAAAAAAGGCGGCGTCGTAGTCACGAATCTGAGCCAGGAATTTCAGTTCCTCGCGGGTGTAGTGAAACGTTTGGACAAACTCCAGAGCGGCCTCGATTCCTGCGATGAGCAGATAGGCTCCTCCAAAGGGAGCGGTGCGGGTGTACAGGTCAAAGGTCGTCAGGCCATTGCGGCCCAGACGCCATGATACATACGCCGAATCGGGGTGATAGAGATCCGTCATCAATCCTGGATGAAGAACCGGGGTACGAAGATGCATAGCAACAACCTCATTTCTTCCATGCAGAGCTTGCCGACTCCTCAGGTGCAGATAGGGGGTCAGGTTGCTCCTTCTCGGGCACATCAGTGATCAGCGTCTCGGTGGCCAGGATCATAGTGGCGATACTGGCGACAGGTTGTAATGCCTCTCATAACGGGAAAACATCACAGCGTATCTTCATGATACAGATCCTCCCGACTGAGGTTTCTCTGCTCCAATGTCGTTTCATCTTTCAGACAACGAGCAGCCCAGGGAATCGCTTCCAGGCGTTCTTCGGGAATCGGTTGTCCACACTCGATACATCGTCCGTAGGTTCCATCTGTAATACGCTGCAAGGCCGCTTGCACTTCAGTGAGGAGCGCTTGTTCATTCACCAGGAGAGACTGCTCCTGCTGCATTTCGAGAAAATCTACCGCGACCTCTTCAAAATCACGTGGGCCTTCATTTGCCTCCACCGGTCCTACTGGAGTGGGATAGGCTTCGGTGAGCCCACCGATCATTCTCCGTAAATGCTCTTGTTGCTCTTCTAGTCGCTTTTTCTTCTGCTGTATATCAATAATCATGGTCGTGCTTCCTTTCTCTCCAACCCACACACGACAGACACATCGCGTCTCTCTGTTTCCCTCTGCTTCCATCTCATCTCCACAGGATCTGAGAGACATGATCTTGCCCAAACACGCTCATCCTCACATCAAGCTCTTCCTCAAGCGATGAAGGCGCGTTGATCAACCAATGGAGGGAAGAATAAGCGAACGAGATCACAGAAAGATCACGAAGTCATCTCGTTCCCTCACATCTGGCACACAGTTTGCCGCAAAAAGATCAGGGGGTAATTGATGAGAGAGCCATCATGGCTTGTTGCATTTCCTTCGTCGCTCGCTCTAGGAGATTGGTCTTGACCCAGAACAATGGGCCAAATCCAATCTCTCCACGAGTGAGGAACTTCAGCTTGGTTTCAAGCAGGTTTTCTCCTTTCACAATCCTATGCACCACGATGTGATTTTCATCTTTCTTTGACATCCTCTCAGCGTGCTTGCACCAGGCTTCAGAGCAATCGAGAGACTTCTCTCCCTGTCCTGAGAATGGTTTTTCTGGTTGTTTGCTCTGTAGATTTCTGCCTGGAAATGTTTTATACTTTCAATGCATACTTCTGGCTAGTAGAAGAGAACGAGAGAGTGCGTCGTTCTGTATGACCGTTCCTTTGCATCTGGGTCTGCAATACTGCTATCACGAACGCGGCACCACTGGGATCAACGCCTGATGACAGTTTCCTCACAGGAATACCCCCACTCCATCCGAGATCGAGCAAGGAGCGTTCGGCAGTCGAGAGGGACATTGCGTGGAGAAGTGGAAGATCTTCCTGTGCCAAGAGGACGTGAGATTCGATGCAGCCATGACGAATGAGGCAATCCCATCTGCCAAAGCAGATGGTTTGTATGCTCGACAAGA
>Ga0070741_10013551_pt1 | contig 14353 bp, 6 predicted proteins | sample Coa_R1_4_FD_66440 | JGI IMG/M metagenome (GOLD analysis project Ga0070741, IMG submission 66440) | Surface soil microbial communities from Centralia Pennsylvania, which are recovering from an underground coalmine fire - Coalmine... | ecosystem: Environmental > Terrestrial > Soil > Unclassified ...
CCCGGAGCGATCTCCTGCATCATGAGCAGGATGACCCCCACGAATCCGAACCCGTAACCGAACATCTCGAGACTCAACGAAGCGGCGACCAGCCACTGGTTGTCCGGCAAAGCCGAGCTCAGGTACACGTAAGCCAGATTCGGCAGATTCATGGCGCAGATCAGCGGAATCAAAGCCCGCCGCAATCCGAGCCAGGAAGTAAAGTATCCGCCCAGGACGCTGCCCGTAATGAAAGCGGCCGTTCCGAACGTGCCGTACAGCGTTCCGAACTGGTCGGTAGTCAACCCGAGGCCGCCGGCCGATCGATGGTCCACGAGAAAAAGCGGCCCGATCCGCACCACCTGCCCCTCGGCGGCACGGTATAGAAGAATGAAGGCGAGCAGCAGCCAGATGCGCGGCTTCTGAAAAAAGGTCACGACCACGTCGATAAACGCGGAGGCGGAGGCGGTGCGTGCAGGCGCAGGCGCGGTCTGGGGCAGGACGCGTGCGTGATAGAAACCGAGCCCGATCAAGACCAACCCCATTCCGGCGAAAATGACCATCCAGGCATGCGGGACATCGGTGCGCGCCTCGAGCAGGCCCGCGAGAATGATCAGGCCGCCCTGTGAAAAGAACCGCGCAACATTATAAAATCCGCCCTGCCATCCGGCGTAAGCGGCCTGCTCTTTAGCCGAGAGGCTGGCTATGTACAGCCCGTCCGCGGCGATATCGTGGGTCGAAGAACACACGGAAATGACCGAAAAAATGGCGACAGAAAGGCGAAAATAGTGGCGAATGGATGGCGAAAATGGCAGGGTGAGAGCGACCAAAAGGAGGCCCAGGCCGCCCGCGATTTCGAGTGTCACGACGAAAAATTTCTTGGACCGGTACATCTCCAACAGCGGGCTCCAAAGCGGCTTGAGCGACCAGGGCAGCAGCAGCCAACTGGTATAAAAAGCGATGGTGTCATTGGAAAAGCCAAGCCTTTTATAGAGGATACCGGCGATCAGAGAGACCGCGAAGAAGGGCATTCCCTCGGCGAAGTAAAGACTCGGCACCCATCGCGCCGGATGTCCGCGCATGCTCTAGATCGTGCGGTCAGAGGATGGGGCATGTCCAGTTCGGAACGGTTGCATCGAACCCGTAACTGCCGGTTTTTATTGATGTTCGATCCGGTAGCGAACGTGGCGGAACGCGACTGCAACCGTTCCGAACTAGACATACGGCGGGCTCGGGCACAGTATCGCAGAAGGTCGGGAGGTTTATATGAAGAGAACAGTTTCCATTCTGTCGATCGCGCTCGCCATGCTTGCGCAAGTTGCTATCGCCCAAGATGTTAGTGCCGGGATCACGGGTAAGATCACGGATCCTTCGGCCGCGCCGATCCCCGCCGCGACGGTGACGGTTCGCGACGTGGCCCGCGGCACGGTGGCAAAAACCGAAACAAACACGGAAGGCATCTATAATTTCTCCCGGCTGCCGGTCGGCCGCTACGATCTCCGCGTGGAGGCGAGCGGGTTCGAGACGGCATTGCACGCGCCCTTCGACCTGGTTTTGAATCAGGTCGCTAAGGTCGACATCGCGATGGCGGTAGGCCAAGTGTCGACGACTTTGGAGGTCTCCGGCGCGGCGCCCGTTTTGCAGACCCAGACCACCGAGGTCTCGACGGTGCTGGAGTCGAGTGCCATTGCCAGCCTGCCTTTGCAGACTCGAAATTACAACCAGTTGACGTTACTCGTGCCAGGCACCGTGACGATCAGTCCGGCTTCTTTCAATACCGGCAAGAAAACGTTCAATTCGGCGCGGCCGAATATCAACGGCAATCGGGAGCAGGCCAACTACTATCTTCTCGACGGCATCGACAATAACGAGTTTGTCGATAACAACGTGGCTTACGTGCCCAGCGTCGACGCCATCCAAGAGTTCAACGTCATCACCAACAACCCCAGCGCCGAGTTCGGGCATTTTCTCGGCGGCGTGATCAACGTCAGCACGAAGTCGGGAACCAACCAGTTCCACGGTGGAGTATTCGAGTTCCTGCGCAACGATTTCTTCAACGCCAACGAATGGTCGAACAATTTTAACGGCTTGCCGACGCCGCGGCAGCGATGGAACGAGTACGGCGGCACGCTGGGCGGGCCGATCCGGAAGAACAAGCTGTTCTTCTTCGCCGACTATCAGGGCTCGCGCTTCGACCTCCCGGCTACACCTCAGCCTAAGACGACCTTTACGGCGCAGAATGTGAACGGCAACCTTTCCGATCTGGGTGTGGCGCTGCACTATCCGGGAACGAATGTTGCGATGCCCGCCGACCTGACGAAGGCTGCGATCTGCGGCTCCGGACAGCGGATGGGCGTGGATCCCTGTATCACTGGTTTGAATCCCGTGGCGCTGAAGATCGCGGCGGCGCTGCCGAAGCCGAACCTGCCGGGCACTCCGGGCAGCAGCGGCACGGTTTCGAACCTCAGCAACACGGTTCAACAGTACACGCACGGCGATCAGGGCGATCTCAAGATCGACTGGGCACCGACGGATCGGGACCGCGTTTTCGCGCGGTATTCGCAGCAGCACGTCACCAAGCCGATCGTCAACAGCGAGGCGTTTCAGTACAGCGGATCGGGTAGCGGATTGTTTCCGTTGCAATCGGCCGTGCTGGGCTACACGCGCACGATCAGTTCGCGGCTGGTGAATGATTTCCGGCTTGGCTTTAACTACTTTCCGGCCGAGGACCAGCAGCAGGCTCTGACAACTACGGCCGGCGCGGGCTTAATTCCGGGGCAGCCGACACAATTCCTGCCAGGTCTGTATTTCGCTTCAGCTAAGCTCGGCGGCCAACAGAACGGGCCGTTTGCGTTCGGCACCACGTACTCGCCGGAGGTTTTCCATCAGACCGCGCTGCAGCTTTCGGACACCGCAGTCTTCACGAAAGGCGCTCACACGCTGAAGATGGGGATCCAGGCGATCCGGTACCGGAACAACTACATTCCGGCGACCAGCAACGACGGCGCCGCCGGACAGATCGGATTCACCGGTACTTACACCGGTTATTCCGAGGCTGACTTCTTCCTCGGGCTGCCCGCCTACATGGGCTACGGTCTAGGTTTCGCGGGCACGGTCGGGCAACGCAACACGGCCTTGGGGGCGTTCTTCCAGGACGACTGGCGCGTGACCAGCCGGCTGACGGTGAACGTGGGCATCCGCTGGCAACTCTTCACGCCCATCTACGAAGTGCACGACCGCATGACGAATTTCGGAATGTACTCGGGACAGATCATGCTGGCGGGCCAGAACGGCAACAGCCGCGCGCTGTACAACCAGTACAACGGGATTGCCAATTTCCTGCCGCGACTGGGCATCGCTTACAGTCTGGACGATAAGACCGTGGTGCGGGCGGCATTCTCGCGCACGAGTTTCCAGGAAGGCACGGGCGAGTACAATCGGCTAGCTACTAACGCGCCCTGGAATGTCGACCTGGTAGGCTCGTGGGGAGCAACGAACAGCCTGGGCGCGATTCCGGCCAACCAGGTTACGCTGAACCAAGGCTTCGGGGCGCTGGGCGCAACCGGCGGATGCTCGGTGGCGAACGTGACCTCGGCGCCGGCCTCCTGCTTTGCGGGCGTGCGGCTGCATGCCACCGATCCGAACTACCGGCCGGCCGTTTCGAACCAGTGGAACCTCAGCGTGCAGCGACAGTTCGGGAATTCGTTCACGGCGCAGGCGGCGTACGTCGGCCAGCATACCGACCACATGGCGGCGATCTACAACATGGGGCAGAACCTGCTGTTGGCGGACGGCACGAGCGCTCCGGGGCCGTATCTCTCCGGGAATCCGACGCTGAAGAACGCCGGCACGGGCCAGCAGCGGCTCAACACTTCGACGGCAATTCAGAACTACGAAGGCTTGCAAATGTTCGCCCGGCAGCAGGTGAGCAAGGGGCTCGCGTTCCAGTTCAACTACACGTGGTCCAAGTGCCTGACCAACAACCAAGGCTACTACGGACGGTATGGCAACGAGGCGATCGCGCAGACTACCGCCGATGTCGCATTCCAGTCTTATGTCTACAACACCCGGCTCGACTACGGACTGTGTGATGCGAGCGTCACGAACGCGTTCAGCGGGTATCTGAATTACGACCTGCCGTTCGGCCGGGGCCGGGCGTTCGGGAAGAATGCGGGCAAGGCTGTGAATGCGGTCTTTGGCGACTGGCACTACGATACGATCGTCAGCGCGCACGGCGGGCTGCCGATCTCAATGATCCAGTTCGGCAACGATCCGACGGGCGCGTACTTCCAGCCGCGGCCGGATTGCCTGGCGCCGTCGAAAGCGACGCCCTACAAGAACTTCGTGGGCGGCGGCTACGTGTGGTTCGATCCGACGACGATGGCGATTCCGGGACCGGGCAAGCTCGGCACGTGCCCAATCTCGAGCGAGCGGGGGCCGGGACTGAAGCAGATCGACATGAGCCTCTCGAAGAAGTTCACAATCAGCGAAAGCAAATACCTGGAGTTCCGGTTCGATGCGATCAATACCTTCAATACACCGATTTTGGGAGTGAACGGTTACTCCACCGACGTGCTGCCGGGAGACTTCAATGCCAATCGCAGTAAGTACGGTGTAGATCCGGCTTACACCGCGAGCGTGCCAACGGGTGTGGTAAATACGTCGCTGGGCGCGCGGAACCTGCAATTCGCGCTGAAGTTCCACTTTTAAGTCAGGGCAGGTTGTTTGCCTCACCTCGTCTCTGCCGTGATGCAACCAACAATGGGTAGCGATCCGCCGCAGGGCGGTTATGATGGGGCGCGGGATCGGGCAGAGATTGGCCGCAAAGGCACTGACTCGCGGAGACCATCGACGAGACGATGATCAGTTGCAACAACAGCCTTATCTGAATAGCAGAGAAGAGGCACGCTACCGGTTCATGGGGTTCCGACGAGGGCGACGGGCGAATCGACGAATGGAGCATTCGAGATGATCGAACACTGGGACATGCCGGTTGGATTTTGGCTCACGGGAACGTGGCGCTCGCATGGAACGGCGAATGGCTGAAGGCGGGGTCCGGCGCTTTCGTCTACGGGCGGCGCGAGATTGCGCATGGGTTCAAGCTGATTGGCGAAGGCTCCCCGCCCGATATCGAGAGATGCATGATTCTGGCCGAGCGGCACGGAATCGAGATCCACGGGCCACGGCCCGAAGCGCCGGCCGGGTTTGGCCGGTAAGAATCGTCCGCGCCGGGCGACGAACTCACGGTGGCTGTCTTCGTTCGTGCGTAGCTCATCCCGTGCGGCTCATCCGCTCTCGGGTTGGCGTTGGCTGTCGTAGTAGCAATTCTGATGGGTATGGGTGGTGTTCAGAGTTGCCGGCGCCGATCACATGAACTTCCGAGCCGGATTCGAACGTTTCACTTCCTAACTGTCACCTTTGATGCCCAAATCCCGGAGAAACCGCTTGTCGGCGATCATCTCGGAATCGTTCAGATCGGTATCTCCTTCTTTCGGACATTTCCGCCAGCAGTCTGCAAGGGACCTTGCCACATGAATCTCTCTATTGCATTTGGCACAACGCCAGTGGATGACAAGTTGATGGTCCGTCGAAAGTCCGACCGTGGATAGAGATCCAGGAACCTGTCCACAGGCGCACGATAAAGAGATCTTTCGGTACTTCATGATGCTGGTTCTCGGTTGAAGTGAGCGGGCAGCACCTACCTCCGAAGCAGCAGGACCAGGAGCACAGCAGTAGAGGCCTGAACAGGAACGTGAACGGGAGTCTGAGCTTCAGTGCTGCCCAACTTGACGATAACCGGCTTCATCACTAAGCTCAATGCGGTGCGGTACTGCTGGTGTACCACCAGTTCCGTACTGCCGCGGCGCCGTTGATCTCAGAGCGCCGATAAGTGCCGCTCTTCACGCTTGTTTACTTGCAATCTCGTTTCGACCCTCACAGCATTCTGTTGGCGAGACAAAGAACTTACCGCTCACGGTCAACTTGCCCGGTCCGTTTCGCCGTGAGCGGTGACAACGTGTGCGTCATGGACGAAAAAGGGAGAGAACACAGGGAGAGCGTTCTCCAGAAGCGCTGTGGATAAAAGCAAAGCTACCAGCCACGATAATGTACGGCTGCACCTTTCGGCTTCTCTGACCGTACTCCGCATTCATTGCGGTCATCGTCATTGTTGCCCCGCGAATGTACGTAGCAGTCATACGGCGTTGGTTGTTCCTAGTAAGCGCTCCGCACGGCAGACACAGCGGGGATTGCATCGGGTACTGTACTGTGCTACCTTACAGCCGTCAATTGAAGTATAACGGGGGTTTTTATGCGATTCTCGCGATTGTGGGTCCTGCCCACGATACTCCTGGCTGCGGCCTATCCAGGCCGTACTCAAACTGTCAATGGAACCATACTTGGCACCGTCACGGACATCTCGGGTGCGTCGATCCCCAGTGCGAAGGTGACGATCGCCGAAGTCAACACCGGAGCCAGCCGGAACGGACAAACCAACGACAACGGCAACTACAGCTTTCCGGACCTTCCCTCCGGACGGTATACAGTGCGCGTGGATGCCGCGGGATTTCGGCCGGAGGCGCGGAAGGACGTGGATCTGATCATCAATTCGAGCACGCGCATCGACTTTCAATTGCACCCGGGTGAGATCACGTCGACAATTGAGGTCAACGCTGCTCCGGCGTTGCTGCAAACGGACCGTTCCGATACCGGCGCCAAGGTGGAGACGGTCCTCACCGAGTCGCTGCCAATCGGCGGACAACGCAATTTCCAGAACGTATTGAATCTGGCGCCGGGCACCACCCGCGCCTCTTTCCAGCATTCACAGTTCTTCAATGCCGCCAGTTCGCTGCAGACCGAGGTGAACGGTCAGATGCGACAGGGCAACAGCTATCAGATCGAAGGTATTGACAATAACGAGCGCACGGGTCTGCTGCAAATGCTGATTCCGCCCATCGAGGCCATCGAGACCGTCGACATTTCGACCAGCAATTTCGAAGCAGAACTGGGCCGGGCCACGGGCGCCGTTACCAATGTGCAGCTCAAATCGGGCACGAACGCGGTGCACGGGGCCGCATACGAGTTCATGAAGAACAGCTATCTGAACGCCCGAAACTTCTTCGATCCCTCGGTCGGCCACCTGGCTTACAACTATTTCGGCGGCAATGTCGGCGGGCCGATCCGAAAGAACAAGATCTTCTTTTTCGGCGACTTCTTACGGATTACGGATCACGAGGCGAATACAAACCTCGGGACGATTCCGTCAATGGCCTTTCGCGGCGGCGATTTGAGCGCGGCCCCCACGACCATTTACGATCCGGCGACGGGTAATGCCGACGGAACCGGCCGGGCGCCTTTTTCGAACAACGTGATTCCGGCCAGCCGGATCAACCCGGTTTCGGGCAAGATGTTGGGACTCATCCCGTCCCCGAATCAATCGTTCAAGGAGAGCGCACCCAGCAACAATTACTTCGGCTTGCTGCCGTTCACGAAGGACACGAACTCGCTGGATGGGAAAGTCGATGCCAATCTTTCGGACAACAATCGATTGAGCGGACGTTTCAGCTTTTCGCGGCCGGTGGTTTTCCAGGCGCCGATTTTTGGCGCGGCCGGCGGTTGGGGGCCCACCAGCAACAAGGGGTTTCAGGGCACCGGGATTCAGAAAACCTACAGCACGGGTATCAATTACACCCGGATCGTGTCGCCCACGCTAATTGGAGAATTCCGCGTAGGTGTGGCGCACTATCACAATGAAGCTCTGCCGACCGATTACGGCAGTGCCGACGCCACCAATTTGGGGATTCCAGGCATCAATATCGACAGCTTTACGAGCGGCTATCCGCAGATCAGCCTGGACACCGGTTTCGACGATCCCATGATCGGATACGTGAACAGCCTGCCCTGGATTCGTGCGGAAGCGAATATCGACGTGGTGAATGTCTGGACCAAAACGCTGGGCAATCACACGATCAAGTGGGGAGGCGACCTACGCCGTTTGCGGGACGACCTGCTACAGGCGCAAAATTTCGGTCCGCGCGGCAGGTACCGCTTCGGCGAAGCGCAGACCTCCATCCCGGGAGCGAAGATGGGGTTCGGCAACGATTTCGCCAGTTTTCTGCTGGACCAGCCATACCTGGTGGGACGAGACCTGGCCACCTATTTCCCGACCTACCGGGCTACCCAGTTTTTCGCCTTCGTTCAGGACAAGTGGATGGTTACGCCCAAACTGACCGTCGATGCCGGCCTGCGCTGGGAATTCTACCCGCCGGCCACTCCGCGATTCGCCGGGACCTTCTCGAACTACGATTATGTGAACGACCAACTCGTGCTGGCGGGAATCGGGAACAATCCCATGAATCTGGGAATGGCGACGCATTACAAGTACTTCGCACCGCGCACAGGCCTGGCGTATCGTCTCAGCCAGTCGACGGTCATCCGGTCGGGCTTCGGCATCAGCTTCACGCCGTTCCCGGATAACAAATACGCGTGGGACAACTTCCCGGTCAAACAAAACAATCAATACAACGCGGCCGGCGCGGGCTACGGCCCGGCGGTGTTCGGGAACGGGCAACCGGCAACGTTCCAGGCAGGCTTTCCAACGCCGACGCCCGCTGTAATTCCCTCCAACGGCATCATCACGAACCCAGACCGAAGCCAGCAGTATGCCGTGATTCCGCTCGACTACAAGAACGGCTATGTCGAATCCTGGAATCTGTCGATTCAGAAGAGCCTGCCCAGGAACTTCACGCTGGATGTGGCCTACGTGGGCAATCACGGGGTGCGCGCCTCGCATTCGCAGACGAATCTGAACGCGGGCCTGATTCTGGGAGCAGGCACGCGAGGCCAACCGGAGTATCCGCGCACGGCAAATACGATTCTCTACTTCCAGCAGTTCTCGTCGAACTATCACGCGTTGCAAGTGAAGTTGAACCGCCGTTTCCACAACGGGCTGGCGATCACGACATCGTACACGTGGGCCCGAGGAATGAGTTTCCAACCCAACGACGACGACGGCATCCTGTTCTATATCAACCAGCATCGCAATTACGCTGCGAACAATTTCAACCGGACGCAAACGTTCAACCAGAGCTATGTGTACGATCTGCCGTTTGGCAAGAACAAGGCTTGGCTGAACTCCGGGCCCGCGTCCATAATTCTGGGCGGATGGCAGGTAAACGGCGTATTGACATTGATGACGGGAACGCCTTGGGAGGCGCGCTACGCCAACACCGGATTGCAGGCGCCGAACAACACGCAGACCGCGGACCAGGTGGCACCGATAGAGATTCTGCACGGTGTCGGCAACGGGAATCCGTGGATCAGCACATCGAGTTTCGCCGCGCCGGCGACGGCCACTTTCGGAAATATCGGGCGGACGAGTCTTCCGGGTCCGGGCTTCTTCAACCTGGACTTCTCGGTGTTCCGGAATTTCGCCATCACCGAGCGATTCAAGCTGCAATTGCGCGGGGAGGCATTCGGGGCTACGAATACGGCGCATTTCTCGAATCCGAACAATACACTCGGGAGTTCGAACTTTGGTTGGGTCACCAGCACGCTCGGTAACGATGGCGGCGGGCGGGTGATGCAACTGGGAGTCAAGGTGAGCTTCTGAAGTGAAATGGAGGCCCTCCACTTGCGTGGCGGGCCTCTGCTTTACCGCAGTTCGGCAAAACTCGCGGCGAAGGCTGCATTGGGCTTGCGGGTGCGACCGGACAAAGGTCGGGCGCGATGCCGCTCGCACCCCGTGACGGGACATGGAGCGGTTGGGCAGGGTAGCCAGGTAGCCGCGCAAGTTCAGCGGCCGGCCTGATCCTGCACACATCTCCGTTGCTCTGTGAGACGAGGGCAGAAAATCGGAGAGGGGCGAATCTGTCCCAGGGTGCCGGGTTTTGGCGCCGCGCGGGCCGAATGTATCCCAGGCTAGCTGCGACGCACTACACTGGTCAGAGATCCATGAAACGACAACTTTTTCTGTTCGCCGTGATGCTTTTCGGACCGGTGGCATTTGCCGAAGTGCGGCTGCCCGCAATCTTCTCCGACCACATGGTGCTGCAGCGCGGCACCGACGCGCCGGTGTGGGGTTGGGCCGCCGCGGACGAGGAGGTGACGGTCGCGATTGCCGGGCAGACGAAGAAGACTGTCGCCGGGGCGGACGGAAAGTGGATGGTGCGGTTATCGCCCATTAAGTCCACCGAACCGCTACAGCTTACCGTATCGGGCACCAACGCGCTGAAGGTACAGGATGTGCTTGCCGGGGAAGTGTGGCTTTGCTCGGGGCAGTCGAATATGGCTTTCCGTGTCAGCCAGGCGGTGAATTTCGAGCAGGAGCAGGCCGCGGCCAACCTGCCGCAGATTCGCATGTTCCTCACGGAACGTAAGACGGCTAAGGAGCCGCAGGCCGACGCCCAGGGCAAATGGATTATCGCCAGCCCGGAGACTGTGGGCGAGTTTACAGCGGCCGGTTATTTCTTTGCACGGGAAATTTACAAGGAACTGCACGTGCCGGTGGGGCTGGTGCATTCGAGTGTGGGCGGCACGGCGATCGAACTGTGGATCAGTGCCGAGGCGCAGCGCAGTGCGCCGGAGTTGCGATCGGAGATGGAAGCACTGGATCAAGAGAATCGCGATTTCGACGCGGCGGCCGCGACGGATCGTTATCGAAAAGCGCTGGCCCGGTGGAAGACCGCCGCGGCCGAGGCGAAAGCGGCCGGTAAGCCCGCGCCGCGCGCGCCGCAGGATCCCGTGGCTTTGCAGGAACGAAAGACGGGGATCGGCGTGCTTTACAATGCGATGATCGCGCCGCTGATTCCCTACGCGCTGCGCGGCGCGCTTTGGTATCAGGGCGAGGCGAACTCCACGCCGGGGCGGGCGAACCTGTACCAATACCAGTTGCCGCTGCTGATCAAAGACTGGCGGACGCGGTGGGGGCAGGGCGATTTTCCGTTTGCCTGGGTGCAGTTGCCGAACTTCAACGGGCCGGGGCGGAATTGGCCGCTGGTGCGCGAGGCGATGCTGAAGACGCTGGCCGTGCCGCATACCGGTATGGCGGTGGCGATCGACATCGGGGAGCCGGACAATATCCACCCGAAGAATAAGCAGGAAGTCGGGCGGCGGCTTTCCATGTGGGCGCTCGGGGCGGTGTACGGCAAGCACTGCGAAACATCGGGACCGCTGGCGTCAGGTCATTCGATAAAGGGCGGAAACATTGTGGTGCGCTTCAAGCATACCGAAGGTCGATTGGTCAGCAAGGGGGAGGAAGTGCGCGGGTTCCAGATCGCGGGCGCGGACAAGCGTTGGGTTCCGGCTGCGGCTAGGATATCGGGCTCCTCGGTAGTCGTGTCCAGTCCGGAGGTGAAGGAGCCGGTCGCGGTGCGGTATGCCTGGGCTAATAACCCGGACTGCAATCTGTATAACGGGGCGGGGATTCCGGCTTCGCCGTTTCGAACCGACGATTGGGAGTAGGCTGCGGCAGCGGGTCCTCCGCATGGGAGCAGGGTGCGGACATCCCTTGAAATCTTAAGGCTCCGGCCAATACGGGACAGGAGGGTGTTACAAGTTGGATCCGGCTGCAAGGCCAGTGCACAATCCGCGATGCTGGGACTGACGAGATCTTTCCGTCCCGCAGTTGCGCGGAAATACTCCGTCTGGAACATGTGAAAAAATCGGAGAGGCGACCGCGTCGGCCCGAATTCCGGACAGTCCACTGTGGTGGCTACGGATCTATGCCGTCCCGATTGGTCTTTCGGGGCAATCCGGGGACAGACGGAACATTTCCGCGCAAATGCGGCGCGAAAATGTCTCGTCAGTCCCCGCATTGCAGCGCAGTGCTGACTGCGAAACGCCGCCACCAGGATTTGCCGTTCCGCGCCACTCGACCAGCAGCCGATCCAATTTTTTCACACCTTCCAGTCCCCGCATTGCAGCGCAGTGCTGACTCCGAAACGGCCACTAGGATTAGCCGTTCCGCGCCACTCGACCAGCAGCCGATCCAATTTTTTCACACCGTCCTGTCCACTTATTGCCCGGCAAGCACCAGCCCGCAATGCGAAGACAAATCAAAGAATCAGCCAGACGCATTTCCTGAGCGTTAACTGGCCGTCAGTCTCGCTACTATTTCCTCTACCGCGCGCTCGGCTCTGGCTTCGATTTCTGCTCTGGATTGATCCTGGATCGGATGCTCCACGTAGACCGCATCCAGATCCGGGCGGCCTAATTGCGATGCCTGCGCTCTGGCGGCTGTGCGGAATTCGTGCGTCGCCACCGGCACGGTGGGGATTCCCAGGCTTTCCAATTTAATCGTGTCGTGCAAACTGCACGTTGTGCACGACCCTCAATCGGCCAGCGCTTCGATGGCTGCATCCGGATGCGTGGCTAGCAGGGCGTCCATTACCGCCGGCGGCGCGGGTTTGGCAAACGTGGGCTTCTGGAAACGATGCACCTCCGCCACGCCTTCGCGCCCGGTGAGGAGCGCGGCCAGGCGGTCCAGGAATACACTGCCTCCCGGCTTGCTGATGTCGAGCAGCGCCAGTTTGCTGCCGGCCAGCGTTTTCAGGCGCGGCGCCGGCTGAGCGTTTTCCGCGGCGGTTTCGCGCATCGGATTCACAAGGATCATGTCGGTCATTGTCTCACTCCACGGGGTACGTCACCATCTGGCTGCCACGCGGCCCTGTGACCCAACTGCCGATCACGGCCGAGAATTTGCCTGCCGTGCCACCCGCCACCACGATATGAATCGATTCCGGGCTGCGGAACTTGCGGTAGCAGGGCTCGCCATCGATTTCGACACGCTCGTATTGGGCGACGGCTTGCGGTTGCGCGCCGTCACCTTCCTCGTCGTCATAATACCGGAGCGGAATGCCGGTGGTCTCCCATAGGTGGCGGCGCACGTCTTCTTTGGTGAAGCCGTCACGATGGAGCGTGCGGACATGTTCGGGGGAGAAGATGACGATCGCTTCGGGCAACATACAGACACGATACGACCAGACGGTCGCCAGCGTGCGGCGGATCGCTTTCAACAGCACCTTGCCGTGGCGCGCCGTGTGTTCGCCGACGCCATGGATGCCGTCGCCGCACCAGATCGTGACGGCGCTCTGGTTGGCACGAAAGCCGCGGTCGACGTGCAAGGGGGGCCACGGGCTCTGCTCCTCGTTTTCGGCGATGCAGTAGGAGAATTTGCCCGGATTGCCGAGCGTAGACATATCGATCTCACCCGGACGCGCGCCGCCCAGGTTGATCAGGATCAGTTGCAGAGCGCGGCCGAGGGTGGAGTTGGAGCGGGCGACGTTGCTGAAGACGTTGCCGGCGCTCCAGAAATCGAGTTCGCGGCGGACGGGGCCGTTCACGATGACCAGCGGGGCTGCAAAGTGGGTGGTGGCCTGAACTCCGTGGATGTTCAGGCGCTCGTCGCACGCGGCGCGGACCAGCGGGATCAGGATGCGCATGAGACGCGGCTCGCATCCGGCCATGACGGCGTTGGCGGCGATCTTCTCCACCGTCGCCGCGCCGTAGCAGGGCGGGACGAGGCCGATCACCTGATCCGGGGCGAGGGGCGTGCCGTCCAGCATAAGGCGTACCCGGTCTTCGGTCGGAGGCACTACGGGGAGAGGATCGCGAAAGGTGCGCGCCGCATACTCCCAGGCGTCCTCGCCGGCGCCGACGGTGAGTCTGGATGCCCGCTCGCCTCGCGCGACGTATACATTTACGGGCTGGAGAGCCTCGCCATCGACGACGGGCTCGCGATGACGCGACATGCAGCCGGGCTTGCTATCCGGGTTGCCGTCGAAGGGCTCGGCGATCGGCACGGTTATTCCCATGGCCGCGGCCAGCTGGTTCAGTTCGGATTTATCGAAGCCGATCTGGGATCGGGTGACGCGGCCGGCGGCGTCCAGCAGAAAGAGAGCAGGCACGGTGGAGGGATCGTACTGGCGCGAGAGTCGCCAATCGGTATCGAGGACGGTCTGGAAGCGAACGCTGCAATCGCTGCGGAAGGACTGGGTCGCCGATTCGGGGTCTTGCGAAATGCCCACCACCCGTCCGGATGCACCCCAGCGCTCCGCGATTCGGTTCACGTAGCCTGAGATCAGGCGGCAGGTCGGGCAATCGGTTTCGAAAAAGAAAAGGAGCTGCGGGCCGTTGAGCATCGTCACGTATTACTATAATTCGAATTGAACCCGGCTTTAGTTATGAGAAAACTTTTGGACGCTTGTAAAGAAACTACGCGGGAAGGCCGTCATCCTGGCGACTCCTCATGGGGCGGGCACTATGACACTCATCAAGATTCTATACAGCGTCGCATTTTTTGCCGCGCTGTTGGCGATTGCCTTCGAAGCCCGGCTGATCTTCACACCTCACTTTTAGCCGGCCCGGCAATGGGGCC
>Ga0070741_10013552_pt1 | contig 14352 bp, 13 predicted proteins | sample Coa_R1_4_FD_66440 | JGI IMG/M metagenome (GOLD analysis project Ga0070741, IMG submission 66440) | Surface soil microbial communities from Centralia Pennsylvania, which are recovering from an underground coalmine fire - Coalmine... | ecosystem: Environmental > Terrestrial > Soil > Unclassified ...
CGGGCGCGCGCCCGCGGCGCTCGTCTCGACGCACATCACCTACCACTCCCGCAGCGCCGTGCGCGACGTGGGCAAGGCGCTGGGCTTGCCGCCCGACGCCCTCGACCGGCGGGCGCGGCAGCTCGAACGGCCAAGACCTCACCCCCCGGCCCCCCTTCCCTGCCAAAGAAGGAGGGGCTGGCTCGGCGGACGCCGGTCAGCCTCCTGCCTCTGGAGCGGAGGGGGAAGCCCCCGGCGCTTACCCCGAGCGCTCCCCCTTCTCTGAGAGGGAGGGCGCCGCGGTCCCGGAGCTGCGCGCCACGCTCGAGCCCTAACCCCGAGCGCTCCCCCTTCCCTGAGAGGGAGGGGGGCCGGGGGGGTAGGTTATGGCGCTTGCTCGCCGAGCTGTGCGCGGAGAGCATGGCCTTCCCGCGGCACCTGTCGCAGCACGTGGGCGGCAGGGTGATTAGCTCGGTGCCGCTCGTCGCGCTGGTGCCGCGGGAGCCGGCGCGCATGGCGGGGCGAGTGGTCACGCAGTGGGACAAGGACGGCGCCCCCAGCCGCGCCAGTTCCTCGCCCTGGTGGCCCAGGTGTCGCTGATCCGCCCCGGCTCCCGCCAGGGCAACATGGTGAGCCCTTATATCCGGCGGCGGCGCGGCGTCTTGTCAACCACTTCGGGCGGGGGCAATGCTCCAGAGGCACGCTGGTGGTCTGCCATAGCTAGAATGGTGGCTTGCGAGACGCCAGCCAGCAATGCAGCGGTGACAAAATGCTGGAGCCCTTCACCCGCAAAGGTGAAGGGCTCTGTGCGAGGTGCTCGAAGCGCGCGGCGTCAGGAGCCAGTGGCGACCGGCTGCTGCTCGGCCACGCCGGCCTCCCGCGCCTGGAAGAAGGTCTTGGCGATCTCGGGGAAGAGGGCGTAGGTGAGCACGTCCTCGTCGCTGCGCGCGAGGCCGTCTGCCTCCTGGCGCGCCTTCTCCAGGCCCGGCTCTAGCAGGTCGGCGGGGCGGCAGGTGATCGGCTCGCGCTTGCCGAGCACCTTCGCCTTCATCTCCTCGCTCAGCGGCCCGGGCGGCTCGCCGTAGTAGCCCATGACGTAGTTGCGCGTCTCCTTGCTCACCACGGCGTAGCGCTTGCCGGTCACGACGTTGAGCGCGGCCTGGGAGCCGACGATCTGGCTGGTGGGCGTGACCAGCGGTGGATAGCCGAGGTCCTTGCGGACGTGCGGCATCTCGGCCATCACCGCGTCGAGCTGGTGTTCGGCCTTCTGCTCGCGGAGCTGGGCGATGAGGTTGGAGAGCATGCCGCCGGGCACCTGGGAGACGAGGATATCGGTCTTGATCTGGTTGTTGATGGGGCTCTCGAACTCGGCGTAGTGCTTACGCACCTCGTAGAAGTAGGCGGCGATCTTCTCCAGCTTGGCGAGGTCGAGGCCGGTGTCGTGGGGCGTGTCCTTGAGCGCGGCCACCATCTGCTCGGTCGCCGGCTGCGAGCTGCCCTGCGAGAACGGGGAGATGGCGGTGTCGATGATGTCCACGCCGGCCTCGATGGCCATGATGTAGCTCATCTGCGCCAGGCCGGCGGTGCAGTGGGTGTGCAGGTGGAGGGGGAGGTTGATGCGCGACTTGATCTTGCTGACGATCTCGTACGCCGCGTAGGGCGCCAGCATGCCGGCCATGTCCTTGATGCAGATGATCTGCACGCCCATCTCGGCCAGCCTCTCGGCGACGCGGAGAAAATAGTCCGCCGAATGCACCGGGCTGATCGTGTAGCAGACGGTGCCCTCGACCAGCTTGCCCGTGGCCAGTGCCGCCTCGATGGCCGTCTTCATGTTGCGGATGTCGTTCATGGCGTCGAAGATGCGGAAGACGTCGATGCCATTGGCCGCGGCGCGCTCGACAAACGCCTGTACGACATCGTCGGGGTAGTTGCGGTAGCCGACAATGTTCTGGCCCCGCAGGAGCATCTGGAAGCGGGTCTTGGGCATGGCGGTGCGGAGCTTGCGCAGCCGCTCCCAGGGGTCTTCGTTCAAGTAGCGCAGCGCGGCGTCGAAGGTGGCGCCGCCCCAGGTTTCCAGCGACCAGTAGCCGATGTCGTCCAGCTCGGCGGCGATCGGCAGCATGTCTTCGGTGCGCATCCGCGTGGCCACCAGACACTGGTGGGCGTCGCGCAGAACAGTCTCCATGATCGCGATTTTGCCTGCCATGGTCGCTGACTCCTCTTCAGCGTCCGGCCGCACGGCAACGCCGACCGAACGACGTGTGAACGAGCGCAGAGGGTACTGCCGAGGCCCGGAGGCCCAGAGCCAGGGGAGGAAGCCGCCCGCGCCAGGCCGCTTCGCCGCGCGGCGCCCGCGGCGGGCCGCCGCGCCACGCCGCCTGGTCCACCACCACCGGTAAGTCTAGCAGATGGCCTGTCATCGCTGCCGGCCCACCCCGGTTGCCACCGTGCGCTCCTGGGCCGCCCCGCCTTTCGTCCCGGGGCGTCGGTGCGCTAAGCTGCACGGAGCGACCGGCCGCCATCGCTTTGTCGCGCCCGAGCCCTACGCTGGGAGCCGCCGTGAGCCACGAGCCGCGACCTGCCGGTGATGGCAGCGCCCTGCCCGCGCTGCGCTATCGCGACTATCGCGTCTTCTGGCTGGGCGACGGCCTGTCCAGCATCGGCACGCAGTTCACCACCGTCGCCATGGCCTGGCAGATCTATGAGCTGACGAATTCGCCGCTGCAGATCGGCATGCTTGGCCTGGCGCAGGCGATCCCGCAGATGACGCTGCTGCTGGTCGGCGGCCTGCTCGCGGACGCCGTGGACCGGCGGAAGCTGATGGTGGCGACGCAGCTTGTGCAGCTTGGCGTGAGCGCACTGCTGCTCACGGCGACCGCGCTGCGGGTGGTCTCCCCGGGGGTGCTGTACCTCGCCAGCATGCTGATCGGCGTGGCGACCTCGCTCGACAACCCGGCCCGCCAGGCGCTCGTGCCGAACCTCGTCGCGCGGACGGACCTCACGAACGCGCTGGCGCTCACGAACGCGCAGCGGCGCTTCGCGCAGATCGCGGGGCCGGCGCTGGCGGGCGTGGCGCTGGCGGCGGTCGGCCCGGCGCTGTGCTACGGCGTGGACACGGCGTCGTGGCTCGCCATGCTGGCGGCGCTGCTGATGCTGCGGACGCGGCCGAGCGCGGCCGGCCGGCCGGCGGTCTCCCTAAAGGCGCTGGGCGAGGGCTGCCGCTTCGTGTGGACACACCCGGTGATCCTGACGATGATGGCGCTCGACTTCGGGATGAACTTCCTGGGCTCGCCGCAGGCGCTCTTACCGATCTACGCGCGAGACATCCTGGTGGTCGGGCCGCAGGGGCTGGGCATGCTGTACGCGGCGACCGCCGCCGGCTCGCTCGTGGCGGCTCTCTGTATGAGCCTGCGCGGCACGGTGCAGCGGGCGGGGCTGCTGGTGCTCGTCGGGGTGATCGTGTACGGGGCGACGACCGTGGTGTTCGCGCTGTCGCACCTGTTCTGGCTGTCGCTGTTGATGCTCGCCGGCGCGGGCGCGGGGAACACCGTCGGCGCGGTGCTGCGGCAGACGATCAACCAGCTCAGCGTGCCGGACGAGCTGCGGGGCCGCATGACCGCCGTGAACAGCGTGTTCACGACGGGCGGGCCGCGCCTGGGCCAGTTCGAGTCGGGCGTGACGGCAGCGTGGTGGGGCGCGGAAGCGTCGGCACTCGTGGGCGGGCTCGCCACGGTCGCGCTCGCGCTGGGCGTGCTGCTCCAGGGGAGCGTGCGCAACCTGGAAATCGTCGGCGGGCGGCCCGTCGACCGCCGTGCGGGCGCGGCGTCGGCGGCGTCCGCGGAGACGCCGGCGTGAAGCCCCCCGGCCCCCCAATCCTGGGGGAGTAGGGGGCGATTCTGGCGGCTCGTGCGTGCCCGGGGGAGCGACGAAGTCGGGTGCCGTAGCCCGCCTGGGCCGGAGAGGGCCGCCACGGGGCGCGGCGTTAGCGGGCGGGCGTGTGCGCGCTCATGGCGGCCGCGCAGTTGTTGCAGCAGAACGCCCGGTCGCCGCGCGAGACCATCGTCATCTCGTCGACGATCGGGGTGTTGCAGTGGGCGCAGCGCAGGGCGCCGGGATGCTCCAGCGCGTGCGGATCGGAACCCATGCCGGTCTGCTGCATGGCGGCGGAGCAGTTGGGGCAGCAGTAGGTCTTGTCGCCGGCCACGACCTGGGTCGTGGGATCGACGATCGGGGACTGGCAGTGAGCGCAGGTGGTGACGGCCATCGACTGTCTCCTTTCGCGCGGCAAGCGCGCTCCGGAGACGAATGGGCAGGGAGCGTGCCAACGCGAGGCATGGCGGGCATCAGATGCGCAGGGCGGGGCGGTTCAGGGAGTGTCGTGCGCGGCGGGCTCCGGAGCTGTGGAGGGCGCGGCGGCCGCGTCGCCGCCGAGCTTGCCCAGCCGGACCAGCCAGGTGCGGACGCGCGTGCGAAGCAGCGCGATACTGAACGGCTTGGTGATGTAGTCCACGGCGCCAAGCGCGAACGCCTGCTGGATGCGCTCGGGCTGGTCGACGCCGGTCAGGAAGATGACGTTGTGCTGGCGATCGGGCGCGCGGGCGAGCAGCTCCTCGTAGACCTTGTAGCCGCCGCCGTCGGGCATGATGACGTCGAGCAGCATAAGGTCGGGCTCGTGGGCTAGCGCCAGGCCCAGCGCGCCCGCGGTGTCTTGCGCGACGTACAGCCGGTAGCCGTCCTGCTCCAGCACGTCGATGAGCAGGCTGACGATCTCGGGATCGTCGTCGGCAACGAGGAGCGTCGGCCGCTCGTCGGGAGTCCCCATGGCGCCTTTCCGTGCCGCGTCCGCGCCCTACTCCAGGATCCAGCGGTCGGTGGCCCGCTCGTAGCTCACCAGCTCCTCCGGCCGGAAGAAGAGCGCCACCTCGGTGGCCGCCGTCTCGGGCGAGTCGGAGGCGTGGATCAGGTTGCGGCCGATCTCCAGCGCGAAGTCGCCGCGGATCGTGCCGGGGGCGGCCGCCACGGGGTTCGTCGCGCCGACGGTGGCGCGCACGACGGCGACGGCCTCGGGTCCCTCGAAGACACCGACGACGACCGGCGAGGACGTGATGTACTGGATGAGGCCGGCGAAGAACGGCTTGCCCTCGTGGATGCCATAGTGGCGCCGCGCGAGCGCCTCGTCCACGGCGATGAGCTTCAGGCCGACGAGCTTGAGGCCGCGCGCTTCGAGCCGGCTGAGCACCGCGCCGATGAGGCCGCGCTGCACGGCGTCGGGTTTGACGATGATGAGCGTTCGCTGCATTTCCCCTCCGCGCCGTGCCAGTATACCACTGGCGCGGATTATTCAATTTCCGTGCCGCGCGCGGCAGGGCGAGGCCGCGGAAGCGCGCGGCGCGAGTCGGGGCGGGCGCGGCCCGGCGGCGGGCTCAGCCCTCGCGGGCGACCTGGAGGAGGGCGACGAGGCGCCACGGGTCGGCGCCCCACGCGGCGGCCAGCGCCTTCGCTTCCTCTTCGAGGTGTTCGGGGGCTGGCTCGCGGGCCAGCAAGATGCGGGGCAGGACATCGAGCGAGCAGCCGAGCGCCGCGGCCAGCGCCGCATGGTCCCAGCCGCGCGCCTGTGCATAGGGGAGCAGGATGGCGGCGAGCCGGCCCGGCTGCCCCGCGGCCTGCTCGGCGAGGTCGAGGAGGACTGAATTCGACATCGTGTCCTTCGGCGGCGATGCGGATAGGTACGGGCCAGCGCCCGCGGCCCGTGGCCGCGCCCTGCTGTCGCGCGCGCCCCGCCGCTACCGCCAGACGCTTGACATAGCAAGAGCAGTGCCAGACCCCGAGAGTCGTCCGAGCGCGGCGGACGCTAAGAGCGGTTGTCGCGGTGGCGGGCCCCGCGGCGTCACCGGGCGGCGGGGTCCGAGACCCCGTCGTACCCTGGGGCGGGTGGGCAGGCAGCCGCCGCCCCAGCGTTGGCGGCGCCTCGGTGCCGAGGGCCGGACTCAAGCATCGGCGAGCAAGCGCTGGAGGATCGGGCGCAGGCGGGCGGCAGCCGCGCCCCGATGGCTCAGGCGGTCTTTCTCGGCGGCGGGTAGCTCGGCCATCGTCTGGCCGCGTTCGGGCACGTAGAAGATGGGGTCGTAGCCGAAGCCGCCCGTGCCGCGCGGCTCGTAGGCCACGGTGCCGCGGCACTCGCCCTCCGCGTGGTGCTCGGCGCCCCGGCCGTCCACGAGCACCATGTGGCAGAGGTAGCGGCAGCCGCGCCGCTCGGGGGGCACATCGGCCACGCGGCGGAGCAGCAGCGCGTTCTTCTCGGCGCCGTCTGGCAGCCCCTCCCAGCGGGCGCTGTACACGCCCGGCGCGCCATCGAGCGCGTCGACTTCCAGCCCCGAGTCCTCGGCAAGCGTGGGCAGCCCCGCGGCCGCGTGGTAGGCACGCGCCTTGATCGTGGCGTTCTCGGCGAAGGTCGTCCCGGTCTCGTCGGGCACCAGGGTGAGCCCGAGGTCGGCCGGCGTGACGAGCGTGAGCGGCAGGTCGCCGAGCAGGGCGCGCAGCTCGCGCTGCTTGCCCGCGCTCGAGGTCGCCAGCAGCAGCCGGTCGCCCGGCTGCAAGGGAGCGGCGTCGCTCATCTGGTCCTCATCGGCCACGCGGTCTGCGCGGCGTTGGCCGCGACGCGAGTGTCGATCACCGTATCAGTCTACGCTGGGGGGCGGCGGGGCGCCAAGCCCGGTGGCAGCGGGCGCCGGAGCGGCGTGGCCGGGCCGGCGGGCGCCGCGCTAGAATCGGGGCGAGGCCGGGAGGCAGGCATGAGCGCGGGCGGCGTCCCGCAGTCGCTAGCGATCGGCAGCCTGATCGGGCGGGCGTGGGCCAACTACCGCGCGCGCTTCGGCCTGTACCTCGGCGCCACCGCCGTCGCGCAGCTCCCTACCGGAGTGCTTACCTGGCTCGCCGGCTACGGCGCCGCCATCTCGCTCGACGCTGTGCTCGCGGCCACGCTACCCGAGGTCCACGACCCCACGGAGGCGGTCGCCGCGCTGCTGGCGATCGGGGCCGACCGGGTGATCGGCTTCTGGCTGCTGCTTATCGCGGCGACGCTGCTGCAGGTGGTCGGCACGGTGCTGAGCGCCGGCGCGCTCGCTTACTTGCTGACGGCCGAGCTGCGACCGTTCGCGCCGCCCGTGGCGTGGCCGGCCGGAAGCGGCGCCGGGCCGGGGGGCCTGCCCGTGTCGCCGACGCTCGGCGCCAGCGCGGGCGGGCGGGCGATCGGCGCCGCCTACCGGGCCGTGCTCGCGCGGCTGGTGCCGCTCTTCGGCGCGATCCTGCTCGCCGGCCTGATTATCTGCGCCGCGCTGCTCGCCGTGTTCGCCATCTGGGTCGTGCTGGTCGCCGCCCAGTACATGCTGGCGCCGGCGGGCGAGGCGCCGCCTGGCTGGCTCACGGCGCTCCTGTCGCTGGCGCTGATCGGCCTGGTCTGCGGCGCGGTGGTGTACGCCGTGTACGCCTTCGTGCGCTGGGCGCTGTTCATCCAGGCGGTCGTGCTCGAGGACGCGGGGCCGGCGAGCGCGCTGCGGCGGAGCGCGGCGCTGCTGCGCGGGCGCTGGTGGCAGACGGCGCTGCTGCTGGCCGTGCTCGCCGTCGCCCAAGGCGTCGTGGGGAGCGCGGCGTCCAGCCTCGTCGGGGCGCTGGCGGGCGGCCAGGCGAACCCGGCGACGAGCATGCTCCTGAGCGGCCTGGGGCTGCTGGCCGCGAACCTGCTGTTCTTCCCGCTGGCGGCGAACGCCCTCACTGTACTGTACCTGGGGCTCCGCGCCCGCGAGGCGGCGAATCCCCGGGAAAGTAGCCGCTTCCTGGGGCCTGGCCCGCATCTTGCCTCTAAGGAACAATAAAGGCTGCTGGGGCAAGATACCATGAGTATGATACAGGCGAGCGGCCAGGCGAAAGCGTCGCCCGTGGATCGTCCGCACACGGTGCTGGTGGTGGAGGACGAGCCGGCCGTGCGCGAGCTGGTGGCCGACTTCCTGCGCGACGAGGGCTACCGAGTCGAGGAGGCGCACGACGGCGCGGAGGCGATTCGTCGCCTCGACTCGCACGAGCGCTGCGCCGAGCATCTCTGCGCCGTGCTGCTCGACATGATGCTGCCGCGCGTGGACGGCGTGAGCGTCCTGCGCCACCTCACCGCCGCGGGCACGACCGTGCCGGTGGTAGCAATGAGCGCGAGCCGCGAGCACCTGACCGCGGCGCTGGCCGCGGGCGCGCGCACCGCCGTGCCCAAACCGTTCGACCTCGACCGCCTGCTCGCGGCCATGCACGCGAACTGCACCTGTCCCCCGGGGCCGCGCTGACGAGAGTGCCCGTTTCTCGGCGCCCCTGCTGAGGGGCACGCGCTCGGGCCGCGGCTGGGGTTGCGCTGGCCTGGCGCGCCTCCTGGCGCCCCACCCCAGCAAGCTTCCCCGTATAATTTGATACCGCTGGCGAATCGGCCTGTTGGTTGCGGAAGGCGCGTCACACTGCGCCGGGTCGGCGGCCTGGCGGCCGCGGGCGGGCACGAGACCCGCCCCTACGAACCGCGGACGTAGCGTGCGACGAATTCCCCAGCGGCATCATAATCTGGGTGCAGTGCGAAGGGGCTGACGCGGGCCGGCGCCGCGTCCTGCCACGAGGAGGTGTCGCCATGGCGATGTTGCAGGATCCCGCTACCCGCGAACAAGCGCTCCAGGCCTACTACCGCGACCTCGAGCGTTACCACGCCGCGCCGCTGTGGACGGTGCTGCACAGCCTGATCACGCCCACGCCGCAGCCGAAAGCGCTGCCGCACCTGTGGTCGTGGGCGGAGCTGCGGCCCCAGGTGTACCGCGCGGGCGAGCTGATCGGCACGGATGAGGCCGAGCGCCGCGTGGTGATGCTGCTGAACCCGGGCCTGAATGGGGAGTGCGCCGTCACGGGCACGCTCTACGCGGGCCTGCAGCTCATCCTGCCCGGCGAGATCGCCCGCTCGCACCGCCACACGGCCGCGGCGCTGCGCTTCATCGTCGAGGGCCACGGCGCCTACACGGCGGTGGACGGTGAGAAGACGATCATGAACCCCGGCGACATGGTGCTGACGCCGAACTGGACCTGGCACGACCATGGCAACGAGTCGGACGAGCCGATGGTCTGGCTGGACGGGCTGGACCTGCCGCTGGTGAACCAGCTCGACGCGATGTTCTTCAACCTGTACCCCGAGCAGCGCCAGGCGCTGCCAAAGCCGGTCGACGACTCGCAGCACAAGTACGGCTCGGGCGCGCTCGTGCCGACCTACGAGCAGCACCTCGGGCCGCACTCGCCGCTGCTGAACTACACCTGGGAGCGCACGCGGGCGACGCTGGCCGACCTCGCGTCGCGCGACGCGGGCAGCCCCTACGACGGCGTGGTGCTGGAGTACGTGAACCCGCGCACAGGCGGCCCGGTGATGCCGACGATTGGCTGTAACGTGCAGTGGCTGCCGCCGGGGTTTAGCACGCAGCCGCACCAGCACACCAGCAGCGTCGTCTACCACGTCGTGGAGGGCGAGGGCTACACGCTGGTGGGCGACCGCCGCCTCGACTGGCACGAGAAGGACGTGTTCTGCGTGCCGAGCTGGTACCCGCACCAGCACGTGAACGCCGCGGGCGCGGCGCCGGCGATCCTGTTCTCCTTCACCGACGCGCCCGTCCTACGCGCCCTGGGGCTGTTCCGGGAAGCGGCCTGACGCGCCGCGGCGAAGGAGGGACCCCGTGAGCGAGTCGGCATCGGCGCACATGGTGGGCCTGGACGAGCTAGAGCAGCATCTGCCCGAGCTGCTGGACCACCTGGCGAAAGAAGGCGAAGAGCTGGTCATCACGCGCAACGGCGAGCCGGCGGCGGTCATCCTTGATATCGAGCGCTATCGCGAGGTGCAGCAGGCGCTCCGCGAGTTCTCGGACCCCGAGTACCTCGCGGCTCTGCTCGAAGCCCGCCGCGAAGTAGACGAGGGCGGCGGCGTTCCCGCCGAGGAGGTCTTCGCCAAGAAGGCCCTGTAGTGTATCGTGCGATCTTCTCCCGCCGGGCAGAGAAAGCGTTCCGCAAGCGCGACGAGCGGACGTACCGATAACCCTGGATGCCTGCGCGCTCAGACGGCTCGCACGAGGCGGCGGGGCCCGGGGGCGGTGAGGTGGCGCGGGGCGCGGGCGCGTGGGAGCGTCCCCAGGGCGGCGCGGCAGGCATCGGCCTCGGGGGTAGCGCCCAGGTGCTCGAAGCCGGCCAGGGCGCGGCCGAGCAGGTCGCGGGCCGCCGCGCGGTCGCGCGGGCCGTCACGGGCCAGCCGCGCTTCGCCCGCCAGGTGCTCCGTGCGGGCGCGCTCGTAGCGGTTCTCGACGGTCTGGCTCAGGCGCAGCGCGGGCACTAGCTCGGCCAGCGCGGCGGCGGGCTGGCCGGCGGCGAGGTGAAGCCGCGCCACGGCGCGGTGGGCGGCGAGGCGCGCGGGCACGTGGCCACTGTCGCGCGCCAGGCGCTGGGCCGCGGCCGCCGCGGCCGCGGCCGCCGCCGGCTCGTCCAGCGCGGCGCGCTCCTCGGCGGCCAGCGCGTAGAACACGACGCTGCAGGCGGGACAGTCGATCTCCGCCCGCGCGGCGGCCGCCCGCGCGAGGGCGGCCCGCGCCCCCGCCACGTCGCCCGCCAGCCGCAGACTGCGCGCTAGCCCGGCCCCCATCCAGATGGCCGTGTGACCGAAGCGCGCGCGCTCCAGCCCCTCTTCGAACCAGCCGCGGCCGATGGCGAGCGCGCCGCGCGCGGTGTGGAGCGCGCCCAGCACGAAGCGGGTGAAGTCGGCCGGCATCCCCACGTCCTCCGGCCGCGTGCCCATGCCCCCCGATAGCTCGCGCGCGGCGCCGTCCCAGTCGCCGCGGAAGAACTGGACGCCGCCCAGGACGGAGCGCGCCGTGCGCACGAGCGCCGGCGCTCGCAGCTCCGTCGCCACGGCGAGCGCTTCGGCGGCGTCGGCCTCGTCGGCGGCGCTGGCGGCGGCGTGGAGCATGAGCTGGTTCGCCACGCGCGAGAGCAGCGCGCGGACGAGCTGCGGCGGGTCGCCCTGCTGTCGCGCCAGGCGCACCCACTCGGCGCTGTAGGCGCGGGCGCGCGGCCCGATCTCGCCAAGCAGCGCCGGATTCGTCAGCGCGGCGTAGGCCTCGGTCTGCTCGTTCGGCCCGCCGAACCGCCGCGCGAGCTGCAGGGCGCGGCTGGCGTTCACCGCGGCGGCGTGGTAGCTGCCGCGCAACAGGCAGGCCTGCGCCTCCAGGCTGAGCGCGACGGCGAGCAAGGGGTTGCTCGGCTCGAGGCCCGGCACGGCGACCTGCAGTAGGCTGCTGACGCGGTCGGGCTCGCCCAGGAGATAGGCGATGCGCGCGAGCCGGACGTGCAGGCGACAGCGCGCGGCGCGGCGCTCGGCCGGCGGCTCGTCCATCCAGGCAGCCAGCGCCGTCTCGTAGGCGCGCTGCGCCTCGGCCAGCTCGCCCAGGTGGAGCAGCGCGTCGCCCGCCCGCTCGGCGAGGCGACCGCGCTCGCGCGGCGGGACCTCCGCCCCGCGCGCGGCTGCCGCGCGCATCGCCGCCTGCCAGTGGATGGCGGCCTCCCGGTAGGTGTGGCCCTGCTCGGCGCGCTCGGCCGCGGCGGCCGCGGCATCCTGCGCCTCGGGCCAGGCCTCGGCCTGCGCGTAGTGGGCGGCCAGCGCCTCCAGCGGCGGCGCGGCCGGCGCGGGCGCCGTGGCGAGCAGGGCCTCGGCGGCGGCGCGGTGCAGCTCGCGGCGGCGCCGCAGCAGCAGCGTGCTGTAGCTCACCTCTTGCAGCACGCCGTGGCGGAACTGGTAGCGCCGCTCCCCGCCGTCGCCCACGGCTTCGAGCAGGCCGGCGCGCTGGGCCTCCAGCAGGCCCGCCGCCACGTCCACGTCGGCGTTCACCAGCCGCTCCAGCACGGGCAAGGCGAACTGGCGGCCGAGCACACTGGCCGCTTGCAGCAGGTGGCGGGTGGACTCGGCCAGGCGGTCGAGGCGGGCGAGCAGCGTGGCGTGCAGCGTGGTCGGCAGGTACAGCTCGCTCTCCTCGCCCAGGTGCCAGCCGCTCTCGGTGCGCACCAGGGCGCCTGCCTCGACCAGGCTGCGCGCGACCTCTTCCAGGTACAGCGGGTTACCCTCCGCGCGGTCGAGCACTAGCTCGACGACGGCCGGCGCGACGTCATCGCCAAGCAGGCGCTGGGCGAGCGCGGCGCTCGCCTCGCGCGACAGCGGGCCGAGCGTCCATTCCGTGTAGCGGTGGGGCAGCTCGCGCGCCGCGCGCTCGCGCAGCCCGCAGCAGGCGCCGGCGACGTCGCCGCGGAAGGCGTAGAGCAGCCCGAGCGGCACGCGCTCGGTGAGCGCCAACAGCCGTGCCTGGATGGCGATCGAGCTGGGATCGGCCCAGTGGGCGTCGTCGACCGCCATGATAAGGGGCGCCTCCGCGGCCAGGCCGATGAATAGCCGTTCGATGGCGATGGCGGCGCGCGCGGCGATGGCGGCCGGCGCCAGCCCCGCCTGCTCGGCGTCGAAGCGCGGATCGCGCGGCAGGCCCAGGCGCCGGGCGAGATAGGGGTACGCGGCCGGGGCGTCGAGCTCGGCCAGGCGCGCGCGCAGCTTCGCCTCCGCGGCAGCCGGGTCGCCCGCCGGGCCGTGCAGCGGCCAGCCCATCAGCGTGCGGGCCGCCTGGTCGAAGATGCCGCCGGGCTCGTTCTGGCGATGGGGCTGGCCCTGTCCGAGCGCCCAGACGACCCCCGTGCGCTCGGCCGCGCGCTGCGCCTCGGCGAGCAGGCGGGTCTTGCCCATCCCCGTCTCGCCGATGATGACGCCGATGCGGCCGTGGCCGGCGGCCACCGCCTCCACCCAGTTCTGCAGCCCCGCCACCTCGGCATCGCGGCCGACGAGGGGCGCGAGATCGAACCCCGGGGCCAGGCTCGCGCGCGGGCCGAGCAGGAGGTAGCCGAGCGTTGGGGCGACCTTGCCCTTAAGCTGCAGCAGGCGCGGCGGCGAAAACGCGAAGTGGCGCTGGGCCGCGCGCCAGGTGGCCTCGCCGACGAGCGTGGTGGCCGGATCGGCGGCGGTCTGCAGGCGGGCGGCGGTGTTCACCGTGTCGCCCATCACGCCGTACTCGTTGCCGTCGCCGACGGCGCCCACCACGGCCAGGCCGGTGTTCACGCCGATGCGGAGCTGCAGCGGCGCGTCGGGCGCCAGCGGCAGCTCGGCCGACAGGCGCTCGACGGTGCGGTGCAGCACGCTCGCGCAGCGCAGGGCGCGCTCGACGTCGTCCTCGCGGGCCACGGGCGCGCCGAACAGCCCGAGGAGCGCATCGCCGATGTACTTCTCGATGCGCCCGCCGTGCTCGCGGACGACCCGCGCCAGCTCGCGGAACGTGCGCAGCATCAGGTCGCGCGCGTCCTCGGGGTCGAGCCGCTCGGCAAGCGGGGTGAAGCCGACCACGTCGGCGAACAGCACCGTGACCAGGCGCCGCTCCTCGGGGAGCGCGTCGGGAGCGCCGCTCACCGTCAGCGCCGGCGCGGCCCCCGCTGGCAGACCGGTCGCCGCCTCGCGCGGCTTGTCGGCTACCCCTTCGACAGTCGCGGGGCACGTGGCGGCGGACACGGCGGGCACGGGGAGCACAGCCCCGCACTCGGTGCAGTAGCGGGCGTCGGGCCAGGTGGCGCTGCCGCAGCGCGGGCAGGCCGGCCCAAAGGCCGCGCCGCACTGCTGGCAGAAGCGCGCGGCCTGGGGATTCGGCGCGGCGCAGCGCGGGCAGGTCACCGCGCGGCCCTGGGGCTACTCATCGCCGTCAATCGAGATCGCGCCCGGCCCCGCGAGCAGGAGCGCGCCGAGCGCCCCGAGCAGCGAGAGCGGGAACTCATAGCCGCCCTGGCCGACGAGGCCGTTCTTCCAATGCACGCGGGAAACCGCGACGACCATGTTGCCGCAGAGGGCCAGCGCCGCCGGCCGCGTGAGCCAGCCAAGGATGAGCAGGACGCCGCCGCCGAACTCGGCCAGCGCCGCCGCCCAGGCCATGACGCCCGGCATGGGCACGCCGGTGCTCTCGACGTTGCCCCGGAAGCTGGCGATGCTGCCGCGCTCCATCGCGGCGTCGAAGCCCGGCCCGAGGTGCTGGCGCACCTTGGGGGGCAGTTTCTCGATCTTGCCCGGCCCGCCGAAGATCTTGGGGTAGCCGTGGACCACGAAGATGGCGCCGACCACCGTGCGCAGCAGTAGCAAGCCCAGATCGCGCATGCCGTCCTCCACACGCCCGGCGCCGCGCCCCGCTCCCGCCGCGCCGTTTGCTCCCTGCCGGTATGCTAGCATGCGGCGCGCGGCCGGGACCTACCCCC
>Ga0070741_10013553_pt1 | contig 14352 bp, 13 predicted proteins | sample Coa_R1_4_FD_66440 | JGI IMG/M metagenome (GOLD analysis project Ga0070741, IMG submission 66440) | Surface soil microbial communities from Centralia Pennsylvania, which are recovering from an underground coalmine fire - Coalmine... | ecosystem: Environmental > Terrestrial > Soil > Unclassified ...
CCGCGCAACGCGATCAGAAGGTTCTGGCAAATGGTGTTGTGCTCGCTGCTCTCGCCCGCCATAGCATACACGGCCCCTCCCACATACTCATGCCGAATCGAGCCCGCCATCTCCCCCGCCAGGTATTCCTCCACGCTCACCCAATCTGTCGTCCGCATCGCTTGCACAACACTCCCATTCTCGCCGCGCCCCGGCCGTTTGACAACTCCAACCTCCCGCCCACGACAATTTTCTTGCCTTTTCCAGACCGCTCCGGCTTCTCATCAGTCAAGCGACAGTCGCTTTCCTTATGAAAAAAGTCGAAGCCATCATCAAACCGTTCAAACTCGACGACGTCAAAGACGCCCTCCGCGAGGTGGGCGTCGAAGGCATGACCGTTTTGGAGGCGAAAGGTTTCGGGCGCCAGAAGGGCCACACCGAGATTTACCGCGGCAGCGAATACACCGTTGACCTTCTGCCTAAGATCAAACTCGAAATTATCATCGCGGACGCCAAGCTTGAGGACGTGGTCAACGCCATCGTCCGCTCTGCCAAAACCGGTAAGATCGGCGACGGCAAAGTTTTCGTCTCGACCATCGATGAAGTCATCCGCATCCGCACGGAAGACCACGGAGAAAAGGCCATTTAGCCAGTAGTCCCCAAGTTCTGCAGATTCCAGAAATCCACCACATGAAGCAACTTCTGCTCGCCCTTGCTTTTCTCATTGGCTGCGTCGCGCTGGCTCCTTCCTCGCGCGCTGCAGATCCAGTCGCGGTTTCCCAACCAACCCTCGAACAGCGTGTCGCCGACCTCGAAGCCTACATGAATAATTCGGGCCGCCTTGCCGACACCGCGACCAATCACGTCGCCTCCAACGTCCCCGGCCCCGGCCCAGGCCACAACGCCTGGCAAATGACCTCCGCGGCGCTCGTCCTCTTCATGACCCTCCCCGGCCTTGCTCTGTTTTACGGCGGCCTGGTTCGGCGCAAGAACGTCCTTTCAGTCGTGGCCCAATGTTTTTATCTCGCCGGGCTGGTTACGATCCTTTGGTTCATCTGCGGCTACAGCCTTGTCTTTCACCCCGGAAATCCCATTCTGGGCGGCTGGGAGAACGCCCTTTTTAAAGGCGTCGATTCCGCTCCCAACGGCAACTATTCCTTCTGGGTTTCGCAAAATGTTTTCGCGATGTACCAACTCATGTTCGCCATCATCACTCCTGCCCTGATCGTCGGTTCCATCGCTGAACGCATGAAATTCTCCGCCATCTGCCTCTTCATGATTCTCTGGATGTTCGTCGTTTATTTCCCGCAGGCTCACATGGTCTGGGGCATCGACGGCATGATGAACGGCGTCTTCAACCCCGACGCCAAAATCCACGCCATCGACTTCGCCGGCGGCACTGTTGTCCACATGACCTCCGGCTGGTCCGCGCTCATCCTCTGCCTCATTCTCGGCAAGCGCGTCGGCTGGGGCCGCGACAATTTCACCCCGCACAGCCTGGCCCTTTGCATGGTCGGCACCGGCATGCTTTGGGTTGGTTGGTATGGCTTCAACGCCGGCAGCGCCGTCGCCGCCGACGTCATCGCCGCCAACGCCTTCACCACCACCACAATCGCCACCGCCGTGGCCTCATTCGTCTGGCCCATGATCGAATGGATCGTCCGCGGCAAACCCAGCGTGCTCGGCTTTTGCTCCGGCGCCGTCGCGGGCCTGGTCGTTATTACGCCCGCCTGCGGATTCGTGACTCCCGCCGGCGCCTTTATCATTGGCATCGTCGCCGGCGTCATTCCCTGGTTCTTTTGCTACAAAGTCAAATTGTGGTTCGGCTACGACGACGCCCTCGACACCTTTGGCGTCCACGCCATCGGTGGAACCATTGGCGCCCTCCTGACCGGCGTCTTCACCCGCAATGCCGCCAACCCCAATCTCTCCATCAACCTCAAAAAATACGTGACCGACTCCTGCTTCCAGCCGCTCGTCTTCGAACAAATTAAAGCCATCGCTGTCACCCTGCTCATCGCCATCGTCGGCACCGTGGTCATCGCCTACGTCGTCAAAGCTGTCGTCGGTTTGCGCCCTTCCCGCGAGGAAGAACTCACCGGCCTCGACCTCTCCGACCACGGCGAAGAAGCCTACCACGGCTGATCCGCGACACGCGCCAAGAAGGGATCCCCCTAATTTCCAGAGGCGCCACGGAAGCGCTTCATCACGGCGGAGCAACGTGGCCAACTCCTACGAGGCGGCCGGCCGATGATGCGCTTAAGCTGCGCGAGCAAGCGCTGCCCCTCTTCCGCAAGGTTCTCGGCCCTGAACATTCTGAACACGCTCGCCCTGATCAATGATGTGGCGCGCATGCTGGCCACCTGCGGCGCGGCAAACATTTGGAACGGGATAAGCGCAGTCCAGTTGTCCGAAGCCGCCGTGGCGGCCGGTTCCCGCGAGAACCCGGACTATCTTCACAGTTTTGGCCGCCGCCGACGCCGAGACGCAACAGTTTGACAAAGCAGTGGCCGTCGAACGGGAGGCCATTGCCCTGTATCAGACCGAGCCGCAAAAAAGAGAGGTCGCCTCGCGGTTGAGCCTCTACGAGGCCAACAAACCTTGCCAGGAGCAAAACACGCCCGGAGAAACTCGGAATTGATCTCTGCGTAGTCAGCACGGTCAATCAGAAAAACAGACATATCTCCTGAAAGGGGCTGAGCGGTTTGCAGGGGCCTTTTCTTCCGAGGCAGCCTTGCGCCGCCCGAACACGCCAGTCATTAGACGACAGTCCGCAGCGTCCATCGGATCGGATTGTCGTCAAATCCCATTCGACCCGGCTTTCCCCGTCAGCTACTTTGTCACATGCAATTCGGCAAACAAGCGCCAGCCCAGCAGCCGCTCGTGCGCACGGCCTTGGAAAAACACTTCGGCAGGCAACCCCTCCACGAACTCGTCACCGGCGTGCGCGAATATCCCATCCACACGCGCCTGGACCTCCAAAACGCTCTGTATGAAGTCCTGTCCGACCAGCTTGCGCCAAGGAAGCTCTTCGGCCTGCATCCCCAATCCCATCACTCATTTGACACTCTTGCCTTTGCCAATCTTCTGTCCGTCCATGCGCACGACGGCGTCTCTATCGCCCCGTTGTGCTATGAAGAGATTGACATCGGCGAGACTCTCCCTGCCCGCTGCCTTCACAACGCTCTCTGGCTCTGCGCCGACAAAGATTTGGCGTTCTGTGTCCTGCTTGGCCGCGTCCGCAAAACCATGCGCGAAGGCGGACTCCATCTCGAGATCGCCGTGGCGCCCGGCGAAGCCGGTGTCGAATTGACCCGCCGTCTCTTCCTCCGGCTTGAACGCAAGGTCGCCCAGGCCGGCTCTTACCGCGGCAAAGTCTTGTCCCTCGAGGCGGACACCGCCTCGCGCGGATCGCGCGTCGTCAAAGTCCATCGCCTTCCCCTTGTTCGCCGCGACGAAGTCATTCTTCCTGAGAAAACTCTCGGCCTGCTCGAACGCAACGTCGCGCGCTTTATCGAGCATCGCGCCGCCCTCAACGCCATGCGCCTCGGCGTCAAGAAAGGCCTCCTTTTTTACGGCCCACCCGGCACGGGCAAAACCCACACCATCCGCTACCTCGCCAGTCAAATGAAGGACCATACCACCCTCCTCATCACTTCGGACCAGGTCGCCCTCCTTGACGAATATATCCAACTCGCGCGCTTCCTCCAACCTTCGATGGTGGTCATTGAGGATGCTGACCTCATCGCCCGCTCCCGCGGCGCCATGCGCAACTCTTGCGAAGAAACCATGCTCAATCGCCTTCTCAACGAAATGGACGGCCTTCGCGAAGATGCCCAAATCCTTTTCGTCCTCACCACCAACCACCCCGAGCAACTCGAACAGGCTCTGACTGCGCGGCCCGGTCGCATTGATCAAGCCATCGAATTTCCTCTCCCCGACGACGATGGCCGCCGCAAGCTCATTGTCCTTTACTGCGGCAGCCTCAAATTAAACGACGAGCTGCTCTCCCTCCTCATCCAAAAAACCAATGGCGGCAGCGGCGCCTTCATCAAGGAACTCATGCGCCGCTCCGCCCAATACCTCGTCGATTCCAAGGAAACCGTCCTTGCCGCGCCCCACGTCGAAGCCGCCCTCGACGAAATGCTCTTCAGCGGCGGCAGCCTCAACGCCAAACTCCTCGGCTTCTCCAAACTCGGTTTTACCTCCCGAAGCTGAGCTTGCGCCCGCAGAGGAACCGCCCACGCCCATGGCCCCGCGCAAAGCACCACCAGCACGCCATCACGAACCCGCGCCTCGCCTGCCCTCACATCCCCTTCAGAATCCCCTTCAGCCTCTCCCACGCCTTGTCCCGGGCCGCCTTGTTCGCCGCAGATGGGTCCGGTTGCTCTCCCATGCGCATGAAGCCATGCCCGGCGCCGGCATAAACCTCCGGTTCGTAGGTCTTGCCTGCGTCTTTCATTTCCGTCCTGGCCTTCTCCACTGTGCTCGTGATGCGATTGTCATTCTCGCCATAAAATCCATAGACCGGGCAATTGATCTTCTGCATCTCGCTTGCCGGCGGAGGCGGCCCGTAAAAGACAAGCGCTGCCTTCAAGTCTGCGTTCTGGCATGCATAATTGAAGCACTGCCCGCCGCCCCAACAGAACCCAGCCACCGCCAACTTTCCGTTAACAGACGGCAATGTCTTCACGTAAGCCGCCACCGCGTTGAGGTCGGAAACCACGCGGTCTGGCTTCAGTTTGGAGACTGCTTTGGTCACGTCGTCCCGGTCCCTGAACTCGCTGGATCCGCCGCCATTTGGTCCCATGCCAGAAAGCAAATCCGGCGCAATCGCCACGCAGCCCGCCGCCGCGAATTCATCCGTCACGTTCCGCGCCCAGTCGCTCAACCCAAAAATCTCGTGGATCACAATCAACGCTGGCGCCGGGTCTTTCACCTCTGGATAAACAATATAGCAATGAATCGTCCGGTCCCCATTCTTGACATCCACCCATTCCCCGTGCCGCGGCGACTTGTCCAGCATCGCTTTCGCCCAATCCTGCGCTTCCGCGCTCATCGCCGCCGCCGTCAATAGCGCGCCCAAAAGCGCCGCCTGCCAAAAAAGAGTTCCAGATTTCATGGAGGCATTCATCCTCTCTCCGCCCGCCTCTGTCAACTAGGAAAACGTTCAGTTCTTCGGCGGCTCCTGCATGATCTTCTGCAACGCCGCCTTCTCCTCCGGTGTGCTCACGTACGGCAGCAGTTGGGCCGGATCGGTCAATGTCTGCCCGGCATTCGCCGAAAGGTAGGACTGAATGGCCCCATGCAGCCCATCCTCCCCGTAGTGCGAACTGGAAACCGAATCCACCCCGATCTTCATTTGCCACGAATTATAGTTGCCGTCTTCATCCACCAGGGAACTGGGCTTCGACGCCACCACTCCCGGCTTGGAAAACTCATATCCTTGCAAGATTGAATCGTCCATCGGTTGTGCGAAATAGCTTTGCAGTTGCGAAAAATCGCCGGGCAGCGCTCCATTGTTCGCTTGCGCGTAAGCGTGAAAAGCCCCCTGCACTGATGTGGCAAATTCATTTCGCGCCGCGCTCTTCAATTGCTGAAACGCCTTTTCATAGTCCGCATCGCTTTCCAAGTGTTTAAGGTCACGCACCGCGTCCAGCCAGTCGTCATCTGTCAATAGTCGGTATTCCGGGATGCTCTTCTGCGGCATTTCCGCCAGCTTTTCCTTCAGCTTCTTGACCCGGTCCAGCCATGACGCCATCGGCGCCGCCGCCGGGTCCTGGGCCAAGGCCTCCGCTCGCGCCAGCCGGTCCTTCAATCGGTCCACCTGCGACCGCAACCGCGCCACTTCCGCGTGCTCGTCCCCTCCAGAGGCCCCGCGCCCGTTTCGCCCCACCGCCTCGGGCGCTGCCCCCTTGCGCGCCGTCTCCTCCCGCGCCTCTTGTAATTGCTTGGCCAATGCGTCGCGCTCCGACGCCAGCGCCGCGCTCTGCTCCTGCATCGCCGACGCCCGGCGCGCTTCGTAGATGCCAGTTCCAACCGCCGCCGCCAGGGCCGCCGCCACCGCAAGTTTTTGCAACGTCGTCATAACAACACTCTTGGTCACACTCAATGCTCCGGCCTTCGCTCCCTGCGCCGCCGCACTCGAAATGCTCGCCGCCAATCCGGCGGGCGCCGCATGGATCGCTTTCGCCGGCAAAATCAGGGCCAGCCCGGCCGCCGTCATCTCGACGCCGCGCAGGCTCAAGCGCCCGCGCAGCTTCTCAAGCGCCCGCGAAACCCTCTTCTGCGCCGCGTCATCGCTCACCCCAAGCGCCGTCCCGACTGCCCGAAAATCCTGGTCCCGAAAAAACCGCAGCACAATCGCCTCGTAATCCGCCTCGTCCAGTTCCGCCATCGCATCGTCCAGCACAACTTTCAGCCGATCCCAATCCGGCTCTGCTTCGGACGTGGTTTCTAAATCTTCCATGGCGAGTCTTTCCCGTGCACGCCGGCGATATTCATCCCGGCGATGATTCAGCGATAAATTCCGCGCGCTCCGGCACAGCCAACCCGCAATCGACCCTTCGTTCCCCAGCCGCGCCGCCAGCATCGCCGCGTCACGCGCCAGCCCCACGAACACCTCCTGCGCCAGCTCCGCCGCCGCGTCCGGCGATCCGACCTGCCGCAGCGCCGCCGAATAAACCAGGTTCGTATGCCGCGCGACGATCTCCGTGAACGCCTCCTCTCGGCCCCTTTCGGCGTAGTCGCGCAGCAATTCTGCATCCGGCCTCATCACCTCTTTATAACCGCCCCGCTGATTTTCCGACAAATTATCTTTATCAACAGACGTGGACTGGGCTTAGGCATTCTGGGAAACATCCCGAGGCCGCCGCGGCGCGACGCTTTAACGCGCCGCGATTCTTGCGCTTGCGCGATGTTCGCGGCACTTTGTCACCTGGTTAAGGACGCACGATGACACCACCAGTGAAAGTCGGCATTGTGGGAGCTTCCGGTTATTCCGGCGAGGAATTGACCCGGCTCCTTCTTTCCCATCCCGGCGCGGAATTGACGGCCATCACTTCCCGCCAGCACGCAGGACAAACGCTGGCCCAGGTCTTCGGCAAATTTGCCAGCCATCCCCGCGCCAAGACGCTCCGCTTCACCGAGCCCAAAGCCGAGTTGCTCGCCAAACAGGCCCAGGTCATTTTTCTCGCGCTGCCGCATGGCGTTGCCGCCGAGTTTGGCGTTCCGCTGCTGGATCTGGGCGCCCAAGTCATTGATTTAAGCGCGGACTTCCGCCTCAAGAGCGCCGAAACCTACAAGGAATTTTACGGCCATGATCACCCGGCTCCAGCCTTATTGAAAAAATCAGTGTACGGCCTTCCTGAGGTCTATCGCGCGGAACTTAAGAGCGCCACTCTCGTCGCGTCGCCCGGTTGTTATCCGACCAGCATCCTGCTCCCGGTCCTGCCGCTTATCAAAGCCGGTGTGATCAAGAGGGACGGAATCATCGCTGATTCTTCCAGCGGCGTCACGGGCGCCGGCCGCAAGCTGGAGATGGAATATTTATTTCCGGAATGCAACGAAAGCATTCGCGCCTATGGCATGCCGAAGCACCGCCACCTCTCTGAGATTGAGGAGCAACTGGGCCTGGCCGTGGGTGAGCCAATCATCATCCAATTCACTCCGCATCTGATCCCTGTTAATCGCGGCATCCTCACCACGCTTTATCTGGAACCCGCCGAGAAACCGGAAACGGCCCCGCAGCTCAATGCTGTCAACGAAGCAGTTGCTGCCGCGTATGGCGCTGCCTATGCGGGCCAGCCTTTCGTTCGCGTCCTTGAAGGGAAGGCGTTGCCCGACACCAAAAATGTCGTCGGCACCAATGCCATCGAAATCGCCTGGCGCCTTGATCCGCGCACCGGACGCCTGGTGGTCCTCAGCGCCATCGACAACGTCCTCAAAGGCGCCAGCGGCCAAGCTGTCCAGGCCTTCAACATCATGGCTGGCTTGCCTGAAACCATGGGGTTGCTGTAACCCGCTCAAGCGCACTCCGCCATGGAAAACCTGGCCGCCCATCTGCAAGACATTCGCGCCCGGATCGCCGCCGGTTGCGCGCGCTCCGGCCGTGAACCGTCCACGGTGGAATTGCTTGCCGTCGCCAAGACTCAACCGGCCGAAGCAGTCAGCGCCGCGGCCGAATTGGGATTGACCTTATTCGGCGAGAATCGCGTTCAGGAGGCCAAGGCCAAAATCGGCCGCTGCCCCGGCCGCCTTCGGTGGCACATGATCGGCCATCTGCAAAGCAATAAATGCCGCGATGCCGTATCCCTTTTCTCGATGATCGAAAGCGTGGACAGCCTCGAACTCGCCCGCGAGATTAACAAATGGTGCGAGAAGTTCGCCGAAACGATGCCCATTCTCCTCGAAGTCAATATCGCCGGCGAATCCTCCAAATTTGGCTATCCACCTCGCCGCCTCCTCGCCGAACTGGCCGAGATCAATGCCCTTCCCAAGATCGAAATCCACGGTCTGATGACGGTTGCGCCGTGGAGTCAGAGCCCCGAAAAAGTGCGCCCGGTCTTCCGGGGCTTGCGCGAATTGAAACTCGAGTGCGAAAAAATCCTCGGCGCCCCGCTCCCGCATCTCAGCATGGGCATGAGCGGAGATTTTGAAGTGGCGATTGAAGAGGGAGCGACTATCATCCGTCTCGGCAGCGCCCTTTTCGGCGCACGGCCGAAGAGAGATCCGGCGCAGGAACCGATGGAATAATCGCTGCGCCCTTTAACCATGGATTTGACAGTCGAAACATTTCAAAACGAGATCAACGAGGCTCTCAAGGCTTACGACAAGTATATTATTTGCATTGACAAGACGCCCGAGGATTGCCGCGCCGCCTTGCTCTCGCTCATGAGCAAAGCCATCGGCGCCTATGTCAAACGCGGGCCGCACCTGCGCCACGGCATCGCCCTTGACAAGCAGGTCACCATCATCCTCAGTCAGACCGAGAACGATCGTCCGCTCTGCGGCATTTACTTCAACCTCCATTCCGCCTACAAACGCAAATCTTCGGCCGCGAAAGCCCGGAAGGAGGATTAGCTTTTGTGAGAATTTCCCCTACAGGCGAAAAGGGCGACCCCTCGCAGACAATGAACGCCATTGACCCCTATAGTATGCGGCAAATTATTCCCAACCCGGCGCCTAGGTGGATGGCCGGCGCTTTGGGGGCAGGACAATGAACGCAGCGATCAGCCCAATAAACTATCCCCTCCTCATGATCAGCGCGATCTTCCTCATCGCCTACTCGGCGGGGGTCGTTTACCTCTTCGCCCATCGTGTCAATGGCCGCCGCCGACGCTGGCAGCCCCTGGATTGGATTTGGGTCCCGATGGGCGGCCTGACGGGAATCTTGATGGCCGCGCTCTGGTGGAACAGCCACGCGAATTAGCTCTTTCGCCCTTAAAACGGCGCAACGCGCTTTCGCCGTTCAGCGCGGCGAATCCGCCGCTGTTCTTGAGGGGGTGAGCGCCGGATTGGCCTAGGCGAACGCTGCGCGCAGGCAAAGCAGGCTTTGGGTGGCGATCGTGGCGGCGCCCTCTTCGAAATTGAAAACCTCCACCGAGACGAAGCCATCGTAGCCGACCGATTTCAGCGCGCCGACGATTGGCCTGAAATCCATGGCGCCGAATCCCGGGCCTTTGCGGTTCGGATCGTTGGCGTGGAAATGGGCAAAATGCGGCCACGATGCCCGAATGACATCAGTAATAGGTGTCCGTTCAGCCGCCATGGCTTTGACATCCAGGATAATTCGCGCCGCCGGGCTGTTCAGTTGACGGGCGAACTCGATCGCTTCGGCGGCTGTGTTGAGGAAATTTGTTTCGCCCGGCGCGAGGGGTTCAATGCACCAAAGGACGTGGCGATCCTCCGCCGTTTTGAGACCCGGCGCAAGCGTCTCCGCCGCCCAGGCCCGCGCCTGTTCCATTGACACATCGGCGGCGACGTTGCGCTGCTGAGGCGAGCCAAGCACAAGGACCTTGCCGCCGAGATCGGCGCAGCAATTCGCCAACTCGCAAAGGTATTGCGCCGTGCGCTCCCGCACGGCCGGATCGGAATGAGTCAAATGAAAACCTTCAGTCTTTGCCAACAGCCAATGCAATCCGCAAATCTCGAGGCCTGCGCGTTCTGCGGACTCTCGAATCCGTCCGCGCTGAGGGGCGGAGATTTCCGTGACAGTCCGCGCGAGCGTAAACGGCGCGAGCTCGATGCCGTGGTAACCGGCGTCCGCCGCAAACCTCATCGCATCCCCAATCTCCCAACCCTGGAAGATTTCGTTGCAGATCGCGAACTTCATCCCCTCACGATTTTGTCACGGTCAGGATCGCAGGGGCGCTCAGAACCGAGCCGCCTTGATTGCGCACAAGGACGCGATAGCGGCCCGCCTGACTCAACTTGACTCCGGAGATGGTGCAAGCCGCGTTGGTTTGGCCCCGAATAGCGGCGCCATTACGCTCCCACTGGTAATGCAACGGGCCGGTCCCGTTGGCTTGAGCCGAAAAGGTCACAGCCGACCCGAACACTGCGGTGACATTCGTCGGCTGAGCGATGATTTGGGGCGGGACAATCACATTCAGGATGGCGACGTGACTCGCCGCCGCGCCAACCAGATTGGTCACAGTCAACGTGTAGGAGCCGGTTTCGTTTGTTTGAAGATTTGTCAATAAGAGAGCCGGCCTCGTAGCGCCTGCAATGTTCGCTCCGTTGAATTGCCATTGATACGCGAGGGGAGCCGCGCCGGCGGCCCGGGAGGAAAGAGCCACAGAGCGTCCGGCGATGCCATTTTGACTGCGCGGCTGAACGGTGATCCTGGGCGGGTTCTCGACGATGAGCCGGGCAGTCGGACTGGTCACCACGCCAGACGCATTGCTGACCTTGACGTCGTACAAACCGGACCTGGCCGCCGTGGCGGCGGTGACGGTGTAGTTCGCATTGGTCGCATGGGCAATGGGGCGACCCTTGAAATACCATTGATAACTGGTGGCGTCCAAAGCGGTCACTGAAAAACTCGCGGCAGCGCCAACCGCGACGGCTTGGTCGGCGGGCGCGCTCACCAACTCCGGAGCGAACTCATCGAGCGTCATTTCTGCAAGCTGCGCCAGCAAGCCGTGCGTCTTGGTCGTGGGATGGATGACGTCCCAGAACAGATAGTCCGCGCCGGGGCCGCCGAAGGCAGCATCACCCAAGGCGTCGAGGGCGTCATTCGTCACCACGGTAAAACCATCGGCCTCTGGTTGAGCGATGATGTTGTCGAGCAGCGTAAAGTCATCCACCACCACCAAACGCAAAGCGGCGTGTTGTTGCAGCACGAGCCCAAGTTCGTAGGACAACCCGGCGTTGAATTGATTGACCAACGAGCGCACTGTGGAAGCTTCAGCGGAGAGTTGAGCGTTCGTTTCCAACGCGGGCAAACGGCTCAAATCAGGCAAATCGAGGACGATCACATAATCCGCGCCGGCCTTGGCCAGCATGGAGACAGCGGCGGCGATGTTTTGGACTCCGCGATCGATTGTGTTTTCCCAAGCGGAGAAGCTCACGCCGTTGGCAGCGGCATTGTCAATAAAATCGTTGGCCCCCGACCACACCGTGAAAAGCGTATTGGTGGCGTTCCAATCGGCGCCGAGGGCAGCCGCGACTTGATTTGAAAGGTCTGACGTCTGGCTTCCCGAGAAAGCATAGTCATAAAATGCAGCGCCTATATTCGAAGCCAGCAGCTCGTCCCACAACGGACCGTTGCAGTAGCGGCCCTGCCAATAATCACCGATGGCCGGGTTGTTTGTTGTGTCCGACAAACTGTCGCCAAAGCTGACGATCGTGGCGAAGGGGTGCGCCAAGGCCCGCAAGGCGGCGGCCAGGAAAAGAAGCGTTAAAAGGGCGGATTTCAACCGAGCAAACACGCCCGGAGCATGCCGTTGCAAGCGAGGGCTGACGAGGAAAAAGCAAGCGGTTTGGGGAGGGCTATTTGTGGCGGGCGGCGAAGATTTCGTCGAGGTGGCGGAGACGGCGGGAGAGATCGCGCGAGATGTTGAGGATGAGGATGCCGTATTGGGCGGGCATTTGTTTGTAAAGCTGATGGAAAGAGGCGGCCTGGATCTCGAAAATGATGGCGCGCTCGATGGCCTGGGCGGTGGCGGCGCGGGGAGCGGGTTCGAGGATGCACATTTCTCCAAAAAACTCCTTGGGTCCCAGGACAGTGAGTTCCGCCTGGTCGGCGCGGCCGAAATACTTGACAATGCGAACGGAGCCGCTTCCGATGAGATACATGCAGTGATTGGATTCGCCTTCGCGGGCGATGATGCCGCCCGGAGGGTATTCGGATTTGACGGCGCGCTCGACGAACAATTTGACAGCGGCGTCATCGAGGCCGGCAAAGATGGGAACGGCTTTGAGCAGTTTGTCCACGTGTCCGGCCATTGTGCCGCAGAAGGGCCGGAAAGAAAAGCGCGGCGAAACTAGCGGTGGAAGCTTTCCGGAGGTCCGAGATAGCTTGGGCGCAGGCCGCCGCAATCGATGATGATTTTCTCGAGGACGACGCCCGGATCGACCATGCGAATCTTGAGAGTGTGATAACCGGGAGAGGAGATGGTGTGCGTGGATTTGACAGTGCGCGCGTTGTCTTTCACGGATTCCTCCCAGGCGTGGAGGGAATTGTCCGCCAGGGCGTCGATGACTTGCGGGACATCGTCATCGAAGGAAATGGCGAGGCGCAAGCCGCGGCCGGGAACGAAATCGAGAGTTGGGGCGATGATGGCTTGGACGTCGGCGCGGTTGGTGTTGTAAAAGTAAATCTGATAATCCAACTCCGGCGCGTGGGCGGGAGGAAGAACGCTCGGGGCCGTCGTCGGCATGATGGTCATGGCGCCGAGGGTGCGGCCATAATCGGGGATCAACATCCACTGTCCGGCTTCCGTTCTCGTCTCGGAGGTAAAATGTTCGGCTTCGATGGAAACATAGCCGTCCTGTTCGGCAAAGCCGTGGAGGTCCGCGGGTGGCGGCGGAGAGGGTTCCATGGGCGCCACCGGGGCGGCGGCAGGCGCGCCTGTCTCCGCCGACATCAGTTCGGGCATTTTATCGACAGGAGGTTGCTGCCAGTAGGTGTAGCCGATGTGCGTCTGATCCATCATGTGGTTCCATTTTCCGCCGGCTTGAATTTGGTTGAAGTAATCGGAGAGCGCGGCGTCGTTGGTGAAGAGACGCCCGGTGAGATCGGCGAAGCTGCGGGCGGCGTCGGCGTCGCCGCGGCTGGCGTAAAAGTGGTTTTTTGCGGCGGCCAGATACATTTGATTTAGATTGGCGCACATCTTGACCGGAGTGAGAACCAGTTCGGAATAGGCGTTGCGCGCGTCGCCCGGGATTTTGCGCATGAGTTGGGAGGCTTCGAGATCGAGGGCGGTCCAGTCGGCCACGACGCGATCGGCTTCGTCGTAGTTGGTGAGGCTGAACGTGTCGGGCTCGAGCAGTTCGGGTTTGCGCCGAGCGTTCCACTTCGAGTATTTGGCGACGATGCCGGCGATTTCCGCGGCGTGCTCGGGGCCAAATTCGCGCGCGGCCCAGAGGCGGCCGTATTCATCGAGGCGCGAGGCGGGCCAGGCTTTGGGATTCCAGGCGAGCGTCAAAAAGAATTCCGTCGGGAACATGACATGATGCAAGTGGCCGACGTTGACGATCCAGATGCGGTCGGCGCCGTAGTCGCAGGCGAGGTTCATTTGCTCCCAGGTTTTGGTGATGGGCGAGGTGTTGAGCCATTTGTAATTGCGCGGACCGCCGACGTAATCGAAGTGGTAATAGACGCCGGCGCCGCCGGAGCGGTGGCGCTCCTCGGGCGTGGGCAGGCGGCGGATGTCGCCCCAGTTGTCGTCGCACCAGAGGAGGGTGACATCGTCGGGCACGCGCATGCCCTTCTCGTAATACTCCTGGACTTCCTTGTAGAGGGCCCACAATTGCGGGACGGAGGCGACGTTGGTTTGATAGACGTCGGAGATGATCTGACGTTGGGCGGCGACGATTTTCTCGAGGAGGGCGATGTTGGCGGTCTCGGACATGGGGGTGTCGATCTTGCCGCGCATGGCGATGGTGATGATGTTCTCGTAAGGCTTGTTGCGCTCGAGTCCGACCCGCCAAAATTTACGCAACTGGTCGGGGTTCTGGTCGTAGTTCCATTGCGCGGCGGTGAAGCCGAGGCGGTTCCATTCCTTGTCGGCGCGCATCATGGGTTCGACGTGGGAGGTTCCCATGACGATGCCATAGGCGTTGGCGAGGCGCGGGTTTTGTGGGTCGTCTTCGCTGAAACAATTGTCCCACATGGCGGGCCAGAGATAATTGGCCTTCAGGCGGAGG
>Ga0070741_10013554_pt1 | contig 14349 bp, 10 predicted proteins | sample Coa_R1_4_FD_66440 | JGI IMG/M metagenome (GOLD analysis project Ga0070741, IMG submission 66440) | Surface soil microbial communities from Centralia Pennsylvania, which are recovering from an underground coalmine fire - Coalmine... | ecosystem: Environmental > Terrestrial > Soil > Unclassified ...
CCGGGACGATCTGTTCTACAGATTCGACACCGCGACCAACAATTTCTTGTTCACCCTTCAGTTCCCGCAGCACAACCTCGACGACGGCGGTATGGCGTATGTGTCAGCCAAGGGGCTGCAGGGCATCTACGCGACCTACGGGCAGGACAGCAGGGGGTTCACGCGCTACGTGACCCCACCCCGATAAGCCATTGAGCAGTCCTCCGGTGCCCGCCGGGGACCGCCGCTCACCGGGTGCAGACCGCCGCGGGCGAATCCGTTACCCAAAGGTAAAGTCGTAGGCCCTCACACCCGCGGGTACCTTCAGCGTGAGGGCGTGACCCTGGGCCTGCGGCAGGGAGACCAGCGAGTAGAGCCTCTGTCCCTGTACGGTAACCGCCCCGTTGTGCACATCTGAGCCGGCATCAGAGGCACGGATTGGATGGCCGTCGAGCAGGACGCGCACCCGCCGTGGGACGTTCCCCGCCGAGGTCATAACCAGATATACGTGGGCTGCCTGAAAGCCGGCCTGGATCATCGCGCCCGACGAAACAGGGGCCGCGTACTGCGACATGACTCTCCACGTGCCGCGCAGGGCGAATGTGTTGAACCCTGGTCTCGCAACGCCCGGGTAGGTGTGAACTCCGGATCTCAGACGCGGCACAAAGCCCTGGGCGCGATCCGTGCCCAGGTAAGTCTCGGGCGTGGCCAGTCCTGCCGACGGCAGGATCGCGTGAGCGGCCATCGGCGGCGGGAGGTTGTGTGCCCCTGCCTCGTACAACAGCTCGCGCACCGCGGCTTCGCTCTGGAGGTAGTCCCCCTCGCCGAATTGGGTATGGCGGACCTTCCCGTGCCCGTCGATCAGGTATTCGGCCGGCCAGAACTCATTCTGGTACGCGTTCCAGGTGCCGTAGTTGTTGTCCTGGACGACCGGGTAGTGCAGGCCGTCCGAGCGGATCGCCTGGGCGACGTTACCCGCGATCCGCTCGAAGGTGAACTCGGGAGTTTCGACACCCACGATGTCGAGGCCGTAGCGGTGGTAGGTCGCGTACAGGCCCTTGAGGAAGGGCAGCGTTCGCAGGCAGTTGATGCACGTGTAGGTCCAGAAGTCGACGAGGACCACGTGGCCGCGCAGGCCCGCGATTGTCAGCGGACGCCCGCCCGGGGTGTTGAACCACCGCTGCGTATCGGTGAAATTGGGCGCCGTTCCCAGGTCGGATAGCCGAGGGGTCTTTATGCCGGGGATCGACACGCCTGACCTGTAGGGGGTGGGCTTGGTGCCGGCCTCGAGCTGGCGCCGTGCGAATCGCGACGCGGGCCGCAAGGAAGCAAGTCGATTCTGCACGGCGCCCGAGTTCTCCAGAGCTCGGGTCGGGTCGACCAGGAAGGCCGGCAGGTTGTCCCTGGCCAGCAGTTCTTCGAAGCGCACGTCGAGGTTGAAGGCCATTGCTATGCCCGTTGCCAGGAGCACCACCCCCAGCGTGCGTTCGACGATATGGCCGCGAACCGAGCGGCGCACTCGGTTCAGGATCGCGCGACCGCCGAGCGCGTAGAGCAGCAGCACGCTGCTCAGGCCGACGGCATAGGCGAGAGCGACCGCCACCACCTGTACCGTCGCGCCGCTCGACGCGCTGACAGAGGTCACTGCGGCGAGGATCGGGCCCGCGCATGGCGCGCAGACGAAGCCAAGCGCGGCGCCGACGCCGAGGCCCGAGCGAAACCCCGTCCCTCGCGTGCGCGGCCCGAAACGGGCCAGTCGTGAAAGGGGAGCCTGCACGCGGGCCGCCGCCTCGGGGATCAACATGACCAGGCCGAACGCCAGCAGCACGACGATCGCGACCGTTCGGGCGGCGCCGCTGGCCAGGCCGATGCCCTTGACGAGCTGGGCCAGGGCGACCACCGCGATCGTGAATGTGACCGCGAGCCCCACGACGATTCCGAGGGGTCGCCGCCGTCCTCCGACCGCTCCTGCCGACAGCAGCGCGGGGAGGACCGGCAGCACGCACGGCGTGATCGCGGTCCCTGCGCCGGCGACCAGCGCGAACAGCAGCAGCAATGGCATGGGCCCCCAGATGATCCTCTGCGAGAGGTTGCGAAGCCATTAACTCGCGTGCTGGCTGTGCGACCCGGCTTGCTGACCTAGCCCGAGGCTGAACGGTTCCGCTTTGACTTCTGCGCAGTGGCGAAGTTAGAGTGGGGTAGAAATCTAACCCGAGGGGGCATCATGGGTGCGTCGTCGATTGTCCGCCCGCTGAGGGCGGTAATCGTGTTTGGCCTAGTTTCAGCAGCGCTGCTCGCGGTCGAGGCTGGCCGCGCATCCGCCGCCCAGTGTGAGAGTTGGGGCGGTCTGCCCCCTAACGCGGGGACCGGTGACAACGAGTTCCTGGGCGTGGCCGCCACGTCGGCATGCAACGCGTGGGCCGTGGGTCATTACTTCAACAGCAACGACAATAATCAGACCCTCATCGAACGCTGGAACGGCAAGGAGTGGAGGATCCAGCGCAGCCAGAACCCCGCCGGCCCGCTCGTCGACAACTCGCTTTTGGAGGTCGCCGCGACCTCGCCCAGGAATGCTTGGGCGGTGGGGTACTACTACGACGGCACCGACGACCAGACCCTGATCGAGCACTGGAACGGCAAGGCCTGGACGGTCCAGAAAAGCCCGAATCCCGGCGGGTCGGCCAACGAGAATGAGCTCGCCGGCGTGGCCGCCACCTCCCCCACCAATGCCTGGGCGGTGGGCTACTACCACCTCGGGGCGACGGATCACACTCTCGTCGAGCACTGGAACGGCAAGAAGTGGACCCGCCAAACGAGCCCGGCCGGCGCTGGCTCCAAGCCCGTGAACGGTGGGTTTCTGCGCGCGGGGCCCGAGATTGCCCTCGTGCGTGTGGCCGCCACCTCCTCGAGCAATGCCTGGGCCGTGGGCTGGCGGTCAAACAGCACCGGCTTCCAGACCCTGGTCGAGCGTTGGAACGGCGCGGCGTGGAAGGTGCAAAAGAGCAAGGATCCCGGCGGCTCGGACAGCAGCGACCGCCTCCTCGGGGTGGCCGCCACCTCGTCGTCCAACGCGTGGGCGGTGGGCGACGACTCCAAGGGCGGCACGAGCCCGGAGCGAGCTCTCATAGAGCGGTGGAATGGCAAACGCTGGAGTGTTCAGCCAAGCCCTAGCGGCGCTCCGGGGGAGGCGACCGAGTTCGACGGCGTGGCCGCCACCTCATCCACGAACGCCTGGGTGGTGGGCAACTACCGCTCCATGACGACTCTGCCGCCACTGATCGAGCGCTGGAACGGCAATGCATGGAAGGTCCAGCCGAGCACAAACCTCAACGAAGGTGTCCTGTACGGCGTGGCAGCGACGTCTTCAAATGACGCCTGGGCCGTCGGCTCCTACAACGACGGCTCGGCGCAGCAAACCCTGGCTCTACATTGCTGCTAGGAGGCACCTATCTACAAAAGGGGGGCACCATGGACGCACCGTCCATCATGCGGCCGTTGAGGGCCGCGACGATCGTCGGCGTTATCGCCGCGGGACTCATCACGACCGGCGCCGCCAGCGCGTCCACCAAGTGTGAAACCTGGGGCGGACAGGCTCCGAACGTGGGGACCGGCTACAACCAGCTGTACGGGATAGCCGCGACGTCGGCCTGCAACGGGCTGGCTGTGGGCTACTACGACAACGGCACCGCGTATCAGACCCTCATCGAACGCTGGAACGGCAAGGCGTGGGAGGTCCAGACAAGCGCGAATCCAGGCACCTCAGCGAACGACAACGTCCTCTCCGATGTGGCCGCGCTTTCGCCGAAAAGCGCTTGGGCAGTCGGGTACTACGACAAAGGCCCCCGCAGCCCGTATCAAACACTGATCGAACATTGGAACGGCAAAGCCTGGAAGGTCCAGAAAAGCCCGAATCCAGGCACATCGGCCAACAACAATCAGCTCTCGGGCGTCGCCGCGCTCTCCTCGAAAAACGTGTGGGCGGTGGGCTACTACGACACCGGCACCGCGACCAAAACCCTCATCGAGCATTGGAACGGCAAGAGGTGGAGCGTGCAATCGAGCCCCAGCCCCGGCCAGTCCTGCTCCGTGCGCGCAAGGGAACCGAGGGCGCCACGCCGCCCGGCAATCGGGCGGGTGGCTGTTGCCGGTCGAGTGATGGGGCTGTCCAGCGTGACCGCCGCATCTTCGAGCAACGCCTGGGCGGTGGGTCAGCGCTGTGGTCGCCACACAAGTCAGACCCTCGTCGAGCACTGGAACGGACGGGTCTGGAAGGTGCAGCGGAGTCCGAACCCCGGGGGCGCGCGCAACCCCGCCGGCTTTTCCGGAGTGGCCGCAACCTCCCCCACCAATGCCTGGGCGGTGGGCAGCTATTCCAAGAACAGCAGGACGCCTGGGCGGACGCTGGTCGAGCGTTGGAACGGCGACTCCTGGAAGGTGCAGGCGAGCGCCAACGTCAACCCGTCGCGGGACTCAAACGGGCTCTTTGACGTGGCCGGCACCTCCCCCACCAGTGCCTGGGCGGTGGGCAGCTACGGCGGCATGCTCGATCCAGCAGTGATCGAACGCTGGAACGGCAAGGCGTGGAAGATCCAGCCCAGTGCGAATTTCCCGGACGGCTCGCTCTTCAGCGTGGCTGCGGTCTCTTCCCAGGACGCGTGGGCGGCCGGCTCCTATTTCAACAGCACGAACGACGTCAACCAGAACCTGATTTTGCACTGCTGCTAGAGGACTGCGCGGAGCGAGTGGGCGGTAAGCGTTAGGCGTTATTCGCGCACGAGCCGCAGCGGCAAAGCCTCGAGCCCGTAGATGCCCGATGGCGTGCCGTACCGAGGCTCGCCGTCGAGTTCGATCGCTGCGATCCGCTCTGCCAGAAACGCCAAGGCTTCTTCGAGCTCTGCCCGCGCCAGGTTGGCGCCCGCGCAGTAGTGGACGCCGGCGCCGAAGGTCAGTGGGCGCGAACGTGCACGCTCGGAGGAGATGTCAAACGATTCCGCGGAGAGACCGTCCCGGTTGGCGTGCCAGGCGGAGACCAGCACGATCGTCCCGGGCGGGAATGTGACCCCACGCCACTCGAGCTCGTCGACGGTGATGCGCGCCGTGAACGGCGTCACCGGCTCGAACCGGAGCGCCTCCTCGACTGCCGCCGGCGCCAGAGCCCGAGGGTTTGAGCGCAGCAGCTCCCACTGGTCGGGATGTTCGGCGAGCAGCCTGACGGCGTGAGCGAGTTGGCTTTGACTGGTGTCGACACCGCCGACGAGGATGTTCAGGATCAGGTTTCGTAGCTCGTCGTGCGACAGCCGATCGCCCTCTTGCTCGGTCCGGATCAAGTCGGAGATCAGGTCTTGCCCCAGCGTTTGCCGCCGAGCGGCGATCAGCGCGTCCTCGTAGGCGTAGAACTCGTTAACGGCCCGCTCGATCTCCTCGCGCTCGGTGGTGAGGCTGAGCGGATCGAACTGGCGCTGGATCCAGTTCGACCAGCGGTACAGCGCTGGTGCGTCCTCGAGTGGGGCGCCCATCAACTCCGCGATCACCAGCGAGGGGTAAGGCTTGGCGATCGCCTCGATGAACTCGCAGGTCCCGTCCGCTGGAACAGCGTCGAGAAGCCGACCGAGGAACTCACGCATCGCCGGCCTGTACCGGTCGATCGCTCTGGGACCTAGCGCCGGGTTGACCAGCTGGCGCAGCCGTCCGTGGCGCTCTCCAGTCAGGTTGATGATGTTGTTGGTGACCTCCTCGTGCAGCGGGCCGCTTTCGATTTCAAACAGCTGTGCGATCGTCAGGCCTGGGAATACCGCGTGCTGGGTGCGCACGAAGAACTCGGCCGAGTCGTGGTCCAACACGATGAACCCGAGCGGGGATCTCGCCAGCCAGTCGGCGTGGCTTGAAAGCTCCGCCATCGCCTCCCGGTAGCGCTCGCCGCGCAACTCGGGGTCGGTGTGGTCGAAGGTGGGGAGATCGAGCTCTGTTGCGAGCACGGCTATGCGACCCTATGACTCGACGCGCTGGAAAACGGCCGCGAGCCCCTGACCGCCTCCGATGCACATGGTCTCGAGGCCGTAGCGGCCGGCGCGGCGGTCGAGCTCGCGTAAAAGCGTGGTGAGGATGCGGGCCCCGGTGGCGCCGACCGGATGGCCAAGGGAAATCCCGGACCCGTTGACGTTCAGGCGTTCGAGGTCGCCGTCGACGCTCCATTCGCGCAGCACCGCCAAGACCTGGACCGCGAAGGCTTCGTTTAACTCGATCAGATCCATATCGCCGAGCGTCAGGCCGGCACGCTCCAGCGCTCGCCTCGTAGCGGGCACGGGTCCGATACCCATCGTCTTAGGGGGCACGCCCGCCACCGCCCACGAGACCAGCTGCGCGAAGGGTTTGAGTCCCAGCTCGTCCACTCGCTCGCGATGGGCAACGACGCAGATCGCGGCGCCGTCGTTCTGGCCGCTCGAATTGCCCGCCGTCACCGTGGCCTCCGAGTCAGCGCGGCGCATGATCGGCTTGAGCGCGGCGAGACTCTCGCGCGTGGTGTCGGGGCGCGGATGCTCGTCACGGTCCACGATCCGCCGCCCCGATCGCCGGTCCTCGATCTCCACCGGCACAATCTCCTGCGCGAACCTGCCGTCGGAGTGGGCGTCGATGGCCAGCCGGTGGGAGCGAAGGGCGATCTCGTCCTGCTCCTCGCGGGCGATGCCGTACTCGCGGCGAAGGTTCTCGGCCGTCTCGAGCATCCCACCGGGCACCGGATGGTTGACGCCGCCGGCGGTGACCCGCGAGCGCACCAGCCGGTCCTCGAGCATGGCCCCACCCGAGCGCGAACCCCAGCGCAGGGAGGTCGAGTAGAGCTCCGCCTGGCTCATGCTCTCGGCGCCGCCCGCGAGCACGAGATCGGCCGCACCCGTCTGCACCTGCATGCTCGCCTCGATCACTGCCTGGAGTCCCGACCCGCAACGGCGGTCAATCTGGAGACCGGGAACGTCGACGGGCAGCCCCGCGTCCAGCGCGGCCACGCGACCCAGCGCCGGTGCCTCGCCGTTGGCGTAGCACTGACCGAGCAGGACGTCATCGATCGCCTCGTGGGGCAGTCCGGTCCGCTCGAGTAAGGCGGAGATTACGGTCGAGGCCAGCCGAGCCGCCGGAACGTCACGGAAGACCCCGCCAAACCTCCCGACCGGGGTCCGCAGCGGCTCGCAGATGACCGCATCTCGCATCGGCGCCATCAAAGGTCGGCCTCTCGCATCGGCCGCGGACTGTAACGGCTTCGTGAACGGGCCTCCTCGAGTCGCTGCGGCACGGGCCCCCTAGACTCGGGTCAGTGCCAGGGCCGTTCACAAGCCACGCGATCAATCACGTCTCGCACCGGATCCCCGGACTCCGGCGGATTCCCGCGGCGACGCTGATCGAGATCGCCGAGGTAGTGCTGCTCGCCCGCGAACACCTCAGGAGGCTCGAACCCGATGAGCGGCGCCGGGTGGTGGCGCTGATTCGCGCCGGACGGGGGCGGCGGCGCAACCTCAGCGAGCGCGAGCGCGATGAGCTCGCCGCGCTCGTGGCCAAGGCCCAGCCGCGGCTGTTCGCCGGGCTCGCCGCTGAACAGCTTTCGCCATTCCCGCTGCCAAGGCGGGTCGTGTACGGGCCGCCGAGGGGGCAAAAGGGCCCGGTCTCGGCCGCCTGGCGCAGGATCCGGCACTGATTGCGGGGTTGGCTGGCGCGGGGGCGCGGCGCGAGGCGCCGGGGGCGCGGCGCGAGGCGCGGGGGGCGCTCCCGGTCGCGCCGGCTGGACCCTGCCCTACGACGCCGGCGCCAGCGCTTCCAAGACCCCGGGCAACCGGTCGGGCTCGGTGATCGGCGTCACCACCACGGTGCTGATCCCGCCCGACACGAACTCCTCGACGCGGGCGCGTACCTCGTCGGCGGAGCCAAAGATGAAGATATCGCGGATCAACTCCTCTGGCGCGAGCTCGGCGGCCCGGCCCCGGTCGCCGGCTTGGTAGGCGTCGATCATCGGCGCGATCGCCTCGCCGAAGCCGAGCCAGCGGAAGAATTCCGCGTAGACAGGGACGCTTCCGTAGGCCGAGAACATCGCCCGGGCGAGCACCATGCCCTGCTCCTCGGCGACCGGCAGGACGAAGAAACGACAGGCGAGCTCCTGCGGCTCGCGGCCGTGACCTCGCTCAGCCTCGCGCAGCGTCGCGGCAACCTGGGGCAGGCCCGAGAGCGGGAGAAAGTTGGTAAACGCGCCGTCCGCGACCTCGGCGGCCAGCCCAAGCATCCGCGCGCGCAGCGCCGCGAGCACGATCGGCACGGGTTGGGAGACCGGTCGCTCCAGCCGCAGGCCCCCAAATCCGCGCTCGGGCGGGACCGAGAGCACCGGCCGCAGCGCGGCGACCGCCTCGCGCATCTTCGACAGTGGCCGCTCGAAGGGCATCCCGTTGAAGCGCTCGACGGTCACGTTCGAAGACGCTCCCAACCCCAGAACGAACCGACCTCCGCAGGCCTCCTGCAGCGCCGAGGCGGTCTGCGCCAAAACTGCCGGCCCGCGCGTGAAGGGGTTGACGATGCCGGTGACCAGCCGCATTCGCTCGGTCACCGGGGCGGCGAGTGCCAACGGCGTGAAGCCGTCGGCTCCGTTCGGAGTCTCGCCCGACCAGAGATCGTCGTAGCCGAGCGCCTCGGCCTGGCGATATAGGCGCGCGTGATCGGCGAGGGGGACTCCGGGAAAGGGAACGCTCAACCCCCACCGCAGAGGCGGGCGGGCCTCGATGGAATCGCCGACGGTCACGAAGGGGGCGCAGTCGGCGCGACCGTCGATTCTGATCCGTGAGTGGCTGTTGGAGAGGCCGGCGCTGGAGCGAAGTCAGCCTCGTAAGGGGGGCCTGTCACGGTCAGTCCGCCGTCCACCACGAGCGTCGTCCCGGTGACGTATTCGGACGCGGGGGACAGCAGGAACAGCACGCAGTCGGCCACCTCCTGGACCGTGCCCATGCGCCGCTTGGGGATCTTCGGCAGGACAGTCTCGAGCGGCGCGACGCGACCCGTGGCGTAGAAGAAGGCCGATGAGTCCGAGTCGATGATGCCTCCGTTGACCGCGTTGACGTTGATCCCACGCGGCGCGAGCTCGACGGCCATGTAGCGGGTCCAGGCCTCGATCGCGGCCTTTGCCGAGCCGAGGTTGGCATAGGTGGGGTAGGCCGTGATCGAGCCATAGGAGGACAGCACCACGATTCGTCCCCAGCCCTGCATCAACGGCACGGCTCGCTGCGTCCCGACCACGAATGCCCGCACGTTCAAATTGAAGGTCCGCTCGAGGTTGTGCGGCTTGAGCTCCATGATCGAGCGAAAGTTGCTGGCCGCTGCGTTTGAGACGAAGAAGTCAAGCCGTCCGAGGCGCTCCCGCACCTCCGAGAACATCCGCTCGATCTCGTCGACCTGCTCCAGGTCGGCCCGGATCGCGACCCCCTCCACGCCCCGTTCCTCAATTCCGCGCAGAGTCTCTCCGGCAGCCTCTTCGTTGCGACGGTAGTTGATGATCGGGATCGCGCCCCGCTCGGCGAGGCTGAAGGCGAGCGCGCGGCCGATCCCGCGTGAGCCGCCGGTGATCAGTGCGACGCGGCCCTTGAAGCCCTCGGCATGCCCGGTCACCGCAACAGTGCTCGCGCGATCGTGGTCTTCTGGATCTCCGCGGTGCCCTCCTCAAACCGTTGGGCGCGCGCGTCGCGGTAAACGCGCTCTATAGGAGAAGAGGACCAATAGCCGATCCCTCCGTGCACCTGCAACGCCCCGTCGGTGACGCGCTGGAGCATCTCCGAGGCAAACAGCTTGGCCATGGCGGACTCGGCGTTGGCCCCGCCGCCCGACTCCCACAGCCGCGCCGCGTCCATCACCAGCGAGCGCGCGGCCTGCACGTCTGTGGCCATCTCCGCGAGGCGAAACGCGATCGCTTGGCGCTCCGCGATCTTTCGCCCGAAGGTTTCGCGCCGCTGCGCGTATTCGACGGCAAGTTCCAACGCCCTGGAAGCCAGTCCGACGCAGGTCATCCCGACTGCGATCCGCGAGGGCGCAAGAAATCCTGACAGCGCGATCTCCAGCCCCTGACCCTCCTCACCAAGTCGATCCGATACCGGCACCGGTGCACGGTCGAAGACCAGGTGCCCGTGATCGGTCCCGCGCACGCCCATCGTTTCCGGCATGACATGAGCCGTGACGCCGGGACCGTGGGGCGGCACCATCAGGGCGACCGTGCCCTGCGCGCCGCGAGTCCCTTCGAGCCGAGCGAAGCACAACAGGTAGTCGGCCACCGTCCCGAAGGTGATCAGATGCTTCTCGCCGGTGAGGTAGTACGTGTCGCCGTCGCGCACCACGCTCGAGCGGATGTCCGCGCCCGTGCCCGCGGTCGGCTCGGTCAGGGTGAAGGCCACCTTGATCTCGCCCTGCACCTGCGGGACCACGAATCGCTGGCGCTGCTCGTCGGAGGCGTGGGAATCCATGGGCCGCCAGATCCCGTTGCACACATGGACGATCATCCGCAGCGAGGCATGCGACATCGAGAACAGCTCGAGTAGCTCGAGGTAGCGGCTGAACGGAACCCCCCGGCCTCCGTAGGCGCGGGGAGCTGCCAGGCGCAGATACCCACGATCCCGCAGGTCGTCCCACAGCGCCATCGGCACGGACCGCTCGGCCTCGATCAGATCCGCCCAGCGCTCCCCGTCGGAGCGCACGTAGGAGGCGACATCCTCCTTGCACTGGGCGAACTCTGCCTCGTCGAAGACCTCGTCCGCGACCGCGGTCGGCGTCATTGCGCGGCGTCCGCCCTGCTCACGTAAGCGCCTCCCGCTCCTGTGCGAGCCCGCTTGCGATCTCTCGCAGGACGAACTTCTGGATCTTGCCCGAGGGAGTACGCGGAAGCGCGGCGACGAGCTCGAGTCGCTCGGGCCAGTAGGTCTTTGCGACTCGTTGGCCGTCGAGGTAGGCGATCATCGCGCCGAAGTCCAGCTCCGCGCCGTCGCGCAACACCACGAACGCGCAGGCCCGTTCACCCAGGCGCTCGTCCGGCATGGCCACGATCGCGACCTCGCTCACGGCCGGATGCGTATAGAGGAGTTGCTCGATCTCGGCGACCGGGACCTTCTCGCCGCCGCGGTTGATGAGGTCCTTGACGCGACCGGTTATGCGCAGATGCCCTTCGGGATCGACCGTCGCCAGGTCGCCCGTGCGGTAATAGCCATCGGCCGTAAATGCCTCGGCGGTCAGGTCGGGGCGGTTCAGATAACCCTTGAAGTTGTAATCGCAGCGGACCTCGAAGTTGCCCTCGACTCCTGCCTGCACCGGGCGTCCCGAATCGTCGACGATGCGTACCTCGACCCCCGGCAACGGCCGGCCGTCGGTGGTCCAGGCGCGCTCGTCAGCCTCGCCGGGAACGAATGCCGTCCCCAGACAGGTCTCGGTGGTACCCCAGGCCCCGCCGACCTCGCCGCCCAGCACCTCGGCCGCGTCGCGGGCCAGCTCGCGCGGGATCGCGGCGCCGGTGGCCACGAACTTGCGCAGCCCTCGGGGCCGCTCGTCCTGGTCTGAGGCGAGTTTGACCAGGTCGGCCAGGAACGGCGTGGCGGCCTGCACGAAGGTGACCCCGAAGCGACTCATCGCCTCGAGTCCCGCGGCGGGGTCCCAGGTTTCCTGGAGCACCTGTGGCACGCCAAGCCGTAGCGCGATCCACATGCCATAGAGAAACCCGGTCTGGTGGGCGAGTGGAGAGGGAACGTAGACGACGTCGTCTGCTCCCAGGCCGAAGTGCGCGATATGAGCGTCTGCGGCGCGCGTGAGCACCTCGTGGCTGTGCAGCACACCCTTGGGCTGGCCCGAGGTGCCCGACGTGAAAAGCAGCTGCGCGTTGCAGTCCGGGGTCGGACGCAGCGGCGCCAGCCGCCCGGGGTCAGGCTGCGCGTCGGCCAGCAGTTGGCGGTAGCTCGAGTGGCCCAGGTGCCGTGCGTGGTGCGAGGTGTCAAGCACGACCACGTGGGTCAGGGAAGGGACGGCCATGCGCAGGCTGAGGGCCATCGCCTCGTGGTTGCGGCCACGGAAGCGGTCGGGGACGAGCAGCACGCGCGCGCCGGACTCTCGGACCATGAAGTCGAGTTCGCGCTCGCGAAACATCGGCATCAGCGGCTCGCAGGCCGCCCCGATGCGCAGCGTCGCCAGCGCGATGGTGACGAACTCGAGTCGGTTGGGCAGCTGGAAGGCGACGGGCTCGCCGGGCTTGACCCCGAGATCGAGCAACACCGTCGCGGCGCGGTCGACGTCCGCTCGCAGCGCAGCCCAGCTGAGCTCGCGCGCCTGGCCGGTCGAGTCCACCGCTACGACCGCCCGCGCCTCGGGCCGCTCGTGGGCGTGCCGGTCGAGGTCGTCGAGGATCAGATCTGATTTTGGCCGGCGCACATGTGCGCCGGCCTGGCCGGGCGCATGCGCCCGGCCACGGGTCGGCACATGTGCCGACCCGAACGACTCTATGTCCGGCACGGCCCCGTTCGCCACCGCGGCGGGCACCCCCAGCTCGTTCATGTGGTCGAGAAACTCGGGATACGAGATGCGGTAGGCGTGCGGGAAGGACAGCTCGGTCACCCCTTCTGCGGTGGCGCCGGCCACCGTGAGCGCCATCAGCACGCGGTGGTCGTTGTAGGACGAGAGCGTGGCGCCATGAAGCTTCGAAACGCCCTCGAAGCGCATGTCCTCGCCGTCGAACTCGACCCGCGCTCCCATGCGCCTCAGCTGGAGCATCGACGCGACGCGGTCTGACTCCTTGAGTCTTACGTGGGAGACATTCCCGAGCACGCTGGACCCCCGGGCGCGGCTCGCCAGCACGGAAAGCACAGGGACCATGTCGGGGAGGTGCCGGCAATCGAGCTCTCCGCCTCGCGGCGGCTCGCCGTCATGGTCGATCGAGATCAGCCCGCGCTCGTAGTCGATCCGCATCGGCACGCCCGCCGAGCGCAGGTTCTCGAGCACCGCCGCCTCCGGATGGCCCACAATCGAGGTCGGGCTGTGAAAGCGGGCGCGAGATGGGTGAAGCGCGCACGCGGCCAGCGGGAAGACCACGGACCCTAGATCGGGAGGCAGGACGAAATCGGTGGCTTGCGGCTGCTGACCGGGCTCGACCTCGAACCGTCGCCAGTCCTCGCCAATCGACACCTGCAGGCCGAACTGGCGCATCATGTCGATCGTCAGCTCGATATAGGGACGCTCGTTGAGCTCGCCGGCGACCTCGATCGTCGTGCGCTCGAGCGCGAAGGGCGCCAGCATCAAGAGCCCCGAGATCCACTGCGAAAGCGTGCCATCGATCCGGACACGCCCGCCACGGGGGACGCCCGGATAGACGGTGACCGGCAGACAATCGCCGTCCGCTTCGAGCCTCACCCCGAGCTGGGTCAGGGCCCGCAGCAGCGGACCGACCGGGCGACGCTTGAAATATCGCTGGCCGACGATGCGGACCGGCCGGTCGCCCAGGGCGGCCAGCCCCAGTAGGAAGTAGAGGGTGGTGCCGGAGCTGCCAACCGAGACCTCATCGGCGAGCGGCTGAAAGGCGCCGCCGTTGACGCGCCAGGAGTCGCCGGTTGTTCGGATGTCGGCGCCGAGCCCGCGCAGCGCCTTCACCGTGAAGGTGACGTGTCGGGCCGAGGTTCGCTCGGTGATCGTGCTCTGGCCAGGGGCCAGCGCCGCGAGCATCAAGGCACGATGCGCGTGGTACTTCGAGGGGGGGATCGGGATCTCGCCCTCGAGGGGTGCGGCGGGGCTAGCTACGAGCAGGCGCATGGGCGCAATCGAGGGTTCTACGAATACCTCTCCGTACCTCGCTGCACACCCCCGCGGAACCGTCAGCCGGCAAACATACAGACGAATGGGGGGTGGTTTTGCACTTGCCCGGGTCGCGGCGGTGTCGCCAAGCCTCGATTATGCGTGCGGCCGTTCAGTGGCAGGGCGCGACCGTTCAGTGGTCGGCGCGACCGTTCAGTGGTAGCCTAACGGGGATCTGGGCAACTGGGGCCGGAGGGCGAATGCTCAGCAGGGCAAGACTCAGGGCGGTGGTGGTGGCGCTGGCGATTGGCGTTCTACCGCTTACTGCGCCCGCCGTCGCGGGCGCAAATCCCCGGTGCGGATCGACTCTCGCTCACAGCGTGAGGCTGACCGCCAACATGATCTGTCGAATCTCGGACGGATTGGACGTCGGCCGGTCTGGGATCACCATCAACCTCGACGGCCACACAATCAAGGGGCAGTCAGGGTCGAGCTCTCACTACGGGATCTACAACTCCGGGTATCGCGATGTCACGATCGAAAACGGAACCGTCCGCAACTTCGAGGACGGAATCCACGAGGAACACTCGAATG
>Ga0070741_10013555_pt1 | contig 14347 bp, 12 predicted proteins | sample Coa_R1_4_FD_66440 | JGI IMG/M metagenome (GOLD analysis project Ga0070741, IMG submission 66440) | Surface soil microbial communities from Centralia Pennsylvania, which are recovering from an underground coalmine fire - Coalmine... | ecosystem: Environmental > Terrestrial > Soil > Unclassified ...
GGCTCTGTAGTCGGTGACGCCGCTCTGCTTGAAGACGTACACGTGCGCGTTCGATCCGAGGATGCGGTCGCGGAGTTCCTGCTGCAGCCCGGTCATCAGCGCGAGCGCGATGACGACCGCCGTCACCCCCACGGTGACGCCAAGCGTCGAGATCAGCGAGATGACCGAGATGAACGCCTGCTTGCGTTTCGCGAGCAGGTAGCGGATCGCGACGTGCAGTTCAAACGGCACATCCATCAATCACGCTTGCGCATGAGCGGGAACAGGATCACATCGCGAATCGACGCACTGTTCGTGAGCAGCATCACGAGCCGATCGATGCCGACCCCTTCCCCGCCGGTCGGCGGCAGGCCGTACTCGAGCGCGCGGACGTAGTCGTCGTCCATCTCGTGCGCTTCGAGGTCGCCTTTCGCACGGTTCGAGATCTGCGCCTCGAAGCGTCGCCGCTGCTCGATCGGATCGTTCAGCTCGCTGAAGGCGTTCGCCACTTCGAATCCGCCGATGTACAGCTCGAAGCGTTCGACGGTGTCGAGATCGTCCGGCTTCTGCTTCGACAGCGGCGACACTTCGGTCGGAAAGTCGTAGACGAACGTCGGCTGGACGAGGTGATCCTCGCAAAGGCGCTCGAAGATTTCGGTCGCGATCTTGCCGGCGCCGTAGCCCGCCTGGATTTCGATGCCGAGTTCCTGGGCGAGCGCGGCGGCCTTGTCGCGATCGCGCAGGTCGGCGTCGGTCACGTCGCGGTGCAGCCGTCGTGACGCCGCGTCGCGCGCGCCTTCGCGCAGCGACACCCGCTTGAACGGCGGCGTCAGCGAGATCTGATGATCGCCAAACGTGATCTGATCGGAGCCGTTCACCTGCTTCGCGACCGTCGAGATCATCTCCTCGGTCATCTGCATCAGCGCGTGGTAATCCGAGTACGCCTCGTAGAACTCCATCATCGTGAACTCGGGATTGTGCTGCGTCGAAATCCCTTCGTTCCGGAAGTTCCGGTTGATCTCGAAGACGCGCTCGAGGCCGCCGACGGTCAGGCGCTTCAAGTACAGCTCGGGCGCGATGCGCAGGAAGAGCGGCATGTCGAGCGTGTTGTGATGCGTCTTGAACGGACGCGCGAGCGCGCCGCCCGCGATCGGCTGCATCATCGGCGTCTCCACTTCGAGGTAGCCGCGCGTCGTCATGAAATCGCGGATCGCCGCGATGATCTTGCTGCGCGCTTCGAACACGCGACGCGAATCCGGATTGACGATCAGATCGAGATAGCGCTGGCGATAGCGGATCTCGACGTCGGTCAAGCCGTGCCACTTCTCGGGCAGCGGCAGCAGACACTTCGCGAGGAAGTGCAGGCGCGACGCCCAGATCGTGAACTCGTTCGTCTTCGTCCGGAACAGCCGCCCTTCGACGCCGACCCAGTCGCCGAAATCGAGCAGCTTGTAGATCTTGAAGTCGAGCTCCGGCACCGAGTCCTGACGGATGTAGACCTGGATCTTCGCGCGTCCGTCCGACAGCACGAGGAAGTTCGCCTTGCCGAAAGCGCGGATCGCGAGGATGCGGCCGCTCGTCACCGTCTCGATGCGATTCGCCTCGAGCTCGTCGTGCGACCGGTCGCCGTACTGTTCGCACAGCTCGGCGATCGTGTGACGGCGATCGAAACGGCGCGGGTAGACGTCGATCCCGAGCTGCCGCAGCGCGTCAAGGTTCGTGCGCCGTTGTTGTTCCTGTTCCTCGAGTGAGCTCATGCCTGCAGTTTCTTTCTGATCGCGTCGAGCATCCCGTTGATGAATTTGACGGCGTCCTCGGTGCTGAACGTGCGCGCCAACTCGAGCGCCTCGTTGATGACGACAGCCGGCGCCGTGGGCTGATCGCGCATCATCTCGCAGACCGCCATGCGCAGAATCAGCCGGTCGATGACCGCCATCCGTTCCGGGCGCCACCGCTGCGCTGTTTCCGCAATCAGCGGATCGATCATCTCGATCCGCGTCACCGTGTCGTGCGCCAGCGCCGTCGCAAACTCGCGCAGATCATCGGGTGCGCCGCCTTCGTCCGGCCACTGCAAATCGAACAGCGTCTCCGCCGCGCGCTCAACGGGCGACTGGCCGATTTCCCACTGATACAGGATCTGCAGCGCCGCTTCGCGGGCGCGGTGGCGCGGATCCTTTTTCTTCACGATTGCCCGCGCTTGATGTCGACGATCACGCCAGCCATCTCCAGCGCGGCAGCCGCCGCCTCGCGTCCCTTGTTATCAGGTCCGTTCCCCGCTCGCGCGAGCGCTTCTTCCACCGAGTTCGTCGTCAGCACGCCGAACGCCATCGGCACGCCCGTCTTGCGCGCCGCCGCGGTCAGCCCGTGCGCCACGGCAGAACAGATGTAGTCGAAGTGCGGCGTCTCGCCTCGAATCACGCAGCCGAGGCAGACGACGGCGTCGACACGTCCCGTCTCGGCAACATGCTGCGCCGCAATCGGGATCTCGAACGCGCCGGGCACGCGCACGATCGCAACGTCGGACGCGGCAATGCCGGCGGCGACGAGCGCCTCGATCGCGCCGGCCTGCAGCTTGTCCGTGACGAAGTCGTTGTACTTCGAGACGACGAGCGCGAATCGACGTGCCACTACCGGCCCTTGAACTCGGGCTTGCGCTTCTCGAGGAAGGCGCGCGTCCCCTCACGCATGTCGTCGGTCGACGCGACGAGGCCGAACAACGTCGCTTCGTACTGGCACGCTTCCGCGAAGGGGATCTCGATGCCTTTGTTGATCGCGTTGATGATGTAGCGCATCGCGATCGGCGCCTGCTTCGCGAGTTGCGCCGCCAGGGCTTTCGCCTGCGTCATCAACTCCGCTGCGGGAACCACGCGGTTGACGAGACCGATTCGCTGCGCCTCGTCCGCGGTGATCGGCGCGCCCGTGAGGATCATCTCCATCGCCCGCCCTTTGCCAACGAGCCGGGGCAACCGCTGCGTGCCGGCATATCCGGGAATCAAGCCAAGGTTGATCTCGGGCTGACCGAGCTTCGCCGTGTCGGCCGCGATGCGCAGCGTGCACGCCATCGCGAGCTCGCATCCGCCGCCGAATGCGAAGCCGTTGATCGCGGCAATCACCGGCTTGCCGAGGTTCTCGATGACGTCGAACACATGCTGCCCCGCGAGCGCGTGTTCGCGACCGCCGGTCGGCGACTGCACCGCGAGTTCGTTGATGTCCGCGCCGGCGACGAACGACTTCTCGCCCGCGCCGGTGAGGACAATGGCGCGGACGTCGGCGTCCGCCTTCAGCTCCAGCATCGCGCGGCGCAGGTCGTCCACCGTCTGCGAGTTCAGCGCGTTCAGCACTTTGGGACGGTTGATCGTGACGGTCGCGACCGCGCCGTCGCGCTCGATGAGCAGGTTGTCGAAAGCCATACGGGTCAGATTGGGATTGGATACATCAGCCAGCCGAGCACGATCGCCGCCACGATGAAGCCGCCGAACATGAGGCCGCCGAACTTCAGTTGCTCGCGCGCATCGTCTTTGGCAATCACCGCGAAGACGAGCGACACGAAAAACGCAAACAGCACCATCAGGACGAAATGACTGTGCATCACCGGGCGCCGCTCACTTCCGTCCGAGCGCGACGTCGTACGCGTCGATGACGACGAGCAGGTTCAGAAGACCGGCGACGATGAGGAACGCGTTGCCGTACTCGTAGGTGACCGCGCGCACGTCGCCGACGCCGAGCCCCATCGCGCTCGCGATGAAATAGGGGATGCCGATTCCCACGTCAGCGGCCGCCGCGAGCCCGACCAACGGTTCCGACATCGTGAACGGAAACAGGCATCCGTTGATCGCGAGCCCGATCGCGAACATCACCGGCAGCGCGACGAGAAAAATCAGCCCTTTGTTGCGTCGGCCGAGCCACAGATGGCCCGCACCCGGAATGGCCCACGAGGCGAGACACAGCAGCACGAGCCCACCCGACTGCGTCTCTTCAGCGGCAGTTGCACGCACGATCCGTTAGTTTACCTGAAGGATGAGCCACGACACGACCACGCCCATCGGCAGCCCGGCCGCGAAGCGGAGCCCGTTCGAAGGCATGTCGCCAGTGGTCCACTCGTAGGCGAGCGTCGCCGCCGTCGGCAACGCCGCAAGGATCGCGAGCGCTCTCGGTTGTAGCGCGAAGGCTTTAGCCGAGCGAAGCGCGGTGGTGGCGCTCGGCCACCCGCTCGGCGCGAGGCCGAGGACCGCGCCCAGGTAAATCCCGGTGCAGCGGGCGCAGACGGGCAACTGCGCGGCCCAGAGGTGAAACGATCGCTCGGGACGCTGGTGGCAGACGATGCTGCCGCAGGTGTAAATCGCCAGGGCGGCGGCGTGCACGAACGTGGACGCGTGGTCGCGCGTCGCGAGAAACACGCCGAGCGGCAGCATGGCGAGCCATCCAATCGACGCGACGAAGTACGCCCGCCGGACAAACCACATCACAGCGAATGTTACACTCGCCGCCGCATGCAAATCGTTGGCGTCGCGCTGATCTCCTGCACGCTGCTGATGATCGAGCTGGCGCTGACGCGCATCTTCTCGGTCACGATGTACTACCACTTCGCGTTCCTCGCGATTTCGATCGCGCTGTTCGGCGTCAGCGCCAGCGGCGTGTTCGCGTACACCTTGCGTCGCCCGCTCGCGTCGCGCTCGACCGCCTCGCTGCTTGCAACCCAGTCGCTCGTCTACGCCGCCTGCACCATCATCGCGCTGTTCTTTCTGGTTCGGCTGCGCGTCGGCCTGAGCTACTCGCCCGAAAACCTCCGCCTGATGCTGACGATTTACGCGCTGGCCGCGCTGCCCTTCTTTACCGGCGGCCTCGTCGTCACGCTCGCGATCTCGCGGCTGTCGTCACGGATCAACGCCGTGTATGCATCGGATCTGATTGGCGCCGCAGCCGGCTGCTTGATCCTGATCCCGCTCCTCAATCGGCTCGGTGCGCCCGGCGTGGTGCTCGCAGCCGCGATCCTCGCGGTGACGGCGGCGATCCTGTTTGCGGATGCGCCGCACCGTGCGCGCGTTGCGGCGATTGGCGCGGTGCTCGTCGCGCTGCCGCTCGCCGGTCAACTGACGGGGCGTGCTGGATTCGACGTCGTCGACACGAAGGGTCACCGCGGCGACACGATCCTCTTCAGCAAGTGGAATTCGTTCTCGCGCGTCGCGGTGTACGAACGATCGCACGGGGATTGGTCGCTGAGTCCGGCGTACACAGGACCGCTGCCCGAGTCGCGCTTCATGGACATCGATTCGGCGGCATCGACGCCGATCCTCAAACTGAACCCCTCGCGCGACAACGCCGGATATTTGAAATACGAACTGACCGCGTTCGGGTATCGCCTCGTCCCGCCCGGCTTCACGGCGCTCGTCATTGGCACTGGCGGTGGACGCGACCTCGCGTCCGCGCTCGTCTTCGGCGCGGGCCACGTGGACGGCGTCGAGATCAACCCGATCATTGCCGACGACGTGATGCGCGATCGGTTCGCGGCATATTCCGGCAACATCTACACCGACCCGCGCGTGCGCGTCAGCGTCGACGACGGGCGGAGTTTCGTGCGGCGCTCGCCGGACAAGTACGACGTGATTCAGGCGTCGCTGGTCGACACGTGGGCGGCGACTGCCGCCGGCGCGTACACGCTGACCGAGAACACGCTCTACACGGTCGAAGCGTTCAACGACTACGTCGATCACCTGAGCGACCGCGGCGTGTTGACGATCACGCGCTGGGTCATCGACGGCCTGCGCCTCGTGTCGCTCGCGCAGGCGGTGTGCGAAGCACGCGGCTGGTCCGCCGCCGATCGGATCGCGATCGTGCGTCACGATCGGGTGATGACGTTTCTCTTCCGAAAAACGCCGTTCACCGCCGACGAAGTCGCCCTGCTGCAGAGCGCCGCGCAATCGCTGAAGTTCGAAGTGCTTTATGCGCCGACGGCCGAGCCGCCGCCGGGCATCCGCACTGAATGGCTCGAGGGGACAGCGCTCGCCGATTACGGACGATTGATCACGACGAGCGACCGCCAGGCGTTCTACGAGTCCTATTACAACGACATCCGGCCCACCACCGACGATCGACCCTTTTTCTTCCACACGACGAAACTGAAGAATCAGTTCGATGTCGCCTTCGGGCGATCGATGCTGTTCGGCAACGGGTTGTCGGCGTTGCTGACGCTGCTCGGCATTTCGGTCGCGCTCGTCGTGCTCTTCGTGATCGGACCGCTGGTTGTCGTGGATCGCGGCGTCCGGCATCCGCCCGGGTGGATGGCGTGGCTGCTCTACTTCGGCGCGCTCGGCGCAGGGTTCATGTTGATCGAAGTGTCGGTGCTGCAGCGGTTCGTCCTGCTGCTCGGCCATCCTGTGTACTCATTGACGGTGACGTTGTTCTCGTTGCTGCTCGGCACCGGGGTTGGCGCAGCGCTCAGCCGACGCATCGACGAATCGTCGCTTCGCCGTTCGGGTCTTTTCGCGATCGCCACGGTCGTCGTCATCGCGCTGGTGGTCATCGTGGCGGCGACGCCGATCGTCAACTGGGCCATTCCGTTCTCACGCAACGTGCGGATCGCGATTGCCGTCGTGCTGCTGGTACCGATTGGCGTTGCGCTCGGCGTGCCGATGCCGACCGGCCTTCGCATGCTCAGCCGTCGGTCACCGGATCTCATCGCCTGGGCCTGGGGCATGAACGGTGCGCTGTCGGTCCTCGGAGCGACCCTGGCGATCTTCATCGCGATGAACTGGGGCTTCCGCATGACCTTGGTCACCGCGGCCGTTACGTACCTCGTCGGTTTCGCTTCGTTCCGACAAGCCTCATCACATCAATAGTTTGCGTCTGATTGAAACCTGAACGACGTTCTTGCGTCTAACCATGTTAATCTGGTGAACAGTGTTCGGGTCAGACACCTCTGAGGTGTCAGACACCTCTGCCCCACCAGAAGGACAACATGGGAATCAAAGAACGCCAGGAGCGCGACCGCGAAGCCGTGCGTCGCGCCATTCTCGATGCGGCGCGTGACCTTTTCGTCGCCGACGGGTTTCAGCACGTATCGATTCGCAAGATCGCGGAACGCATCGAGTACAGCCCCGCAGCCATCTACAGCTACTTCCCGAGCAAGGACGACATCTTCTTCGCGCTCGCCGAAGAAGGCTTCCGGCTGCTCGGGGATCCGGGCCAGCCGAAGGCGCAGGCCGAGTTGAGTCACCTGACGCCGCTCGAGCGCGTCCGAAACGTGGTGTGGCGCCTCTACGAGTTCAGCTGCGAGCAGCCGCAGTACTTCGCGCTGATGTTCATGGAGCGATCGGTGCCGCGCATCAGCCGCGAGTACGAGCGCTTTTCGTTCGTGCAGGCGATGAAACGGAACATCGCCGCCGAGTTCGAGGCGTGCATCGCCGCCGGCGAACTGCCGCCCGGCACCAAGCCTGGCGTCGCGATGCGCATGCTGCTTGCCGGCATTCTCGGCATCGCCACGCTGCGGTTGTCGGAGCGGCTCGCGCCCGAAGAGAACGCCGACGATCTCGCGGCCGACGTCATCGACGTCACGCTCGCCGGCCTGCGCGCCGGCACGGCTCTGCGCTCGGCCAGCATCCCGATTTGCACGGCGACGGACGCGTCCGTCGATTTCGACAGGCTCCAATCGTCTACTCAGCAGGAGCTTCGATGAATCGTCTTTTTTCCGCCGCACTCATACTCGCGTCCGTCGCCGCCGGCGCCTGCAGTTCCGGCGACGCGAAGACCAAGGATCCATCGACGACACCGCCGCCCACCGTGGCCGTGGCCGCCGTGACGGCCGTCGAACAGCCCATCGCCCGCTTCGTTCGCGCGACGGGATCGCTGACCGCCGAGGAACAAGCCGACGTCGCCGCCGAAGTGGCAGGACGCGTGGTCTCCGCGCCGATCGAACGCGGCACCGCCGTGACGCAAGGCGCCGAACTGATTCGCATCTCGCCGACCGAAACCGACGCGCAGTTGAAAGAAGCGCAGGCGAATGCGGCGCAGATCGAGGCGCGGCTCGGCATTCGCGGCGACGGCGCGTTCGATGTCAACAAGGTGCCGGAAGTGCAGACCGCGAAAGCGTCGTACGACCTCGCGCAGTCGGAATTCACGCGCATCGAGTCGCTGCTCTCGCAGAAAGTCGTGTCGCAATCGGAATACGACCAGCGGCGCACGCAGATGGAAGCGACCCGCCAGCAGTACGAAGCGGCGAAGAATGCCGCGGCGCAGCAGTATCAATCGCTGCAGGCGGCACGCGCGCGCGTCGCGCTCGCCCAGAAGGCGTTCGCGGACACGACGGTCCGCGCGCCGTTCACCGGTGCGATCGCGCAGCGCCTCGTCACCACGGGCGACTACGTGACCAAGGGCATGAAGGTCGCGGTCGTGGTCCGGACCAACCCGCTGCGCGTGCAGTTGACGGTGCCGGAACAGTTCGTGTCGGCGGTCGCGGTCGGTTCGCCGGTCAACTTCGAAGTCGATGCGTATCCGGACCGTCAATTCCAGGGGACGGTACGGTACGTGTCACCGTCGCTGCAGGCGGATCAGCGTGCGCTGACGATTGAAGCGATCGTTCCGAATCCCAACGGCGAATTGAAGCCAGGATTCTTCGCCACGGCGCACATCGAGCAGCCGAAGAAAGCGCCAGGCATCCTCGTTCCCGCGTCGGCCGTGCAGATCACCTCGGGCACCAGCCGCGTGTATGTCGTCAACGGCGACCGCGCGGAAGAGCGGATCGTGACGACGGGACAGACGGTCGGCGATCAGATCGAAATCACGAAGGGTCTCAAGGCTGGTGAACGCGTGGCGACGAAGAACGTCGCGCAGCTCACCGATGGATCGAAGGTTAGCTAATCATGCAATGGCTTGCTGAACTCTGCGTCAAGCGCCCGGTCTTCGCGACGGTTCTGATTCTGTCGCTGACGGTCGTCGGCGCGTTCTCCTTCTCGCGGCTGGGCGTCGATCGCTTCCCGAAGATCGACTTCCCCACCGTGCTCGTGACGACGGTCCAGCCCGGCGCCGCGCCCGAACAGATCGAAACGGAAATCACCGACAAGATCGAGGAAGCGGTCAACACGATCAGCGGCATCGACGAACTGCGGTCCACCTCGTCGGAAGGCGTGTCGCAGGTCATCATCAGCTTCGTCCTCGAGAAGAACACGGACGTCGCCGCGCAGGAAGTGCGCGACAAGGTCAACTCGGTGCTGCCGCTGCTGCCAAAGACGATTCAGCAGCCGCGCGTCGACAAGATGGACCCGGACGCCGCGCCGGTCCTGAGCCTCGCGCTCAGCGCGAACAAGCCGATCCGCGACATCACCGAGTACGCCGATAAGGTGCTGCGTCGTCAGCTCGAGAGCATCAACGGCGTCGGACAGGTGCTCATCCTCGGCGGACGCCAGCGCCAGGTCAACATCTGGCTCGATGCGGACCGCCTGCGCGCCTACAACGTCACGGTCAACGACGTGTCGCGCGCGCTGCAGGGACAGAATGCGGAGATTCCTGGCGGCCGTGTCGACCAGGGTCCGCAGTCGCTGACGCTTCGCACGCGCGGCCGCGTCCAGTCCGTCGCCGAATTCAACGACATCGTCGTCCGCGAAATGCAGGGCCATCCGGTTCGCGTGGCTGACGTCGCGCGCGTCGAGGACGGTCAAGCCGATGCCGATACGGTCGCGAACATCGACGGCGCCGGCACGGTGCTCTTGCAGATCCGGCGTCAGTCGGGCACGAACACCGTCGAGGTCGTCGACGAGGTGCTGCGCCGCGTCGGCGAACTGAAAAGCGGTCTACCGACCGGCTACAGCATCCGGATGGTGCGCGACACGTCGGAGTTCATCAAAGCATCGATCCACAACGTCGAGGAACATCTCATCGTCGGATCGATCCTGGCGGCGCTCGTCGTGTTGCTGTTCCTGGCGAACCTGCGCTCGACGATCATCTCCGCGATCGCGATCCCGACGTCGATCATCGCCACGTTCGGGTTGATCTGGTACATGGACTTCACGCTCAACTCGATGACGATGCTCGCGCTGACGCTGTCGGTCGGCATCGTGATCGATGACGCGATCGTGGTGCTCGAGAACATCTACCGCTTCATCGAGGAGAAGCACGACGATCAGTTCCACGCGGCCGTCGATGCGACGCGCGAGATCGGTCTCGCCGTCCTCGCGACCACGTTGTCACTCGTCGCCATCTTCGTCCCCGTCGGTTTCATGGGCGGCATCGTCGGCCGCTTCATGAAGAGCTTCGGCTTGACGATGGCGTTCGCGATCATGGTGTCGCTGCTGGTCAGCTTCACGCTGACGCCGATGCTGTCCGCTCGTTGGCTGAAGGTCGAGCGCGGCAAGGAGAAACACGACTCCAAAGACTCGAAGGTCTTCCACGCCGTCGACATGTTCTACACGCGCATGCTCAACTGGGCGATGGATCATCGCCTCGTGATTGCCGGCATCGCGGTGCTCGTGCTGTTCTCGAGCGTGCCGCTGTTCATGGCGGCGAACAAGAACTTCATCCCGAACGACGATCAGTCGGAGTTCGAGATCAACCTGCGTGCGCCCGAAGGTACGAGCCTCGAAGCGACCGAAGTCATCACGAACCGTATCGCGACCGCGGTCCGCACGCAGGTGCCGGAGGTATCGTACACGCTCGTCACGATCGGCGGCGACCCGGCGAAGACGCGGAACCTCGGCAACATCTACGTTCGCCTGAAGCCGATCGAACAGCGCAAACGCGATCAGTTCGCGGTGATGGGCGTCGTTCGCAAGGATGTGTTGCCGCCGCTCTCGAAGAATCTACGCACGTCGGTGCAGCCCCCGGCCGTCATCGGCGGCGGCGGCGCGCAGGCGGCGGACGTGCAGTTCATCATCAACGGTCCGGACCTCAAAAAGCTCGAGACGATCAGCCAGCAGTTGAAGAATCGCATCAGCGCGCTGCCTGGTGTCGTCGACGCGGATACCTCGCTCAACGTCGGCAAGCCGGAACTCGCGGTGCAAGTCGATCGGCCAAAGGCCGCTGACATGGGCGTCCAGATCGCCGATGCGGCCGAGGCGCTGCGCTTGCTCGTCGGCGGCGACCAGGTGTCCACCTACTTCGAAGGCGGCGAGCAGTACGAAGTGCATCTCCGCGCCGAAGCCGAGCATCGGGCGACGCAGGAGGCGATCGGCAATCTCACGGTGCCGTCATCCCGCCTCGGCAGCGTGACGCTCGACAACGTCGCGAACTTCTCGCCGTCGGAATCGCCGTCGGATATCAACCGCCTCGCGCGTCAGCGGCAGGTGACGGTGTTCTGCAACCTGTTGCCGACGGCGTCGCAGGGCACGGTGCAGAACGCGATTCTGTCCGAGTTCAACAAGATGGGGATCGGCGGCGACTATTCCGGTCGCTTCACAGGGCGGTCGCGCGAGCTCGGACGGGCGGCGCAGAACTTCGTCATCGCGTTCCTGCTCTCGCTCGTGTTCATGTATCTGATCCTCGCCGCGCAGTTCGAGTCGTGGCTCCATCCGATCACGATTCTGCTGTCGCTGCCGCTGACGCTGCCGTTCGCGCTGCTCTCGATCATCATCTTCCAGCAGTCGCTGAACATCTTCTCCGCCCTCGGACTGCTCGTCCTGTTTGGCGTCGTGAAGAAGAACTCGATTCTGCAGATCGACCACGCGAACCAACTGAAGGAGACCGGTTTGGATACGAGACACGCGATCATCCAGGCGAGCCGCGATCGGTTGCGGCCGATTCTGATGACCACCTTCGCGTTCGTCGCCGGCATGATTCCGCTGATCGTGTCGCAGGGCATCGGCGCCGGCACGAACCACGCGATCGGCTTCATCATCTTCGGCGGCCAATCGCTCGCGCTGCTGTTGACGCTGCTCGTCACGCCGGTGGCGTACTCGCTGTTCGACGATGCGTCGCGGCTGTTGGTCGGCAAGAAGATCTCGGCGGCCGTACCGACCGGGCTCATGCAGAAGACGGCGCTCCTGGTGGTGCTCGCGCTCGGACTGGCCGTCTCGGCGTCGGCGCAAAGCGCGGCGCAGACGCCGGCGACGCTGCGGCTGTCGGTCGACGAGGCGGTGAAGATGGCGCTGGACGCGAACGTCGATTTGCGCGCGGCGCGTCTCGATCCGCAGATCAGCGACACGAGTGTCGCGGCGGCGCAGGGTGCGTTTCGGCCGACGGTGACGACCGGCGTCAACTCGAACAACCAGTTGATCCCGCCGTCGAGTTTTTTGATCCCGACACCGACGCGTACCGACGTGATGACGACGAACGCGAGCGTCGGCCAGCGGCTGCCGTGGTTCGGTACGAGCTACAACCTCGGTTGGAATGCCGTCCACACCGACAGCAACAGCTTTCTGAACAGCTACAACCCGCTCCTGCAGTCCGGGCTGAACCTGAACGTCTCACAACCGCTGCTGCGCGATCTCAAGATCGATCTCGCGCGCACGACGCTCGCGACGAGCCGCATCAACCGCGACATCGCGGACACGCGCCTGCGCGAAACGCTCGTCCACACCGAGGCGGACGTGAAGGCGGCGTACTGGAACCTCGTGTCGGCGAGGGCGACGGTGGACGCGCGGCGATCCGCACTCGACCTCGCGCAGGAACTCGTGCGCGTCAACAAAGCCAAAGTGGACGTCGGCACCGTGCCGCCACTGGATCTCGTGTCGGCGCAAGCGGAAGTGGCGTCCGATCAAGAGCAGCTGATCATCGCGGAAACCGCCGTCAAGATCGCCGAAGACCGGCTGCGCATGCTGATCGTCGATCCAAGCAAGCGCGAGAACTGGACGGCAACGATCGAAACAGTCGACTCGCCGCCGGTGGCGACGCCGTCGCTCGACCTGGACGCCGCCGTGACGCGGGCGCTCCAGGACCGCACCGATCTTGCGCGCGCACGGAAGACGATTGACTCCGACAAGATCACCGTCAGCTACACGACGAACCAGAAACTGCCGGACGTGCGGCTGAACGCCAGCTACCAGGCGAACGGCCTCGGCGGCACGCAGGTCCTTCGCAACCTCACGAATGGCTTCCCCGGCACGATTGTCGGTCCTGGCGCCGTCACTGATTTCGGAACCGTCCTCGGTCAGCTCTTTGGCGCCGACTACCCGACCTGGTCCGTCGGCGTCAGCGTCTCGTATCCCATCGGCACGAGCACCGAGCAGGCCAACTCGGCACGCGCGCGGCTGCAGCAGCAGCAGGCCGAGGAACAGCTGAAGAGCAGCGAGGCACGCGTCATCCAGCAGATTCGCAACGCCTACTGGCAGGTCGACATGAACAGCAAGCGGATCGAGACGACGCGTGCGGCGCGCGAGCTGGCGGAACAGCGACTCGACGCCGAACGTAAGCGGCTCGACGTCGGCATGTCGACGAGCTTCCTCGTCATCCAGGCGCAGCGCGATTTGGCGCAGGCGCGGACGAACGAGCTCGGCGCCGTGCTCGCCTACGATCTGTCGCTCGTCTCCTTTGACGCGTTGCAGCAGGCGGGACCGAGCGATCAGGGTTCAGGAGGTTCAGCGGGTTCAGGGGGGTCGGGAGGTTCTCAGAACTCACCCGCGATCACGGCGGCTGCCGCGGCGGCCAGCCGTCCGACGCAAACGACCGGGCTCGTGATTCCCGGCATCAGCGGCCAGCAACAACAGTAATCAGAAGGCGCTGCCACGCCGGCGCGAGCAGCGTCTTCAGCACGATGTCGGCGACGAGGCCGACACCAGCCCACATCAGCAGCCGCTTGTTCGTCGCGCGACGCGCGGCGAGCGGCTCCGACAGCACGACGCCAATCACAACGAAGCTGACGATCCGAATCACGGCCCACGGATGCCAGCCGAGGATCATCAGCACGAAAGGATGCTTCCCGATCGCCGCCAGCGTGCCGACGTAGTGGCCCATGTAGTTCATCAGCACGGCGCCCATCGGCATCGCCAGCGCGCCGGCGGTGACGAGCGTCAACGCGCTGAACAACACCGCGTGACCGATCTGCTGCGGGATGAACACGGACGGCGTGCTCTCGTCGCCGACCCCCGTCATCACCCACCGGTGCATCTCGATCCGGTACGTCTCGCCGCGTAGAAACAGCCGGTCCGTCTCCTGCGGCCGCACGTACGACATCGCCGTCGCGCACACCCCCATCGTCAACGCCCAGATCAACATGCGCGCGATCGCCAGACGCAGTTCGCCACGACGAAGCGCGATGAGCATGAACGGGTAGCTGGCGAGGGTGTTGAGGATGGGGACGAGCGCGGGCATGAAAAGGAACCAACCCGCTGCGTAGGAGGACACGGTGCCAAGAACGATCACCATGGAGTACACGGAGGACGCCGAGGCAGACGTACCAGATTGCCCTTCCTCCGTGTCCACCGTGTCCTCCGTGGTGAGCTAACTC
>Ga0070741_10013556_pt1 | contig 14347 bp, 11 predicted proteins | sample Coa_R1_4_FD_66440 | JGI IMG/M metagenome (GOLD analysis project Ga0070741, IMG submission 66440) | Surface soil microbial communities from Centralia Pennsylvania, which are recovering from an underground coalmine fire - Coalmine... | ecosystem: Environmental > Terrestrial > Soil > Unclassified ...
ACCCGCGCACGCGCGCGTTCCTGCTGGATCTCATGCGCGAGGCGGTCGCCGTCGGGCGCGCGCACGGCGTCGCGCTGCCCGAGGACTACGCCGAGCAGCGGCTCGCGTTCGCCGACGGCCTGCCCGCCGACATGACCTCGTCGATGCACCACGACCTCGAGCGCGGCAACCCGCTCGAGGTCGAGTGGCTCTCGGGCGCGATCGTGCGCCTCGGCGAGGCGAAGGGCGTGCCGACGCCCGCCAACCGCGCGGTCTGGGACGTCCTCGCGCTGCACGCCGCCGGCCGCAAGGCGTGAACAGGACCGATCTCACCGTGCGCGCGGTCCGCGCGACGGGCGTCGAGGTGCCGATGAAGCTGCCGCTCGGCACCAGCCAGGGATCGATCCGCGCGGCGCCGCTGCTCCTCATCGACCTCGAGACCGAGCAGGGCGTGACCGGGTGCGCCTACCTCTTCTGCTACGTCCCCGCGGCGGCAGCCGGCATCGCGGCGATGCTCGGCGAGATCGAGCGCGTCGCGAAGGGCGAGCGCGTCTCGCCCGCGGACCTCTGGGCGAAGCTCGCGCGCCGCTTCACGCTGATCGGCGTGCAGGGCATCGTGCGCATGGCGCTCGCCGGCTTCGACGTCGCCTGCTGGGATGCGCTCGCGAAGGCCGCGGGCAAGCCGCTCGTGTCCCTCCTCGGCGGCGCTCCGCGCACGATCCGCGCGTACAACAGCAACGGCCTCGGGCTCATGACGCCGGAGAAGCTCGCCGACGAGGCCGAGGCGCTCGCCGCGGGCGGTTTCGCCGCGGTGAAGCTGCGCCTCGGCTACCCGTCGGTCGAGGCCGATCTCGCCGCGGTGCGCGCGGTGCGCAAGCGCCTGCCCGGCCGCGTCGCGCTGCCGGTCGACTACAACCAGGCGCTCTCGGTCGAGGAGGCGACCCGCCGCGGGCGCGCGCTCGACGGCGAGGGCGTGTACTGGATCGAGGAGCCGATCCGGCACGACGACTACCGCGGCTGCGCGCGCATCGCGCGCGAGCTCTCGACGCCGGTGCAGATCGGCGAGAACTTCTCGCTGCCGCACTCGATGGAGGAGGCGCTCGCCGCGGGCGCCTCGGACTTCGTGATGCCCGACCTCGAGCGCATCGGCGGCGTCACCGGCTGGCTGCGCGCCGCCGCGCTCGCCGCGGGCGCGGGCATCGAGATGTCCTCGCACCTCTTCCCCGAGGTGAGCGCGCACCTGCTCGCGGTGACGCCGACGTGCCACTGGCTCGAGTACGTCGACTGGGCGACGCCGGTCCTCGCGCAGCCGTTCGAGCTCGCCGACGGCCATCTCGTCATCCCCGACCGGCCGGGCAACGGCCTCGCGTGGGACGCCGACGCGGTGAAGCGCTACCGGATGAGCTGATCAGCCCGGCTGGATCTTCATCAGCTCGAGCGCGGGGCGCCCCACGAGGCCGTACGGATTCGCGAGCGTCTCGGGCAGCTCGAAATGGTTGTAGCCCTGCGCGACGACCAGGAGGCTCGGGCGTCCCGCCGCGCGCAGCGCCTCGGCGAACTCGCGGTTCTGGCGCTGGAACTCGGGCGTCTCCAGCGTGCCGTAGGCGATCACCATCGGCGCCTTGATGCGGTCGATATGGCGCGCGGTGCTGAGCGCGTCCACCATCCCGTCGGTGAACTTCACGTAGCTCGAGCGCGCCGAGAGCCGCACCGGCGCGAGCTCGTACATGCCGCTCACGCAGACGGTGCCCTTCACCACGTCGGCGGGAAGGCCGAAGTCGCGCGCCCAGTCGGTGATGGCCACGACGCCGGCGAGATGACCGCCCGAGGAGTGGCCCGAGACGCAGAGGCGGTTGGGGTCCCCGCCGAAGCTCGCCGCGTTCCTGTAGCACCACGCGACCGCGCGCCGCGCCTGGTCGGCCATCGCGAGGAGGTTGCCGCCCACGTCCTGCACCGGCGCGAAGTCGGCGACGACGAAGTGCGCGCCCGAGCGCACGAAGGTCTCCGCCGGGAAGGCGTAATCCGACGCGCGGCCCGAGCGCCAGGCGCCGCCGTGGAAGAAAATCATGATGGGTGAGCCGGGGCGCTTCGGCGAGTAAACGTCGAGCTTCTCGATCTCGCTCGGCCCGTACGCGAGCCGGCGCGGCGGCCCCAGGCGCGCGCGCGTCACCTCGCTGTTGGTCGCGTAGCGTCCGGTGATCTGGCGCAGGTTCGGCGCGTACACGCTCTGGTCGTAGGCGTCGTCGAGCTCCTTCTGGTCGTAGTCGAGGAACACGCGCGGACCCTTGGGCCGAGCGGGCGCGGCGCTCGGCTGCTGCGCGAGCAGCGCGCCCGGCGCGACGAGCGCCCCGGCGCCTCCGGCGAGCAGCGCCCGGCGGGCGCGGGACATCGTGTCGTGAGCCATGGCCTCCTCCGGACCGGGGAAAGCCGCGAGATTACCGCAATCGGGTGCGCCGCTAGTGCGCGAGGCTCGGGACGGCCGCCGGGGCCGGGGCCGCGGCCCGGCGCCGCAGGTAATGCTCGAAGGCGTCCGCCGGGAGCGGCTCGCTGTGGAGATAGCCCTGGTATTCCCCGCTGCCGAGCGAGCGCAGGAAGTCGAGCTGCTCGGGCCGCTCGACGCCTTCGGCGACGAAGCGCAGGCGCAGGCTGTGCGAGAGCGCCGCGATGGCGCGCACGATGGCGGCGTCGTCCGTGTCCCAGGAAAGGTCGCGGACGAAGGACTGGTCGATCTTGAGCTTCTGCAGGCGAAAGCGCTTGAGGTAGCTCAGGCTCGAATAGCCGGTGCCGAAGTCGTCGATCGAGATCTCGACGCCGGTGGCGCGCAGCTTCTCGATCATCACGATCGCCTCGGCGGCGTTGTGCATGACCACCGTCTCGGTGATCTCGAGCTCGAGCCATCTCGGCTCGAGGCGCGCCCGAGCGAGCGCGTGGCCCACGGTATCGACGAAATCCTTCTGCTGAAACTGGAGCCCGGAAATGTTCACCGCCACCGGGACTCGCGGCAGCCCCTTGGACTGCCACTCGCGGTTCTGCCGGCAGGCCTCGTGCAGCACCCAGCGGCCGATGGGCACGATCAGCCCCGTCTCCTCGGCCACCGGAATGAAGTCGTTCGGCAGGACCAGGCCCCGCTCCGGGTGGCGCCAGCGCAGCAGCGCTTCCATGCCGCAGAGCTCGCCGCTCGCCAGATCCACCTTGGGCTGGTAGTGCAGCACCAGCTCGCCGGCGTCCAGGGCGCTGCGCAGCTCGTTCTCCAGGGTCAGCCGGCGGGGGAACGAGCTCGTCATCTCGGGCGAGAACACCAGCACGTTGTTGCGGCCGGTCTTCTTTACCTGGTACATCGCGACGTCGGCGTGGGTGATCAACGCCTGGGCCGTGTCCCCGTGCATCGGGAAGACGCTGATGCCGATGCTCGAGCTGATGCGCAGATCGCTCGCGCCCGCGCGCACCGGGGTCGCCAGAGCATCGATGATCTTGCGCGCGACGGCGACCGCGTCCTCGGCGTGCGATACCTGGCGCAGCAGGACGACGAACTCGTCGCCGCCGAGCCGCGAGACCGTGTCCTCGAGACGCACCGCCGAGCGCAGGCGCTCGGCCACCGCGCGCAGCAGGTCGTCGCCCACGAAATGCCCGAGCGAGTCGTTCACGCGCTTGAAGCGGTCGAGGTCGACGAAGAGCACGGCGCAATGCGCGCCTCCGCGCCGGCACTCCTCGACCGCCTGCTGGATGCGATCCTGGAGCAGCATCCGGTTGGGGAGCTTGGTGAGATTGTCGTGGAGCGCGAGATGCTGCAGCTCCTCGTTCGCCTCGCGCAGCGACGCGGCCCAGCGCGCCGTGCGCGACGTCATGCGCGCGTCGACCACCGAGAGCACCAGCGTCTCGCACAGGATCAGGAACGTGACGCCGGCGATCGTCGCCGCCATCCAGGAGTTGTCGGCGAATCCGACGGTCGTGCAGATCGCATCCGAGGCGAACCCGGCGGCGGCCATGCCCGTGTAGTGCATGCCGACGATGGCGAGCCCCATGATCACCGCGCTGCCGAGCTTGGCGTGGACCACGCGGCCGGCGCGCGAGCGCAGCTGGAACGCGATCCACAGCGCGGCCATCGAGGCCGCGATCGCGACCACGATCGAGGCGGCGAAGAGCAGCGGCTCGTAGCGGATCCCGGGGAGTATCTCCATCGCCGCCATGCCGGTGTAATGCATGGAAGAGATGCCGACGCCCATCAGCACGCCGCCGGACACGAGGTTGCGGGCGCTCAGCGTGTTGCGCGTGACCGTGTAGAGAGCGAACCCGGAGACCACCACCGCGATGAGCATCGAGGCAAGCGTGGTGGTGACGTCGTATGCCGTCGGGATGGGCAGGCTGAACGCGAGCATGGCGACGAAGTGCATCGACCAGATGCCGGTACCCATCGCAAAAGCGCCGCCGAGCAGCCAGGCGCGCGCGCCGAAGCCCTTGGAGGCCGTGATGCGCGAGGCGAGGTCGAGCGCGGTGTACGACGCGAGGATCGCGACCACGAGCGACAGGAATACCAGCCAATAGTTGTAGCTGCCGGCCATGCGACCCCTCCCCGGCGCGCGGACCGCCCAGCCGGACCTCCGCGCGCGCTCTCCTATATAGCGGAAATGTTGACCCGACCGCAACGTATACGGCCGCACCGCAGCCGAAATTCCGGCGAAACCGGGATTTGTTCATGCCGCGTCGCTGCGGTATTCTTCGGCCCTGCTTGCAGCCGGGAGAGCGCCATGCATCCGTACTCGGTTCCTGATCATGTCCGGCAGCGCGTGCTGGGGCGCAAGGGAAAGCCCCTCTCGCTGGAGGCGATCGACTGCGCGCGCGCCGCGCTGCTCGTCGTCGACATGCAGAATTACTTCGTCGCGCCGGGGTTCCCGCAGGAGGTCCCGGTCGCGCGCGCGATCGTCCCGGCGATCAACCGCATGGCGGCGGCGATGCGCTCGGCGGGCGGCACGGTCGCCTGGATCCAGACCACGGCGACCGGGGCGCTCGAGACCTGGGGCAACCATCACCGCTACGGCATGAGTCCCGAGGTCGCGGCACGGCGCCTCGCGACGCTCGCCGAGGACGCCGAGGGCTACCGCCTCTGGCACGCGCTCGAGCCCTCGCCCGTCGACCTTCGCGTGAAGAAGATCAAGTTCAGCGCCATGCTGCCCGGCTCCTCCGACCTGCACGAGACCCTCTCGCGCCGGGGCGTCGACACGGTGCTGGTGGCGGGAACGACGACCAACGTCTGCTGCGAGTCGACGGCGCGCGACGCGATGATGCTCGACTACCGCGTGGCGATGCTGTCGGACGCCACCGCGGCGCGCAGCGACGAGGAGCACGCCGCGAGCCTGAACACCTTCCACATTTTCTTCGGCGACGTGATGACGGTCGACGAGGCGTCGGCGCGCCTGGTGCCGCTCGTGCGCGCGCGCACCGCCTAGCGGCGCTCCGGGGAGGCCGGGATGCCGCTGCGCCTGCCGCCCGCGCACCGTCTCGCGCAGATCAATCATCTGTCGCGCACGGTGTCGTTCGGCTACGCGCTGATCGTCGCGGTCGCGCTCGCCGCCGAGCGCTCGCTCGGGCCATGGACCTACGTGCTGGCGCTCGCGACCTTCCTGCTCTATCCGCAGGCGGCCTACCTGCACGCGCGGCTCGCGCACGACTCGAAGCGAGCCGAGTTCCGCAACCTCGACGCCGACTCGATCCTGATGGGGGCGTGGGCCTCGCACGTGGATTTCGCGCTGCTGCCGGCGCTGGGCGCGGTCGTCGCCATCAGCCTCGACAACGCGGTTTGCGGCGGGCTGCGCCTGTTCGGACGCGGGCTCGTCGGGTTCGCGGCCGGGGCCGCTGCGCTCGGCGCGCTCGAGGGCTTCCGCTGGAACCCGGACACCGGGCCGCTCGTCAGCGCGCTCGCCGTCGTCGGCATCCTCGGCTACGTCACCGCGCTCGGCGACGTCTTCCACGTGCAGAACAAGAACCTGGTGCACACCCGCGACAGCCTGCGCTCGAGCGAGGCGCAGTTCCGTTTCATCGCCGAGCACGCGGGCGACCTGGTGGCGGTGATCGGCGCCGACGGCATCCTGCAGTACGCGAGCCCCTCGTACGCGGAGCACTACGATCCCGAGCGCTCCGCGCCGGGGCGCGACTGGCTCGAGCTCGTGCACCCCGACGATCGCGGCAAGGCGGGGCGCTTCCTCGCCTACCTGCGCGCGTCGATGAAGCAGGACCGCGCCGAGCTGCGCATGGCGATGGCAGGCCGCGCCGCGCGGCGCTTCGAGTGCCAGGGCAACCCGGTCGCCGAGACGGGCGGCGGGCTGCGCATGATCGTGCTCGTCTGCCGCGAGGTGGCCGGCCGGGCGCGCGACGACGGGCCGGCGGCGTAAGCGCATGTCGGCAAACATCCTGCTCCGGACGCTCGCGCTCGCGGCGCTCATCGCCGCGGCCGGCGCTGCGCAGGCGCAGTCCGCGTTCCCTTCGCGTCCGGTGAAGATCGTCGTGCCGAGCTCGGCCGGCGGAGCGACCGACACCTTCGCGCGCGCGCTCGCACCGCGCCTCTCGGAATCCTGGGGCCAGCCGGTGGTGATCGAGAATCGCCCCGGCGCGAACCAGATCATCGGCTCCGAATCCGTGTCGAAGGCGGCGCCCGACGGAACGACGCTGCTCGTCTCCGAGGCATCGTCGTTCGTGATGAACCCGCACCTGTACAAGAAGCTTCCCTACGACGCGCTCGGCGGATTCACGCCGATCACGGCGCTGGTGCGCTTCCCCTGGGTGCTGGTCGTGCATCCCTCGCTGCCCGTGCACAGCTTCCCGGAGCTGGTCGCCTACGCCAAGGCCAACCCCGGCAAGCTCTCGTACGGATCGTTCGGCCTGGGCTCCTCCGGGCACATCAGCATGGATTACCTGAAGCGCCTGCTGGGCCTGGACATCGTGCACGTGCCGTACAAGGGCGGCGGTCCGGCGGTCGCCGACCTGGTCGCCGGGCAGATCTCGATGATGATGGTGACGCCGCTCCTCGTGGAAGGGCACGCGCGCGCCGGGAAGCTGAGGCTCGTGGCGGCGGTAACGGCGAAGCGCATCGAGCGCCTGCCCGAGCTGCCGACGATCTCGGAATCGGGAGTGCCGGGCTACGAGGCCGGGACCTGGCTCGCCTTCATGGGGCCGCCCGGGATGGCGGGCGACACGGTGGCGCGCATCTACGCCGATACGATGAAGGCGCTGAACGACCCGGCGTTCCGCGAGCAGCACGTGACGCGCCAGTGGTTCGAGGTGATGGGCCCGCCGCCCGGGGAGTTCGCCGGGTTCCTGAAGTCGGAGTACGAGCGCTGGGGCCGGCTGATCCGGCTCTCGGGAGTGACGGTCGAATAGCCCCAGAAATGCAAAACGGCGCGGATCTCGCGCCGTTTTGCGGGCCCTCTCCCTGAAGGGGCCGTGCGATGCCTAGTGCAGAATTCTCGAGAAGGTGCGCCCTTTCAGGATCTCGAACGCCTCGGGGCGCTCGGAGACGATATCGGAGAGCGCGTCGCAGATCTCGTTGCATGCCCTGCCGTGCTCGCGGTCACTGACAGGCGGGCAGAACCCGATATCGCCGATGAAAAGCTGCGTTTCGCGGCCCGAAGGATCGATGTCATCGGGAAGGCCCGAGCGGTCGACGACCGAGAAGCCGGCGAGATCGGGAAACGCTTCGAAGATGGCCTTGATCTCGCTGACGATGCTCTCCTCGACCCGGCGCAGCAACGGGCTGTGGTTCCAATCCTTGGTGTTGAGCATGGCCGCCTTTCCTCGTTCGCTCGCCCGCGACAGCCGCAGGGCACCGGCCATTCCCTTATCTGGCCTCGACTCTCTGCGGCGCCGGCGCATGTGGGCAATGCGCGCCGGGCAATTGCAGATTAAAGGCCGGGCCGAGGCGGTCCAATCGGGCCCTCCCCGGGGCCGGACCTCGAAAAACCTGAGGCGGCGACGGGGGTTACGAATCGCGTCTGCGGGGCTGCCGGGGGCGGGCATGCGCCGAACGGCGCATGCCGGGAGACGGACGGTCAGGACTGCCGGCGCTCGTTGAGCAGCGCCTGGTACTTCTTTTCGATCTCCTGCGCGCGCTCTTCCATCTTCACGCGCTCGGTGATGTCGTTGATCACCCCGAGCCGCGCCATCTTGCCGTCGAACTCGAGGTTGAACGAGACGATCTCGACGTACATCAGCTCGCCGCTCTTCTTCTTGTGGCGCCACACGCGCTGCTTGTAGGTGCGGCTGCGGTCCTCGAAGGCCTTGAGCAGCTCGGCCACGTCCTCCTCCGGCCGGATCTGGTCGGCGGTCATCGACAGGAACTCCTCGCGCGTGTAGCCGTACTGGCGCACCGCCTCGTCGTTCACCGCGAGGAAGCCGAGCGTCTTCGCGTCCACCACCCACATCGGGTTCGGGTGCACCTCGAACAGCGTCCGGTAGCGCTCCTCGCTGTCCTCGAGCGCCTTCTGCGACCGCGCGCGGCCGGTGATGTCGCGCCCGACCCCGTGGTAGCCCTTGAAGCGACCGTTACCGTCGAAGATCGGCTCGCCGGTGACGGAGAGATACCGCGTCTGCCCGGACTTGTCGTAGCGCAGGAAGATGAAGTCGGTGAACGGCTCGTGGCGCAGCAGCTTTCCCCGGTGCTGCTCCCAGACCTTTTCCGGGAGCGGGGCGAGGTCGGGGATCTCCCAGCGCGTCTTGCCCATCACCACCTCGGCGTCGAGGCCGCGCTTGGCGAGACCCGGCAGCTCGACGAAGCGGAAGTTCTCGTCCTGGACCCAGTACCAGTCGGAGCTCATCTCGACCATGCGCCGGAAGCGCTCCTCGCTCGACTCGAGCGCGGCCTGGGTGCGCTTGAGGCCGCTGATGTCGTTCACGATCGCGACCGTGCACGTCGGCCGGCCCGTGCCGTCGCGCACGACCGAGCCCACGACCTGCACCCACACGGGGGTGCCGTTCTTGTGGACGTAGCGCTTTTCGTAGGTCCGCGATTTCGCCTCGCCGCTCATCAGCGCGCCGCGGTTGACCGAGGTGACCTCGAGGTCCTCGGGATAGGTGAGGTCGAGGAAGGTCTTCTGCTGGAGCTCGGCCTCGGTATAGCCGGTGATGCGGCAGAAGGCCGGGTTCGCCCGGAGGAAATACCCCTCGAGCGACACGATGCCGACGCCGGCGGCGGATTGCTCGAACAGCGAAGCGAACAGCGCGTCCCCGTCCGGAATGGACATGTCCTGCCTCGGACGCTCCGCCACGGTCATGGCCCTGCTCCCCCCCGCGTTCCGCAAATCCCGATTCTATTCGAGTGCGGCGCGGGCGTGTGAAACCCCCGCGCGCGCGTCGGGTCTGCCGGGCAATCTACAGGTCCGACCATCGCCCCGCACAGGGCAAATTTGACGTTGTCATGGCGCGCCTATAATGCGGCTTCCCACCGGAGGACGAGAAAGCCATGGCCGAGCGCGGCACGATCAGCAGGCGACATTTTCTGGGTGGTCTCGCGGCGCTGGGCGCGGCGGGCTGCGCGGGTCCCATCGGCCGGCCCGGCGCGTCGCCCGCGCTGCCGGCCGCGGGCGATGTCCTGATCCGGGACGCGTACGTGATGACCATGGATCCCGGGCTCGGCGATCTCCCGGGCGCGCGCATCCACGTGAGCGGCGGGCGCATCGTCGCGGTCGGCCGCGACGTCGAGGCGCCCGGCGCGCAGGCGATCGACGGCCGCGGGATGATCGCGCTGCCCGGGCTGGTCGAGACGCACTGGCACCTGTGGAACACGCTCCTGCGCAGCATGTCGGGCGACCGGCGCGAGCACGGCTACTTCCCGACCGCGCTCGCGCTCGGGAAAGCCTACCTCCCTTCCGATATGTACCGGGGCACGCGGCTCGGCGCGGCCGAGGCGGTGAACGGCGGCATCACGTTCGTGCACGACTGGTGCCACAACATCCGAGGCCCCGAGTTCGCCGACCAGAGCCTCAGGGCGCTCGCCGAGTCGGGCCTGCGCGGGCGCTTCTCGTACGGTGCGGCGCAGGGCCAGCCGGGCGACCAGCCGATCGACCTCGCCGACCTCGAGCGCCGCGCGCGCGACTGGCCGCGGTACTCGAACGGCGGTCTCGTCTCGCTCGGCCTCGCGTGGCGCGGCCCCTCGACCGGCGCGACCGGCGCGGTCGCCGCCGCGGCGTACCGCCAGGACTTCGACGCCGCGCGCCGCCTCGGGCTGCCGATCTCGGTGCACGCGAACAACCGCAAGGGATCGGACGCGATCGCGCTGCTCGCGCGCGAGCGCCTGCTCGGCCGGGACGTCCAGGTGATCCACGCGACCTGGGTGTCGCCCGAGGAGATCCGCGCGCTCGCCGAGTCGGGCGCTTCGGTGAGCGTGTCTCCCTACACGGAGATGCGCATCGGCTTCGGCTTTCCGCCGACGGGCGAGTTCCTCGCGGCGGGGATCCCGCTCGGCCTGTCGGTCGACACGACCGCGCTCTCGGGCAACGCCGACATGTTCGCGATCATGAAGGCGATCCAGAACATCGAGAACGGCCGCGCGCAGAACGAGTTCAAGCTGCCCGCGCGCCGCGTGCTCGAGCTCGCGACGATCGAGGGCGCGCGCTCGATGGGCATGGCCGACCGCATCGGCTCGATCGTCCCGGGCAAGCGCGCCGACCTGATCCTCGTCGACACGCGCGACGTGAACCTCGGCGTACCGAGCGATCCCGCGCACCTGCTGGTCGAGGCGGCGCAGCCCGCGAACGTCGACACCGTGATGGTCGACGGCCGCGTCCTGAAGCGCGGCGGCCGGCTGACCGCGGTCGACGTCCCGGCCGTCGTCGCCGACGCCTCGCAGGCGAACGCGGCGCTGCGCAAGCGCGCCGGGTGGTGGTGAACCGAATCCTCCGAAGGAGCTTCCCATGATCGCCCTGAACGTCAACGGCAAGCGCGTCGAGGTCGACGCCGACCCCGACACGCCGCTCCTCTGGGTGCTGCGCGACCGGCTCGACATGACCGGCACGAAGTACGGCTGCGGCATGGCGCTGTGCGGCGCGTGCACCGTCCACCTCAACGGCGCGCCCGCGCGCTCGTGCTCGACGCCGGTGAGCGCGGCCGCCGGCAAGCGCATCACGACCATCGAGGCGATCGGCGCCACCAAGGAAGGCCGCGCCGTGCAGGCCGCCTGGGTCGCGAACGACGTGCCGCAATGCGGCTACTGCCAGTCGGGGCAGATCATGAGCGCGGTCGCGCTGCTGCAGAAGAACAAGCGTCCCACCGAAGCGGACATCGACGCCGCGATGAGCGGCAACGTCTGCCGCTGCGGCACCTACAACCGCATCCGCAGCGCGATCCGCCAGGCGTCGCGCGAGATCAAGTGACGCGACGTGGGCAATGCCATGTCGCGTCATCCTGAGCGAAGCGAAGGATCTGCTTTTAAAAAAAATCAAAGCAGATTCTTCGCGCTTCGCGCTCAGAATGACAGGAGAAGCAGATGAGCGACTTCGAGATCGTCAACGTCAGCCGCCGCGATTTCCTCAAGGCCGGAGCCGGGCTCACGCTCGGCGTCGTGGCGCCGGGCGTTCTCGCGCAAGCCGCGCCGGGCATGGCCGGCGGCCGCGCCGGCGCCGAAGGCACGTTCGAGCCGAACGCCTTCGTGCGCATCGGCGCGGACAACACGGTGACGGTGATCGTGAAGCACGTCGAGATGGGCCAGGGCACGTTCACCGGCCTGCCGACGCTCGTCGCCGAGGAGCTCGACGCGGACTGGCGCCAGGTGCGCGCCGAGGGCGCGCCCGCGGACGCGAGCCGCTACAACAACCTGTTCTTCGGAAAGTTCATGGGCACGGGCGGCAGCACCGCGCTCGCCAACTCCTACGAGCAGATGCGCAAGGCGGGCGCCGCCGCGCGCGCCATGCTGGTCGCCGCGGCGGCGGAGCGCTGGGGCGTCCCGGCCGACGCGATCGCGGTGCAGCGCGGCGTCGTCTCGCACGCCGAGAGCAAGCGCCGCGCGAGCTTCGGCCAGCTCGCCGCGGACGCGGCGAAGCAACCCGTGCCGGCCGAGGTGAAGCTGAAGGACGCGAAGGACTTCGTCTACATCGGCCAGCGCGCGCCGCGCACCGACGCGCACGCGAAGTCGACCGGCACAGCGATGTACACGCAGGACGTGAAGCTGCCCGGGATGCTGACCGCCGTGGTCGCGCATCCGCCGCGCTTCGGCACCAAGGTCAAGTCGTTCGACGCCGCCCGAGCGAAGGAGGTGAAGGGCGTGGTGGACGTGCTCGCCGTTCCGCAAGGCGTCGCGGTGATCGCGTCCGACTTCTGGCAGGCGAAGAAAGGCCGCGACGCGCTCGCCGTCGAGTGGGACGAGTCGCAGGCGTTCAAGCTCGGCTCCGCCGAGATCATGGCCGAGTACCGCAAGCTCGCCGCGAAGCCGGGCGCGCCCGCGCGCTGGGACGGCGATCCCGAGGGCGCGCTCGCCGGCGCGGCGAAGACGCTCGAGGCCGCGTACGAGTTCCCGTACCTCGCGCACGCGACCATGGAGCCGATGAACTGCGTGGTGCGGCTCTCGGCCGAGGGCTGCGAGATCTGGAACGGCGAGCAGTTCCAGTCGATCGACCAGCCCGCGGTCGCGGGCGCGCTCGACCTCAAGCCCGAGCAGGTGAAGCTCAACATGCTCTACGCCGGCGGCAGCTTCGGGCGGCGCGCGAACCCGCACTCGGACTACGTGGTCGAGGCCGTGTCGATCGCGAAGGCGCTCGCGCAGAAGCGCGGCGGCAACGCCACGGTCAAGCTCGTGTGGACGCGCGAGGACGACATGCGCGCGGGTTCCTACCGCCCGATGTACTTCCACGCGCTGAAGGCGGGGCTCGACGACCGCGGCAACATCGTCGCCTGGCGCCAGCGCATCGTCGGGCAGTCGATCCTCGCGGGCACGGCGTTCGAGGGGATGATGGTCAAGAAGGGCATCGACGCGACCTCGGTCGAGGGCGCGAGCACGCTGCCCTACCGCATCCCGAACCTGGGCGTCGAGCTCCACTCGCCGAAGATGGGCGTCCCGGTGCAATGGTGGCGCTCGGTCGGCTCGACGCACACGGCGTTCTCGACCGAGACCTTCCTCGACGAGCTTGCCGCGAGTGCGGGCAAGGATCCTTACCAATTGCGCCGCGCGCTGCTCGCTCGCGCGCCGCGCCACCGCGCCGCGCTCGAGCTCGCCGCGAGCGAGGGCAACTGGGGCCAGCCGCTCGCCGAGCCGGCGCGCGGCGACCGGCGCGGGCGCGGCATCGCCGTGCACGAGTCGTTCAGCACCGTGGTCGCGCAGGTCGCCGAGGTCACCGTGCTGCGCGAGGGCCGCGTGCGCGTCGACCGCGTCGTGTGCGCGGTCGACTGCGGCGTCGCGGTCAACCCCGACGTCGTGCGCGCGCAGATGGAAAGCGGCATCGCGTACGGGCTCGGCGCGGCGCTGCACGGCGCGATCACGCTCAAGGACGGCGTGGTGGAGCAGTCGAACTTCCACGACTATCCGCCGCTGCGCCTGAACGAGATGCCGCGGATCGGCGTCTACATCGTGCGCTCGAGCGAGAAGCCGACCGGCGTCGGCGAGCCGGCGACGCCGGTGATCGCGCCCGCCGTCGCGAACGCGATCTTCGCCGCGACCGGCAAGCCGGTGCGCTCGCTGCCGATCCGGCTCGAAGCCTAGGCGCGGGCGCCGAGGGGCAAGGCCTCCGCGGCGAGCGCGTAGTACTCCCACGCGCGCTCGACCACCTTGGGCGTGAGCTGGTCGCGCACCCGCTCCGCCTCCTCGCGCGTGTAGAAGCGGATCTTGCCGGCGTCGCCGCCCGCGGCGGCGAGCATGCGCAGCTGAATCGCCGCGCTCTCCTCGACGAGGCAAGCCGCGACCGTCGCCGTGCGCACGTCGCCCACCGCCGTGGTGATGCCGTGGCCGCGCATCATCACCGCGACGCCCGCCCCCAGGCGCCGCGCGAGCAGGTCGCCCAGCTCGCGCGTGCGGATCAGGCCGATCTCGTCGTACTGCGCGACCGCGTCGAAGAAGGCGCCGCCCTGGTTGTGGACGACGCGAAGCGGCTGGCCGATCTGCGTCAGGCACACGCACGCGCCCGGATGCGCGTGCGCGATCCCGCCGACGTCGGCGCGCGCGGCGTAGATGCGCGCGTGGATCCACAGCTCGCTGTTCGGGATGCCCTCGCCCGAGACGACGTTGCCGTCGGTGTCGATGACGAGCAGCCGCTTGTCGTCGGCGAGGCCGGGCGAGCGCCGCGTCGGGAAGTAGAAGGTGCTCGTGCCGGGAATGCGCGCGCTCACGTGCCCGAACGCGTTCGACAGGCCGAAGCGCTCGATCACGCGGTTGGCGAGCGCGACGTCGCGGCGCAGG
>Ga0070741_10013557_pt1 | contig 14347 bp, 11 predicted proteins | sample Coa_R1_4_FD_66440 | JGI IMG/M metagenome (GOLD analysis project Ga0070741, IMG submission 66440) | Surface soil microbial communities from Centralia Pennsylvania, which are recovering from an underground coalmine fire - Coalmine... | ecosystem: Environmental > Terrestrial > Soil > Unclassified ...
CGAAACGATAGATGCTGCCGGCGCTGTCAGTGGTTCCGGCATACAAGGCTGAACAGTTGGTAACGGGAGTAACCGGAGAAGGAGTAGGCGACGTCGGGAGGGGAGGTGTTGGCAATGGGCAAATCAGCCCGGCCGATGGACAAATACCGGTAGCGGGACAAATCAATCCATCCGGACACGCTGCTCCAGGCGTACACGCCCCATCAACATTCGAGAGATATATATTCGTTAGGTTGCTTAACCTGGGCACCACATCCGTTTGGATGATTGCGGGGGGTGGATATTGGTTCGTATTCAGATCAATGACCAGTTTTAAGCCGACATGGTCAATGCCTTGTCCTTGCGACGAGCTGTAGGTAAAAACCGGGATATTCTGCTCCTCATTTCGAATCCCATTGATCAGCGAACTAACTACCTCAGTTGACGGGTCGTATACGGGCGGCGTTCCTTTCGGCGCAATAACTCCCCGCTTCAGGACGGTGCCATCAACGAAATACCGCACCAGCTCAACGCCGGCATTGTTATCAACTGTGGTGTACAACTGCAGCTCATAGGGGCCGCCTGAGGCTAGCCACGACTGCTCGGCCACCCCATCGCCATTCAAATCGACGTTTTGCGCATTCCGGATAGCGTTGCTGATGCGCTGTAATTCTGTCCGTCCATTTTCCGTAATTTGTACTTGTTCGAATTGTTGGCGCGAGATAGTAAACGTGCGTCCGACCAAGAGCGACAAGGCCGCGATCAACGCTGCCGATATGCCAATCGCCGCCACTAACTCGATGGCGCTAAATCCGTTTTTTAGAGTTGATGATCCCATGACACGATTGAATATGTTTTATTATCAGTTGTTTGCAAGATGACAACAATGGTTTGCGTCAATGACGGTAGGGCTGCATCTTTACCGACGGCAGTTAAGGTTACGAGGTTCGTCTCGGCCTTTTTATTGCTTTGGGTCGTTAGATCAAAGGTACCAAGCGTAGCGCCACTCGCGGGGTCAGTGACCGTTTTGCCTTTTACTTGAGCGGCATTCGCCGACTCCTGGGCAACCATCAGTTCCCATAAGCCATATCGGATGCCCGCTTCGGCGATGTTGTATGTTTTCTCCCGTTCGGCTTGGTTTACGATTTGGTGAAACTGCGAGCTAATAATTCCCACACCGACCAGAATCAAGGCAAAAAACAAGCCAAACAGCACGAGCACCATTAAAAGAATGCTTCCCTCAGACAAGGTGGTGTTACTCGGTGATGTGTACATCGGTGTCAGCACAACCACACTGCTGAATATATTCTTCGTTCAGGTCAGTCATATCGACAGGATTCGTATTGTTCACGGTCAGGTCGCCAGCGATTAATGCACCATCAACCAGGAGGTGGGCCGTTCCGGGGGCAGTGGGACAGCCTGTGACTGTCATAGCTGGCTTATTACTGGTCGGACAAATGCCAATCGACTGTTGTGATTGCCAACCAAAATCAGGATTGAATACCAGCGGGTATACCCCACCACACGTGTGTGCATAGAGGATGGCGGGTGGCACTCGTCCGGAGAAACACGCGATAATATCAGGTGGAAATGATGGAGTAGGGCCAGGTGTCGGCGTGACGGGTGGGGTAGGAGTGGGCGTCGCGGTGGATGTAGGCGTAGGGGTTGGAGTGTTGGTTGGTGTCGGAGTAGATGTAGAGGTGGGTGTAGGCGTTGGAGTAGCGGTAGAGCTCGGGGTGGGGGTGGGACAGGAAACACCCGCGGGTACACATCCACTCCCGCAGGCAGTATAGTTGGCAGGGCAATCGCCCGCCTGACACGCAATAGATGATATTTTGGTGGCGGCTGTGGTGCCGGGTAGGGACCCGCCAAGCCGTGTCCAGGCTGTGGTAGTTGGATCAAAACTATACACCACCCCGGCGCTATCTCCCGTGGCTGCTTCCAGTTGGTTGTTGTAACTGGCCAAATCATGCATCTGCGCCGTGCCAAAATCACCGGTGGATAGCCAGCTGGTACCAGTATTATAGCGATAGACGCCATTGTTTAAGCCCATCACTGCCGCAAAAAGCGTATCACTGACGAAACTATTCAGGCTGCTCGTCAAACTGCCGTTTGTACCAGGTATGCCCGCACTCGTCCAACCCGATCCCCCATACGAACGAAATACGCCGCGGCCATTATCTAGGCCCGCATACAGTGCACCGTCATAGTGCTTGGCTAAGGAAATAACGTTTGCGCCGGCGGCCAACTGGCCGCTTACGTCTGTCCAATTTGTTCCGCCGGCATACTTGTAGATATCGGGACCGACGCCGGCATACAAGACTCCATCGTACGTCGTCAACGCGTTGACTAACGCACCAGCGCCTGCCGGCTGGCCAACACTTGTCCATGCCCCAGGATCGCGGCGATAAATTGTCCCCTGGTTTGTACCCGCGTAGAGGGTGCCGTTGTAATCGGCCAGCGATAACACCGCCGAGGCGTTGCCGACGGTACCGAGATCGGTCCACGAGTTCGGCGTGCCAGCATAGCGATAGACATGCGCATCCGGTGAGGTCGCAACATATAAATGAGGGATGGTTGTACCCGATTCTAAGACGGTGGTTTCGGCTGATACATCAGTACTACCGGTAAACTGCCCGACCGTAACCCACGTAGCCGAACTTGGTTCGTACCGGAACACGGCTCCTGTCCCACCGCGCGCGCCAACATAGAGAGCCTGGCAGCCCACCGGATCTGGCACAACTGGACAAATCGGTAGGGGGTTAGGGCAGGTACCGTCGGTAGTACAGATCAGGTTATTAGGGCAAACCGAGCCGGGTGTGCAGGATGAGGGGGTGGGCAGCGGCGGAACAGGGCCATCGCTCGTGACCGCAAAGGTACCGGGTGGGGTTACGAATGTCGCTAAAGAGATGTGCCTGGTCGCCTGGGTAGCGGTGGACCAACTAACCGTGATATCGACTGATTTATACGCCGGGGTCGTGGGGCTGGCCGGATCATTTACTGACGTGACCGTGGTTACGACGGAGTAGGTTTGGTTGGTATTGCGCGTGACGGTTTGGCTGGCGATCAATTTGCCATTTGGCTGTATGCCCACATCGCTATAGGCCAACAGGCGCACTGCCTCCAATTGTTCCGTAGCCAAACCAATCGCCACGGTCTCGCGCTCATTCTCAATCGCCGCGCGCGTCGTTACGGAGCTCAAGCCGGCAATCGTAATGGCGCCGGTGGCGATAATAAATGCGGCCACCAGCACTTCAACTAAGGTTGCGCCATATTCCCGCCTACTGTTCATAGTTATTTTTAGTGTACTCCATATCTACCCGATCACGTTCACCAGGCTGTAGATGGGGCTAATAACCGAGATAGCCAGCGCGCCAACGGCTAGGCCAATGACAATCATGAGGACAGGCTCGATGATCGAGGTTAGATTTTTCATAGTCTGATCGACTTCGCTTTCGTAAAACGTTGCCGTTTCGCCCAAGACCTTGTCCAACTCACCCGTCTCTTCCCCCACCTTGATAACGTTTAAGACCAGCGCCGGAAACAGGTGCGGGAAGTTGACTAAAAAGCTGCTGAACGGCTTGCCTTGGCGGATCTCTTGTTCGGCATCAAAAATAATTTTGGCGTAACGCGGATGGGTGGTGTTCGTACCCAGCAGGTTGACGGCCTCAACAAATGACACGCCGCTGCCTAAGAGTGAACTTAAATTACGGCAAAAATGCGCCACGTTGATTTCCTTCATGATCGGCCCGATGATCGGTATAAAAAGTAAGGCGTTCAAGACAGCCTCTTTGACTGCCTTAATGCGCAGCAAGATCCATATCGTGGCCGCCAACACGAGCAGCGCAAACAGCACCAGCAGCCAATATTGGCCCATAAATTCCCCCATCCCAAGCAAAATTTTGGTAGTCAGCGGCAACTCGACATTGAATCCCTTAAAGACTTCGGCCAAACGGGGTAACACGAACACCATCATGGCAAAACCTACCGAAAACAGAGCAACAATGATCACGATCGGGTACATCATGGCGCCGCGCACCGTGCGCTTGAGTTCATATTCTTTTTGTAATTGCTCAGCGAGAATAATAAGCGATTCCTGCAAACGGCCGGTGGTTTCCCCCACCCGTACAAAGCTGACAAAGAGCGGGGTGAATACTTTCGGGAAGGCGCTCATGCTATCGGAGAGCGTTTGTCCGCGCTCGATATCCTGGTACACGGCCCCAATAGCCGCCTTCATCGTTTTGTTCGTTGTCTGTTCGCCCAAGGCCAACATCGCTCGTTTGATATCCAAGCCGGAACGCAACATCATCCCCAAATAGCGGGCAAACAGGGCACGATCCAGCGGGGTAACGCGTCCGCCCAGCACTGAGAAAAACGAACTGCCGCCCGTATCTTGTTTTTGCTGTTGGACATTGGTCAGCAGGATGCCTTCGCTTAACAGGTCTTGGCCCAGTGTCGTATGCGAGGCGGCCTCGCGCACGCCGTGCACCTGTTCCCCGGTTTGTTCGCGCCGCCCTTCATAGAGAAACGTTGGCATAGTTATTCCTTGGCCACCCGCAGTACTTCTTCCACGGTGGTGAGCCCGGTCACAACTTTAATAAAGCCGTCTTCCAGCATGGTGACCATTTGCTGTTCGGTACGGGCCGCCTCTTCGACTTTTTGCGCCGTGACATTGGATGAGACAAGTTGTTGGATCGACGGCGTCATTTCGATAATTTCGTAAATCCCCAGGCGCCCTTTGTACCCCCCGCTACACAACGAGCAGCCAACGGCTTGGAATACAGGCACCGTTTCCCAGGCGTCAGTGGCCCCTACCACCTGCTCGCGCTTTAACGTCTCCAGGAGCCGCTCCATATGGAAGACTTGGGAGATGGTGTCGAGGAGGGGCTTGGTGATGGTGGTTTGCTTGCGGCACTTGTCGCATAGGCGCCGTACCAAGCGCTGAGCCATCAGGGCATTGGCGGTGGAAGCGACCAGAAATGGCTCGACACCCATGTCTAGTAAACGTGGTAAGGCCCCAGCGGCGCTATTGGTATGCAAGGTGGAGAGCACCAAGTGGCCGGTTAAGGCAGCGTTAATGGCCAACGAAGCCGTTTCCGCATCACGAATTTCACCGACCATGATGATATCGGGGTCTTGCCGAACGAGCGAACGTAAGCCGTTGGCAAAGGTGAGGCCGATCTGCGGTTTGACCTGGGTTTGATTGACGCGCGGCATGCGGTATTCGATTGGATCTTCAATCGTACTGATATTTACATCGGGCGTGTTGAGCTCTTTCATGGCCGCGTACAGCGTCGTGGTTTTACCCGACCCGGTTGGCCCGGTGACTAACACCATACCGTGCGGCTTGTTCAGGTTGCGCCGGAGCACATTGAGCGCTTTCGGTGTCATGCCGATATCGTCCAACCCCAAGCCGTGCCCCGATTCATCCAGCAAGCGCATGACGATCTTTTCACCGTCAAAGACCGGCAGGATCGACACCCGGAAGGCGACTTGGAATTCATCGTTGCTGATCTTGAACCGGCCGTCTTGCGGTAGCCGATGTTCGTCAATCTTGAGGTTGCTCAAGATTTTGATGCGCGCCACAATGCCCACAATCATTTTTTTCGGTAAGACCAATTTGTCGGCTAATAGGCCGTCGATGCGATAGCGTACCAGGACTTTGTCTTCCAGCGGCTCGATATGGATATCGGAGGCGTGCTGCAACACAGCGTGTTTTAAAATGGCGTCCACCACTCGGATAATCGGCACGTCTTCAGCCGCCTTTGAATCATCAGCCACTTCGCCACTAGCGACCGCTTCCTGGATAATATTCTTCAGTTCAATTTCCAAGCTTTCTTGGTACTGGTTTAAAATCTCGCGGATAGCACTCTCGCTACACAAGGCGACTTCAATCGGCCGGTCGACTTTTTTACGGACGAACTCGATGATCTGCCGGTCAGTCGGATCAGCCATGGCCACGCGCAGGACGGTCTCAGTTTGGTCATAGGGCACAATCAAGTGCTCCCGTGCCGTGGATTCAGGGATAATGCCCAACACATCACGCGCAATCACCTGCCCGCGCAGTTCGACATACGGCATGTTCATCACTGCCGCCAAGGCCCGCGTTACCAAGTTATCGTCAACATTGTATTCACCAATGAGCAGCCGGGTCAGATCGTGCAAGGTGGCAGGCTGGGATTCAGTAATCGCTTTCACCTGCTCGTCCGTCAGCGCCTGCTGTTGAACTAGGACTTGTAAGAGTGTCGTTATTTCAGTGTCGGCCATAGTCGTTAGTCATTGCGGCTCTGCTGCCAAATCCCTTGGTACCACACGTGCAGGGCAGTCCAAGGTGCGAGGTAGCGCAACCAATATTGGAGTGTCACAAACTGACGGGCGATCCACGGTGCCAGCCCGATCATCGTTCGTTTGTTGGTAGACATATACAGCGCTCGCTTCCCACCCAATGTGATCAGCTGGCCGGGTGCGTCATAGCGGTAGGGCTCGAGGGGCTGTTGGGCAATTAAATGCATGATATTGCGCGCAATTAAACTTCCCTGCGTATAGGCCACCGGCACCGTGGCTGGGACATGCATGGCGGCGTCATCAATCACGGCCGAGTCGCCGGCCGCAAAAATTGTCGGATGTCCGGCTACCTGCAATGTTTTTTCTACCTGGACGCCCCAGCCTTTTAAGGGCAAGTGCGAACGCATCACTACCTCATGTGCTTGCAAACCACCCGCCCAAATGACGGCGTGGCTTCCGACGTGTTGGCCGCTGGCCAGTGCTACGCCGCTGCTCTCAATGCGCGCTACTGGTTCGTTCACCATAATGGTTACGCCCAGCTGCTGGAGACGATACATAATCGCATCACGGGTTTCCTGAGGCACATCCCGCAGAATCGCCGGGCTAGCTTCAATCAATATTAACTTGAGGCGCTTGGTCACATGGTGGGCGTGTTGGACGTGGCGTATCAAGCCAGCCAGTTCGGCAATCACTTCCACGCCCGTGGCCCCGCCCCCCACCACGATGAATGTCGGCGCCGTTTCGGTCATCAGTAAACGAATAATATGGTGGCGCAAGCGGAGCGCCTCCGGCAGCGTCTTAATGCCAAAGGCATGTTCTTGCACCCCGGGAATATTGTAGGTCGCCGTCTTTGCGCCCAGTGCGAGCACCAGGTAGTCATACGACAATGTCGAATGGTCTTGCATGACCACGAGCCGGTCCTGGGGCTCAATTTCGGTAACCCCGCCGTGCTTCACCACCACCGGCAACTTTTCAAAAATATCTTCCAGGGGCACCATGACGCCTTGGCAAGCAATTTCGCTGGAATGCACCGATTCATGGCCAATGAAGGAGGTCGCCACTTCGTACAGTGAGGGAATCTCAACATGGTAGGGCGAATCGGAAACCAAGATAATTTCCAGCGCGTCGTGCCGGGAAGCCTTGGCCAGGTCATGCGCGGCCCGGACGCCGGCATAGCCGCCGCCAATAATAACAACCCGTTTTGCATTCGCAGGCATACGTCGTGTGTAGTATAACACGCCGGGTGGGGTCTTCGCTTGGGGGAGAAAACTTGCTACGCTTCCGGCATGCCAGTCGCTATCCCGAAAGAATACACGGCTACGGCCGTCACCAAAGAGCAGCTCTCGCCCAAGATTTTCTTCGTCCAGCTCAAAGCCGATACGCCGTTCCCCTTTACGCCCGGGCAGTACGGCAGCTGGTTGATCCGTGAACACCGCCGTCCGCTCTCGTTTGCGTCGCTGCCCAGCGAAGAGATGCTCGATTTCGTCATCGACGTCTCGCCTAATGGCGTGTGTTCGCAATACACCAAAGCGCTGGAAATTGGCCAGTCGGTCCGCCTGTTGGCGCCGTACGGCCGGTTCACGGTGCCAGAAGGAATTGACCGTCCGTTGCTCTTCATCGCGACCGGCAGCGGCATCGCCCCCATCAGGGCACAGATCAAGCAAGTTCTGAGCCAGACTTCCCCAGCCCACCCAATCCATCTCTTCTTCGGCAACCGTGACGAAAACTATCTCTTCATGGCCGATGAATTTACCCAGCTTGCCCAGCAGCATCCCAACTTCCACTTCACACCCGTCCTCTCTGAACCATCGGAAAATTGGACGGGGGCTAAGGGTCTGGTCACGCAGGTTATTCCCACTACGATCAAAGATCTGCCCACCTGGTCCGCTTTTATCTGTGGCAATCCGCAGATGGTGCTCGACATGTCCGCCGTGCTCGAACAGCACGGCATACCCCCCGAACACATCCATACCGAGCGATTTTAACCCCGCAACTCTTTCCGCCGTTTTTTGTAGTCCGGTATCGTCTGTTCAACCAGCGCCCAAAATTTCGGGGAATGGTTCATCTCTTTCAAGTGGCATAGCTCATGCACAATCACATAATCCGCCAAGTGCGCTGGTAAAAGTGCCAGCTTATAGTTGAAGTTCAGGTTGCCTTGTTTGGAACAGCTTCCCCACCGCGTGCTTTGGTTCTTGATCGCCACCCGCTGATAGGAAAAATTATAGAACGCGTTGAAGTGCTTAAGGCGCTCATGCACCAGCGTCCGCGCCTGTTCGCGGTACTGTAAAAATTCAGCGCGCGTGCCCGCCGGGGAATATTTCTTCTGGAGCTTCTTCGCCTCGGCAATTTTCTCCACCACCCACGCTTCGTTGGCACGGATAAATTCGTCAATAAATCGCTGGCTCACGCGCCGCGGCGCTGTCACGACCACCCGGCCATCGCTATGGATAGAAAGCCGCACCCGCCGCGCCCGGCCGCTGAGCCGGATTGAATAGGTAAAACTCACCCAAGTTACTGTACTGCCCAGATGCTGTAATTCAAGTACGTGGCAAAGGTCACCCACAGCAAGTAGGGCAGCAAGAGCAGCGCCGCTGGTTTGGAGATTCTCGAGAAAGTAACCATGGTCGCCAGAATCGCCCACCACAACGCCACAATAACAAACAATGCCCCAGCCGGGCTGCGTAAACCAAAAAAGATGGCCGACCACAAACCATTCAGCACCAATTGAATGCCAAATAGCCACAAGGCGCGGCGGCGCTCCGTATGCGGCTGTTGCCAGACTAAAAATGCGGCAATGCCCATCAAGGCATACAGCGTAGTCCAGACCGGGCCAAACACCCAATTGGGTGGTGAAAAGGCCGGTTTAGCCAGTGTGGCGTACCACGTCGGAATCGCCCGAATTGTAAAAATCGAGCTTGCCACTCCCACTGCTTCAGGGATGGCAATGGCAATGATGAGCCCGGCTAGCTTTTTCGCGCCGTTTCCCACAAGCCAATCACGTTGCCTTCGCTGTCAGTAAAATATGCTGAGAAGCCCATATCCCCCACCGCCTGTTTGCCTTTCACCATCTTGCCGCCCGTGGCTTCAATCTGCTTGGCCGTGTCATCAATGCTCTTCACATCAATGGTTATCACCGGGTGCTGCACCGGCTCCTGGCGCTTCAGCATGCCACCGTTGATGAATCCGGTCTCTTTCACCATGCCGTCCTTATCGTTCGTCGGGCCAGTGTGCCAAATGGTATATCCCATGCTGGGCAGGCTGTTCCCGTGCCAGCCAAAAACGGTCTCGTAAAACTTCTTCGCCCGGTCCACATCATCCGCCGGGATCTCAAAATGCACGACTTTGTCCATATATAAGTGAGGTTAAAGATTATGTAGGTACTATACCCGGCTTAGAGGCTACCAGAAACCCTTCCTACTGCCTCAACATACCGGCAGTGGTCACAGCCGTCGCCAGAGGGTGGGGTTTCGCTGCCCTCCAAGCATTCCTTGATCTTCAAGAGCGTCCCTTCCACCCACGAATCATCTCCTTCATAGGGAATAAGATGCACATCAAATTCAATCCGCTTATCAAAGGCTTTGCTATCAAGTTTGCCCGTGCAGTAAACAAAATACCCAGTATTCGAAACATTCAACCCATTCCGGCGCAATAACCACTGGTACACTTCCATTTGCCGCTTGTAGCCATCCTGCCAGTCCTTATCCAGTTCCGTCACCGCTTCTTCCTTTGCCGTCGCCTTATAGTCCACCACCATATATTCGCCCTTTCCGTTAATCCATAGGTCATCAATCGCGCCGGTGACCAGCATGCCCGTTACTGTGTGCAAGTGTTTGACCCCGCCAAAATTGCGCCGCCATTCGTTGAGTTCGTCATGCGCCACCGGCCGGGCATCAATGCCATATTCCTTTTGCAGCGGATGCTGCTCGCCGTTGGCTCGGTGCGTATCAAATTCCTGCTTCAGCAAATGGTCCACCGCGCTATTGAGCGAAAACGGATATCCCGGCACTCGCTTTACGCCGAGCTTGTTATCAATATAAAAACAACGCGGACACGCTAAAAACAAATCGATCTTCGAACGAGAGAGCTTCCACTGCTCCCCGCCATAATTCCAGTCCGCTCCCCGATGTGGGTTGTAGTATTCAGACATTCTTTATTTACCAGATTTAGTCCGATTATCTTGCTTGCAAAGCATTTGGCAATTCTCTGTTATTGTTTTACCGCCTTGAGACCAAGGCTTTACATGATCAGCTTCCATATCCTCAATGTTAAAGCGTTTGCCGCATTTTACGCAGATGCCTTTTTGTCTTTCGTAAGCCTCACGCTTCATCTTATCGGTAAACGCCCGGATATTGAGATATTTTTCTTGCCCCGTCAGAACGAATGGGTAAATACCAGACTTCTTGGTTACATCGTCGTCTTGCATTAGCTCCATTACTTCTTTTTCTAATTTTTTCGGATCAAGTTTTTCATTTCCAAATTTATTGTAGAGCTCGCCCCACTCTACATGAGCCATTTCGCGCCTATAATCTGGAAATACTTTTTGCACCCATGCAATTACGCTTTGAAAATACTCCCATAGCTCATCCGCATTTGAGTCATGCTGATGCTTGCCCATATAATCTTCAATTTGGTCATCACTGATCCAGCGCAGTACTGTTTCCAGATAATCTTGGCGGTTTAGGACACCGCTGACATAGTCATGGGCCAGCAAATAGGCTGGCGCATTGCTCTTACTAAAATAGCGCTTGGCATCGGTTACCCATGGTCCTGAATAAATGGCATTTAGTAATTCTTGTGGTGTGAGTTTTTCACCGGCAGTGTTAATAACTCTAAACCATGCCAATTTTTCATCATCCGTACCTTCGCAAAAATACACCATAACTGTATAGTCACGAATTCTGTTTTTTTCTTCTTCAGTTAGGTTATCAAAATACATCTGATATCCGCGGTTCATTACGTTAAAATCACCCGCCAAAAAATTGCAGATGCTCACCGTGCGCTGCTGACCGTCCAGAATTTCAAAACTTCCATCGCTATTTTTCACCCAATACATCGCGTTTAGTGGAAACCCGCCCATCACAGAGTTGATGACAGCGATCTGCTGTTCAGGCTTGTAAATAAACTCTCGCTGATACTTCGGGCGGATATTCAGCTTGCCGTCATAACCCACCACGCCTTCCTCTTCACTATTTTTATATCCTTGAACTATTTTATGTATTGGAATTTGATTCAATTCAATTTTCATCATTTTTTTGTAATAAAATTAGCTCCTTAATTGATGATTCAAGCTCCTCCTCTGTGTATTTTTGATTGTATGTATTTTCTGGGTGATGGATAATGTTTCTAATCTTTGTAGGTAAAGTTCTTGTTTGATTTTCAGTTGTTCCATCTCTATTTAAACGAATATATGTTTGATCTTGCCGTACACCGTTGCCAACTAAATATTGCTCAAAATCATTTTCAAAATAATTCTTTTCGTCTTCCATAATCGCTTTTGCTTGGATAAAACCATAAAGTTCATTATGAAATTCAATAGACGAGACACCAAAAGCGTAGTAATTAATTTCGCCCCAAGTCGGGCTGGAAGTAGAAAACAAGTCAAATTCTTTGCCTGCCTCAACTTTATTCAGTCCCTTTTCTCGTGAAAAGACGCTCATCGAGTGAGTATCTTTTTTATATTTCTTTAGCAAATACGGTGAATGGGTAATTATAAAAATCTGTGAATGCTCGGAAATTTTTTCTAGAGCATCAAGTAGCTTATTTTGTGCCTGCGGATGTAAAAAAGTCTCAGGTTCATCAATGAAAAACAATATCGGCTTAGCTCCTCCGTTTTCATCAGCAGAAGAAATATCAGCATATACTTGAATAAGCGCCAGGGCCAAAGCACGCTGCATTCCTGTACCTTTTTCTGAACTCTTGGTCTTAATGCCGTCCTCAGACAAATCAATATTTCCAGTTTTGAAAAAACTTTCAAGTTCTGGTAATGAAAAGCTAAACTTCACCTCTGTATCTCCGTACTGTTGGGACAAGATGTTTTGTATTTTTTCTTCTACTGGCTTCAAAGTTTTGGTCAAACTATTTTCTCCAGCACCAAAAGCTTCTCTATGGGATTCTTGAAATTTTCCCCACGTTGATGATTTAACAAAATCTTTTGTAAGGGCATTAATAATCTTCCCACTAATCTTAGTTTTTGAAAAATCTGAAATATCCTCGGAGTTTGTATCAGCCCAAACAAATTGTGCGTCAAAAAGTGCAGTGATTGTATTATCAATTCCCGTGGGATTCTCAAATTTATTTGTCTCAGAATTAAAAACGCGAACATTTTTAATATCAAGTTTCTTTTTCTGACTGCCTTGTGTAACTTCTGATTCTTCACTGGAGCGCATTATCCGTAAGCTCTTTTGGCCGTTAGTATCTATAAGATAGGACTGGTATTTTCTTAGGGCGTCTGTTTTAACAAGCGCCTCAAGATCATCGCCCATGAATTTAATTTCAACGGATACAAATCCATTTCCCTCAAGCTCGGTCTTTGTTATAACTTCACTTCTTTCTTTCTTCGAACGAATGAAATTAATAGCTTCAAAAATTGATGACTTGCCACAATTATTATCTCCAACAAAAAAATTTACGCCTTTATCAAAGATAATTTCGTGGTCCTCTTTGAAACCCTTGAAGTTATGGAGTTTTATCTTTTCTATGTACATCACTTTTTCTTAATTAAAATTCGTCCGTATAGTCTTCTACCTTTTATGTACCCTCTATCAATCTTTCCTTTCCAACCCGACTTAATCAATTCCGGCAACAACCCTTGCTTGACACTATAATCACTCCCTAAAATCTCAAACTGTTCCGGGTTGTATTTATCAAGAAACGTAATTGGAACCCCCATGACTCCATTGTAATCTTGTGGAATATCCAAAGTCTTGGATACTTCTATCGCGTCGTAGTTGTCATACTTGGGATATTCTTCAGGATCATAGTTTTTATAAAAGGTTATTTTCTCGTGACGTTTTGTGGTATATAAATTTGTAAACCAAAGAATGCGACCCATGCTGAAATACTTTATGTTATTTACAACTTTCTTTCTGGATTCTGTCTGTATGTCATAGTCTTTGGGAACCTGGAACCACTTCGTACCACCATTGTCATAACCAAGCCATAGTTTATCTTCCTTGATTAACTTGAATATTTCTTTATAGGTTATAGCATTCTGATCACCAAGAATTAAAAACTTCTTGTTGTGTTCAACAAGCTGCGCGACGTATTCGCGAAAGAGAGAAAACGGTGGATTAGTTACAACAATATCGGCTTCTTTAAGAAGTTCTATGCACTCATTACTGCGAAAATCGCCTGAGCCTTTGAGCGGAGTGGAAGCATTCGCGTCGTGCCTAAGGAGACGCTCTACATCTGACAGCCCAACTGAGCCATCAGTATTAGCTGGGACTTTATTAATTTCAATCTTTATTGGCTGCTTGCCTTTTGATCCAGCCATGTCAAGCAGGGGCAACTGCCCACCGACAATCGGGGAGCCACTGTAACTTGTAGCAATAAGCTTCTTTAACTTTAGTTCGTTAAATTTGGAAGCAAAATATTTGAAAAAATTACTCTCGAATGGGTCATCACAGTTGCAGTAAACTACCTTACCGCGAAACTGGTCTTTATAGTGTTTTAACTCTTTTTCAATATCAACAAGTTGAGTATAGAACTCGTCTTTTTTGGCTCGGCTTGCCTTGTTTAGGTTTTTATTTGATGATCCATTTTCCATACATACGACTAAATCAACAGTATTCTAGTGCGTAGCCAAAATCAATTGCTTTTTGAACAAAAAGAAAACGCCGAAGGTGTGTGCCTTCGGCGTGGAGGGAACGAGTAAACGTGGTCCGATTCACTGAAGAAGCCGCTCCCATTCACCCTCGGTGTAGAGGTCGATGCGCAGTTTTTCGCGCGGTTCTTGTTCACGGGCCTTGCGATAACGGATCAGGGTGGCGACGAAGACCGGATCTCCCTGTTCGAGAACTTCAATCTTCATTCTGACTCCTTCGTCCAGCTCTTCGACAGTGGAACGAAGCGTGACGGCACCCAT
>Ga0070741_10013558_pt1 | contig 14346 bp, 9 predicted proteins | sample Coa_R1_4_FD_66440 | JGI IMG/M metagenome (GOLD analysis project Ga0070741, IMG submission 66440) | Surface soil microbial communities from Centralia Pennsylvania, which are recovering from an underground coalmine fire - Coalmine... | ecosystem: Environmental > Terrestrial > Soil > Unclassified ...
GTGCCGTAGTAGATCACGTAGACGGTGGTCGGAGCACTCATGATCGGGCCGCCATTGTAGGTGATGGTCTTGCCACCTGCCGGGGGCTGGGGTTGCTGGCCATAGGGCCGCAGCACATGCATGCTGCGGGGAAGCCCCTGAGCAAAGACGCAGGTTGCGAAACACAGGCATATTACACAGCTCAACAAGCACTTTTTCATCAAACTAACCTCATGGGAGTATTTGAATTGTGAAACGAACACACTTCACAGCGTTTGTGCCCGCGCCGACGAGATCAGGGAGCTATTCCGGAGTGGATGGGAGCAAATCCGGCAGAACTGCTTCAGGTATTCTCGTCACCAAGACTTCCGCTGTCAAGATGAAAGATGTTTCACATCGATGCATATCGATCTTATCTACTAGGCTCGATAGGAGCGGCCTGCGCACTTTGCACATGACAAAAACTTCATGTCAGGAGCAGACCTGCGGGAAACCCTCTGATCGTAAAAATAGGTAAAGAGCTGCAGGAGATTGCACCTTGCGCCATCTTCTCTTATATAGTGGGTCTATTCCGCCACCGTCCAGAGTTCCTTTTCTGCCGTCCAGAGGAAAACGCCGTATGCGCCGCTCCTGTAAAGCCGTCATCGTTACCTGCCTTTTGAGTAGCTGGCTATCCGCACAAGTGCTGAAAACGCGGCCCACGGGCACCCCCGCGCTTGAGCCCCCCACAGTGCCAGCCCGGGTAACGAACGATTCGATTCCACTGACGGTTCCTTCCGGGACTCCGCTGAAAGTGGCTCTCGATAAGGAAGTCCGAATCCGCAATACAGGCCAGCCAGTCCATGGCAAACTCGTCGAGCCTGTCTATGCGTTCGATAAGCTGCTGATTCCGGTGGGAACGGAGGTCCTGGGCAAGATTGCGGAGATCGAAGGCGTTTCCAAGAAGCGGCGAACCACGGCGGCGATGAATGCGGATTTTTCGCCCGACCGGCAAGTGCATATCGAGTTCAACACGCTGCGGCTCGCGGGCGGACGCGAGATATCGATTCAAACTGCCGTATCGCCGGCATCGGCGGGTGTGCTGCAGATGGTGCCGGCGGCCAAACCGCACGGGAACGTAGCCGGCAACATGGCTTCCCGGAAAATCCAGGAAGCGAAGCAACAGGCCCACCAGCAATGGGACAGCGCGATGAGACAGCTGCACGAACCCGGCAAGATGCAGCGGCTGAAGCGCCTGGCACAATCGGAACTTCCCTATCGTCCCCAGTACCTGCAGGCGGGCACAAGCTTCAACGCGGATCTACAGCAGCCGCTCGATTTTGGCTCCGAGCCGCTGCAACCCCAGTCGCTTGCCGCAATCGGAACGCCGCCGCCTTCCGGCAGCGTGGTCCATGCGTTCCTCGACACTCCGCTCAGTTCGGCTACAAGCAAGCGCGGAGATTCCGTTGATGCTGTGATCACCCAGCCGCTGATGGCGGCAAACCAGCTTTGTCTCCCCGAAGGCAGCCACCTCAGGGGCACGGTACTACAGGTGCGCCCAGCGCGACGGTTGGGCCGAAATGGCCAGCTTCGTATTGTTTTTCATGAAGTGGTGCCACCCAGTGGGATCGAGGAGAAGGTTCAGGCCAGCCTGGAAGGCGTCGCGGTCGCAGGAAAAGAACATTTGAGCCTGGACTCGGAAGGCGGAGCGCAGGTAACGACGCCGAAAACACGGTATCTGACCACGGCCATCTCCGTCATGCTGGCTGCATCCTCGGTCGCGCCAGACAGCGACCGCGGACTGCACGCGGCAGATCGTCAAGATATCGGCGGAAATGCGGCCAACGGAGCTTCCGGATTCGGACTCATCGGCACGATTGTGGGCGCGCTGGCACGTTCCCGGGTGGTGGCCTCGGGATTCGGCTTTTACGGTGCGGGAATGTCTGTCTACTCGCACTTCCTGGCGCGCGGGCACGACGTGGTCTATCCAAAGGACATGTCAATGGTGGTTGCGCTCGGCAATCGCAACAACCATGGATCAAATTTCGTGCAGCCGTCGCAACCGGCGCCAGCGACCGGATCACCTTTAGGATTGGATTAGAGGCTCCCGGCTATACGCTCACTCGTAGCGCAGGCTCTCGATAGGATCCAATCTCGCTGCGCGGATGGCAGGCAACATACCGCTGATAATTCCTACAATGCTGAGGATGAGGGTGGCTAAGAGCAGGCTGCCTGCATTGATGTGCAGGTGGATGTCGCCGGCCTGCAAATTTTCGCCGAATGCACTCATCAACGTTAGCGAACCCACGCTCCAGGAGATCAGGTAAGCGATCAGGATGCCGGATACTCCGCCGGTGAAGGTTATGGCCAGAGCTTCCGCCAGGAACTGAAAAAGGATATGCGTCCTGTGGGCGCCCAGGGCTTTTTCCACCCCGATTTCGCGTGTGCGCTGCTGGACCGATACCAGCATGATGTTCATCAGACCGATGCCACCAATTCCCAGGGTCAGCGCACCGATAAACGCGAGCAACACCTTCAACGCGGTGATCACAATCCGGAAGTCGTCAAAATCTTCCTTGAAATCCGCAATGAAGACGGCGCGGTGGTCGTCGGGACGGAAGTTATGGTGAGCTGCGAGCACCGATCTCACCACCCGCGCCAACTGCTGGTGATCCTGCCCTTCATAATCCATGAAGATGCCGGTTATGTACTGCGTGTCGTAGAGATCGCCTATGGTGCTGAACGGAATAACGACCATGCTGTTGTCGTTATTATCCCCGCCTTGCACTTTACGTTGATATACCCCAATCACCTCGAAGCTCATGCCATTGATCCGAATGCTCTGGCCCAGGGCAGGTTCGCCTGAAAACAGCCTCTGTCTTGCATCCTCGCCGATCACAGCCACGCGGGCGTGGGTGGCCTGGTCATCCTCGCTGATGCCGCGCCCGATAGCCACCTCGAAGTCACGAATGCGCTGGTAAACCGGGTAGGTGCCGGTCAGAAACAAGTTGGTGAACGTGCGGGTGTCGTGCTGAATCGTGGCGCCATTCTGCTTGTCGAACACCGGCGTGACGCCCTTGATCATCGGTACTTCATTGCGGATGTAATCGACGTCCGCGACTTTAAGCCGAACCTCGCTGCCGGCTTTGGCCCCGCCGGACTGCAGCGAAGTACGGCCTGGGAATACGCCAATGACGTCGACTCCCCATGAACTGAAGATCGTGTTGATGGCATGCTCGAATCCAGATCCGAAGGCCAGCAGGATCACGACGGTGGCAATGCCCCAAGCCATGCCCAGCATGGTCAGACTGGTGCGGCGGCGGTTGTGGCGCATGGCGCCGTAGGCTTCCTTCAGCAAATCGTTAGTCATGGTTTACTCCTGCCGCAAAGCTTCGACCGGTTCCAGCGCAGCCGCTCTGCGGGCCGGATACAGCCCGGCGGCGATGCCAGCGATCGCCAATGAGAGTACAGCACCTATGGCGGAAATCGGCACCACCCGGGGCGTATCAAAGCCCTGCGGCAGTTGCACTCCCGAAAGAAGATGGACAACCAGCAGCGCTGCCCCTACACCAACCACTCCGCTCAAAAGCGTGAGGAATGCGCCTTCAAGGAAAAATTGAAAGAGGATATTGCGAGTGGTTGCACCCAGCGCCTTGCGAAGTCCAATCTCACGCGTTCGCTCCGTTACAGCGACGAGCATAATGTTGACGATCCCGATCGCGCCCAGTGCGAGCGTGACCAGTCCAACTCCGCCGAGAAACCAGTCCATGGCGGTAAAGATCTTGCCCATGGTCTTCTGATTCTTCACCGTGTCCCACTCTTCCCAGATTTCCTTGTCACTGGGATCGAAGCCGCCGTGATTGCGGGCGACGATCCTATGCAACTCGCGCTTCGCTTCTTCGTTCTCGTCGAAGCTGCGCGGCTGGTAATTGATAAACGAGATTGCGTTGCCGTCTTTGGAGTTATCGCCTTTAAGTGGGAAGAGCTCGCGCATCGTGTTAAACGGCACGAAAATGCGTATGTTGGTGGCGTTATGTTCCTCGTGGCCAATCATCGACAACATACCGATCACTTCGAAGCGGATTCCATTTAGCAAGATTGTGTTCCCCACGGCGGGACGGCCGGGGAACATGTTGCGTGTCATCTCGCGTCCGAGCACGCACACCCTACGGTGCTCGTCGTTGTCCTCATCATTGATCCAGCGTCCAACCTGCAAGGGAATGGTGCGCACCTGGCTGTAAATGGGCGGCACACCCGAGACTTGCCCGTTGGTGCTGGTGTAATCGCTTACAGCGCGAATGTCGTCGCGCGCGATAACCGGCGAGATGTTCACTGCCAGCTTGCTCTGCGACTTAATCGCGACGTAATCGTCGTAGGTCAGGTTGAACCATTTCATCGCGCTGAAGCTGCCTTCGACCGCGGGGGCGCGCCCACCAAAGAAAAAGATGATGTTTTTGCCGAAAGTCTCCAGTTGCTTGCGATTGCCGTTGCGGAATCCTTCGCCTACGCCGACCAACAGAAGTAATGAGCCGACTCCCCAGGCGATACCGAACATGGTCAGGAATGATCGAAGCTTGTGCGCCCAAAGCGTGCGCAGGGTCTGAGCGAAGGTGTCAAGGAGCATGCGCATGGCGCTTCCTGAAGCCGGAGAGATCGGGCAATCGCAGCGGCTGCAGCCTCCGGTTCTTTGGACTGGCCAGCTAACCAACGGTTAGCGCTCGGCATGCTGGAAATGGGAGTAATCTCTAAACATAAACAGGGATGGATGGAGTGTCTGCTTTGCTTCCCGGAGAGCCGGCCATGCTAGCATTCTTAAGCAGATCTGAGCGCCTGCAGAATCGCATGTTTCGCGGAAGTCACACCTTTCGCAGCCTCGTCCCAGTAACGGCCGCGTGTCTATTGCTCCTGCTCTCGCTGCCTGCCCATGCCAAAAACACCCCTCCACCTCGGACCGAGGTGCATGCGCAGCACTTCGTCGTGCTGACCGATGCTCCGGAAAAGCGCGGGCGCGAAGTAGCGGTTCGGCTTGAGCAGATGCGGTCCGTCTTCGCGGGCCTTCTCATGAGGACACGGCTAAACATGTCAGAGCCGGTCACTGTTCTCGCACTTAAAGATGATCAGAAGTACTTGAGCATGGCGCCGGTCAGGAACGGGCATCCTATTTCCGCACCGGGTTTTTTGCTCTCAGAGGCCGATCGGGCGTTCATCGTCCTGAACGTGTCCGATGCTGAGCCCTGGCGCGGGATAGGCCACGATTTCGCCCACCTCCTTCTCGATTTCAACTATCCTCCGACCCAGCCCTGGTTCGATGAAGGGCTGGCAGAATATTTTTCGTCTTTGCGTCTTACCGACACGTACGCGCAGATCGGTGGTGACCCCACTGCCGATCTGTCCTACAAGGAACAGGTGTACGGCAGTGGCGCGAAGCCATCCTCTACTGAATTACTCAACGGGCAAGCCTGGCTCCCGCTCGCAGACCTGTTCACGATGCAACCTGTATCTTCTGCGGCTGACCCGGCAAAAAGCGCTCCGCTGTTTTATGCCGAGTCCTGGATCGTCATGCATTACCTCTTGAATAAAGAACTGCTGCCGCAGGCGGGAACCTATTTCGACCTGGTGCAGAACCAGAAGCTTCCTGAAGGGGAGGCCATCGAAAAAGCGTTTGGGATGCCGCCGGCGAAATTTGAGGAGAACATTAAAAGCTACTTTCAGTCATTGAATGCGGCCGCCGGCCAAGGCATGGCAAAGCAGTTTACCGCTCCGCTCAATCCCGATGATATCGGCATGAGCTCGACTGAATTTCCTGACGCGGACGCGCGAGCGCTAATGGGCGACATCATGGCGCGCCAGGCGGAGCATCACGACCAGGGAGTGCGAGACCTGCAGGCGCTCACTGGCGGCAGTGCAGATAACGCCGCGGCACACCGGGCTTTGGCATGGGATTACCTCCAAAAAAAGGATTTCGAAAAAGCGACGGAAGAGCTGGGCACAGCGGCGGAGCTGGATCAGAAGAACCCCTGGTTGCGCTACTATCTCGCCGTGCTGAAATTTCGTATGGCGCAGGCCACCGGGCAGCCCATCCAAGGGCTCGCCAACATGATGCAGGATTTGAAAGCAGTGCTCGACTGGTATCCCGAGTTTGGCGAGGCATACAACATGCTCGCAATGGCCAGAGTGGAGGGCGGAGGCCCGAATTCGGCGTTGGACGCGATTCGCGCTGCTCTGAAGCTGAATCCGCGCAATCAGCAGTACGTCTGCAACCTGGGACGTGTGTACATGGAAGGAAAGAAATTTGAAGCGGCCCGTGCCGTCTTTGAACGCCTGAAATCCAGCGGCGATCCTGAAGTAGCAGCGGAAGCAAGCTCGCAACTTGCCGAAATGGGGACAACGCAAAAGTATGGCACCACCCGGCGAGAGACCCCTCCCGCGAGTTCAACGAGCGCCGCAGGTTTAAGTGCTCCGAGCGCTGCCTCGAGCGCGACCAATACCTCGCCGGCGACGGCAGGCGAGAGCAGCCACGCGAAACAATCCGGGAGCGACGAAAAGAGCGAAACGAAAACGGCGGCTAAGAAGCCTGAATTTCCTCCCGCCACTGGACCGATCGAATTTCTTAAAGGGAAGGTGGTCAGCGTGGATTGTTCTCACTCCCCCAGCGCGACCGTCACGGTTGTGAGCGGCAAAAAGACTTTGACCCTGCACACTGAAGATTACAAGTCTTTGCTGGTGATTGGCGCCGACAAGTTTGCATGCGATTGGTCGGGTCAGCCGGTCGCGATCAATTATCGGGCGAGCGGCAAAACAACTGGGGATCTGGTCTCGGTGGAGGTACAGTAGTGATGCTCGATTCGCGCAAGAGGAGGTCATTTTCCGCGCTGGCGACTGTCGTCTTGATTTCGTTGTGTGTGACGATTGCTCACACGGCTCTGATGGCTCAGTCGACAGCATCGAGCGCCGCGAAATCCAAGTCGTGGCTCGACAGCAACCCGGCGCCAAATTGGAACCAGCCGGGCCAGGCGCTACCCAGACCCATCGTCGAAGACGATAGCAATCTGTGGCGGTGTGGAGAGCAGATACGGCTCACATCTAAAAATAAAGCCGACCAGGCGGTCATCGCCGCTGGCTGGAAGCTGATTGGTCCCCTGCATTTGTTCGAGAATGTGCGCGTAATCCTCGGAACTTCGGGTTTCGACGGCATGTGCCGACCTATGGGTTACCAGGGCTTCGTATTCGAGGGCTCCAAATTTGCCGGCACACTGGCGCCTGCGCCGATGGATTCGCGTGAGGACGGCGATCTGAGCCACCTTCAGTTCCCTAAGCTGGCAAGCATCGTGGCTTCCTATAAGCGCTACCGGGAATCTGATCCCCGTTGCTGTCCTTCATCGTCCTCCTACGTCGAGTACAAAATCGAAACTCGCGACGGCATGCCCGTGCTCACGCCCGTAACCGTGAATACCAGTTCGAATCCCGGAACACCTCCCGAGAAGCCCTAATATCCCGGCGCCTTTTCCTTGCTTATGTCGCATGTTCCGTTGGTCGGCTGCACCGGCAAGGGCGGTGGAGTCAGCCAGTAGGGATTTGAGAAGTCGAAGAACTCTATCATGTCGTCGGCATTCGCGTCGCGTGCCGTCAGCGGCGGCACATTGAAGGTCACCTCGATGAAACGCAGAATGGACGTGATCTCCCGAAAAGTGTGCGACACGAAGTTCGGCTTCACCCAGGGCGACACTACCGTAATCGGCAGCCGGATTCCGGCATGCCCAAAGTCGCCCCATCGATCACCGGAGAGCAACATCGGCTTGATGCTGTCGGGCGGGGTCATTCTCGGCGGGATCACGTGGTCATACAACCCGCCATGCTCATCGTAGCTTAGGATGAATGCCGACGACGACCACGATGGGCTGGCCAGCAACGCGTTCAGAATACCAGCTACGTCGGCGGCACCTTCCTGAATATTCGTACCGGGGTGCTCGTCGAGACCGGACGGCCCCGCCCGCTCAATGAAAAGCACCGAGGGCAAGGTGGATTCGTTTTGAATGTCGGTGTAGTACTGCGAAATCGGAAACATCTTATCTGCGTCTCGCAAGTAGGTTTCCCACTGCGGAAGGTAAGAACCGTTGTCCTGGTAGTAGTAGCGCCACGACACGCCGGCTGCATCGAGGTTGTCGAACAAAGTAGTTTGCGGCCAACCGTCTGGGGGCGGAGTATCGGGGCGAATGTGGCCAAAAGAGGTCGCGGCAAACAGGTACATGCGGTTCGAAATGGTATTCGATTCAACCGAGGCGAAAAACCGGTCGCTGGTGGCGAATTGCGTGGCCAATTCATAGTAGTAAGGAATATCTGTCCAGTCGTAATAGCCCATGGCGCGTGTGCCGTTGGGATCGATTTTTGAGCCATTGGGGTCGACACTGGATACGAAGCCGTCCATTTTCCCGCCGTCGATTTGCTGGTGCTGCTGGTTCCAGAACGGGCTCAGATCATCGGTGCACACGGTCTGGTAATGATAGGGGCTCACAGGTTGACCATCGCGCGTGTAGAGCACGGTGTTGAGCGGAACGCCATCAACCTCGTTGGGCAGTCCTTTTGAAACGCGGTAGGTGCCCAGCATGCCGAAGTAATTATCGAAGCTGCGATTCTCCTGCAGCATGTAAAAAATATGATGGATATTGCTGAGACCCGAATTATCGGTAACCGTGATTGAGAGCGCGGAACTGAACGAAGCTTTGTTTTGATCCAAAGCCCTGAACGTAAGCCTGTGCGCCCCCGGGCTCAAGGTTCTGAGATAACCGTCGAGGTTCTGCAGGTTCGTCTTGTAAAGAAGCTTTCCGTTTTCGGAAACGGTAATCGAAGTCACTGGCGTGGAATCGGTAGTGCCAGCCGAAATGTGCACTGGGGAACTGACCACCGCCCCATCGCCGGGACTGCAAATCGTGATGGTCAGGTTGCTGGGATTCAGAGCACAGGGCGGAGTCTGATTCACACCGTATACATTCGTTTTGAAAGTCGCCCCGGTGCTGTCCCATGCCTGAACGGTGACCAGGTGGGAGCCTATCGCCAGTGGAATCCACGCGTCGAGAGTGGCGGCATCCACCTGGTAGACCAAGGCGTTGTCGACGTACACCTGCACCGCCACTACCTCATTCGTGTCCGTGGTGCTCGCCTGTACGTGAACCGGAGTGCTGACGTACTGGTGCGTTTTAGGAAGGCAGACGGTGACCGATGGATTAGTCGGACCCGGCACGCAAGGGCTTTGCGAAAGTGCGGGAGCAGCCGTCATCAGGACGAGGGCTAAAGCAGCTATACCGAAATGCGGGCGTCCTACTGAGAAGTGACAAAGGGAAAGGTGCGAACCGGGCGGAAGGAATCCCACGACTGAACCTCACAACGCGAATTCCGCGGGCGTCAGAACAGGCGGGAATCCAACGTCATGCGGGCGACATTTAGGATGGAACCGGGTTTGGTGCTGGTTGCTTTCTCGATTCTGCATCGGTCACTAGCACTGTAGTCCGGCCTCGTTCGCGCGAAAACCAGCGACAGGTGCGGAATTGCGAGAAATCAGGTAACCTTTTCTCAAAAGCAGCATCAAAGAACCGTTACCGCTTCCTCCTCCTCCGCAGGGTTTTCTCCCGTCATGAATTACAGCATTGGCCCCGCCCCTTCCTTTCGCGATAAGCACGAGGTTTGTCTCGCAACCCAAAATCTTGCGCTTCTCTGGAAGCTGCAGTCTGGCCGCAGTAGTATCGCTCCGGCCCTGCTGATCGCAGCTATCGCTTTCGCGCCCGTAATTGCGACCGCCCAGGTGCGTCGCGATTCACGGACCATAGCCGTCCCTGCTATTGCCGAGTCGTGGTATATGAGCGCAGGCCGGCCGAAGCAGAAGCTGGTGTCCCGCGTCACCGAGCATGATCCGGCTAACCAGGAAGCTGCGAAAGAACGCGCGAATGAGTCCAAATTCGCGGGTATGGCTCTGCCGGCCCACCTGAATCCTCGGGATTCGCTTCTGGGACTCACATTCACCGGACCCAGTGATGATGCCTATCCTCCCGATTCACAGATCGCCGCTGGCCCCAATTACCTGGTCAGCACGATCAACGAGGAGATCGTTGTCTATAACAAGGCGGGCGGACAGGTTTCGTGGACATTCACCAGCACGTTCTTTGACACGTTAGGCGTGAATATCAGCGACTGCTGCTATGACGCCCAGGTGCTCTATGACCAGTCCGACGGCCGGTTCATCCTTACCGCGGCCGAGGGCGCGCACCTCCAGGCTCCGCCTACCTACATCTTCATCGCCGTGTCGCAGACCAGCGATCCTACCGGTAACTGGAACAAATACGCGATGGAGATGGATAGCGGGAACACCTGGCCCGATCGTCCTGAGCTTGGACTGAGTTCAACCGCGATCTACATCGCGGACGACCAGGTACCCTTTGGCACGGGCATGGCTACCGAGTACGTGACGGTCGTCGGTTTGCCTGCCTTGTTGTCCGGCTCCAAAAGCTTGCAGGTAACCACTTTTACCAACATCGAGGACGTGGAAGGCAATGAAACCTTCGGCATCGCGCCGGCGATCACCTATGGCAGCGCGCAGACCGAATACCTCGTCAGTTCCAGTGACGACGTCAGCAGCGGCGGCAGTGCGTTGCACCTGTTCAGCATCAACACCAGTGGCGTTCCCACGCTGAGCACGACTGACGTGTCGGTTCCCGCATTCAGCCCCGCGCCGAATGCGACGCAACCGGGAACCTCTATTCTCATTAACACCGGCGGCGTCGGCATCATGTCGGTAGTTTGGATCAACGGCTCGCTATGGTGTACTCAGGGTGCGGCCGACGCGACGGGGGGCAACTCAGTAGTGCGCTGGTATCAGCTCAATACTGCTAACAATACGCTGGTGCAGTCGGGGGATATCAATGGCACCGGAGAAGCCTTTTATGGCGCGATCGCGGCGTTGTCGGATGGAGAGGCGTTCCTTGTTTACAGCACCTCGAGCGCATCGCAGTATGTCTCTGCCGGTTATGCGCACCGTTCGGCTAGCGATGCGCTGAATACCATGAGCGCGAGCGGCATTTACCAGGTCGGCACCGGGCCCGACACCTATGCCAATGGCCGCTTCGGTGATTACAGCGGCCTTTCTCCGGACCCCAACGGGGGCAGCGTCTGGGGCATTGCCGAAACCGCGGACCCTTCCGGCGTTCTCAATTACAACACCGCAGTGGTCAATCTGCTTTCATCCAACAATTCCGGCGGCGGCAGTTCAGTCGTGGTCACGTCCCCTCAGAGCGGCGGCACCTACCCCTCGCCAGTGAGTTATATTGCGACCGCCACCACCACCTGCGTCCAAGGCGTGGCGGCCATGGGCGTCTATAGCGCGCCGGGGAATCTCATCTACACGGTGAACGGTGCCAGCTTGAACGTCAATCTTTCCCTCAGTCCCGGGACGTACAACACCACTGTGCAGGAGTGGGATAACTGCGGGGGCGCCGCTAAGACATCGGTGGCGATCACCGTCACGGGCAGTGGGGGCGCGGTGAAGGTTTCCGCTCCGGCCAACGGAAGCACCGTAGCATCACCAGTTCATTTTGCCGCCGCGGCGACGACCAGCTGCCTCAAGGGGGTCTCCGCCATAGGCATCTACACTGCGCCCGGCAAGCTTGCTTACACGGTAAGTGGGGCGACCCTGGATACGTATTTGAGCTTGAGCCCTGGCACTTACAACACCACCGTCCAGGAGTGGGATAACTGCGGTGGCGCGGCGAAGACGCCGGTGACCATCACCGTGAGCGGGAATGGAGTATACGTGACGGCGCCCAGCAACGGTGGCACGTATTCATCGCCTGTGCACTACCGGGCGACTGCGAGTACTACTTGTGCCAAGGGTGTTTCCGCCATGGGCATCTACACCGCGCCGGGCAAACTTGCTTACACAGTTAGCGGGGCAAACCTGAACACGAATCTCAGCTTGAATGCGGGGACTTACAACACCACGGTGCAGGAGTGGGACAACTGCGGATCATCCGCGAAAGCGCCGGTCACAATCACAGTGCGCTGATCAGTTCGAAAACCGAGCAGAGCGAACGCACGCTGCCTTCGTTCTCAATCTCCCGCCGCTCGGGTCACAGCGGCGCACTCGGCCGAGTCAACGACACATTTCCCATTCAGGCGGCGCAAGCCGGCGGACTGCGCTAGAGTCGGGTCATTTCTTATCTGAGGACGTCGGGGCGGGAGCGTTCGAGTTCGAGGTGGGGTTCGCTGGTGCCGCGCTCTCGCCAGCGTGTTGCGTGACCGTGACATCCTGCAGCTCCCACGTATTCTGGCCATCACTGACCAGGGTGGCGTGAATTTTGTCTCCTGGCCTTAGATTCGAGAGCAGGCGTTGATCTTTCACCAGATAATCCATGTTCATCGGAGTCATAAAGCCAGGAATATCTTCGTTATGGGCTTCGACCATCTGATCGGCAGCCTGGACCTGCACCACGGTTGCGGTCATCGAGTAGCGCTTCAACTCCACCCGTCGGGCCGTGTGAGCCGCAAACCACACAATGAGAACCGTGGCCAGAACGATGACGGGTACCACGACGTACATATGTCGACGCTGCACGGGCTACCTCCACGGAGCAGATCAACTAGTTTACGACATTGAACTTAGACGATGGCAGGTTGCAAAGGCAGCGGACAAATTTGAGCGTCGCACCCGGGCAAGATTGTGTTCAGGATTACAACAACGACGATTCGCTCCCGTTAGGTTTTTCTACGCAGAACGCTTTGAGCCGGGCCGCAGTATGCACGCTCTTGGATAATCCTGGCGACACTCGGCTGACGCAGGGAAGCATTACCACGCGGCGCTTTCGATCCATCGTGCTATCCTGAATTTCTTCCATGCGCATATTTTTCTTTCTCCTGTTTTCGATAGCCATTTTGTCCCTGATCCTGCTCACAATTTTCTCCGCCTCGCCAGTGGTTGAACTCGCACCTCCCGTGACCGCCCTCGGCGCTGCGACTCCCATCGTGGTTCACACTCAGGATCCCCACGGCGTCCGTGCTGTGAGTGTCAGTGTGGAGCAGGATGGTGCGCAATACAGCGCGGGCGAGATGACGCGGCCTCCGCGCCGCATCCGCTGGGAACGTAATGTGCCCGATGCGACCTGGAGTTTTACCGCTGGCAGCAAAACCATCCCGCAGTTAAAGGACGGCAAGGCGCGCTTGGTCGTCGAGGCGACTTCGAATGATTTTCGCGCCAAGTCCGTGCGCCTGGAGCGCGAAGTCATGGTCGTGACGCGGCCTCCCGCGCTCACCGTCGATTCCGACCGCCACTATCTATATCTGGGCATGGCCGACCTGGTGGCCTTCAACGTCTCCGGCTACTGGACCAATGCCGGGGTTCGCGTGGGTAACCAGACCTTCCGCGCCTGGCCAATGCCCGGTGGAAAGCCGGGCCTTTTCTCACTGTTCGCATTTGCCTGGAACATGCCTTCGGGAACCACTCCGCTGGTCTATGCGACCAATCCGGCGGGCAATGAAGTAACCGGGCCCATGGCGATCGAGTTCCCCAAGCGGGAGCAGCCCAGGTACCGGGTTCGCGACCTGCAACTCGATGATCGCTTCATGAACAAAGTCATCAACGAACTGGATCCCAGCGGAACCGGCGACATGGTCGAACGCTTCGTGCGCATCAATAGCGATATGAGGAAGGCCAACAACAAAACGCTTTCCGATCTGCGCCTGAAGAGCGAGGCGCGATTCCTTTGGTCGCAACCTTTCTTGCAGCAGCACAACTCCAAGGTCGAGTCAAATTTCGCCGACGTGCGCAATTACATTTATAAGGGCAGGAAAATTGATCAGCAGGTGCATCTCGGCTACGATCTCTCGATTACCCAGCACGTGGGCGTGGAAGCGTCCAACGACGGCCGCGTGTTATACGCCGCCCCGCTTGGCATTTATGGCAACTGCATCGTGCTCGACCACGGCTACGGATTGCAAACCATCTACGGCCATCTGAGCGCGCTCGCGGTTCACGAAGGCGACCTGGTCAAGCGCGGACAGATCATGGGTAACAGCGGCGACACCGGCATGGCCGGCGGCGACCACATCCACTTCAGCATGCAACTCGAAGGCGTGCAGATCGACCCCAAGGAATGGTGGGACGCTCACTGGATTAAGGATCACGTCGCCAGGCGGGTGGAACTCGCCGGCTTCACTTACTGATCCATTGCATGCATCTTTCCAGGCTTCACCGAGGCCGCTCGCTCTCTCCCTGCCTGCGTCGGCTGACGAATACGTGATAGGTGACAGCGTCCCACGCGTTGTGAATGCCGATGAAGAGTAACAGCAGGGCCGCCGCCGCGATCCCGAACATCGCCTCGTGAGCATGGGTGCGAGCTGCATATGACG
>Ga0070741_10013559_pt1 | contig 14346 bp, 12 predicted proteins | sample Coa_R1_4_FD_66440 | JGI IMG/M metagenome (GOLD analysis project Ga0070741, IMG submission 66440) | Surface soil microbial communities from Centralia Pennsylvania, which are recovering from an underground coalmine fire - Coalmine... | ecosystem: Environmental > Terrestrial > Soil > Unclassified ...
CGGCGAGTGCATCCGTCGGCGGCGCCGCGAGCGCGCGGCCCGCACCCGCCGCCAGGCCGGCGAGCGTCAGGTGTTCGAGAAACGTGCGGCGCGAGAAATTCATCGGCGCACGCGAAGCTGGCGGATGAGCATCATTTCCGCCGCCAGATTGCTACACTCGATGCCGTCGCGCAATCGCCCGGACGTCACATGAACTATCGCCATGCCTTCCACGCCGGGAATTTCGCCGATGTGTTCAAGCATGCGATCCTGATCGGGCTCATCGAGGCGCTCAAGGCAAAGCAGACGCCGTTCTGCTATTTCGACACGCACGCCGGGGCGGGCCGCTACGATCTGCGCTCCGAAGCCGCGCGCAAGACGCACGAATACGAAGACGGCGTGCAGCGCCTGCTCGCGGCCACGCGGCTCAGTGCGGAACTGCACATCTATCTCAATCTCGTGCGCGCACTCAACGCCGCGTCGCCGCAAGAGCTGGCCGTCTACCCGGGCTCGCCGCTGATCGCAAGCCTGCTGCTGCGCGAGCAGGACCGCGCCGTTCTCTGCGAATTGCAGCCGGACGAAGCGGCGTCGCTCAAGCGCCTTTTTGCCGGCGATGCGCGCATCGGCGTGCACCAGCGCGACGGCTACGCGGCGCTCGCCGCGCTCGTACCGCCCAAGGAACGCCGCGGACTCGCTCTCGTCGATCCTCCGTTCGAGGCGCAGGAAGGCGAATTCGGCGCGATCGAGCAGGCGCTCGCTGCGGCCCACGCGCGTTGGCCGAGCGGCGTCTACGCGATCTGGTATCCGATCAAGCTGCGCCAGCAGACCACGCCGTTCCTGCGCTGGTTCGCGCGCGCGAAGATCCCGAAAGCGCTGTGTGCCGAGCTCTTGCTGCACTCGGACAACTCCGCGTTGCGCCTGAACGGCTGCGGCATGGTGATCGTCAACCCGCCGTGGAAATTCGACCACGCGCTCGCGGAGCTCCTGCCGTCATTGCGCGATCACCTCACGCAGGGGCGCTACGGTCAGCATCGCGTCGAGTGGCTGACCGGCGAATGAGTGCGGATCAGCCCGCCGGTGGCGACGAGCGGCTCTTGATCAGCACGCCGATGTAATAACACACGTAATAGCCGACCACGACGCCGAAGATCGCGAGCGTCAGCGGGCTGCGCTGATACGCAAATGGGTCGCCCTGCGCTTGCGCGGCCTGGGCCATCGGCCCGACGACGGCAAAACGGTACAAGAGCCGCGCCACGAGCAGCGCCGAGACGAACACGCCGATGTAGGTATGCGGCGTGTAGAAATGTCCCTGCTCGGTGGCTTCGAACTTCGTGTGACGCAGACCGAGCCAGCCGAGCGCGACGCCGCCCGCGATGCCGGCGGCGAGCGCACCGGAGAGTTGCACGTCGCGCAGCGCCGACACCAGCATGAGGGCGCCGATCACGCCGAACAGCCCGATGCGCCACTGCATGCGCACCGGCAATACGGGCTGCCGCCCGATGTTGCGCCGCACGCGGCGGTAGATCGCGAACGCCGCAAGCGCGGCGACGAGTAACGGGGTGACGAGCTGTGGGTCCATGACCGTGGGTGTGTTTGCGCCAGCGGCCGATTCTAGAGCGACACGCGTGCGTTTGTCTCCCGCCCGGCGGCGCGCGTGCCGCTTCCCGCCCGTTCGCGAACTTCAGGGCGAGTCGAGCGGGGCCTCCGGCGGAAAACTCGCCGTCACCGAGTCGCTGGCAACGCGTAAGCCAAGAGATAGTCGCCGCGCGTCGTGCCGAGCTTCGCGTGTCCGCCTGCGGCGACGACGACGTACTGGCGTCCGCCGAGCTCGTAGCTCATGGGCGTGGCCTGCGCTCCCGCCGGAAGCCGCATTTTCCACAATTCCGCACCGGTCGCGGTATCGAACGCACGCAGGAAATTGTCGGTCGTCGCACCGATGAAGACGAGGCCGCTCGCGGTCGTCAGCGGACCGCCAACGTTCGGCGCGCCCTCGATGCCCCAGAACGGCCAGGGCGCGCGATCGCGCGATGTGCCGAGCGGCCGTTCCCAGGCGAGCTTGCCGTGGACGAGATCGAGCGCGACGAGCTTGCCCCACGGCGGCTTCGTGCACGGCGCTCCCCATGGCGAGAACAGAGGTTTGCGCCGCATGCCGTAGGGCGTGCCGGTCTGACGCGCATACTCCCAGCCCGGATATGCGCCCGATTCGCGCTCCGCATCGAGCTTGTCGCGCGGCACGAGCGCGACGACGAACGGAATGTCCATGACGTTGACGACGAACAATTGCCGCTGCGGGTCCCAGGCGCCTCCGCCCCAGTTCGCGCCGCCCGCATTGCCGGGGCGCATGAGCGAGCCGCCAAGGCTTGGCGGCGTGTAGATGCCCTCGCTGTGCAGCGACGCAATCAGATCGCGGCACTTGCCCCGATCCCAGAACGTGATGCCATACGCGTCGTCGGGCGTCACGGGGGCATCGGGCGACAGATGCGGCAGGCTCGAGAACGGCTGCGTCGGCGACGGCGCCTCGCCGGCCACCGCGTCCTGGGGTACGGCGCGCTCCGCGACCGGGAACACGGGTTCGCCGGTCTCGCGATTGAACACGAACACCTCGCCGTTCTTGACGAGCTGCACGACGGCCGGAATCTTCGTGCCGTCGCGCTCGATGTCGACGAGCGTCGGCTGCGAAGCCAGATCGTAATCCCACAGGTCGTGGTGCACGAGCTGCTTCGCCCAGACGACCTCGCCCGTCGCGGCCCGCAGCGCGACGACCGAGTTCGCCCAATGATCGTCGCCCTTACGCTCGCCGCCGAAGAAGTCGGGGCTGGCCGAACCCGTCGGCACGAACACGAGCCCGCGCTCGGTGTCCACGGACAACGGTGCCCAGGCGTTCGCGGCGCCCGTCCAGCGCGCTTGCTGATCGTCGATGTCGCCGAAGTCCGGATCGGTGGCGCCGCGCGGGATTGCCGCCGCGCGCGGGATCGGGTCCCAATGCCAGACCTCGCGCCCGTTGCGCAGATCGAACGCACGCACGGTGCCGAGCTCGAGGTCCGTGCCGCGGTTGTCGCCGATCGATGACCCCACCACGGCGACGTCGCCCGCGACGACCGGCGGCGACGTCACCTCGTAGTCGGCCCGGCTGCGCAGCCGTATACCTTTCCACAATGCGACTTCGCCATTCGCGCCGAAATCGGCGCAGCGCTTTCCCGTATGCGCGTCGAGCTCGAGCAATCGCGCATCGATGCTCGCGTAGACGATGCGCTCGGCGCACGCGCTGCCCGCCGACGCGTTCGCGTCGCGCCAATACGATACGCCGCGGGAGGCCATTTCGGAGTAGTAGCGCCCCGGGTCGATCTCGGCGTCGAAACGCCAGCGCTCCTGCCCCGTCGCCGCATCGAGCGCGAACACCTTGCCGGTCGCGGTCGGAAAATACAACACGCCGCCGACCATGAGCGGTGTGGCTTCGAACGTCAGCGCGTCGGAGGCGCGGATGAAATTCCCGCCGAGCTCGCCCGTGCGGAAGCTCCAGGCGAGTTCCAGACCCGCAACGTTTTCGGGCGTGATCTGCGTGAGCGGCGCATGCCGCTGGCCGCGGCCGTCGCCGCCGTACGCCGTCCACTCGAATGCCGCACCATGCGCGAGCGAGACCGCCAACGCACCGAATAGCGCTACTGCACGCATTGTCTCCTCCTGCTGCTGGCGCTATTGCAGCGCGCGGCGCTGCCGAGCTCAAGCGCGATGTGACGACCGGGAATCGCCGTGACGCGAGCGGGAAAGCACGACACGATTCACTCGAGCGCGCCTGGCGGCAGCAGCGCGCGAAAGCGGCGGCTCAGCATGAGCTCCGTCCCGTCGCGAAGCTTGAGCAGCGCGTCGCCGTGAGCGCGCGGCAGCACCTCGGCCACGGCGCTCGCGCGCACGAGATGCGAACGGTGCACGCGCAGGAACTCCGCGGGTTCCAGGCGCTGTGCGAGGCGTGCGAGCGTCGCGCGGATCAGATGCCGGCGAGCGCGAGTATAGATTTCCACATAATTGCCCGCCGCGCTCAAACGCTCGACGTCCGCGATCGGCACGATCACGCTGCGCCCGCGCTCGTGCGCGACGAGCCGCGCGAGCGGCGGCGTCTGCGCAAGGGCGCGCGCGCGGCGCAGGCGCTCCGCATCGGCGTCGCCACCCACGGTGCGACGCTCGGCGAGTCGTTCCGCCACGCGCTGCATCGTCTTGTCGAAGCGCTCGCGATCGAACGGCTTCAGCAAGTAGTCGAGCGCGGCGAACTCGAAGGCGCGCAGGGCGTGCTCGTGGTAGGCCGTCGCGAACACCACGAGCGGATACGGCGGCGCGGCGCGTGCGAGCAGGTCGAAACCGTTCTCGGCGCCAAGCGCGATGTCGAGGAAGACGAGATCGGGCGCCACTTCGCGCAGCGCCTTGAGCCCGCCCATCACGTCGTCGGCTTCGGCGACGACGCGATAATCCAGGTGCGCGGCCAGCATGCGCCGGAGCTTCGCGCGGGCCGGCGGTTCGTCGTCGACGATGAGCACGCGCGTTTCAGTCATGGCGTTCGAGCGGCAGCTCGATCGACACGCGCGTACCCCCTTGCGGACGCGGCTCGATGCGGAACGTGTGATCGTCCGGATACATGAGCTCGAGGCGGCGACGCACGTTGGCCAGACCGATGCCCGGCGCGTGATCGCCGCGCAGACCCACGCCGTCGTCCTCGACCGTGCAGCGCAGGCGCGCGCCGTCGGGCTCGATGCGCACATCGATGCGCCCCTTCCCGCTCGTCAGCCCGTGACGGAATGCGTTCTCGACGAGCGGCTGCAGCAACAGGCGCGGTATGCGTGCATCGGCTGCCGCCGGATCGAGCGCGATGCGCGTTGCGAGCCGGCCGCGGAAGCGCTCTCCCATGAGAGCGAAATAGCGCTCGAGCCAGGCGACGTCGTCGGCGGCGCGCACGGTCGTCTGGCCGGAATCGCGCAGCGCGCTGCGCAGGAGATCGGCGAACGCGGCGAGCAGCCGGTCGGCGGCCTCGACGTCTTCGTGCATGCGATTGGAGATCGCATTCAAGGTGTTGAACACGAAGTGCGGCTCGATCTGCGCGGTGAGCTGGGCCAGACGCGCATCGCTCAAGTCGCGCTCCAAGCGCAGCACCGCAAGCTCGCGCGCGCGCCGCGCGCGATCGGTGCGCAGGGCAATGCACACGCCGACGACGATCGCGTAGCTGATGAGGTCCTTCTGCAGCTCGTACGCGAAGCCGAGCAGGGGGTCGCCGAAATCATAATGGCTGCCCGCCATGGCATAGACGAGCTTGCGGATGCTCACCATGGCGGACGTGTGCACCGCCGAGAACACGAAGGCGGCCGGCACGTGCGCGGACAGCCGCCGTAAGCTTCCCGGACCCGACAGCGGAAAGCGCTGCTCGAATTTGTATGCGACGACGCAAAGTACCGCCATGACGAGCGTGCTCGACAGCTCCCAGCACAGCGGTTGCCAGGCCGCGATAGGCATGCCGGCGTTGCGACGGCCGATGATGCTGTTGACGCCGAGCCAGAGGCCGAGCGCGATCCAGCCGGCGAGCCACAGGCTCCAGAAACGCAGACGTGCATACGCGACGGACGCGTTCATCGTCGTGGGTCAATCGGCGATGTCGGGCTCGAAGAACGACCAGCGGATATCCGGGAATTCGCGCTTCATCGCGGCTTCCACGCGGTTGATCGCGTCGATGAGCTCGCGGCCGCTCAAATCCCCGCGCATCTCGGCCTTGACCGCCACCATGATGTCGGGTCCGAGCTGAAGCGTTATCACGTTGAACAACCGCGCGACTTCGGGCCGGCCCCGCACGAACTCGGCGATGGCTTCGCGCCGGCGCGGTTCGGTGCTCTGGCCGACGAGCAAGGACGCCACCTCGCGCGCGACGAACAGCGCGATGAGGCATAGCAGCACGCCGATCGCGATCGAGCCCCAGGCGTCGAACAGCGGATCGCCCGTTGCGAGCGTGGCGGCGACGGCGACGAGCGCCAGCGCGAGACCGAGCAGCGCCGCCAAATCCTCGCCGAACACGACGATGAGCTCGCTCTCGCGGCTCTCGCGGAACCAGCGCCAAAGGTTGCCGCCGCCGCGCGCCTTGCGCACTTCGCGCAGACATCCCCACATCGAGAACGATTCCGCGACGAAACTGAAACCGAGTACGCCGACGGCGAGCCACGGATGACGCAACGGCTCGGGATGGCCGAGCTTGTGCAAGCCTTCGTAGAACGAGAACACGCCGCCGACGCTGAACAGCAGCAACGCGACGAGGAACGACCAAAAGTATACTGCCATGCCGTAGCCGAGCGGATGCTCGGGCGAAGGTTCGCGGCGCGCCTGGCGCACGCCGAGCAGCAGCAGGCCCTGGTTGCCGCAGTCGGCGAGCGAGTGCACGGCCTCGGCCAGCATCGCGCCCGAGCCCGTCACGAGCGCTGCGGTGAGCTTGGCCAGGAAAATCGCAAAATTCGCCCCGAGCGCGAAGAAAATCGTCTTGAGCGAATCGGCCTTGGCGGACATTCCCGTAACGTGGCTGGCAGCGAGCGGCGCAGTGTAGCACCGTCGCTCGAGCGGTCTGCTGCCACCACCTTGTCAGCAGGCCCGGCGTAGTCTGAGCATCCCCGCCCGTCGAGGGTTACACGAGCCGCCACCATGAAAGCGCCCACCGTCAAGAAATCCACGCCCGTCCTGTTCGTCGACACGATCGAACCGAGCCTGCCGTTCTGGCAGGAACGCCTCGGATTTGCGCGCACCGTCGAAGTGCCCGGCGGCGACCGCCTGGCGTTCGCGATCCTCGCCTCGGGCACGGTCGAAATCATGTACCAGACCGTCGCGAGCCTGAAGCAGGACAGCGCCGCGCACGCCGTGCATTTCCATGGCGACAAGACCTTCCTGTTCGTCGAAGTCGACGATATCGACGCACTCGCCGGCGCCCTCGACGGCTTCGAGATCGTCATGCCCCGACGCGAGACGTTCTACGGCTCGGTCGAGATCGGCTACCGCGAACCGGGTGGCCATTACGTGACGTTCGCGCAATTCAAGCGCTGAGCGCATTGACGTGCGCCGCCGCCGGGCGCGATGCTTGCGCACCGCGGACGGAGGCGGCGTCGATGATCGTCGTTCACCACCTCAACAATTCACGCTCGCAGCGCGTGCTGTGGCTGCTCGAGGAACTCGGCGTCGCCTACGAGATCGTGCGCTACGAGCGCGATCGCGCGACCATGCTCGCGCCGCCGGAGCTGCGCGAGATCCACGCGCTCGGCAAGTCGCCCGTGATCGTCGACGGCGGTCTCGTGCTGGCCGAATCGGGCGCGATCCTCGAGTATCTCGTCGACACGTACGACGACGGCCGCCTCGCGCCGGCGCACGGCACGCAAGCCCGGCTGCGCTACACCTACTGGCTGCATTATGCGGAAGGCTCGGCGATGCCGCCGCTGCTGCTCAAGCTCGTATTCGACCGCCTCGAAGCCGCGCCGATGCCGTTCTTCGTGCGGCCCGTCGCGCGCGCGATCTCCGCGCGCGCCAAACGCGCGTTCATCCTGCCGCAGATCGCGCTGCACCTCGACTATCTCGAGAGCGAACTCGCCGAGCACCCGTGGTTCGTCGGCCCGGAGTTCAGCGCCGCGGACATCCAGATGAGCTTTCCGCTCGAAGCGGCCGCGGCGCGCGGCGGGCTCGACGCGAGCCGTCCGAAGCTCATGGACTTCCTCTCACGCATCCATGCGCGTCCGGCGTATCAGCGCGCGCTTGCACGCGGCGGCGAGTTCGCGCTCGCGTGATTTTCTTCGCTCTCGTCTCCGCCGCCGCGCGAAGCCATTCAGCGCGCCGATTCCGTCTCGGCGAGCTTGGCCTGCATCTTTTTCGTCAGCCGCGCACGCACGAGCTCGTAGGAATGGCGCACGAACGCTTCGAGCTCGGCGCGCGCGAAACGTTCCGGCTCGACGATCGTGATCCAGAACGCCCGCGCCATGTAGTGCGCAGGCACGATGCCGGGCTGATCCGTGAGCTCGAGGAAGCGCTCGGGATCGACCTTGAACGATAGCCGGCCGCGATCGGGGCCGCGCAGGCAAGTAACGGCGAACATCTTTCCCGCCACGGAATAGACGAGATCGTCTTCCCATTTGACGTCGCTCGTCACGCCAGGCCACTTCCCGCACAGCGTTTCAAGATCCTCGGCGTTCACCCGGCGTCTCCCGCAGTCAGCTTGCTGAACGGAAACCTCGCGATTTAGGTGGCCTGCTCCACAAACCCGGCGCAGGCTCGCGTGCGAGCAACTTTAGCAAACCCACATGGACATGATGCAACCTACCGGCTTCGGCAGCTCTCGACGTCCTCCGCCGCGCGAGCCCCTTGGCGCATCCGCGCAACGTTCGCACGCCGCGTGCGAACGCGTCGCCGCGCGCGACGGCAGCGAATTCGTCTTGCGGCGCATCGACGCGGGCGACGTCGCCGCGCTGCAGCGCGGTTTCTCCCGTCTGACGCCAGAGGAAGTGCGCCTGCGCTTCCAGCATCCGCTCAACGAGCTGCCTCGCGATCTCGCCGTGCGGCTCTGCGATCTCGATCCGCGCTATGCCGTGGCCTGGGTGCTCGCCAACGCCGACGATGCGCCATCGCCCGAGATCCACGCGGTGGCGCGCGTGCATGTCGACCCCGTCACCTACGAAGCGGAGTTCGCGCTCGTCGTGCAGCAGCGCATCGCCGGTCAGGGCTTCGGCCACATGCTGCTCAAGCGCGCCATCGACAGCGCGCGCGAGCTCGGCGCGGTCGAAGTGTGGGGCGATATACTTCTGGAAAATTCCACAATGCTGAGCATCTGCGACGATCTCGGCTTCGCGCGCAGCACCGTCGCGCACCATCCGGGCGTGCAGCGGGTGCGCCTGGCATTGTGAGGAAAGTCGGGCGCCGGCCAGCGGCGAGCTTCAGTGCGCCGGCCGTATCGTGTTCTTGCCGATCTCGGTCTCGCCCGCGACGGCCCGGCGACTGCGCCCGCCCCGCAGCCAGCCTTGCAAGTGATCGAAGTAGATGTAGATCACCGGCGTGAGGTAGAGCGTCAGCACCTGCGAGGTGAGCAGCCCGCCGACGACGGCCAAGCCGAGCGGACGCCGCGATTCGCCGCCCGCGCCCGCGCCGATCGCGATCGGTAGCGTGCCGAACAGCGCCGCGAAGCTCGTCATCATGATCGGGCGGAAGCGCACGAGACACGCTTCGAAAATCGCATCTTCCGCGCGCTTGCCGCTGCGCTCGGCTTCGATCGCGAAGTCGATCATCATGATCGCGTTCTTCTTCACGATGCCGATCAGCATGATGAGGCCCACCGCCGAATAGAGGTTCAAATCGATGCGGAACACGAGCAGCGTGAGCAACGCGCCGAACGCCGCCGTCGGCAATCCGAGCAGGATCGTGACGGGGTGGATGAAGCTCTCGTAGAGGATGCCGAGCACGAGATAGATCACGAAAATGGCGAGGATCAGCAGGATGCCCATGCCCGAGATCGAGGACTGGAACGCCTGCGCCGTGCCTTGGAACGAGCCCGTGATCGTATCGGGCATCCTGAGCTTCGCCACCGCGGCGTCGAGGCGCTGCACGGCCTGACTCAAGCTCACGCCGGGCGCCAGGTTGAACGAGAGCGTGACCGAGGGCACCTGACCGAGATGGCTGATCGTGGCCGGCCCGACGGATTTCTCGAAATGCGCCACGGCCGACAGCGGCACGAGCTGACCGCTGCTCGCGTGAATGTAGATCTGGCCGAGCACGCCCGGATCGTCCTGCCGCTTCGGATCGACCTCCATGAGCACCCAGTACTCGTCGATCGACGTGTAGATCGTCGAGACCTGCTGCGGCCCGAACGCCGTATACAATGCGCCCTCGATCTGCGCCGCCGTCACGCCCACCGCGGACGCCGCATCGCGATCGATCTTGACGTCCATCTCGGGGCTCGCGATCAAGAGATCGCTCGTCACGTCCTGGAAGCCCTCGAGTTTCGAAAGGGCGTCGACGAGCTTCGGCACGAAGGCGAACAATTCCTTGGTGTCGATATCCTGCAACGTGTACTGGTATTGCGTCTTCGTGAGCTGGCCGCCGATGCGGATGACCGGAATGTTCTGCAGGTACACCTTGAACCCCGGAATACCCGTGAGCTTCGGTCGCAGCTCCTGGATCACCTCGTCGGGCGAGCCGCGTTGGCTGCGCGGCTTCAGCGTGACGATCATGCGGCCCACATTGAGCGTCGCGCTGCTGCCCGAGACGCCCATGAACGCCATCACGCCGGCCACGTTCGGATCGTCGCGGATGATCCTGGCGGCCTCGGTATGCTTGCGCGCCATCTCGTCGAAGCCGACGTCCTGATCGGCTTCGGTGAACGCAAAGAGCTGGCCTGTGTCGTCGCTCGGCAGGAACCCCTTCGGCACGACGACGAACAGCGCGACCGTCGCGGCGAGAATCGACGCGAACGCGACGAGCACGGCGAGGCGGTGCGCGAGCGCGATCTCGAGCGTGCGGCGGTACAAACGCTGCATGCCGTCGAATACGTGCTCGAAGAACTGGTAGAGCCGGCCGTGGCGTTCGCCGTGGTGGGCCTTCAGCATACGGCTGCACAGCATCGGCGTCAGCGACAGCGAGACGAAGCCCGAAACGAGCACCGCGGCCACGATCGTCACGGCGAACTCGTGCAGCAGGCGCCCGATGATGCCGCCCATGAACATGATCGGGATGAACACCGCAGCGAGCGAGAGCGTCATCGACACGATCGTGAAGCCGATCTCCCTGGCGCCGTCGAACGTAGCTTGCACGGGCGTCTTGCCCATTTCCATGTGGCGCGAGATGTTCTCGAGCATCACGATGGCGTCGTCGACGACGAAGCCGACGCACAGCGTCAGCGCCATCAGCGACAGATTGTCGAGGCTGTATCCGAACGGATACATGATGGCGAAGGTGCCGACGATCGACATCGGCAGCGCGAGCGAGGGAATGATCGTCGCGGACAGGTTGCGCAGGAACAGGAAAATCACGAGCACGACGAGCGCGAGCGCGAGCAGCAGGCTGAACTCGACGTCGTCGACCGAAGCGCGGATGCTTTCGGTGCGATCGTAGAACACCTTGAGATCGACGCCGGCCGGCAGCTGTTTCTCGAATTCCGGCAGCACCGCGCGGATGCGCTCGACGACCGCGATCGTGTTGACGCCGGGCTGCTTCTGGATAGCGAGCAGGACGCCGCGCTTGCCGTTGACCCAGGCCGCGAGCTTGTCGTTCTGGATGCCGTCGTAGACGCGGCCGATGTCTTTCAGGCGCACCGGCGCGCCGTTCTGATAGCTGACGACGAGGTTCTCGAACGGCTTGGCAGCTTCGAACTGGCCGTTGACCATCACGTTGTACGTGCGATTGCTGCCGTAGAGCGTGCCGGTCGGCAGGTCGACGTTGCCGCTGGCGACGGCGGATTGCACTTGATCGATGCCGAGCCCGCGCGCCGCCATCGCGCCCGGATCGAGATCGATGCGCACCGCATGCTTGGCCGAGCCGTACACGTTGACGAGCGCGACGCCTTCGATCATCGACAGGCGTTGCGCGAGCAGCGATTCGCCGTACTCGTCCACTTTCGAGAGCGGCAGCGTATCGGAGGTCATGCCGACGAAGTAGATCGGCGCATCCGCAGGATTCACCTTGCGGAACGTCGGCGGCGTCGTCATCGTCGGCGGCAGCTGCTTGAGCGCCGCCGAGATCGCGGACTGCACGTCGAGCGCCGCCGCGTCGATGTTGCGCTCGAGCGTGAACTGCAGCGTGATCTGGCTCTGGCCGATACCGCTCACCGACGTCATCGAATCGAGCGCAGGTATCGTCGAGAACTGCTTCTCGAGCGGCGTCGCCACGGCCGACGCCATCGTCTCAGGCGAGGCGCCGGGCAATTGCGCCGACACCTGGATCGTCGGGAAATCGACGTTCGGCAGATCCGAAACCGGCAGCAGACGGTACGCCACGACGCCGAACACGAGGATGCCGACCATGACGAGCGTCGTCATGACGGGGCGGCGTACGAAGATTTCGGAAACGCTCATGTTGCCGGTGTTTGTTTCAGGTCAGGGAACTCAAGAAGGAACCACGAAGGACGCGAAATGGAGCGAGCTGGAAAAGGAGCGACTCATTATTTTTCTCTTTGTACACTTTCCCTTCTCGTGTACTTCGTGGTTAGCGCTTTTCGCGTTTTTCAGCATCCGTTGCCGGCTGATCGATTTTGACGTTGGTGCCGTCGACGAGCCGCGATTGGCCGTCGGTCACGACTGTTTCGCCGGCGCTCAGGCCCTTGGCGATCATCGACTCGCCGCCGACCGTGCGCGCGACCTCGACACCGCGCTGCTCGGCGCGGCCGTCGCGCCCGACGACGAAGACGTAGCTGCCGTTCGGACCGGCCTTCACCGCCGCGTCCGGCACGACGAGCGCGTCGGCGTCGCTGCCGAGCGTCAGCGTGACGTTGACGAATTCCCCGGGCCACAAGCGCTCGTCCGCATTGGCGAACGTCGCGCGCAATTTCACCGTGTTCGTCGCGGGGTCGACCGCGTTGTCGACGAAGCCGAGCTCGCCTTCGATGCGGCCCTCGATGCCTTCGCCGCTCACGGTCGCGGCGAGCGGTTGCCGCGCCTGCGCCGTGCGCACGCGCTCGACGTAGACGCCCGGCACCGCGAAGCTGACGTAGATCGGCTTGAGCTGGTTGAGCGTGAGCAGCGGCTGCGTGTCGTTGGCCTTCACGAGGTTGCCCGGCTGCACGAGGATGCGTCCGGCGCGGCCGTCGATCGGCGCGTAGATGTCGGTGTAGCCGAGCGTGAGCTTCGCCGCATCGACGTTCGCTTTGTCCACTTTTACACTCGCCGCCGCGGCTTCGTATGCGGTTTCGTATTGCTGCATCTGGTCGGCCGAAATGAAGCCTTTCGCCGCCACCGGCGCGTAGCGTTCGACTTGCGCATGGGCGAGGTCGCGCGACGCTTCGTCTTTGGCGAGCGCCGCATTCGCCTGCGCGAGCGCGGCTTGCGCCGGACGCGGGTCGATGCGGAACAGCAGCTGCCCCTTCTTCACGTCCTCGCCGTCCTTGACGTGCGCCTCGAGCAGTTGGCCGTCGACGAGCGACTTGACCGCGACCGTGTTGATCGCCTCGACGGTGCCGACCGCGTCGACGAGATCCGGCACCGTCTTCGCCGTCACCTTCGCCACGCTCACGGGCACGCCGGCATCCGGCGGCGGCGGCGCGCTGCGCGAACAGGCGGCAAGCGCCAGCGCACAAGCGAGCGCGAACGGGGGACGGCGGCGGAATGCCGGAGCGGACATGCGTCGGGAATCTCTGTCGTGAGTGCGGGGGCGCGATTATCGCCGAAGAAACGTGAATCGCGCTGCGGCGCGTCGTAAAGACTTGTGAAAACACGCGAGTTCCTAGCCCGGAAGTCATGCGCACGAGCGACGTGCCACGATGCGGTAAAATCCGCTTCTCGATGCCGCGCGCCAGCGCCGCGTCCACGGAGAGTTTTTGCCAGGAATCATGAGCCCGCCAGCCCTGCTCATCCCGCCGCTGCCGCGCGACGTCAAGCGCCGCGCGTATTGGAACGCCCCACACGGCAGCGCCGCCGCGCTCGCCATCGCCGCTGCCGCGCAGTCGCACGACGGCCTCGTCGTCGCCGTCACGCGCGATACGCATGCTGCACACGCGCTCGAAGCGGACCTGCGCGTATTCGCCGGCAGTGCGCTCGACGTGCTGCATTTTCCCGATTGGGAGACCTTGCCCTACGACCTCTTTCCGCCGCACCCGGAAATCGTCTCCCAGCGCATCGCCGCGCTTTACCGACTGCCTGCGACGCGGCGCGGCGTGCTCGTCGTGCCCGTCGGCACGCTCATGCAGCGGCTGGCGCCGCGCAGCTTCATCGGCGGATCGAGTCTCGTGCTCGCTTGCGGGCAGACGCTCGATCTCGGCGCAGAACAGCGTCGCCTCGAAGCGGCCGGCTACCGCAACGTGCCGCAAGTGACCGAACCCGGCGATTTCGCCGTGCGCGGCGCGCTCATCGACATCTATCCGATGGGCAGCGCCGAGCCGTACCGGATCGAGCTCTTCGACCGCGACATCGAGTCGATCCGCAGCTTCGATCCCGAGAGCCAGCGCTCGCTGCACAAAGTGGAAAACGTGAGCCTGCTGCCGGCGCGCGAATTTCCGCTGACCGAGGAGTCCGTCAAGCACTTCCGCAATACGCTGCGCGAACGCTTTCCGATCGATCCGCGCCGGTGCCCGCTCTATCAGGACATCAAGGAAGGCACGACGCCGGCCGGCATCGAATACTATCTGCCGTTGTTTTTCGAACGTACCGAGACGCTGTTCGACTATCTCGG
>Ga0070741_10013560_pt1 | contig 14346 bp, 15 predicted proteins | sample Coa_R1_4_FD_66440 | JGI IMG/M metagenome (GOLD analysis project Ga0070741, IMG submission 66440) | Surface soil microbial communities from Centralia Pennsylvania, which are recovering from an underground coalmine fire - Coalmine... | ecosystem: Environmental > Terrestrial > Soil > Unclassified ...
CCACCTGCAGGACGTTCCGGACATCCGCGCGCTGACATCACGGCTGACCGCCGAGAGGGACTGACACCATGGGCGTTCTGGACGGAATCAAGATCCTCGAGCTCGCGCGGGTGCCGCCGGCGGAGATGCCGGCCATGATCCTCGGCGACATGGGCGCCGAGGTGCTGAAGATCGACTCTCCCGATCCCGAGCGCCAGAGCGGCGAGGAATGGATCCGGCGGACGATCCACTCCTTCACCAACCGCAACAAGCGATCCATCACGCTGAACCTGAAATCGCCGGACGGCCAGGCGATCTTTCGCAAGCTCGCCGCCACCGCCGACGTGCTCGTCGAGGGATTCCGTCCGGGCGTGATGAAGCGTCTGGGCGCCGACTACGAGACGCTGAAGGCGCTCAACCCGCGACTCGTCTACTGCTCGCTGTCCGGGTTCGGCCAGGACGGCCCGTACCGCGACTATCCCGCGCACGACATGAACTACCTGTCGCTGGCCGGCGTGCTCGGCCTCATCGGCGAGGCCGGGAGCAAGAAGCCGGTGATCCCGCTGAACCTCGTGGCCGACTATGCGGGCGCGAGCCTGCACGGCGCCCTCGGCATCGCGCTGGCCCTCTTCGCGCGCGAGCGCACCGGCCGCGGCCAGCACGTCGACGTCTCCTACCTCGACACGACGGTATCGCTGCTCGCGGCCACGCCGAACATGCGCTTCTTCTTCAGCGACGGCATGGCCCCGCGGCGTGGCGAGGGCTTCCTCGGCGGCTCGTATCCGTACTACGCGATCTACGAGACGCGCGACGGCAAGCTGCTCACCATCGGCTGCACCGAGCCCTGGCTGTGGGCGAACTTCTGCAAGGCGATCGGGCGCCCGGATCTCGAGCGGTTCGCGCGCAAGCCCGACCAGTTCGTGCGGGCGGCCAACGGCGAGGAGGCGGCCGCGCGCGACGAGATCGAGAAGATCATCCGCACGCGCGACCGCGACGACTGGTACGAGCGGCTGGTGAAGGCCGACGTGTGCGTGGGCAAGGTGTATGACGTCGAGGAGATGGTGCAGGACCCGCAGATCAACCATCGCCAGATGATCATCGACGTCGAGCATCCGACGCACGGGCGCGTGCGGCAGTTCGGCATCGCCATCAAGCTGTCGGATACGCCGGGCAGCGTCCGCTCGGCGGCGCCGCTCAGCGGCGAGCACACCGACGTGGTGCTCAAGGACCTCGGCCTCGGCGCCGACGAGATCGCGAGCCTGCGCGCGCGCAAGGTCGTCGAGTAGCGGTGCCCGCGCGCTGGCGGCAGCTGCTGGCGCTGTCGCTGGCCGAGCTGCTCGCGCTGTCCGTGTGGTTCTCGGCGGCCGCCGTCCTGCCCGCGCTGCGCCGGGAGTGGCAGCTCGGGGACGCCGGCAGCGCCGGCCTCACTGTCGCCGTGCAGCTCGGCTTCATCACCGGCACCCTCGTGAGCGCGCTCGGCAACTTGCCGGACGTCTGGTCGCCGCGACGCCTCGTGGCGGGCAGCGCGCTTGCCGGCGCCGCCGCCAACGCCGCCGTCGCGCTCTGGGTCGACAGCCTGACGCCGGCGCTCGTGCTGCGCTTTCTCACCGGCGTGGCCATGGCCGGCGCCTACCCGCCCGCGATGAAGGTCATGGCCACGTGGTTTCGCGAGGGCCGCGGCCTGGCCATCGGCATCCTCGTCGGCGCGCTCACGGTCGGCTCGGCCACCCCGTGGCTCATCCGCGGGACCACCGCGCTGCCGTGGCGCGCCACGCTGCTGGCGGCGTCCGGCCTCGCCGTGCTCGCCAGCCTCGTCGTCCTCGGCTTCGTGCGCGAGGGACCGTACCGGTTTCCGGCGGCCCGCTTCGACGTCCGCATGGCGGCCGCGGTGTTCCGCGCTCGCGCGCCGCGGCTGGCCTGCTTCGGGTACTTCGGCCACATGTGGGAGCTCTACGCGATGTGGACGTGGATCGGCGCCTTCCTGGCCGAGAGCGCTCGCACGGCCGGCGTCACGCGCTACGCGGGCCTCGATCCCGCGGCGGCGACGTTCGCCGTCATCGCGGCCGGCGCGCTCGGGTGCTGGCTCGGCGGCGCCGCGTCCGATCGCTTCGGGCGCACGGCGGCGACGATGGCCGCGATGGCGGTCAGCGGCGTGTGCGCAGCGACGATCGGCCTCACCTACGGCGCGCCGCCGGCCGCGACCCTGGCGGTCGCGCTCGTGTGGGGCGTGAGCGTCATCGCCGACTCGGCCCAGTTCTCGACGGCGATCACGGAGCTGTCGGAGCCGGCGTACGTGGGGACCGCGCTCACGACCCAGACGTGCGCGGGCTTCGCGCTCACGACGATCTCGATCTGGCTGCTTCCCGCCGTCGTGGCCGCCGTCGGCTGGCGGTGGGCGTTCGCGTCGCTGGCCATCGGCCCGTTCCTCGGAGTGGTCGCGATGGCGCGTCTGCGGGCGGCGCCGGAAGCGCTCGCGCTCGCGTCCGGCCGTCGCTGATGCCGCGCGGCGCCACGGCGCGGTCGGCGAGAAGCCGCTAGAATCCAGCCGGCATGCGCATCGTGGCGTGGAACATCCGCGCGGGCGGCGGGCGGCGCGTCGGACGCATCGCACGCCAGCTGGCGCGCTGGGGCCCGGACGTGGTCGCGCTGTCGGAGTTCCGCGCCACGCCGCCGAGCTGCGCGCTGCGGCACGCGCTCGCCGCGCACGGCCTCGTCCACCAGCTGACCACGGCCGACGCCCGCCGGCCGGGACGGAACGCGCTGCTCGTCGCCGCGCGGTGGCCGCTGCGCCAGGTCCGTCTACGCCGCGCGCCCCGTGATCCGTCGCGATGGCTGCTGACGGTCGTGGCGGCGCCGCTGCCGCTGATCATCGGCGCCATGCACGTCCCGAATCGTGTCACCGGGCGAAAGTACCCGTTCCTGGACGCGGTGCTGGCGTGCGCGAAGCGCTGGCGACGCGGCCCGGCGCTCTTCGTCGGCGACACGAACTCGGGCCGCCGGAGCATCGACGAGGAAGCTCCCGGGTTCAACGTGCGGGAGGAAGGCTGGATCGACGCGCTCGCGGCGTGCGGCTGGCACGACGCCTTCCGTCACCTCCGGGCGGAGGCGCGGGCATACACGTGGTACTCACCGAACGGGCGGAACGGCTTCCGCATCGACCAGGCGTTCGTGAACGCGGCGCTGCTCGCGCAGCTGACCGACGCGGCGTACATCTGGGGCGGCGCGTCCCGTCGAGGCCGGCGCGACGCGGTCAGCGATCACGCGGCGTTGCTGGTGGATCTACGCGACGGGGCCGACGCTCAGGCGGCGGCGATGGCGAGCCGGCGGACGAGCGAGGCGCCCTGCTCGCCGAGCCAGGCCTTCGTCGACTCGTAGCCGTAGCGCAGGGCCTTGCGGCTGGCCTCGAAGCCCATCGACGGCCCGAACAGCAGGCTGGAAGTCCGCGGCGGCTGCAGCAGATAGAACGCCGTCTGCGGATACTTCACCGAAAGGACGGACAGGCCGAGCGTCAAGAGGTTCTGGCTGTAGATGCGGCCGGCCTGCTCCATGATCGTGTAGACGCCGCGCGCCCGCATCGACACGCTGCCGTCGTGCAGGTTCGGCACGAGCGGGTTCACCACGAAGACGACGTCGGCGCCCGCCTCCGCGGCAAGGTCGGCGTGGCCGCTGAAGCCGACGCCGCCATCCACGTAGTCCCGGCCGTTGATCGCGTACGGATCGAAGAAGCCCGGGATGGCGGAGGAGGCCGCCACCGCCTGGCTGATCGGCACGTCGCGCAGCTCGCCGGCGCCGAACACGACGCGCTCGGCGCTGTCGAGGTCGATGGCCGGGATGAGCAGCGTGGGCCGCCGCTCGGCGAAGGAGTTCGTCAGTCCGCGCGAGGCATACGCCGAGCGCAGGTAGCGCTCGAGCGCCTCCAGCGAGAAGAAGCCGGGAGGCATGTCCCGCTCGGCGGCGGCCAGCAGGTCGGGGATGCAGCCGGTGCGGCCGCGAATGGCCGACTTGCCGACCGCCCAGATGAGGCGGCCGAAGCGGCCGCACGCGCGACGGAAGGCGTCGGCAGCGAACACGGCGTTGCGGCGGAAATTGATCGGATCATCCAGGTCGTTGTCGAGGATCTGGTAGATCTCGGAGGCCCGCACGCCACCCGCGAGCAGCGAGGCGACGACGGATCCCGCGCTACAGCCGACATAGACGTCGAAGCCACGGCCCGAGCCGTTCAGCCGCTCCTCGAGCGCGGTCAGCGCACCGACCTCGTACATGCCGCCGATGACGCCGCCCCCGGCGAGCGCCAGCGCATAGCGGGGCTGCGACCGCGGCCGCCACAAGCCCATCGCCCGATGTACGATTTGCATCCTGCCGACCAGATCAGCAAAGCCCTTGCCAAATTCCATCACGCCGTAACCTTGTGGAATCATGTCGAGCCCCGCCGGCTCTCATCCACCTGAACTGCCGGGACGACTGACAAGTTCTTCCCTCGTCTGCCCGTCTCGGCGGGCGCGCCACCGGTACGATAACCCACGACCGCCCGCACGTCCATGTTGGTCTGACCGAACGGGGCCTGGGGACCGGCCCGGCGGAATCGTGGCATTCCCCGGGGGCATCCGAAAGGCGGAGGTGCGGCGATGTTGAGCGTGCGGCGCGCCAAGGAGCGAGGCCACGCGGATCACGGGTGGCTCGACACGTATCACACGTTTTCCTTTGCAGATTACTGGGATCCCCGTCATATGGGCTGGGGGCCACTGCGGGTCATCAACGAGGATCGCGTGGCACCCGGGACCGGATTCCCGACGCACGCGCACCGGGACATGGAGATCATCACCTACGTCCTGGAGGGCGCGATCGAGCACAAGGACAGCCTCGGCACCGGGTCGGTGATCAGGCCGGGCGACGTGCAGCGCATGAGCGCGGGCACGGGCGTCCGCCACAGCGAGTTCAACGCCTCGAAGACCGAGCCCTTGCACCTGCTGCAGATCTGGATCGAGCCGTCACGCCGCGGGATCGCACCCGGCTACGAGCAGAAGATGTTCCCCGCCTCGGAGCGCCAGGGACGGCTGCGGGTCATCGCCGCCCCGGACGGCCGCGACGGCGCGGTGACGATCCACCAGGATGCGACCGTCTATGCGACCACGCTCGCGCGGGGCCAGCGGGTGGAACATACGCTGGCGCCCGGCCGCCTCGCATGGCTGCAGGTCGCGCGCGGCGCGCTGCTCGCCAACGGCGAGCAGCTGGCGAGCGGCGACGGCGCCGGCGTCCAGGGCGAGCGGACCATCGCGCTCGAGGCGGTCGAGCCGACGGAGGCGCTGCTCTTCGACCTGCCGGATCAGACGGCGTAGGACTCGAAGTACTTCAGCGTCAGGATGCGGGTCTTCGGCGCGAGCGTCTTCGCCTGCTTGACCCACAGATCGAGGTTCGCGGGATCGCCGTAGACCGAGCGGAGATCCCGCGGCTCCTCGGACAGCGGCGCCTCGAAATTGTCCCAGTGCGTGGGAAGCACCAGCTTCGGCGAGCCCAGCGCCGCCAGCAGCCGCGGCGTGAAGGCGTGCGTGTTGTTCGAGAACAGGGGCGCGATGAGCGCCACGTCCGGCCGCAAGCCGGCGATGGCCCGCTCGATGTAATTGCCGGAGCTCATCAGGAAGACGCGGAACTTGTCCGCGATCGTCAGCAGGTAGATCAGCGTGTCGCCCTCCGGAAGATCGCCCACCTTCCGGGGCGGCGCGGACGGCACCGACACGAGGTGCCCCGGCACCGCGTACTTCTTGGTGCCGCCGAGCGAATGCACGCTCGGGAAGACCTCGATCGTGTATCCGTCGAACTGCATGTACTCGCCGCCCTTGACCTGCACGAGCTTGCCCTCCGGCACCCCGGCCGCGCGCAGCACGTTGGCGTGGGTCTCGGAGCCGATGACCATCGCGCCCGTCTTCCTGGCGATGTACGGCACGTCCGCCATGTGATCCCAGTGGCCGTGGCCGACGAGGATCTGGTCCGCCCGCTTGACGTGCTGGTCGATCAGCGCGGTGTCCGTCGGCAACAGCGCGTCGTGATCGAGCTTGTTGGACAGGAAGCCGGACTCGAAGCGGTTGAACCAGGGATCGATCAGGATCGTCTTGCCGCCGAAGCTGATCTCCCAGCCATTGGTGCCGAACCACTTGAAGTTCACCCCGGCCGCGCCCGGCCCACCGCCGCGCGGCGCCGTTTCCGCGCCTTCCGCCACACCGGGCAGCAGCAGCGAGCGACCGGCGTCGGCGGCGAGCGCGGCGCCCGCCAGCAGTCCGGCGCCAAGCAGTCCCCGCCGGGACAGCTGCGCCAGTCTGAGAGATTCGGAATCGACGAAGCACATGGTGTCCTCCTGGTCGCGGCGGATCAGAAGAGGCCGATGATGTCGCCGGCCGCGTCGACGTCCATCGATTCGGCGCCCGGCACCCTGGGCAGTCCCGGCATGGTGAGGATGTCGCCGGCGTACGCCACGACGAAGCCCGCGCCGGCGGCGAGCCTGGCATCGCGAACGGTGACGGTGAAGCCGCGCGGACGACCGGGCTTCTTGGCGTCGTCCGAGAGCGAGTTCTGCGTCTTCGCCATGCAGATGGCCAGGCGGCCGTAGCCGGCCGACTGCCAGCGCGCGAGCTTCTGAGCCGCGGCCGGCATGAGGCGCACGCCATCCGCACCGTAGACCTTGGTGGCGATGGTCTCGATCTTCTCCGCAAGCGGCATGGTCTCCGGATAGAGCGGACGGAAGCCGCCGGCATCGCCGCCCTTCATGACGTCGAGCACCACGCGCGCAAGCGCGGTCGTCCCCGCGCCACCGTGCTCCCAGCCGCGGGAGATCTCGGCCGGAATGCCCCACGCGCGGCAGCCCTCCATGACGGCGGCCACTTCGTCCTCGGCATCCGTCACGAAGTGATTGAGGGCGACGACGGGCGGCACCCCGAACAGACGGATGTTCTCGACGTGCTTGGCGAGATTGTCGAGGCCGCGGCGCACGGCGGCGACGTCGGCGCGCGCAAGATCGGCCACGCCGACGCCGCCGTGCATCTTCAGCGCCCGCACCGTCGCCACCACCACCGCCACCGCCGGCGACAGGCCGGCGACGCGGCACTTGATGTCGAAGAACTTCTCGGCGCCGAGATCGCTCGCAAAGCCCGCCTCGGTCACGACCACCTCGCCGAGCTTCAGCGCCAGCCGGGTCGCGATCACGGAGTTGCAGCCGTGCGCGATGTTGCCGAAGGGGCCGCCGTGCACGAGCGCCGGCGTGCCCTCGAGCGTCTGCACGAGGTTCGGTTTGATCGCGTCCTTCATGAGCACGGCCATCGCACCCGCCGCCTTCAGCTGCGCGGCGGTGATCAGACTGCCGTCCGCCTTCTCGGCGACGACGACGCGCTCCACGCGACTCTTGAAGTCTTGCAGATCAGCGGACAGACAGAGGATCGCCATCACCTCGGACGCGACGGTGATCTCGAAGCCGCTCTCGCGCGGAACGCCGTGCGCGGGCCCGCCGAGGCCGAGCACGATGTTGCGCAGCGCGCGGTCGTTCATGTCCACCACGCGCTTCCAGAGGATGCGGCGCGTGTCGAGGCCGAGCGTGTTGGCCTGCGAGAGATGGTTGTCCAGCATGGCCGCCAGCAGGTTGTGGGCGCTGCCGATGGCGTGCATGTCGCCGGTGAAGTGCAGGTTGATGTCTTCCATCGGCGCCAGCTGAGCGCGGCCGCCGCCGGTCGCTCCGCCTTTCATGCCGAACACCGGACCCAGTGACGGCTCGCGCAGCGCGACCACCGCCCGCTTGCCCACGCGCCGCAGACCATCCGCCAGGCCGACCGTGGTCGTGGACTTGCCTTCGCCCGCCGGCGTTGGCGTCATGGCGGTGACGAGCACGAGCGCGCCGTCAGGCTCCGCGCGCCGCCGCTCGATCGCCGACCACGCGACCTTGGCCTTGTAGTGCCCGAACGGCTCCAGCTCGGCCGGCGAGAGGCCGACGGTGGCCGCCACGTCCTGGATCGGCTTCAGCGTGACGGTGCGCGCGATCTCCAGATCCTGCTTGCCCATTCGTGAGCGACCTTTCTCAGCCGTCCAGCCGGTGGAACACGAGGCCGTCGAGCAGCTTGGGGTAGAAGTGGGTGCTCTTCTGCGGCAGCACCTCGCCGCCGCGGACGACCGTCTGCAGCTCGTCGACCGTCGTGGGCGCGATGAGGAACGCGGCCTGGTAGCGGCCCTCGCGCGCGAGCCGGATCGCCTCCTCGCGGTCGGCGGTGTAGTCCACGTGGCTCTTCGCGTCGAGCTTGTCGTCGGTGATGTCGAGGAACGGCTTGAGCACCGCCTCGTGGAGCACGGAAACCGCGAGCCGCCGCCACGCGCGGGACGTCGACGGAGGCCACGGAATCGCGTCGAAGGCATCGGGCCGCAGCGACAGCTTCGCCGCGGCATCGCGCGTGATCACCGCCAGCGTGCGGTTGGTCGGCCGGAAGTCGATCGGATCCGCGAGCGGCGCCACGTCGAACCAGCGTGCCGCCGCCTCCAGCAGCCGCGGCAGGCCGAAACCGCTGACGCCGTGCACCAGGCGATGATTCGGAAAGATCGTGAGCCCGGGCGCGTCGAGGCTGAAGAACGCCATGAGCTTGTCGTCGCGACCGGGATGGCGGCGCGCGTACTCCACCGCCGTCTCGTAGCGGTGGTGGCCGTCCGCAATGATGATCCGCGCGGCCGCCAGCAGTCGCCGCACGGCATCGATGGTGGCGGCGTCGTCGACGCGCCAGAGGCGATGCTGCTCGCCGCGCAGGTCGCGCGCCTCGGCGATCGGCGCGCCGGGCGGCGTGCTCAGCTCGAGCAGCGCACCGCCCGGATCCGGCACGAGCATGAAGAGGAGCCCCGTGTCGGCGCCGGTGGCCTCGAGCAGCCGCAGGCGATCCTCCTTGGGCCCTGCGTGCGTCCGCTCGTGCGGCAGCACCTCGCCGGCCGCGTATGCCGTCACCTGCCCGAGCGCGATCAGGCCCACGCGGGTGACCGTCTCTCCGCCGACGGCGTACGTCTGGTGATACGGATACACGGCCGGTCGGTCGTCGGGCGCCCACACGCCGTCGGCGATCCAGCGGGACAGCGTGGACCTCGCGGCGGCGTATCGATCGCCGCTCTCGTCCCTGGGATACGAGATGCGCACGACATTCGCGGGGCTCAACGCGTACAGCAGCTCCTGCTGCTCGGGGCTGATCTGGTCGTAGGGCGGCGCGACGACCTTGCTGACGTCGCGCTCGCGGCCGATCGCGTAGCGATAGCCGCGGAGCGCCGTCACACGCATCGAGCACTCGCGGGCGCAGCGCGCTGGATAGTCACCGGGGGGTCGCTCTCGTCGCGCGAGTGTGGCAAATCGCGCAGGAGCGCGCAACTGTCGTGAAACTGTCACACCGCGGCACGGCCGGTAAGCGGCCTCTGATTTGCTGGTCCTGCCCGCATGCCCGAACCGCGCCTGGTCTCCGTCATCATCCCGTGCTACAACCAGGCGCGCTTCCTTCCCGAGGCGATCGAATCGGCGCTCGCGCAGTCATACACGCGGCGAGAAGTCATCGTCGTCGACGACGGCGCGACCGACGACACGGCGCAGGTGGCAGCCCGGTACTACCCGTCGGTGCGCTGCGTGCGACAGCGGAACCAGGGACTGTCGGCCGCCCGCAACACCGGCCTGCGCGCGAGCACCGGCGACTACGTCGTGTTCCTGGATGCCGACGACCGGCTGCTGCCCGGCGCGCTCGAAATCGGCGCCGCCTGCCTCGACGCCCACCCGCTCGCCGCCTTCACGGTGGGCCGGCACCGGCGCATCGCCGAGGACGGCACGCCGTTGCCGACCCGGCGACGACCCCGCGTCGACAGCGACCACTACGTGTCGCTCATCCGGCGATGCTGGATCGCCATGCCGGCCACGGTCATGTACCGGCGCGCGCGACTCGTGCAGGCCGGCGCCTTCGACGCGCGCAAGCGATGCGCCGAGGACTACGAGGTGTACCTCCGCCTGGCGCGGAGCTTTCCGGTGATCGATCATTACGCCGAGGTCGCGGAGTACCGTCAGCACGCCGGCACGCTCAGCCGCAACGCCGAGCGCATGCTGGTCGCGACGCTCGACGTGCTGAGCCGCCATCGTCCCGGCCCCGATGCCAGCGCCGCTCATCACGCCGCGTACCGCGCGCGCGAGAACGCCGTCTGGTACTACGACCGGCTGCTCGATACGGTGGTGAGCTCGGCGCGCTGCGGCCAGTGGCGGGAGGCCGCGCGGGCGCTGTACGTCTTTGCGCGCTTGCTGCCGCGTCATCGCGCCTACGCGGCGCGTCGCCTCACCAGCCCGCTGCGGCTCGCGCTGCGCTCGCTCGGTCGTCGCGCCGCCGCCTGAGCCGCGCGACGGCGATCAGGATGCGGCGCGCTCGACGCCCGTTCGTCCCAGCCGCTGCTCGATGTCGATGATGTGCGCGTGCATGGCCGCTCGCGCCGCCTCCGGCTCGCGGCCGGCGATCGCCTCGTAGATGCGGCGATGCGCGCTCACGACGGCGGCGTCGTCCTCGGCGGTGAGATCGGCGCGCGGTCCGACGACGTTGGACTGCAGCGCGGTGAGCGCGTGCGTGACGACGCCGTTCACGGGATTGCGTGCGGCGGCGGCCACCAGCCGGTGGAACTCGGCGTCGAGCGAGCGGCGGCGTCGGCCCGGGGCGCCGCTCTCGGCACGTGCGTCGAGCGCGGCCTGCACGGCCTTGATGTCCGCCTCGTTGGCGCGCAAGGCGGCCAGGCGGGCCGACTCCGGCTCGATGAGCGCGCGCGCCTCGACGAGCTGCGCCAGCGAGACGTGGCCGAGACGGAACAGGGTCTGGAAGTCCCGCACGACGGGACCCGAGTCCATCTCGCGGATGAAGTAGCCGCCGGCCGAGCCCTGACGAACCTCGACCAGACCGCGATGCTCGAGCGCGCGCAGCGCCTCGCGCACGGCGACGCGACTGGCGCCGAACTCGCGCACGAGCTGTCGCTCGGCGGGAAGCTTGTCGCCTTGCTGCAGTCGTCCTTCGAAGATGGCGCGCTCGATCTGAGCGACGATGTGCTCGTACACGCGGGGCGTTCTGACTGAGGAGAACATTGGTGCGCGTCACTCTCCAATCAAATCGGATCGAAGTCAAGGGCGTCGCGCATCACCGTCGGCCGCGCGAAGGGCGATGGGGACGAGCGCGGCGACGTCGGCGCGCTGACCGCGGCCGCCGCTCGGAGATTGCGCGCGCAATCGCGCCCGCGCCGCGGCGCCGGGCTCGCGCTCGCGCGGCACGTCGGCCTCGATCACCGATCGGAGCATCGCGCTCGACGGCGAGCGAGCGTCGGCCGCGCGCCGGCGATCACGGTAATGTTTTTCCTCACGCGCGCGAGTATACGGGAGCGCCGTCACGCGCGTGACGTCACTGTCATGGTCCGGCGTCCCCCGCGCGACGCCCGTCGACGTCGTCACCGCGAATTTACGGTGTGGCTCGCACGTTGCACTCGCCCACGGGCAGGTCGTGGTATCGACGGCATCAACCCGACTCAGGAGGAAATGTTATGCGCAGTCCGTGGACATGGGTGCTGCTGGCCGCCAGCCTGGCGACCGCCGGCTGTGCCACGAAGGGCTGGGTCAACGAGCTGGTCAGCAAGAAGGAAGCGCAGACGGATCAGCGTTTCGCCCGGACGGAGGCCACGCTGACGGAAGTCGGTGAAGGCGCGAAAGTCGCCAGGACGCGCGCCGACGCCGCGTTCGGGCGCGCGGACGAGGTCAACGGTCGCGTGACCCGTCTGTGGAACGGTCGCTACAAGCGCGACGTGGTCGAGACGCTGCACGTGCAGTTCGGCTTCGATCGCTCGGACCTGAGCGACGGCGCCCAGACGGCGCTGTTGCAGATCACGAAGGAGCTGAAGGAAAACCCGATGCTGAGCGTCGACCTGGAAGGCTACACGGACCCGACGGGGCCGCGCGAGTACAACGTCGGCCTCAGCCAGCGGCGGGTAGAATCGGTCCGGCGATTCCTGGTCGGCAACGGCGCTGACCTCTCCCGCATCTTCTACGTCGGCCTCGGCCCCCTGGCCGCCCGGAACGAGCAGGCGGCGCTTCAGCGGCGGGTCACTGTCCGGCTGATGATCAATCCGATCGACTGATACCGTCGACAACGACGTCTTCCCGACGTCGCCCGACGCACCAGCGCCCCGGGGAAGGTCCCCGGGGCGCTCGTCACTTCGGCGTCCGAGTTTGGTGGATCAGGCGGCGTGCGGTGCGATCAGGATCACGAGCAGCGCCCACGTCTCCGACCACGCGAACAGCTGAGCGTGACGGACGAGCACTGCGCGGCCGTCGGCGCGGACCGCGGCCATGAGCGGATCGGCCGAACCGCCGATGGCGCGCCACGACGCGAGCCAGCTCCGCGCCTCGCGCAGCGACCCCCAGCACGGCACGCAGAGCCGCAGCCAGCGGTCCGGATGCTGCTGGCGGACTCGAAGCGCCAGCCGCCCGGCGAGCAACGCCGCGTAGCCGAGGTTGACGAGCACCATGATTGCCACCAGCACCGTCGTCAGCCGGATGATTGCGTCCACCATGGCCGGCTGTTATCGCAATCGCGATACCACAGCCGGCGTGCCGTCTAAGTATCTGTCTTTACGTCGATTATGAGGATCCGTGGGAGTGGGGCGGCCGGTTTGTGACCGGCGCGAACCGGTCGCAAATCGACCGGCCCGCGCTCTGCCGAGGCTGCCGAGCTCAAGCGTGCCGGAGGACGACCTCGTACTCCTTTGGCGCGTGCGCGATCACGGGGCTCCACGCCTCGTGGACCAGCCACTCATAGCCGGTCGGCGTGCTGAGCACGACGCGGCCGGGATGGAACGGGGACGCCGGCTCGACCTGGACCGCGAGCAGCGACTCTCCCTCGAGCGCGCGGTTCACGGCGCTCTGGACCTCGGCGCGCACGGTGAGCGCACGGTCCTCCGCGTGGTCGCGCGCCACGCGCCAGGCGATGAGCCCGAACACCAATCCGACGATCAGCGCTGGTGCGATGAGCACCTGGATCATGGCTTTTCCCTCCTACCTATAGAGATGGCGGGATGCCCCCCGCAGATTCGTCGGCAAGGCGGGTACACTAGGCGCCTGTCAGGAGGGAGTCATGGTGGCCGAGGTGTTCGACCTGCACGCCCTGAAGGCATTCGCGCCCGACAAGCGGGTGCGCAAGATGCTCTTCAAGACCGACCAGCTCTGGTCGGAGATCGCCTGCTACGAGCCCGGTCAGTCGACGGTCATGCACACGCACCCCAGGGAAGAGGAAGCGATCTTCGTCCTGGAAGGGACGGCGAACATGTCGATCGACGGCGAAGAAGTCGTGGTGCCCGCGGGCGCCATCGTGCGGTTCCCGAACAATGTCCCCCACGACGTCCGCAATCTCGGGCCGGGACGCTGCGTGATCATGTTCCTCAAGGTCAACCCGAAGACGCTCAGGAGTGCGACCGATGGGTAACGTCGAGCGCTGCGACAAGACGCTGGCGCTGAACGAGATGATGTTCCACGTGCGGCGCGATCCAATCCTTCGCGCACGATGGCTGACCGACTTCGCGGCGCTGGCGCGTGAGTTCGGGCTGAGCGCCGACGAGATCGACGCCGTGCAGGCCAAGGACCCGCGCCGGCTGATGGACCTGGGCGTCCACCAGTATTACGTCCCGCAGATCCTCCGACTGTTCTTCGGGGCGGCGCAGAACTCCAATGCCAGCGCGGCGCTCGAGTGCTACAAGCGCGCGTACCCGGCGGAGACGGCGCAAGCGATGGCGCTGCAGGCGCGGCTGGAGCGTCGGTAGCCATGGCGGAGATCGTGGCGGCCATGGCCATGACGCACTCGCCCGGCCTCACCGGCTGGTTCGATCGGGCGTCGGAGGAATACCAGCAACTCGCGCTCAACGCGACCGCGGAGATGCGCCGGCGGCTGGAAGCGGCGCGGCCGGACACGCTGCTCATGGTGAGCAACGATCATCTCCTCAACTGGCCCATCAACAACACCCCGGAGTACACGGTCGGCATCGCTGACGAGCACGTCGGCCCTGCCGACTGGTTCGACGAATGGCTCGGGATGGAGAAGTACCGCGTCTCCGGCGACCCGGGACTCGCTCGCTTCCTCGTCAACGAGTCCGCGCGGCGCGGCCTGGCCCTCGCCTACCTGCGTGACATGCAGTTCGACGACGGCATCTCCGTGCCCACGCACTACCTGAATCCGGACGCGCGGTTCCGTCTCGTCCCGATCACGATGAACTGCAACGTGCCGCCGATTCCGACGCCCACGCGCGCCTACGCGGTCGGGCGGCTGCTGCGCGAGGCGATCGCGGCCTATCCGGCACCCGCGCGCGTGGCCG
>Ga0070741_10013561_pt1 | contig 14345 bp, 12 predicted proteins | sample Coa_R1_4_FD_66440 | JGI IMG/M metagenome (GOLD analysis project Ga0070741, IMG submission 66440) | Surface soil microbial communities from Centralia Pennsylvania, which are recovering from an underground coalmine fire - Coalmine... | ecosystem: Environmental > Terrestrial > Soil > Unclassified ...
TGGCGTGCGACCTCCTTCGCGACGAGCTGCTCCTCGCGCCGGCGGTTGACGAAGCCCCGTGTGGCGACGGCGCCGAGGGCGAGGACGGACACGTTCTCGCGCACGCTCAACGGAAGGAACAGCCCCTCAGCGTGGCGGTCCCCAGGCAGGTGCACGATGCCGGAACGCTTGACGCGTCCCGGGTCGCCCGGCGTGACCTCCCGGCCGCGCAAAGAGATCTCGCCGCTCGCCGGCAGCAGGCCGGCGAGGCCGCGCAGGAACTCGCGCTGCCCGTTGCCCTCGACGCCGGCGAGGCCGACGATCTCGCCGGCTCGGACATCGAGGTCGACGCCGTGGAAGCGCGGACCACTCAGCCCGCGCACGTGCAGGAGCTGCTCGCCCTCGCTCGCGTGCGCCTTGTCCGGGAACGCCTGGTCGACGGAGCGGCCGATGATGAGCCGCAGGACTTCGCCTTCCGACGCGTCACTCGCAGCCATCGTGCCGCGCACCTCGCCGTCGCGGAGCACCGTGATCCGGTCGGCGACCCGGTGCACCTCCGGAAGGCGATGCGAGATGTAGACGACTGCGGTGCCGGACTCCGTGATCGCCCTGACCTGGGTGAAGAGGCGCTCGGACTCGACACGCGTGAGCGATTCGGTCGGCTCGTCGAGAACGAGGACCTTCGACTCGAGCGCGAGCGCCTTCGCGATCTCGAGCAGCTGCCGGTCGGCGACCGCGAGCTCCGTGACGCGCGCCGCAGGGTCGATCCGCGCGCCGATCGCCGCCAGCCGGTCCCGCGTCCAGCCCGCCCAGCGTGCGACCGGGGGCCGCCGCGCCGGGGGCATGCCGAGCACCATGTTCTCGGCGACGGTCAGGTCGTCGAGGATCGAAAGATGTTGGTAGACGACCGCCACGCCGAGCGCCTGCGCCTGGGCGGGCGACGCCTCTTCGAGCACGGTGCCTCCGATCTCGACCTGCCCCGAGTCCGGGGCGGTCGAGCCGGCCGCGACCGCCATCAACGTCGACTTGCCCGCACCGTTCTCGCCCACGAGGGCGTGGACCTCGCCTTCGAGCACCTCGAACGAGACGCTCTTGAGCGCGACCACCCCCGGGAACGTCTTGACGACGTCCGTGAGGCGGAGAACGGTGCGGGCAGACGACATTCGGTTACGGCTTCCCGTACTTCGCGATCGTGGCCAGCGGGAGCGCGTTGGACGGATAGAAGTCCGCCGGCGCGCTCGGGTTGCACCGGAGCGGCTTGCCGTTCAGCGAGTCCTCGAAGAACGGCAGGTTGTACTTGCTCGGCTCGTTGTTCGGCAGCCCCTCGGCGGCGGCGATCGCCTTACGAGCGGCTACACGTCCGAGCCAGTTCCGCGACGAGATCGTCGAGAGCGGAACGCCCGCCTTCTTGTACAGGCAGCTGAGACCGTTCGCGTCCAGCGTCGTCACCGGCACGAGCTTCCGCCCGGCGGCCTGCATCGCCCGCACGCTCGCAAGCGCGTCCGTGCCGTAGTTGGAGATGATCCCGTCGATCTTCGGGTACTTGGAGAGCAGCGCAGCGGTGACCTTCTGCGCGGTCGCCGGGTCCCAGTTCGTGACGGGCCAGCTCTTGTTGCCGGTCAGAAGGTGCATCCTGGGATGGGACTTGAACACCTTCACGACCGCGGCGAGCTGCTCCGCGCCGACCGGGTTGCCGGCCGGGCCGCCGGTGTAGATGACGTTGCCCTTGCCGTGCAGCGCCTGGACCATCCACTGCGCCCAGAGCGTCCCGGCGTACGCGGCGTTCCAGTCGACGTACGTGACGAAGTCGGTGCCGTTCTTCCCGCCGGCGTCCGCGGCCCACGGCACGACCTTCACACCGGCCTGCGTCGCCTGCTGAATCGCGGGCAGCTCTGCCTGGCCGAAGTCGGGGATGACGACGATGGCGTTCGCACCCTGCGCGACTGCACCGCTGATGTCGGAGATCATCTTCTGCAGGTCGCCGCCGCCCGCGGAGACGATCTGCGTGACGTTCGAGCACTTCGCCGCTTCGGAGCGGGCGGCCGCATACGACTCCTGCGACCACGCATTGATCCCGAAGCCGTCGAGGATCGCGAGCTTGATCGGCTTCGACCCGCAGAACGGCAGGTTGAAGACGCCGGACTTCGCGATCTCTTGTGAGGCGTTCGGCCATGTGACCTTGGCGTGGCCGGGGGCCGCGCCCGCCGAAACGGCGCCGATCGAGACCGCGGTGAGCAACGCCGCGAGCACGATCCCGCGCCAGACGGTCTTGCTTCTCATGTGTCCCTCCTCGACCCCGGTCTATGGATACCCGGCAGGCGCGGGGTCTCGGATGCCGCCGGGAAGAGTGAATGAGCACGTACGAGCCGGCCGGCAAAGCCGGCGAATCCGGAAGACGGCAGGTGCCGCAGCGCCATGCCGAGCGCGATGATCGAGCCCTGGATGACGAGCTGGACCGAGGGCGGCGCGCCCATGCCGAGCACGACCTGCTCGAGCTGCGTGAGGAAGAGCGCCCCGAGGGCCGTCGCCAGGACGCTGCCGCGGCCGCCGGCGAGCGATGTCCCGCCGAGCACGACGGCCGCGATCGTCGGCAGGAGATAATCGTTGCCGGCGCCGATGCCCGGCGTGCCGAGGTAGCCGGCGGCGAGGATGCCGGCGGCGCCGTACGTGAGGCTCGCGAGCACGTAGGTCGAGAACTCGACCGCCTTCACGCGCACGCCGGCCGCACGACCGGCCGCCCCGCTCGTGCCCACGGCGACGAAGCGGCGGCCGAAGACCGACGTGCGAAACAGGAGTGCAACCGCCAGGATCGAGCCGGCAGCGATCAGCGCCGTGTTCGGGATGCCTCCGGTCTTCGCGAGCGCGAAGCGCGACAGCCCGTTGGTGGCCGACGAGGTCGACGCACCGTTCGTGATGTCGAGAACGACGCCGGTGAGGAGCGCGTTGACGCCGAGGGTCGCGACAAGGGGCGTGACGCCGAGCATCGTGATGACGAAGCCGCTGAGCGCGCCGGCAGCGATGCAGGCGCCGGCGACGACCGCGATCGCCATCGGCAGCTTGCCGCCGTCGCCGTTCGGCAGCTTCGTGACGAGGATGGTCGAGAGCGTGATCATCCCCGGGACGGAGAGATCGAGCCCGCGCTGCTGGATGACGAGCGTCTGACCGATGCCGGCGATCGCGAGGATCGACGCGAACGGCAGCATGGAGAGGAGCGCTCCGCGACTGACGCTGCCGGAGGCGAGCAGCGGGCTGACCGCGAAGAGCAGCGCGGTCGCGAGCCAGATCGCCGAGTAGCGCGGAATCCGCGCACGACCGCGCAGCGCGGCGTCGAGTCTCAATGCCGTCGGAAGCGAGGCGCCGGCCGGGCTATCGGGCGACCCAGCCACCATCGACGACAAGCGCCGCTCCGTGAACGTACTCCGAGAGGTTGGACATCAGGAAGACGACGTTGGTGGCGAGCTCGTCGGGCCCGGCGATCCGCCCCTGGGGCGTGTTCGCCAGGATCCAGTCCTCGTAGCCCTCGTTCGCGTCGAGATGCGGCTGGAGCATCGGCGTGCGGACGTAGCCGGGGACGACGGTGTTGACCCGAATGCCCTTCGGCGCGAGCTCGACGCTCAGCGCCCGCCCGAGCGACACGACCGCTCCTTTCGCCGCCGTGTACGCGCTGCAGCCCGGAAAGCCGACGAGCGCGATCGTCGACGCGACGAGGACGACAGAAGAGCCCCGCTCGAGATGCGGCACCGCGCGCTTCGTCATGAACAGCGGAGCGGCGACGCTCGACCGCCACTGCACCTCGAAGCTCTCGACTGTCGTGTCCTCGAGGGGACGCGGGTCGAAGATGCTCGCGAGGTGGGCGATGCCGTGCAACGGGCCGAAGACGGACACCGCGTCGTCGACCACCGCCTCCGCCTGCGCCATGTCGGTGAGCTCGGCGACGAAGACGTGCGTCTTGCCGCCCGCCGCCTCGACCTCGCCCGCCACCGCGTTCAGGCGATCCTGGTCGCGACCCACGAGCACGACCGACGCACCGAGCGAGCCGAGCAAACGCGCCGTCGAGGCGCCGATGCCCGAGCTTGCACCGGTCACGATGACCGGCTTTCCCGCGAGACCCCACTCGAGGCTGGACGCTTCCACGCTTCCCTCCGCCGCCGTCGGCTATTGGTCAGCCGACGTTAAAGGCCTCCCGCACGCCCTGTCAAGGTCTACTGAACGGAAATGTTCAGTCGCCCTGTCGGCCGAGAACGACCCAGACGGCCGTGACGGTCTCGTCGCCGTCGTTGTGCAGGCGGTGTGGCACGGTCGACTCGAAGAAGACGGAGTCGCCCGGGCCGAGCACGTGGTCCTCGAACCCGACCGTGACGTTCAGCGTTCCCGAGAGCACGATTCCGAATTCGCGGCCGTTGTGGCGGACGAGCGAGTCGGCCGGGCTGGACTCGCTGCCCGGCGGGTACAGGGTGTAGAGGAACTCGACCTCGCGGTCATTCCGCGTGGTGAGCCGCTCCCAGCGGATGCCGGTCTCGAGCTCGACGACCTTGCGGTCGTGCGCCCGTTGCACGAAGCCGCCCGCGCCGTCGGAGGCTCCGGCGACGATCGGCTGGCGTGCCGACAAACGTGCGCCGGCCTCGGATCGACCGCCCGTCTCCGACGGAAACACATCGTCGAGCGAGACGCCGAGCTCGCTGACCATCGCGTAGAGCGTCCGGACCGACGGCTGGACCTTTCCGGTCTCGATCTGCGACACGAGGCTCGGGGAGACGTCGAGCCGGCGCGCGAGCTCGCGCAGGCTCAAGCCGCGTTCGGCGCGCTCGCGCCGCAGGCGCACCCCGAGGGTCTGCTCGCCCGGTGCCGTTTCGGAATGCGGGGTGGGTTCGCTCACGGAAGAGCGAGGATACTCACGCCTCGCCGTGGAACTCCGGGAACGCTTCCGGCTCGGGAAACGGCGCTGCGAGCGCTGCCCGCTCGGCCGAGTCGAGCTCCGCCTCGACTTGCGTCGCGAGCGACTCGACGTCCAATCCGAGCTCCTGCTGGAGGCGTGCGGCCGCGACGGTTATCGGATCGCGCTCGCGCCAACGGTCGAGCTCGCCTTCGGGGCGGTACTTGCCCGGGTCTGAGCGCGAGTGCCCGACGAACCGGTAGGTGCGGGCTTCGACGAACTCGGGGACGCTGCTTTCACGTACGCGCGCCGTGATCTCGAGCGCTGCCTCGCGCACGGCGAAGACGTCCATGCCGTCGACCTCCGTCGTGTTCAGGCCCATCGCGGCCGCGCGCGGAACGATGCCGCCGGCCGTCACCTGCTCGAACGGCGTGTACTCGCCGTAGCCGTTGTTCTCGCAGACGAACACGACCGGCAGCTCGAGCACCTTCGCGAAGTTCAGGCACTCGAAGAAATACGCCTGGTTGGTCGCACCGTCGCCGAAGTACGCGACCGCGATCGCACCGGAGCCCCGCAACGAGAGCGCCGCGCCGGTGGCTGCAGCGATGCTCCCGCCGACGATTCCGTAACAGCCGAGCACGCCGTGGTCGGGGTCGACGATGTTCATCGATCCCGAGCGTCCACCGTTGATGCCGGAAGCACGGCCGAGAAGCTCCGCGAGCAAGGCCTCGGGGCTCGTCCCCATCGCGAGCAGGTGCCCGTGGCCGCGATACGTGCAGGCGACGCGGTCGTCTTCCTCGAGGACGCTCGCGAAGCCGACGGCGACTGCCTCCTGACCGGAATAGAGATGCGTCGTCCCGTACACCTCGCCGCGCAGGAACAGCCGCTGAACGCGGTCCTCGACGCCGCGCACGGTGAGCATGCGGCGATAGAGGTCGGTGGCGAGATCGCGGTCGAGCGATGTGCGGGTGCCGGTGGCCACGGTCAGGCTTCCACCGCTTCGTACGCCTGCGGGATCCAGTCGCCACCGAGACGAGCGCCGTTCCTTCCGTCTGCCCGGCTCAGGATGTCGTCGCGCGACTCGATCGCAAGTCGACGCACGCGGGCTGCGTCGACGTCGACGAGCTTCCCCGCGCGCTTCACGACCTTTCCATCGACCAGGATCGTGTCGACGAGCCCCGGGTGCGCGTTGTAGACGAACGCGCCGATCGGATTGTTGAGTGGCGTCATCCCGAAGGAGTCTGCGCGGACGACGATCACGTCGGCGCGCTTGCCGGGAGTCAGGCTGCCGATCGTCCCCTCCAGGCCGAGCGCCCGTGCGCCTTCGATGGTGGCGAACTCGAGGACGTCACGGCACGTCAGCTCCATCTCGCTCACCGATGCCTCGCCCCGCTCGCGGGCGGCCTGATTGTCGAATCCGCGCTCGGTCCCGATCGTCGCGCGCATCGTCCCGAACATGTGGCCGCCGTTCGAGCAGCAGACGTCGATCGAGAGGCTCGGCCGGATTCCCGCCTGCAGAAGGCGGCCGGTGGCGGGCCAGCCATGGCCCATCTGCATCTCGATGTCGGGTGAGCACGAGGCGGTGCAGCCGGCGTCAGCCATCATCTTCAGCTCGTCGTCGGCGAGCGAGTTGCAGTGGACGTACGTCTGGTTCGAGCCGAGCAGACCGTGCTCGTGGAGCTGCGCGATCGGCCGCCCCTTGCCCCACTCCCCGTCGCCGGCGTGGCACGTGATGCGAATGCCGAGCTCGGCCGCGAGCTCGTAGTCGCGGCGGGTCACGTCGAGCGTGGCGAACTGGTTGCCGCGCGGCGCGAGCGCAAGGGTGACGATGCCGTCGTCGGACGAGAGCCGGCCGCTGCGCAGCCTGCGCACGTCGTCGGCAGGGTGGTCGAGCGCGCTCACGGGGGCCCAGTGCGCGAAGCCGGCGCCGTGAGCGAAAACGACGCGCGATCCCGACTCGACGAGCGCATCGAGCGCAGCGTCGGTGTGCTCCGGCGTGTTCAGGTTGTGCGACCAGTCGAGGAGCGTCGTGATGCCCGAGTCGAGCGCCTCGAGCGTGCCGATGAGGTTGCCGGCATACGTGTCCTGCGGGCGGTAGAGCTGGCTCATCGTGCCGTGCAGGCCGGTGAAGTAATGCGCGAGCGTCCAGTCGGAGCCGATGTTGCGGAAGAGCGCCTGCCACGTGTGGCGGTGCGTGTCGACGAGGCCGGGGAGCACGAGGCAGTCCGTCGCGTCGATCACCTCGGCGTCGCCGACGTCGAGACTCGGCGCCACCGCAACGATTGCGCCGTCCTCGATGAGAACGTCGCCGCTCGGGAAGAAGTCACCGACGGCCGGGTCGACGGTGATCACGGTGCCGCCCTTGACGAGCGTGCGCTCGGTCATCGCTCCTCCTCTGTCAATCGGGAACGAGCGCGCCGTCGACGAAGTCGGCGCCTCGCACGTAGTTCCGTCCGGCGACGAGCAGTTCCTCGGCAGGGAAGCGCGTGATCACCTCGGAGCCGGTCGGCGTGACGATCACCTCTTCTTCGATGCGGGCGGCGGAGCGGCCGTCGGCCGCCGCGCAGTAGGTCTCGAGCGCGAACACCATTCCGACCTCGAGCTCGACCGGGTCGGCGAAGGAGTGCAGCCGCGAGATCATCGGCGCTTCGTACAGGCCGACTCCGAGCCCGTGGCCGAACTGCAGGCCGAACGCCGCACGCTCGTCCTGCATGCCGATCTCCTGCGCGGTCGGCCACACCTCGGCGAGCTTGTCCGTCGTCGCGCCCGGGCGCACGCGGTCGATCGCGTCGTCGAGCCACTCGCGGCACTGCTTGTACGCGTCGAGCTGCGCCGGCGTCGAGTAGCCCACGCTGAACGTGCGGTAGTAGCACGTCCGGTAGCCCATGAACGAGTGGATGATGTCGAAGAACGCCTGGTCCCCGGGGCGAAGAAGGCGATCGGAGAACGTGTGCGGGTGCGGGTTGCCGCGGTCGCCCGAGATCGCGTTGATCGCCTCGACGTGCTCGCTGCCGAGGTCGAAGAGCGTCTTCATCGCGGCGGCGACCACCTCGTTCTCGCGGACGCCGGGCCGCAGCATCCGGTAGATCGTGTCGTAGGCGGCATCGACGATCCCTGCCGCCTGGTCGAGCAGGGCGAGCTCGTCCGGTGACTTGAGCTTCCGCGCCTGGAGCATGACCGGCTGCGAGTCGCCGATCTCGAGGCCCTTCCGCTGCAGCGCGAGGAGCGTCGTCATGTCGGGCACGTCCATGCCGACGGGCTCCGTGTCCAGGCCGCGCTCGTGCAGCTCCTGCCAGATGAGGTCCGCGAGCGCATCCGGGACGCCGGTCTCGTCCGGCATGGCGCCGCGCATCGGCGACACCCAGGCGCGCCAGCTCGACTCCGGCAGCCACGGGCAGTACAGCTGATGGTGGCGAGCGGCCGACCCGAAGTCCCAGAGGATCGGATCGTCCTCGCGGAAGACGAGCGCGAATCGGATGTTCTTGTCCCGCTCCCACGTTCCGATGGCCGTGCTCGTCACGTAGCGGAGGTTGTTCGGGTCGAAGAGCAGCAGAGAGCCGAGGTCCGAGGCGGCGAGTGCCGACTTCGCCCTGGCGAGGCGATGGGTGCGCAAACGGTCGAAATCGACGCGTTGCTCCCAATCGACCGCCATGGTCGCACCGCGCGAGGCGATGTTCATCGAAGCCCTCCCTCAGGCTGGGTGTTAAGCGATTCTGCACATATGACGAGAGCCAGTCAACACCGGGCGGGCTATTTCCGGGCTCGAACGGCCCGGCCGCGGGGGATCGACAGGACCGGGTCTCGCATAGGGTGTGTCCTGATGAGCGACACGCACGCGATCGGCGACACGGTGGACATCCGCGACCCTGCGGGCCCGGAGATCCGGTGGCGCACCCAGCGGATGGTGAGCCTCGGGGCCGACGCGGAGCTCGCGGCGAGCATCGCCTCGAGCGACGCCGACGTGCACGACATCGAGCGCCTGCTCAAGGCGGGATGCTCGCTCGAGCTGGCCTGGACGATCACCAGGCCGATCGAGGACGCGCCTCAGGCCGACTCTCAGCCCGCCTAGGTCGAGGCGATCCCCTCGATTCCGGCCGGAAGGCCGCCAACGGCGCCGAGCGGCGTGAGCGTTCCGTCGCCGTTGACGGAGAACTCGCCGACGGTGCCGCCGCCGGTCTCGACGTAGAGGAAGCTCGTACCGGCCGGCGAGGTGCTGTCGATCGGGCCCGGCTCGGTGGTCGCGACCACACCGGTCGCACCGACGAGGGATGGTTGTCCGTCGGAGATCGTGTAGGCGCTGAGGGTGTTGCTCCCCGTGTTGGAGACGTAGTAATACCGGCCGACGCGGGTGATCCAGCAGAGCGCGGTCTGGCCGTCCGGCTGCGACTTCGGATCGGTCAGGGTTCCGTCGGACTGCACGACGTAGGTCGAGACGGTGCTCGCTCCCGCTTCACCGTCGGCGAGGCGGGCGTCCGGGGTGAACGTGAACGCGAAAGGAACGGGCGTCGCCGACGGGTTCGCCACCGGAGCCGCAGACAGGCGGCCGTTGGATTCGACTTGGAAAACGTCGATGACGTTCGCGCTCGCCTTCGTCGTCACGAGCAGGTGCCGGCCGTCGGGCGTGAAGCCCACTTGTCCCGGCGACGTCAGGAAGAACGGCGGATCCGAGTTCGCGAGACCGAGCGTGCGTGCCGATCCCGGAATCGCCACCAGGCGGTCGCCGGCGATGCGGAAGCCCTGCACGACGCCCGCCCCCCCGGCGTTGAGCACGTAGACGAGCTTGCCGTCGACGGCGATGCTCGCCGGGAACTGGCCGCCCGAGGAAACGACGGATTCGAGCTGGAGCCGGTCGCCGTGGACGCTGAGCGTCGAGACCGAGTCGCTGCCTGCGTTGACGGCGATCAACAGCCGGTCTGCGGCGTCATAGACGAGTGAGCCCTGCGAGCCGAGGTGGTCGGATTCGGTTCCCGGCGCCGCCACGCCGCCGTTGCCGCCGGTTGCATAGCGTCCCGCCCGGGTCAGATGCCCGTCGCTCGCGCGGTCGTAGACGACGATGCCGTTCCCGGTCGGTTCGTTCGTCTGGACGAACACGAGGGACGCCGGGACGCCGTCGCTCGCGCCGCCGCTCGCAGCGAGCGCCAGTGCAACCAGGCCGGCGAGCGTGCCGAGTAACGCTGCGCGTTTCATCGATCCTCCCTTGTCGTTGACGTTCGACGCGTTCCCGCGGCACCGTGCGCGAAGCGGCTCGAAGGAGGAGTTCCGTAATTCGTAAGAACTCGGCCAGTCGATCGGAGCCGCCATACTTCCGAGATGAGCTGCACGCACCTCGACGAGATCCAGGTGACGAGCGTGCCGGCCGAGATCGCCGGCTGCGAGGAGTGCCTGAAGACCGGCGGCTGGTGGGTGCACCTGCGCATGTGCCAGAGCTGCGGGAAGATCGGCTGCTGCGACAACTCGCCGAACAAGCACGCGACCGCGCATTTCCACGAGACGTCGCACCCGATCATCCGGTCGGCGGAGCCGGGCGAGGAGTGGTCGTGGTGCTACGTGGACGAGGTCGGGTTCGAGCTCGGTTGACGCTCTGGCCCGCGCTTCCGTACGCGGAGTGGAAGGACACGCGCGACACGCTGCACATGCAGCTGCAGGTGATCGGCAAGGTGCGCCTTGCCCTCTCTCCGTTCGAGCCGCAGTGGGCGAACGTGCCGCTGTACCTCACCGGGCGCGGCGTCACGACGTCGACGATCCCGCATCCCGGCGGGGAGGTGTTCGACATCGACGTCGACTTCCTCGACCATCGGGTCGCCGTGCGGACGAGCGCGGGCCGCGTCGAGCACGTGCCGCTGCAGGCGCCCGTCTCCGGCTTCTACACCGCGATGATGGATGCGCTCGCGCGTGCGGAGGTCCCGGTCGAGATCTCGACGCTGCCCTCCGAGGTGCCGGACCCGATTCCGTTCCCGGACGACACGCTGCACGCGACGTACGACGGCGACGCGGTCACACGCTACTGGCGCGCGCTGCTCGGCATCGAAGCGGCGTTGCGCGAGTTCCGCGCCCGCTTCCGCGGGAAGACGCCGCCCGTACAGCTGTGGTGGGGCTCACTCGACCTCTCCATGGCGCTGTACACGGGCCGCCCGGTCGAGACGCCCTCCGATGCGGACGTGATCACGCGCCTCGGCGGCGACGAGTCGTACTTCTCCGCCGGGTTCTGGCCCGGTGACCATCGGTTGCCCCACCCGGCGTTCTTCGCCTACATGTATCCGAAGCCGGACGGCATCGAGCAGGCGCCGTGGTGGCACGACTCACTGGGGGAGTTCGTGCTCCCGTACGACGACGTGCGCCAGAGCGGCGATCCGGGGGCCAAGCTACTCGAGTTCGTGGCCGGCGCGTTCGACGTCTGCTGGACGCCGGCGGGCGCTACCGCGGTGTGAGCGCGACGACCGGGATGACGCGGCTCGTCTTCCGCTCGTAGTCGCCGAACACCGGATTGCGCCCTGCCTGCGCGGCGAACTCCCGGTCCCGCTCCTCGCCCTCGAGCGGCGTCGCGATGGCGTCGTAGCGATCCGGCCCCACCTCGACGACGACGTGCGGATCCGCGGCGAGGTTCAGGTACCAGTCCGGGTGACTTGGCGCACCGCCCTTCGACGCATAGACGAGCAGCCGGTCGCCGTCGCGCGTGTACACCATCGGCTTCGTGTGCGGACGGCCGCTCTTCCGCCCGGTCGTCGTGAGGAGCAGGAGATCGCGGCCTTCCCAGCTTCCGCCGAGCCGGCCCGCGTTCGCACGGAACTCCTCGACGATGGTAGCGTCGTAGTCGCTCATGCGACGAGTATGCCGACCGCCTCGCGCCAGCCCGCGTAGAGCTCGGACACATCGCTCGTCGGCTCGAACCGTTCTCCGGCCGGCGAAGGACGCCGCTCACCGAGGCCGAGAAGCGCAGCACCGAGGGCGGTCTGCTCGGGCTCGCGCGCCGTCTCGACGACGATCCCCAGCACGTCGGCGAGGAACTGCATCAGCCAGCGGTTCCGCGTCATGCCGCCGTCCACGCGCAGCGACTCGAGCGGTGGCATGACCGCGAGGACGTCGGCGGTCTGGTAGGCCGCGGCCTCGAGTGCTGCGCGCACGAGATGCGCGCGCGTCGTCCCGCCCGTGATGCCGGTGAGGAGACCGCGGACGTCGGCGCGCCAATGCGGCGAGCCGAGCCCGGCGAGCGCGGGCACGAAGTAGACGCCGCCGGTGTTCTCGACCGAGGACGCGAGCAGCTCGCTTTCAGACGCATCGCCGATGAGTCCGAGGCCGTCGCGCAGCCACTGGAGCGCGGCTCCGGTGGCGAAGACCGCCCCCTCGAGCGCACGACGCGGCTTCTCGTCCTCGAGCCGGGCGGCCGCGGTGCGCAGCAGCCCGTGCGGCGCCGGCTCCTCGGTCTCGACGAGCACGAAGGCGCCGGTGCCGAAGGTCGCCTTCGCGCCGCCGGAGGCGAAGAGCGCCGCCTGCTGATCGCCGGCGATTCCCCGGACCGGAAGCGTCGTACCGAATAGCTCCCCCTCGCCGAAGGTCGCACCGGACGGCCTGATCTCGGGGAGCAGCTCGCGCCGAACGTGGAACAGGTCGAGCAGCTCGTCGTCCCAGTCCAGCGTCTCGAGCGAGCACAACAGCGTCCGCGACGCGTTCGTCTCGTCGATCGCGTGGACGCGACCGCCCGTGAGCTTCCACACGAGCCATGTGTCGACGGTGCCGAAGGCGAGACCGCGCGGGTCGCGGTCGCGCAGGAGCCATTCGAGCTTCGTCGCCGAGAAGTACGGATCGGGGACGAGCCCCGTCCGCGTGCGGATCAGGTCTGTGGGCAACTCGGCGCAGCGTTCGGCGGTGCGCCGGTCCTGCCACACGATTGCGTTGTGCACCGGAAGCCCGCTGTCACGCTCCCAGAGGAGGGTCGTCTCGCGCTGATTCGTCACGGCGATCCGCGTCGGCGCGGCGCCCGCAGCTGCAACCGCCTGCCCGGCGGCGGCGAGCACGCTCTCCCAGATCTGCTCCGGGTCGTGCTCCACCCAGCCCGGGTGCGGGAAATGCTGCGTCACCTCCGCGTAGCCGCGACCGCGGATCGTGAGATCGTCGTCGACGACGAGGCACGTCGTCCCGGTCGTCCCCTGGTCGACGGCGAGGATCACTCCGCGACACTAGGGCGGGGCGTGATAGAGACGCAAGCATGAGCCTGCTCGCGGCAGCCCTCGGCCCCGCCGCACAGCAGTACCTGCTGCAGGCGCGGCAGATGCAGGCGCTCTCGTTCGCGGTGCACATCCCACTCGTCTGCTTCGGCATCGCATTCCCCGCGTTCGTCCTCTATCTCGAGTGGCTCTACATGCGCTCGGGCGACGACGTGTACCGCAGGCTTGCGCGACGTTGGACGAAGGTGATGACGGCACTCTTCGCGGCCGGCGTCGTCACCGGAACGATCCTCAGCTTCGAGATGGGCCTGCTGTGGCCGAACTTCACCGGCACGTTCGGCGGCGTCTTCGGGCTCGGGTTCGCGATCGAAGGCTTCTCGTTCTTCACGGAGGCGATCTTCATCGGGATCTACGTCTACGGCTGGAACCGGCTGTCCCCGCGCGCGCACTTCCTCAGCGGCATCCCGATCGTCGTCGCGGGCTTCACCGGCGCGTGGATGGTGATCTCGGTGAACGGGTGGATGAATCACCCGGCGGGCTTCAGGTTCGTGCGGGGCCACGTGGTCGACGTTCATCCATTGAGCGCGCTGTTCGCGAACGGCTACGTCTGGCACGAGGTCGTGCACATGTACATCGCCGCGTACATGGTCACCGGCTTCGTCGTCGCAGGCGCGTACGCCGTCGGCAAGTTGCGCGGCCGGTGGGGACGGTACGAGCGGATCGCGCTCGCCGTCCCGCTGGCGGCGGCGACGCTCGCGTCGGTCGCGCAGGTCTTCGTCGGCGACTGGAACGGGCGCGACGTGGCCGCCTCGCAGCCGACGAAACTCGCTGCGTTCGAGGGGCTCGGCCACACGACCAAGGGCGCGACGGTGCACATCCTCGGCTTTTACTCGAACGGCCGCGTCGAGTACGGCATCCCCATCCCGCGCCTACTGTCGCTCCTCGCCTTCCACAGCTCGCATGCGACGGTGCGCGGGCTCGACGCAGTCGCCCCGGCCGACCGGCCGCCGGTGAACGTCGTGCGCTACTCGTTCCAGACCATGGTCGGCATCGGGACGATGCTCGCGCTGCTCTCCGTCTTCTACCTCGTCGTGCGCCTGCGCCGGGGAAGGCTGCCTGAATCGGTGTGGTTCTACCGGGCGCTCGCCGCAGCCGCGCCGCTGTCGATAGTCGCGCTCATCGCCGGCTGGGTGACGACGGAGGTCGGCCGCCAACCGTGGGTCGTGTATCGCGTCATGCGCACGACTGCGGCGGTGACCGGCGCGTCCGGCATCCCCGTCGGCTACGCGACGCTCGCAGCCGTGTACCTCGCGCTCGCCGCCGGCGTCGCG
>Ga0070741_10013562_pt1 | contig 14345 bp, 12 predicted proteins | sample Coa_R1_4_FD_66440 | JGI IMG/M metagenome (GOLD analysis project Ga0070741, IMG submission 66440) | Surface soil microbial communities from Centralia Pennsylvania, which are recovering from an underground coalmine fire - Coalmine... | ecosystem: Environmental > Terrestrial > Soil > Unclassified ...
GGACTGGAAGCGCGCAGAAGCGTCTGTTGGGCGCGCTGTGCCTCTACTCGGACGCGAAGGTAGGATAGGCACGCTTGTGCCGCCTGCTGCACATCCCGCTTCTTTTTTGCCAGCCCTTTGCCATCCGCCAGTTTCTCTACCGTTGCCAGTTCCGCTTCGGTTCCGATCTGTTCATAGGCTTTCAGAATGGAGATGGCAAACTCCGCGTTCGCAGTTGTCTTCAAGCGAGTGAGCAGAGATGCGCGGCGATTCTGATTCAGTAGGTGGGCATCGCTGGCCTGAAGCCGGGGCAGTAGGCGCGTCAGGGGCTTGATAGCGAACCCTCCTGTCTGACTTTTATGAAAGGAATCTAATAGCGGCCCGATTGCGCGTAAATCCTCGATCTGCGACAACTGCTTGAGAGCTTCTCTTTGCTTTCTGGAGGTCCAGCCTGTGAGCGCCGCTGCGATAACGAGCTGAGGCCAAACGCCATAGAACCCTGGCAAAAGGTTAATATGTATCGCCCTGTGCAGTGCCATGAAACACAACAGGACGCCTGTTACTGCCAGCACGCCACGCGGAATGATGCGCCGCCATTTCCGGCTTGCCTCCTCCTCCGCGATGGCAACCAGTTCCTCAACGGTGTGCTGGCCTACCAGGAAAGTCGGCGCGGTCTCCGTTTCCTGAACGGCTTCCGCTCTCTCCGGCACGGTCGCTTGCAGTTCACGGCTCTCTTGTTGATGCGATTGCACCGCAGCACGCTCCACAGGTCTCTATGCGTAAAGGAAGGGCGAAAAGAGGAGGTCTCTCTGGTACAATAGTGTACGGATACAATGCACAGCGCGTTTCGAGAAATCTTTCGTTCCGCAATATGGAAGACGCAGACAGCATTTTAATTAACGGGCTGGAATTCTACGCCTATCACGGCGCGTCCGACCAGGAGCAGACCGTCGGGCATCGCTACCTGGTAGATGCGCGCCTGTCGGTGGATACGCGCCCCGCCGCCGCGTCCGACCGCCTCAGCGATACGGTCAGCTACTCGAAGGTCGCCAAGCGGATCGTACAGGTCGGGACGGAGGAGCAGTTCCGGCTGCTGGAGGCGCTGGCGGGCCGCCTGGCCGATATGATCTTCGCGGAGTTCCCGGCAGTGCAGGCGCTCTGTCTGCGCGTCCAGAAGATGTGTCCCCCGATGAATGCCATCGTCGCCTCCGTCGGCGTGGAGATAAGCCGCCAGCGGCCCTGAAGCGTTTCCGGGTACTGAAAGTACCCGTCTCGGTGGCGCTGCGCGCCGAGCGTCCTCGCGGACGCGCACTGCATTGTCCGTCCGAAGGACGGTTGGCCGCAGGCCCTCCAGACGGGTACTTTCAGTACCCGGCCAACCAAAGACATCGGAGCAGGCAAATCGCTGCCTGCTCCGACGCTTTTACTCTGGTGACAGTTCTCACGCCTTGTAGCGGGGCTTCGGGCCTGACGCTTACCGGCCCTCTTTGCTCTCTGCCTTCCGCTTCGCATTTAGAATCTTCCGCAGACGCGCGGCCTGTTCCCGGCGGCGCTTGTCGCTCGGCTTCTCGTAATGCTCATGGGCGCGGGCCTCCTTGAGGATGCCGCTCTCCATCGTCTGCTTCTTGAAGCGTCGCAGGGCCGCATCAATGCTTTCACCGGGCTTAACGACCACTTGTGCCAAAATCCATCGTTCCTTTCCGCTTGGTGCGTTTGTCTGTTTCCATTCGCGCCCGGCCCGAAGACCGGACGTCACGTTATTGAGGCGTTACCTATACTCTAGTATACCTCAAATTCCGGCAGTTCTCCTGTCCGAAGTTCAGATTTTTTTACAAATTTATGCCGGTTCGATGAGACGATCTGCGCTGGAAGTAGTGTAAATCAAGGTGCGTGCAGAGCGCAATTCGGACAAAAATAACGCTTCCTCACTGCAATTGGTTGTCAATTCACGCGAAAGCTGCTAAAATGAGAGGCAGGCTGGCTCCCCAAGCCTTCGGCAGCGCCGACCGGCGCTGTAACTATCCGTAAGGAGGTTGGCTGTCATCGCACCCTCGCCCCGCTCCCATCGCGCGCGGTCTCCCCGGCGGCGTCTCTTTGCAGGCTGGCTCACCGGCGTCCTGACCCTGTCCGGCATCGGCCTGGCCGTCTATTCGCTCTCCGCGCCCAACGCCCCGGCCCCGCAGCTGCCGGAGACGGCTCCGCCGACTGCGCAGACGCCCGCGCCTGTCGCGCCGCCCCAGCCGACCCCGACACCCGCCCCGCAGGAGGCGACCTCGCCTGTGACGGCGCACCCCGCGCTGCCGCAACCGACGCCGCCCAAGCTGCCCGACATCAAAGCGGCCAGCGCCATTCTCGTGGATGCGGTCAGCGGACAGGTGTTGTATGAGCGCAACGCCGACGTGGAGCGCCCGATGGCAAGCACGACCAAGGTGATGACAGGGCTGCTCTTCTGCGAGAACGTCAAGGACGACGACATCATTACGGCCAGCAAATATGCCTGCGAGACCGGCGGGAGTTCCCTGCACCTCAAGCCGGGCGAGAAGATCAGCGGGCGCGATATGCTGCACGCCATCCTGATGCGCTCGGCCAACGACGCCTGCGTTGCCGCCGCCGAACATATCGCCGGAAGCGAAGCCGCTTTTGTCGAGAAGATGAACGCCCGCGCCCAGGAACTCGGCGCGTTCCATACCCACTTTGCCAACCCGCACGGCCTGAATGCGCCCGACCACTATACGACGGCTCGCGACCTGGCGACCATCGCCCGCGCCGCCATCGCCGATCCGCGCTTCAGCGAGGTGGTACGTACCAAAAAATACCGGATCACGCGCTCGAAGAATAAAGCAGACCTGATGCTCAAGAACCACTCGCGGTTCCTGGGCAAGTTCGCGGGGGCCGACGGCATCAAGACGGGATGGACGATCCCGGCAGGCCACTGCTACGTCGGCTCGGTTACGCAGAACGGCTGGCGGCTGATCTCGGTCGTGCTGAAAAGCCCCGACTATGTGACGGAAACGGCCCGCCTGATGAAGTACGGGTTCAACAATTTCCGTCCCCAGGTCATCGCGAAGGCGGGCGACAGGCTCGGAACCTGCCCGGTCAAGGGGGGAGTCCTGCCGAGCGTTCCCGTCACCGTGCGCGCGAAGGTGCAGGTCGTTTTGCGCCGGGACGAGACGCCGCAGATCGAGCGGCGGATCGAGTTGTCCCCGGCCTCGGCTCCCGTGGTCGCGGGCGCGGCGCTCGGCTCCCTGGAAGTCCTGCGCGACGGCAGGGAGATGCTGCAAGCGCCGCTCGTCGCGATGGTCTCCAGCGCGCAGAACCCGGCGATCATGATGACGCCCGGACGCGGCCCCTGGAAAAGTACCGCGCTTGCCACTATGATTCTGGCGGTGGGTCTGGTATCCTTAAGATATGGCACACGATTTGCCGCGCTTGCAAAAAGTTCTCGCCGCCGCCGGAGTCGCCTCGCGGAGAGCCTGCGAGGAGATGATCGCCTCCGGTAGGGTGACGGTCAATGGGCGCGTCGTCACGGAGTTGGGAACGAAAGTAGACCCGGAGAAGGATGCGATTCGCGTGGACGGCGAGCCGATTCGCGCCGCCGCGCCTCCGAAGCCGGTCTACATTATGCTGAACAAGCCCGTCGGCGTCGTCAGCACGGCCAGCGATCCGCACGCGGAGAGGACGGCGCTGGAACTGGTGGAGCAGGTCGGCACGCGCGTCTATCCGGTCGGGCGGCTGGACGCCGACAGCGCGGGCCTGCTGCTCTTGACCAACGACGGCGAGTTCGCCAACCGGATGACGCACCCGCGCTACCACGTTCCGAAGACCTATCGCGTCCGCGCGCGGGGGTTCGTGGATCGGGACGCCGCCGCGCGTCTGAGAAACGGCATTGACCTGCCCGACGGCAGGACGGCCCCCGCCGACCTCCAGTTCGTCGCATACGACCCGGCTACGCAAAGCACGATCCTCGACATCACGCTCTACGAAGGCCGCAACCGGCAGGTGCGCCGGATGCTGGAGGCGGTCGGGCATCCTGTGCGCGCCCTGACTCGCATCGCCTTCGGCAACCTGACGCTCGGCGATCTGAACCCCGGAACCTGGCGCAAACTCCGTCCGGAGGAGGTCGCCGGTCTGCTGGCCCTGGCGAAGCCCACGCCGACGCCCAAGAAAGAGGCCCGCCGCCCGCGCCCCGGCCCCTATCGCCCGCGCAACGCGCCTCGCCCCGCCCCGAAATCCCCGTCCGAGGAAGGAGAGGTATGAGCGTTCGTTATCCACCCCCCGGCCCCCTCCCCACAGAGGAGGGGGAGCGAAACAGAGGCTTTCACCCTCATCCCCGGCCCTTCTCCCTCTACCGCTCGTGCCTCGCTAGGGAGAAGGGAGCCAGACACGCACGAGCGCGTTTCTCTGTCATTCTGAGCGCAGCGAAGAATCTCCGTCGAGGCATTTCGCTCCGCTCAGGACGATATACAGAGGCAGACGCTTCTGCCTTGTCTCCCCTCTCCCTTGCAGGAAGAGGGGTTGGTGGTGAGGGTAGAAGCCTCCGCCCTGGCTCCCCCTCCCCAGCGAGGCACGAGCGAACGGGGAGAGGGATGGGGGGTGGGTGGCTCCTCCTTCTCCTCGTTCTCCTGGCCGGATGCGGGCCGGAACCAGCAGCGCCGCCCGCCGCGACACCCGCGCCGCCTGCGCCCCCGCCGCACTCCATCGGCAGGCTGAACCTGCCGCCGCCGACTCCCTTCCCGCGCACCGTGACCGACTCGCGCGGCAAGACGCTGACGCTGGTAAAACCGCCGCAGCGCATCGTCTCGCTGGCTCCCAGCAACACGGAACTGCTGTTCGCGCTGGGCCTGGGCGATAAGATCGTGGCGGATACGACCGCCTGCGACTATCCGCCGGAAGCGAAAAAGAAGCCGCATATCGGCGGGTTCACGCCCAATATCGAGGCCGTGCAGGTCCAGAATCCCGATCTGGTGGTGGCGGTCGGCAGCATCAACGCGAAGGCGATAGAGACGCTGGAAAAGGCGAAAGTTCCCGTGCTGTCCATCGAGCCGAAGACGATGGAGGATGTTTATAGCTCCATACGGCTCCTGGGGATGGCGACCGGGCAGGATGCGAAGGCGGCGCAGATCGTCCAGGAGACACAGGCGCGCATCGAGGCGGTGCGGCGCGCAGCCGCCACGACCAATACACGCCCGAAAGTGCTGATTCTCTATGAACTCAAACCGACCATCTACACGACCGGGCCGGGTTCCTTCATTGACGACCTGATCACCGTTGCGGGCGGGAAAAACATCGTCACGACTCCCATGCCTGCCGGAAGTACTATCTCTTCGGAGCAAGTCATCGCGTTGCAGCCGGACGTGATCATCGCGGCCAGCCCGAACGCTATCGCGCAGGCGAAACAGATGCCCGGTTGGGCGACGGGCGTTCCTGCCGTCAAGAACAATCGTTTCTTCACGCCCTCCGACGCCAGCCTCATTGATCGCCCTGGCCCGCGCTTGGCGCAAGGGGCGGAAGAGTTGGCGAAGTACCTGCACCCGGAAATCTTCGACCGCAGCCGCTAAACGAACGCGATGTCCGTCATGCCGACAAAGCAAATCTCTCAGAGCGAAGCGCAGGCCGCGCGCCCTGACCGGCGCGTGCTTGCCGACTTCCTGCCGAAACGCGCGTGGCGGACGGCGTTCGCTGCACTGCTCGGCGCGCTGGCGGGCATGATCGTGCTGGATGTCTGGATGGGCGAGGCGAGCGTGGCAAGCGCAATTCGGCCCGGCATCGTGTTTCAGGTCATCGGACGGCATATTCCCGGCCTGCCCTCTGTCGTTCCGCCGCTGCCCGACTCGCTCCGCTATGCCGACAGCATCGTGTGGGAGCAGCGGATGCCGCGCGCGATGGGCGGGGCCGTCATCGGGATGCTGCTGGCGATGGCGGGCGTCGCGTTTCAAAGCCTGCTGATGAACCCGCTGGCCGATCCCTACATGGTCGGCGTCTCCGCCGGTTCCGCGTTCGGCTCGGTCCTCGTGATTCTGTTGGGCGGCACGGCGCTGCTCGGCGGCTTTGCGCAGCCGCTCGCCGCCTTCGCGGCGGGCCTGCTGACGGTCGCTATCGTCTACGCGCTGGCGCGCACGGGCGGCAGGCTCTCCGTGCAGACCTTCCTGCTCGGCGGGCTGGTCGTCGGGGCGTTTGCCTGGTCGCTCATCCCGCTCATGCTCTCTCTCGCCAACCGCTCCGGCAGGCTGGATCGGTCGAGCGCCATCCTCGCCCAACTCCTCGGCAACCTGCAAAGCCTGGACTGGCGCAGCGTCGGCCTGCTGCTGCCGTTCGCGCTGGCCGGGGCCGCGCTGCTCTGGGGAAGCGCGCGGGAACTCGACATGATGACATTGGGCGAAGAGAGCGCGGCGCATCTCGGCCTGGATACGGAGGCGTTCAAGCGGCGCGTGATTCTGACCGGATCACTGGTTACGGCGGCGGCCGTCTCGGTGGCGGGCATCATCGCTTTTGTCGGCCTGGTCGTGCCGCATATCGCGCGGCGGCTGGTGGGGCCGGGGCATCGCATTCTCCTGCCGACGGCCATGCTGCTCGGCGGCCTGGTTCTCGTCGCCTCGGACTGGCTCTCTCGCGTCTTTCTCAACCAGTTGGAGATCGGTGTCATCACGTCCCTGCTCGGCGCGCCCGTCTTCTGCTACCTGCTGCGCCGCCGCATGACGCCGCGCTGGAGTTGATCGGTACGATGTCTCGCCAGCCTTCCAAAACCAGAGCGCCGCGCAAACGCCGCACGACTTCTGCGCCTGCTGCCACAACGGAAACACGCACCACGCTCGATCCGGCGCTGGAAGCGCAGACAAAGCAGGTCGTGGCGCGTTTTGTCGTCCGCATGGCGGTTCTCTTCGTGCTGGTCGGCATCGTCTCAAGCTGGGGGGCTGTGCTGACCCATGCGCAGGGCTTTACGGCGCAGATCATCCCGATTCTGGCGGCGGTCGGCGTGATGCTGCCCTTTCAGCGCGGGCTGTATCGGCTGGCCCAACAGTTCAAGCAGTTGGGTCGCGAGAAAGTCACGCAGCATCGCTATGCCGATGCCCGGTTTGTTCTGGACTATTTTCATCGCTTCGGTACGATGAGCCTGGACATGGACGGCGAAGCGCACTACTATTTGACGCTTGCCTGCATCGGCCTCGGCGAACTCGATAGGGCGCGACAGATGGCCGACTGGCTTCAGAAGTACCGCTCCACACGCGGCAAATGGGCCGAGAAAGCGGAGAGCGCCGTCGCTGCTGCCGAACGTGCGCAGGCTCGCCGCCAGCAGAAAGAGACAGAGACAGCCGGGGAAACGCCGTGAATCGGGCGGAACAACCGGGCCTATAGCGGAACAACCGGGCCTATAAAAGACCCGTCTCGTGGGCCTGCGGCCAACCGTCCTCACGGACGGGATGCGTGTCGAAGGCTTATCTCTTGATATCGCACTATCTGCAAACACAGGGAGAGGCTTTCCGAATGGCCCGTCCGTGAGGACGGTTGGCGGCTTGCCGCCCCTCAGAACTGGCTTTTATAGCCGGGGCAACGCGAAGGTGAATCGAACAGACGCATGATCGAAGCCAGACACCTGTCCAAGCAGTTCTTCGATAGGAAGCGGGGCGTCATCCATGCGGTGGAGGATGTCTCCTTCACCTGCCACCCCGGCGAGATATTCGGCGTCCTCGGCCCGAACGGCGCGGGCAAAACGACCCTGCTGCGAATGCTCGCCACCATCCTGGAACCCACCTCCGGCACGGCCACCGTCGCCGGATACGACATCCGAGAACAGCCGCAACAGGTGCGCGAGCATATCGGCTATCTCTCCAGTTCCACCGCGCTCTACGAACGCCTGACGGCCCGCGAGATGGTCGCCTACTTCGGCGCGCTCTACGGCCTCTCGCCCGGCCAGATCGCGCAGCGCATCGAAGAGATTTTCACCGAACTCGATATGCATGAGTTCGCCGATAGCCGCTGCGACAAACTCTCCACCGGCCAGAAGCAGCGCGTCTCCATCGCCCGCACTATCATTCACCGCCCGCCCGTGCTGTTTTTCGACGAGCCGACCAACGGCCTCGACATCATCACCTCGCGCACCATCACCCGCTTCATCCGCCGCTGCCGTGACGAGGGCCGCACCGTCGTCTTCTCGACCCACATCATGAGCGAGGTCGAAGCCCTCTGCGAGCGCATCGCCATCATCTACCGGGGCCGGCTTGTCGCTATCGGCACTTTGCAGGAATTACGGGCGCGCACGGGCAAACAAGCGTTTGAACACGTCTTCCTCCGTCTGATCGGCGAAGACGACGAATAAGCCCCCCTTCCTGAGAACCCCATCCCGACCCTCCCCTTCGCAAGGGGAGGGAGCCTTGAATTCTCCCCTCTCCCGCAGCGTGGGAGAGGGGCCGGGGGTAAGGGTTTCGCGGCGGGGGCTAATCCACCCAGCAAAGGACATCGCACAGGACATGGCGACGCGACGAACGAAGCACCCCAATATCGTCCTTTTCGGCGTAGACTCGCTGCTTGCCGACCACATGAGCTGTTACGGCTATCCCCGCTTGACCACGCCCTATATAGACCGATTCGCGCAGGGCGGCACGCTGTTCGAGCGCACCTACAGCGCCCACATCCCGACCACCAGCGCCTACTCTTCGATGCTGACCGGCATGGATGTCTTCAGCACGCAGGTCGTGGCGCTCCGGCACAGAGGCCCGCTGCGCCCGGAGATCAAGACGCTCCCCGAAATCCTGAAAGAGGCGGGCTATACGACCACCTGCGTCGGCTTTAGCGGCAACCCGGCCTCGCGCGGCTTCGACAAATACCTGGACTATAAGGGGTGGGGCAGTTGGAACGAGGGCCGCAGCCCCAAAGCGCAGAACCTCAACGAGGTCGCCCTGCCGGAACTGGACCGGCTGGCAAAGCAGCGCAAGCCCTTCTTCCTCTTCCTGCGGCACATGGACCCGCACTCGCCCTATCTGCCGCCCGCGCCCTACGAGCGCATGTTCTATCACGGCAACGAGTGCGACCCCAACAACAAGTCCATGGAACCGGTCATGACGTTCAAGCCGTTCTGCGACTACTTTGCCAGTTGGATGCCGCCTGGCATTACGGACAAGGACTATATCATCGCGCAGTACGACGGCTCCATCGCCTACATGGATGCCTGCATTCAGAGTATCTTCACGGCTCTGGAAGCGCACGGCATCCTGGACGAGACGCTGGTCATTCTGAACGGCGATCATGGCGAGACGCTCTACGATCATGAGTGCTGGTTCGATCATCACGGCATGTACGACGTGACGCTGCACGTGCCGCTCATCCTCCGCTATCCGGGCAAGATTCCGGCGGGCAGGCGTGTCTCCGGCTTCAACCAGCACAAAGACCTGGTCCCGACCATTTTGGAACTGGCCGAGATCGAGACAGACATCGCCTTCGACGGCAAGAGCCTGCTGCCTCTGGTGCGCGGCGAGGTCGCCTCCTACGAGAGCGAGTTCTACATTACCGAATGCACCTGGATGCGCAAGCACGGCTGGCGCACGCCGCAATGGAAGCTGATGGTCGCGCTGGAGCCGGACTTCCATTTCAAGCCGCCCGTCGAACTCTACAACCTGGTCGAAGACCCGCACGAGGACAACAATCTGGCCGAGCAGGAGCCGGAGATCGTCAAACTGCTGACGCAGCGCATGGAGCGATATATCGCCCGACGTGAGAAAGAGACGGGTTTGAAGAACCCCATCTATACGCAGGGCGACTGGCATGGACACGCAGGCGTCGGGCCGTTCAAGACCTCACAGCAGGCTTACGATACGCTCCACATCGGCGATCCCGGCCAGGCGGCCCGGCTTCAGGCCAAGCTGAAAGAGGATGGGAAGTAAGTGTTGAGGCCCCCCGCCCTAGCCCTCCCCCCAAGAACAGGGGGAGGGAACCGTCAAGGCGCACTCGTGGATGTTTGGCTCCCTTCTCCCTAGCGAGGAACGAGCGGTAAAGGGAGAAGGGCCGGGGATGAGGGTGAACCTGGCTGTTTGACTCCCCTCTCCCAAACTTGGGAGAGGGGTTGGGGATGAGGGCCATTTTGCAGAAGAGGATAGAACGTCTCGCGCGTAGTAACCATGAAGAGGAAAGAGAAAGGGAAGAGACGGTATGGCGGAGCGTGAGGACGCGGTAGATGTGTTGATCGTGGGGGCAGGCCCGGCGGGGATCCATGCTGCCTGCACCGCGCAAGACCTGGGGCTGACGCATCGGATCATTGACCGGCGCGGGCTGGCGCACTCGTTTGTCGAGTATCCGCAGACGCTCCGCTTCTTCTCTCCGCCGGACGAGATGGAGGTCGGCGGCGTGCCGTTCCCCATGCGCGGCGGCGAGAAGCCCGCCCGCGAGGACATCCTGCCCTACTTCCGCGCGGTCGCCGCGTATCGCAAGCTGAACCTTTCCACCTGGGAACGCATCACCGACATTCAGCGCGACGGCGATCTGTTCGTCGTTCAGACTCTCCTTGAGCCTAATGGCGACATCGCCCGCACCTATCGCGGGCGCTTCCTCGTGCTGGCCTCCGGCGTGTGGGACGTGCCGAACCGCCTGCCCTGTCCCGGCGCGGAACTGCCGCACGTCGCCTACCGCTTCCACGAGCCGACCGAATACTTCGGGATGGAGGTGCTGGTCGTCGGCGGCGGCAACTCGGCGGTCAACGCCGCGCTGATGCTCTCGGAGGCGCACGCCCAGGTCATGCTGGCGATGCGCCGTCCGCCCGTCGCCTATCAGAGTCATCTGCGCCCGTTCGTCGTGCGCGATCTGGAGTTCGCCGTTCAGGAGAAGAAAGTCACGCTGCACACGAACGTCATCGTGGCGAAGATAGAGCCGCAGACCGCCTGGCTGCAGCCCGCCGAGTACGATCCGCAGCATCCGCTGGGCGGCAACCCGACCGGCGAGCCGTTCCCGGTTCCCGCGCGCTTCGTCTTTGCCGTCATCGGGCAGAAGGCGGACACGGCCCTCTTCGAGCGGCTCGGCCTCTGCATCGAACCCGACGGACGCCCCTCCCGCGACCCGGAGACCTTTGAGACCAACGTCCCCGGCGTCTTCGTCGCGGGATCGCTGGCCGGGCAGAAGATTGACATCATCATCACGGGGCGGGAACAGGCGGCGGGCGTCGTGCGCCGCATCGCGGAACGGATCAAGGAAAGGGAGATCAAGCCCTCTCCCCCGACCCCTCTCCCAAACTTGGGAGAGGGGAGGGCGGAGTCAGGAGGATAGCGCCACTATCATGAAAATCGAAGACCTCGTCAAGTCGCCGGACGCGCTCGGTTTCGACCCCGAACGGCTGCGCCGCGTGGATTCGCTGCTCCAGCAGGGCATCGCCGACGGGCTGTTCCCTGCCGCCGTCTACCTGGTGATGCGGCACGGCAGGATCGCCGCGCAGGGTGCGCACGGCAGCGCGCAGCCCGCCGCCGATCCTATCGTCCTGGCCCGCACAGACACGATCTTCGACATGGCCTCGGTCACGAAGCCGATGACCGCCACGCTCCTGCTGCAGTGCGTCGAGGAGGGGCGGCTGCACCTGGGCCAGCGCGTCGCCGACTTTCTGCCCGAAGCCGCCGAGTCGCCGGTCGGCCCGGTTCCCCTGTGGCGGCTGGCGACGCACACGAGCGGCCTGCCCGCCTGGAAACCGCTCTACGAGACGAAAGCCGCCTCCGCCCTGGCCGACATCCTTGCCACGCCGCTCGAAACGGAGACCGGCACGCGCTATACCTACAGCGATCTGGGCTATATCCTTCTCGGTGAAATCCTGACCCGAATCACCGGCACGCCGCTCGACCGCCTGGCCCACGAGCGTATCTTCGCGCCGCTCAGCATGGAACGCTCCGGCTATCGGCCCGATCCCGCCCTGAAGCCATACATCGCCGCGACCGCCAACTGCCCCTGGCGCAAAGGGAAAATCCTCGTCGGCGAAGTCCACGACGCCAACTGCCACAGCATGAACGGGGTTTCCGGTCATGCCGGGGTCTTCTCGACCGCGCCCGACATGGCCCGCTTCGCGCTGGCCTTCCAGTATCCCGACACCGCTAAGCACTTCGGCCTACCGCCTGTTCTCGGCCCGCTCGCCCGCCATCAGGCCGGAAAGAACCACCTCGACCCCGCTATCGGCGGACACTCTATCGGCTGGTTCACCGTGCCGAGCGGCTATCTGCCCTATGGCGACCTGCTCTCCGAACGCGCCTTCGGGCATACGGGTTTCACCGGCACGCTGCTGATGTTCGACCCGGAACACGATCTGACGCTGATCCTGCTGACCAACCGCGTCTACAACCCGGGCGAAGGTCTCGGCGTCCTGCGGCTGCGCCGCCTCTTCGCCAACCTCGTCGCCGGAGCCATCAAAAGCTAGGATTTTTGAACCACCGAGGCACGGAGACACGGAGAAAAACAGGAGGAAAGACCGAATGCCTGCTCCGGTACTTTCTTCGTGTCCCTTCGTGTGCTTCGTGGATTCTTCTCTTTTGCTTTTCTCCGTGATTCCTCCGTGTCTCCGCGCCTCGGTGGTTCAATCCCCGTCGCTGCCGGACTGACGCGCGCGCCAGGCCCGCGCCCCGACGACCGCCAGTACCGCCGCCGCCTGGATGACGTTGATCAGGACGGAAGAGACGCCGGAGAAGCGTTCCAGGTTGCCGCTTCCGGCGGTGAGCGCGCCGAAGAAGAAGGCGGAGAAGGTCGTGCCGAGAGGATGCAGCCCGCCGAGCAGCGCGACCGGTATGGCCGTGTAGCCCCAGCCCGGCGAGAAGTCCGCGTAGAGCCGCCCCGTGATGCCCAGCAGTTCGACGACGCCCGCCAATCCGCACAGCCCGCCGGAGATCGCCATCGCCTGCATCCGCAGCCGATCTACTGGAAACCCTGCCGCCCGCGCCGCCTCCGCGTTCTGGCCCAGGACGCGCAGCCCAAATCCGCCGCGCGTGCGATAGAGAAAGACGTAGATGACGAAGGCAGCGAGAAAGGCGAGGAATACGCCGCTATGCAGCCGGGTCTGCACGCCGTTCGACCAGGCGGCGGGCAGGATGCGGGCGAACAGCGCGGCGTCGGGCAGCGGGTCGGACTGCCGGTTGATGCGCGCCTGCTCCTGCAACGGCCCCTCGACGGCCCAGCCGAGCAGGTAGAGGCCGATGTAGTTCAGCATGATGGTCGAGATGACCTCCTGCACGTTGCGCCGCACGCGCAGCCAGCCCGCAATCAGGCCCCAGAACGCGCCCGCCGCGATGCCGACCAGCGTCATGAGCAGAGTCAGGAGAGGGCCGGGCAGTTTCCCGGCGGCGTGCGCCAGCGCGGTCGCGGCCAGCGCGCCCATCACCAACTGGCCCTCGCCGCCGATGCTGAACAGCCCCGCCCGCCAGGCGACGACGATACTCAGGCCCGTCAGCAGGAGCGGTGAGGTCTTCACCAGCGTCTCGGAGAGGGGATAGAGATGGCCGTTGGCAGCATCGCCGAAGGCTCCGATCCAGAGCGCGGGCAGCGCCGTGAGCGGCGAGATGCCGAGCGCCCAGAACGCGACGGACATCAGCGCGATCAGGCCGAGCGCGTAGCCGAGGCCCTGCGCCAGCCACCGGAACGCACGCAGCGGCCAGGGCTGCTCTGTGGGCGCGGCCTGCGTCAGCGCAGGGGCTGTTTCTGTCGGCTCGGTCGCCTCGGTGGACAGGCTCATGCCGTCTCCTCGCCCTCTTCCGCTGGAGGCTGCGCCGCGCCGAGTCCGCCGAGCAGCAGGCCCAACTCCGTCTCATCAGTCTTCCCGGCCTGGTACTCGGTCAGGCGTCCGCCGGAGAGGATCGCGGCCCGGTCTGCCAGCGCGTTAATCTCATCCAGGTCGGTCGAGATGAGGACGAGGGCCGCGCCGCGCGCCCGCGCCTGCTGTAGCTGTTCATGCACAAAGCGGGTCGCGCCGATGTCCAGGCCGCGCGTCGGGTTGACGGCGACGATCCACTCCGGCTGCGCGTAGAGCGCGCGGGCCACGACGACCTTCTGCTGGTTCCCGCCGGAGAGGGATGAGACCGGCAGCGTCGCGCTCGGCGTGCGAATATCGAAGGTGCGGATCAGGTCGGCGGCAAGCCGGCGCAGCGCCCGCCTCTTGAGAAACGGCCCGCGCCGGAAAGCCGGATCATGGACGGCCCGGAACAGCAGGTTCTCCTCCACCGTCATCGTGACGGCCAGCCCGACACGGCGGCGATCCTGCGGGATATAGCCCAGCGTCGGCGTGACGCCCGCGACGAACGGCCCGCCCTCCCAGGACAGCGTGCCGGAGCGCAGCGGGCGCAGGCCGACCAGCGCCTCGGCCAGTTCGGTCTGCCCGTTGCCGTCCACGCCGCCGATGCCGAAAATCTCCCCGCGCCGCA
>Ga0070741_10013564_pt1 | contig 14344 bp, 19 predicted proteins | sample Coa_R1_4_FD_66440 | JGI IMG/M metagenome (GOLD analysis project Ga0070741, IMG submission 66440) | Surface soil microbial communities from Centralia Pennsylvania, which are recovering from an underground coalmine fire - Coalmine... | ecosystem: Environmental > Terrestrial > Soil > Unclassified ...
CCCGTCATCCGAGTCAAATGCGAGTAAAGAAAGGCGGTCCGTCCAAATATGCTGGCTGGTGGGTCCGCAAAGAGCTCAATAAAAATGGCGGGGTCGGTCCCAATCCCATTTTGTCACTTGGGCCTATTTCAAAGCTGAAATTCATCAAAGATTTTTTGCACAAATTTAAATTGGATATCACTGATAGGGATGACCCGCCTTGCCACACCTTCTCTTTACTAAGCACGATGAAAGGAAATTTCATCGGTAAAAATAGAGATTTTAGTCAGCTGGGGGAGGTTCGAATCGAAACCGATGATTTGGCCGCTTGGAATCAGAACGCTCCTTTCGACGTTTATTTAACAAAAGTGAACATCGACGCTTTTCCAGTGTTGAGAGAAAGCTTTCGAAGCTTCTACCAAACACCGCTGCTCAACCAAATCCTAAAAACTTCGGACCTTTTGAGCGGACTATGAGACCTTTGATTAAAAACGACAAAGGACAGGCCCTGACTGAAATGCTGATCTCACTCCCGGTTTTATGCCTATTCGTGGCCGGAATATTACAATTCACAATCCTTTTTTTGTCTTATGTTCAATTCGAACACGCTTGTGGCGAAGCGGCGCGAGAATATGCCGCCGGTCTCATCGATAAGGACTCCCTCAAACCTAAGATCAAAGAAAACCTCGGAATGCTACAACGCTATTTCGACCCCGGCTCTTTGAGAGTGGCCGATCAAGAACCTATTTCCAAAGCCAATCTAGCCCTCGACAAAGTCCGAAACGCGATTTCAGCTTTTCCTTTTTTAATTAATTACGAGGGCTGTGAATGGTCCATAAGCATCTACTGCAAACCGCCTTTTATTTTTTCCTCTATATTTCCCCACGGTATCCTCTTTCAATCAGTTCTGCAGGTTTATCGTTATCGGAAGTCATCATGAAAGATCAAAAGTGGTTTTGGCTGACCTTCGGGACCTGGTGCTTTATCACAACTGTCGGAGCCTGGGCTTTGATCAGTTCTCCCTTCCACTTGGATTCGAAAGTGATCTCTGAATATCCGTTACAATTCAATGGCACCGTTGAAAAAAACAGGATCTCGGTCTGCGCTTCCGAATTGGATCAATCAGTGGTAGCCATACGCCAAGAATGGCAAAAGGAGGGCTGGACTTGCACAACAAGGAACTTCGACCTCTTCTCACTTCTCATGAATCCTTCTCCCGCTGATCGAAGTTTAGCGGATAAGCTGGCCCGTCTTCTTGTTTTTCAAAATGGAGCGAATGTGCGTCTTTTAGGTCTGTTAAGGAATTACGAGGACGGCCAAACTTATCAATGGACCGCCGAAATGTCGCAAAAGGCGTTCGAAATCAAAGATCCGTCCCAACTGGATTTTCCATTGAAACCCCCCGTCAACGCCTTAAATTTTTTTTTCATTAAATCCAAAAAATTGGAATGTTGCACGTGGAGCCTCCCACTATCCCCCGATATCGAAAACCAATTCACAACCGGCTATGTATCGCAAGGTTTCAGCGGACGCCTATGGTCCAGAAAAAGTGATGAATCGGTTTATATCCTGAAAAAGGGTTCCACCCGATTGCTAGGGGTCATAAAACGCGAGAGTCAAAACAATAAAATTTCCCTGGTGAAGTTCGATTGATTTTAGTTTAATATTTTGTGCATTTTGTGTTAGAAAGACATTATCCAAAATTTGTCTTTTGAATCTTAGGCCGAGATTGAGTGCATGAAAAACCGCAACCTCATTATTTCACTGTGCCTCGGACTGGCATCCGCCGGACTCGCTTTCTATCTCCTTTATCGAAGCACATCTGAGATCGAAAAAAAAGTGACGCCGGTACAAGTTTTAGTGGCGTCGAAATATATTCCAGCCGGGGTGTTCCTTAATCCGAACATGGTCGAAAAAAAATCAATCCCCGAATCCTTCATAAGTCCCAGTACCATCCGAGAATTACGGGAAGTCGAGGGCCTAATGACCCTTGTGCCGCTTTCCGAGGGAGAACAAATATTATCGAATAAATTCGGTGAAAGCGAAGAGTCTCTCGCTTTCACCCTGAATCCCGGCTACCGTGCTTACACCCTCGAAGTCAATGAAACAAATGGCGTAGGCGGTCTTATTCATCCCGGAAATCATATTGACTTACTGACCAAGATAGAATCCGGCAAGAGGGAGATCACTTCGTTTGTTTATCAAAATCTGTTGGTTCTAGCCGTTGGGCAAAAACTGAGTAGTGGACAACAAGGCGCAAAAGGATCCGACTCAAGCCGTGAAACCGATTCGGGATATGGAACCGTGACACTTGCCGTGACGCCCGAAGAAGCCGAAACCCTGATGTACCTCGAGGGCCGTCCGTTGCGTTTGATCCTAAGGGGTTCCAACGACGAGGAAGTGGTTTCCATTCCCGCTCAAACTGAATCCGAAATACTTTCTAAACTCGGCCATTTTTCGCCTTCAAGCGGCCGAAAACTAGAGATCATTCGCGGCGAATCAAGACAAGGGAACTAAAATGAAATATTGGTCGTATCTATTCTTGGCTTTTTTTGTCTACGCAGGATCAAGCGCAGAATCCGATCCGATCCACTTAACGATTGGAGAATCAAAACTCATTCATGTCGAATCGGCAAAAAAGATCGCGGTCGGCAATCCCGAAGTTCTCGCGGTCACTTCGGTCAGCGACAAAGAAATTCTCGTTTCCGGAAAATCATCCGGCAGCACAAACCTCATTTTCATCTCTCCGGATGGAGAAAAAGAATCTCGATCGATCACTGTTACCGCTCACAATTTGAAAAAGGCAATGGTCGAAGTCGGTGTGGAAATAATGGAGATCGAATCTCAAAGCGCCTTAAAAGCCGGATTAAGTTGGGGTTCAATCTCGGACACTTCCGGCAATCCCTCTATAACAACGAATAATATATCGGTAAGTGAAATCGCCCCTCCTCCTCTTATCGCCATCAATTCCCTGACCCGTCAGGCTTTATCCGCGAGTGTTCAATTATTGATCAATCGCGGTAAGGCAAAGATCCTGGCCAAACCCAAACTACTAGCTGTAAGTGGTGAGGATGCGAGCTTTTTAGCAGGGGGAGAAGTCCCGTATATTACAGAAAGTAAACTCGGCTCATCCAATGTTCAGTGGAAGCCTTATGGCATCAAACTTAAGATCAGGCCCACCATTGATGCAGACGGCAACATAGAGGCTAGCTTAAGAGCGGAAGTAAGCGGATTGGACCCTCAGAACGGAGTTTCAACAGGAGGGGGAATTATTGTTCCGGCCTTGCGCACTCGCTGGGCCGAGACTTCGGTTTATATGAAAAGCGGGACCACACTCGTGATCGCAGGTCTTATCAGTGAGCAAAACCAAAAATTAACTTCAGGCATTCCATTACTAAGCGACATACCTATCCTTGGAGAACTTTTTCGTTTTACGGACAACGAAGAAAACCAAACAGAATTAGTTATTTTCGTTACACCCTCTTTGATAGGCCAAACCAACAATAACGGGGACAGCTAATTCAATCCTGGGATTTAGGGGCCTCAACTAGGCCTTGTATGACATCTCCGGGCTTTATCCCCTCTTTCGCGAACCAACCGCTGTTCATTTCCAGGGCATATTTGGCCGGCCCCGCCGAGGGAAAGGTTTGTTCGGTTTGGGGGGGCATTTCCAAAATATTCAATATCTTTCCCTGGTCATCGATAAAAGCGATGCTTAGGGGAATAAAGGTGTTTTTCATCCAAAAATACCTGACGGCCGAATCGTTAAAAACAAACAGCATCCCGTTGTCCCACTCCAGCTTCCGCCGGAACATGAGACCGGCTTCCCGGGTCACATCCTTATTGGCGACCTCGACATATATTTCACTCTTCCCCATTTTCAAGTCGGCGACCGGAAGGTCGGACTTGATCATATGGCGGCAGGAGAACCCCGAAAGAAAAACCACGCCGAGAACCAATATGATTTTGAATAAATGCCGATTAAGGATACCGAAGACCAATTTCTCTTCCTTTACCTTGGGTTGTTCTTTGCCACAAAAGGGCCAAAAAGCATTGAACCATAAGCGTTATTGAGGTGATTTGAATTGACCATATCTAAGAATTTACTTTAATATATCTGATATGAAAAAGCTTTGTTCAACATTAATTTTGTCCCTCCTTTTAACATCTTTCGTGGCAACCCAGGCCCAATCCGCTTCAAAATCAAAGAAATCCTCCAAAAAGAAAAAACAAACGACTGTCGCAGCCGCAACGCCCGCACCCACCGCCGCGCCTGTCGAGACGGCTCCCCAAGTCGCCCGCAATAACGGCATTCCGCGTGAAAAACTGGCGATCGCCTACAACACCGCCAAAGAGCTTTACGCCGCGAAACAATTTGATAAAGCCAAGGACATATTCAAGAAGATCGCGACCGTAGCGACCGATTCGGACATCAGCGCCAATTCGCTCTATTTATATTCCCAATGCGCCTTTCGGACGGAAGACTATTCCGCTTGCGTTCGAGGCTTGAACGTCCTGTCCAAAAGATGGCCCAACGCGCCGATCATCAAAACGGGCTATGTTTCTCGTTTTTGTTACTTTTTGATCAATGAAATATCCCACCTTCAAACTAATTGGGATTATTACCGGTTCAAGGAAAGGACCGACGAAACGGGGAATCCCGTTTGGAAAGAAAGTGTTCCCCCTGGTTTTAAGATCAAACGCATCAATTTCAAGCTGGCTTTCGGGCTTTTCAAGGTATTGAAAAGGATCGAACCCACCAGCAACCTAACCTTAGATTGCAAAACCAAGTTGGATAAAATGCTGAACTCTCCCATCACGATGGTTTGGGTGGATGAAAAGGCTCCGCCCAATAAATACGGTCATCCCGCCGACTTCTTTTCCGTTTTTTCCACCGTGGAAAAAAAGGACTTCTCGAATGTCATTTGCGAAAGGATGTTTTTCGATTGGAAATCGGAAAAATTCTATCAGTTCCTGGACATGTATGACGACGTTCGCAACCTGAAGCCCCGGTTCATCGCGAAAACCAAAATACCGGAAGACGCCGACCCCAATGCGGTTTTAACGACCCCCAGCGGGGTTAGCGCCCCTCCTCCGCCCCCAGGGGCGCCCGTAACCCTCCCGCAGGCTCAACAGGACCCTTCCATCGTTTTGACCCTCAATAAACTATTCCTCATTTCCGGTTACAATCCCTACGAGGATAGCTACACCAATTTGATCGAATCCTCCCCCACCGATCTGAATCTCTAATTTCCATGAAATTAAAACTCTTCTTTCTGGTCTTCCCTCTTTTGGTTCTAAGTTATTCCGTCCACTCCCAGGATCTCCAAACCCCAACCAGCGCTCCCGCCGCGCAAGCGCCCACCGACACCCCGACACCGATTTCGGGAAAAAAGGCGGTCGGCACTAACACCGCAAAAGCCTTGATCGTTCACAAGCCTAAACCCTCCCCTTCCTGGGGAAAGGTCATTCAATACCATCGTGAAGTGATCCTGGCGCTCACCGAAAGCAACCGGGAAACCCTTCATGAATTCGTCTTTCAAGACGACGACGGGATCATCCGAACGGCCATTTTCCACGAGAACTCATCCGGTGACGGTTACTGGGAGGTTTGGGTGTGGGATCAGCAATAGCGAAAATCGGAAGAATAACTTCCTTTTTGGGGGTCAAGGGGGGAGTAGGCTGTTCCCTTTTGACTTCGCTTTTGAGCCGCATCGAAGCTAAAAGCACATCAAAAATGATCGCCGTTATCGGCTCAACGCCTTCCAATTATTCTCAATTGCCTGCCTATTTATCCATTCAAGCTTCGACCCATACTCTTGGCCAAATTCTTCCATACCAAGATCGATTAACCTCCAAAATGATTGAATCTTATTTTTCTAAATCACCGGAGGGAGTTGCTTACATACCCATCCATTCAAACGACGAGGAATTTTTCCCCCCCGATAAGATTTTTCCGCTCATTCAAAAAATTAACCAGTGGTTTGAAGAAATTTTCTTAGATCTTTCTTCCTTTCCAACAAATCAACATTTTGAATTGATTTCAAAAAGTCATCGCGTTTTCATCATTTCCTCATTAGAGGCGGCTGCACTAGCTGCCATAAAGCAGTGGGAAAAAAGATTGCTTCCGCTCCATCTCCACAACAACCACATTGGTCTTTTTTTCAACCAAGTGAATCAAAATCGAACATTTCCAAAAGACATCGGAACTTGGGCGCCCAACTTGAATTATGTCGGAACAGTTCCATTCCTCGGCGAGAGCCTTTCCATCGGCCTCATTGAAGCTAAAGCCTTAGATCTGGATTTGGAAAAAACATTAAAACCCTTGGTCGAAAAAATACTTTTTTCAGAGGATTTCCTCCAACAGATCGAAACCCATGAAATAAATCCAGATAATGAAAACGCCAGCAAAGAAAAAACATCCACATTCGATTCAGGCCAGGTACAACAATTACACAAAAAGCTTCTTGAACAGTTACAAAATTCCGGAGTGGTTTCGGACACAAAAAAGAACGAGTTTCCCAACAAACAAGCTCTCGAACCTGCCGCCAGGGAAATATTGGACCGCTTGATCGCAGACATCAATATCCAGAACCGGGACCTTAAGCAAAGACTCGTGAACGAAACCTTGAACCTAGCGTTCGGTTTGGGCCCATTGGAGCCTCTTCTTCGAAACGATGAAATTTCCGAGATAATGGTGAATGGTCCGCAACAGATATTCGTGGAAAAAAAGGGTTTGTTGGAAAAAACAAATGTTCAATTTCAGGACGAACAGCAGTTGCGTACGATTATCGAGCGGATATTGGCCCCCATCGGCAGGCGCATCGATGAAAGTCAGCCTTATGTCGATGGTCGGCTATTGGACGGTTCAAGAGTCAACGCCATCATTCCTCCGTTAAGCCTCAACGGTCCAATTTTAACCGTTCGAAAATTTTCAAAAAAAAAGCTCCAAGTCGAAGACTTAGTGCGATTCGGATCACTCACACCAGAAGCCGCTGATTTTCTTGGCGCTTGCGTCAAAGCAAAAAAGAACATCGTCGTTGCCGGAGGGACCGGATCGGGAAAAACCACTTTATTGAACATTCTTTCAAACTTCATTCCTTCTCAGGAACGGATTGTCACAATTGAGGATTCCGCCGAATTACAACTTTCTCAAGAACATGTTGTCCGTTTGGAAAGTCGACCTGCAAACCTTGAGGGAAAAGGGCAAGTTGCCATAAGAGATCTGGTGATCAACGCGCTTCGAATGAGGCCCGATCGAATCGTGGTAGGTGAATGCCGTGGTGGCGAAACCCTTGACATGCTTCAGGCCATGAATACAGGCCACGACGGGTCTTTGACTACCGCTCATGCCAACTCCCCACGAGACGTCCTTTCTCGTCTGGAAACCATGTGCTTATTCACGGGTTTGGATCTTCCCATCAAGGCCATTCGCGAACAAATTTCTAGAGCTGTACATTTGATCGTTCAGCAAAATCGACTTTCAAATGGAAAACGCATGATAACCCAAATTTCTCAAATTCAAGGGATGGAAGGCGACGTCATCATCATTCAAGATGTTTTCAATTACGACGAGGGTGTGGGATTGGTTCGAAAGCCCTTTCCCCCATCCTTCATCGGCGATCTAAATTCGGTGGGCTACCAATGGCCCGGGAGGGCGGAGAGGGTCAACAACTAGGTCTTACTTCTTTTTCTTCGCGGCCTTCGCCGCCATGTCCTTCTCGAAGGTCGTCGGGGGGGCGGGCTGGTAGGTGCTGTCCCCTACCGGGGTGATCTGGGCCACTTCATCCTTATACTTCTGGAAATCCGGGCGCAGGGTGCGCACATCGGCGTCCAAGGGGCCCTCGGGCGGGATCCAATCTCCTATATATGCCCTGCAAATGAATTCCTTCTCGGCCGCCAGGTCCACCCAATGGGTATGGGGTAAATAGTAGAATTCCTGCACTTCCTGATAATCCCACATGGCTTCCTTATACTTCTTATCCGCGAAATGGGCTTCGCCCCGGTTATAGGCGTTATAGGCCCGGCGGATGACCTCGAAATTCGCCATTTCATACATCGCCAAAAGAGTGACGCCAATCAGGCATGCATTCTTCCAGAAATTGGTTTTAATGTAAGGAAGCGAAATAACGCCTCCGACGATGATCACGCCAAGAATGTAGATCGCTGTCATGTATTCCCGCCTTAGGGCAATTGGTTGCTACCAAACATCAACACGGAATGCGGCCTTCAAAATTGCTTCAGGAACCTCAGGTCGTTTTGGTAAAAAAGCCGGATATCGTCGATATCATACTTAAACATGGCCACCCGTTCCACACCCATTCCGAAGGCGAAACCGGTCCATTTTTCCGGGTCCAGTTTACAATTCTCGAAAACCGCGGGATGGATCATGCCGCAGCCCATGATCTCCACCCAGCCCGATTGCTTGCAGATCCGGCAGCCCTTGCCTTGGCAAAAGACGCAGGAAATATCCACCTCGGCGCTGGGCTCGGTGAAGGGGAAAAAGCTGGGCCGAAAGCGGGTCTCGATCTTGGAACCGAAGAATTTCTTCACCCAGCTGTCCAAGATGCCCTTCAGATGCCCGAAATGGATGCCTTCGGCCACCAAAAAGCCGTCGACCTGGTGGAAGATATGGTGATGGGTCGCGTCCACCGCCTCGTTGCGGTACACCCTTCCCGGGGCCACCACTTTGAAGGGCGGCTGGTGCTTTTCCATCATATGCACCTGAAGGGTGGTCGTGTGGGTGCGCAGTAAAAGCTCTTTGTTCAAATAGAAGGTGTCGTGGGAGTCGCGGGCGGGATGGTCCTCGGGAAAATTCAGGCCCTTGAAATTGTAATAATCGGTCTCAAAATCCGGGCCCTCGACTTGGTCGAACCCGAAACTTTTGAAGATATCGCAGATCTCCGTTTGCACGCGGATCAGGGGATGGGCCTTGCCCATGGGCATCTGGCGGCCCGGAAGGGTGGGGTCCCAATCGGCCGGAAGGGTTCCGCCCTTGTCCTCCAGCTCTTCCTTGCGCTTCTCTAAAAGCCCCGAAATATGGTTCTTGACCTCGTTGGAAACCTTGCCGATCTGGGGCCGCATTTCGGCCGAAACCTGCCCGAGGCCCTTCAGGATCTCGGTGACAAGCCCGCTTTTCCCCAGGTATTTCACCCGAAGATCCTCGACCGACTTGATATCGGAGGTATGTTGAATGGCCGCTTCAGCTTCTTGGGACAATGCTTGGAGACGTTCGATCACCTAAATCCTCTTTATTTCAAAGGATGGTCAGCCGCAAGGAGGGATATTATTTAGTTTTCAGGCGGAAATTGCACTAAGAAAAGTCAGGAGAGTGCTTCGGAAGCGACCAATTTTTCCAGTCTTTCGACCTTTTGGAGGTAAAGCAGATAGGCCTTAATGGAACCCGTCTTCTCGAATTTTTCCCATAGGGTTTCAAGGCTTTCGGTGGGGACTTCTAATTCTTCGGTCTGTTTGTTGAGCATGTTTTTCAGCTTTATTTTCGTGATTTTCGAAGTGTATCACCGGCCCCAGGGGGTGTCAAGAAACCGGGCCTTTTAGGACCGTCCCAAAAAGGGCCAAACTGCCCGCCACCGCCGCGTTGAGGGATTCCACTTTTCCTTCCATGGGGAGGCTCACCCGCTCGTCGCAGGAATTCGTCAGTTCATCCGGCAAACCCGACCCCTCAGAGCCGAGCCAAAATGCCATGGGTGTTAGAAACTTTACGCTGAAAAAATCCTTGGAGGAACCCAGCGCCAAGGCGTAGGTATGGAACTGATTTTTTTTGAACCACTCTTGGTAATTTTCCCACTTCTCGTTTTGGACGAACGGCACCCGGAACAAAGAGCCCATGGCCGAGCGGACCACTTTGGGATTGAAAACATCGCAGCAGCCCTCGGTCAATAAAAGGGCCTGCGCCCCGAAAGCCTCGGCGGAGCGAAAAAGGGTTCCCAGGTTTCCCGCGTCCTGCAATTGATGGACCGCTAGGACCTTGGTGAAAGGGGCCTCGGGCCATTGAAAAGCTATCTTTTGGGCCACGGCGAAAATGCCCTGCGGGGTCACGGTGTCCGAAACATAGGCGATGATCTGGGGTGTGGTCTCGAAACAACGGGTCTTTTCCCGGTGGGCCAAGGCGAGGATCTCTTTGCCCTCGGCGCCGTTCCAGGCCCCGGGAGTGGCAAAAATAAAGCGCAAGCGCAGGCCGCTTTGCAGGGCCTCCCGGACCAAATGGAACCCTTCGCAAAGGAAATCCTCGGATTCTTTCGACTTTTTGGGGATCTTCAAGGAATAGGCATGCTTCACCATGGAGTTTTGCGCGCTGAGGATTGAAGATAGTTTTTCCATTATTTCAACTCTTTCATTTGTCCCCGACGGTTCCCCGCCGCGAAGGGATTTGAACAGCCATTTTCATGACTATCTTTATTTTATTCATTGTATCCCGTACAAATTCGCTTTTGTGCTTCTCCGCAATTTGAATTATTTCTTTCGCTTCCATGGGGTTGACAAGACCCGAGAATAAAAGCATATCCAACGCGCCGATACCCCAATTCTGGATTTCCTGATCCGGGTCTCTCAGAAACTCCTTAATCCACGGTAAAACGCGTTTGTCCCCAATAGACCGTAAAAGTTCCACGGCTCTTCGACGTGTTTGAATATCTTGTTTGCTTTTGTAAATTACGTAACAACGTTGCATGGCAGCCCAGGAACGGAGGCGGTTCAAAACACCCCGCGCTAATTCGCTTCCAACAGTCGAATTCCGATGGACGTAATAATCAACGATGCCCCTAATTTGGGCTCGACCTAAGATCTCATCGATTGCCTCTCCGGCATATCTAAAGGCAACGACACCGCTTTTATCGATGCCCAATTTTCGGACGATAGATTCCCAATTGATCCGTTTGTTCATAAAGGTCCCCGCCGCCGACAAAGTCTTTAGCTATTCGAATAAGATAATCTTAAGGTTTTCGATCAGCTTCGCCTTGTCGATTAGGTTCAATTCGCCCAAATGCCTCACGAAGCGTCGGTTATCAACGGCTTTTATTTGATCGACCAATATATCGGAATCTTTCTTAAGACCTATTCCCTTTTTGGAAAGATGGACACGAAGAATTTCCGTCCCACGGATGATTTGGGTGGTGACGGGGCAAACAATCGTACTGGGATGTTGACCATCGTTCAAAAGATTGGTTTGGATAGCAACGACCGGCCTGGTTTTTCCAGGCTCAGTTCCAAAGCGCGGACTTAAATCGGCCAGGTAAATATTGAATTTCCTAACCTTCATTCGGCGGTTTTTTCCTCAAGCCTTTCCATTTCGCCGAGGATGTCCATGGAGTTCTTGCGAGTGAGCAGGGATTCTTTCATCAGTTTTTTTCGAAGCCCCTTTCGGCGGTTGAATTCATTGTAAAAATTCAACGCCTCGTTGATGTAGGCGTTCCGCGGCATATGAAGCACTTTGGTGATGGATTCCACATCCTCGAAAATCTCACCTTTTATTTTAAGGGACAGGACTTTGGTCATTTTCGGCTCCTTAAGAGGTATATACCATTAGTATATACTTGCGGCGAGGAAGTTACAACTTTCACTCAAACGTTTGTCCACTCCGGGTCCCCATCGCGGATAGGCAATCACGGCAAGGCTCTACGGTTAAGCACGCGCGGGTGGCGGGAAGGTTTCCCGTTGTGAAAAACTTCTTTTGGATGCAATTTCGCAAGTTTCACCTCTTTATTCCAATAATCCTTGAAACTGTCCTTAGTGAAATCCTGGTAAATAATCCCGGTCGTGTGACGCTTGAGGGCCTTAGACAAGGTGCCCATTCCGTTCGGGTTACCGATACAGCTCACCAGGCCCGAATACCGGCTGGAGGAGTTGCTCACTACGATCCACATCCGAAAATTAAGGGCCAGCAAGGGCACCCGGGCTTCATCGATTTTGGCATGGTCACTTTTAAATCCCGCATGGGCCATGGAGAGGAAAAGTATTCCCACCCCTTGATGGGCATAAGCGTTGAACATTTGCAAATAATTGCTGTCATAGCAGACCATCAAGCCGCATCGGACCCCTTTTAAGGTGAAGGCGACCAAATGATCTCCCGGCGTAAAGGTCTTGAGTTCATCGCCTCGGACCAGCCAGCATTTGTCATAACGGTCAATGATAATGCCCTTGTTGTTTATCACGTAAAGGCAATTGGTGGGTTTAAAATCCGAATCTAGCCTGTGGGCGGAACCGAGGATAACCCAAATCCTTTTTTCCGCTGCCAGTTTTTGAATGGCATTGGTTTCCCTTCTCATGGCTTCGAAATTGAATTTTTTGAAGGTAGGATTGTTCCATTTGCCCCACCCGCATAAGGCCGTTTCTGGAAACTGGACAATATCCGCGTGACGCGCCGCAGCTTCCCGAATGAGCCGCTGAATCGTCCGGCTGTTTTTGACAATGTCCCCGGTGACGGAAAGCTGAGCTACCGCGATTCTTAATTTTTGATTCTTGGCCATAACGCCCTGTAAATATATTTATTTAATCACGATTCTACTGTCAACGAAGGGCCCCCTTCGTTGGCAAGGTTTTGAGATGATTGAACCTATTTTTTTATCCTTCGAGAGTTACTCCGCCGCACCATCGCCAACAACCTCGGAAGGGGCAATACATAAGCGAAAACCACGATCACATAGCCGGCCACCGCCAGACCGGGATACGCGAAAGCGACAGCCGTAAGCGCGACGGCGACAAGCGGGGCCGGAGCCCAAGCCAGGGTGTGGGCCTGCCGTTTGGTCGCGGTGAGCGCGGGAGAAGTGAGCTTGGCGACATAGGCCCCGTACCACCAAACCAGATTATAGACAAACCCTCCGAGGAAAGCGGAAGCTCCATAGAACACGGTGGCGACCACCTGGTTGTGGGGGTCCCCCAGCCACGCGCCCAGGACCGCCGTCGGGACGGGCATGAAGGCGACCCCTACCATCAAGTACAAGAGGTTGAGCCAAACGAGGGTATGGTCGGCGCGCTTGAAGGCCGAGAACATCATCCGGTGGTTCGTCCAGTTGATCCCAATGTTCATGAAGCTGAGGGCGTAGACGACGTAAGTTCTCCATTGTTGGGCCAAAAGGGCCAGAAGTCCCTGGCTGGCGTCAGCATCGGTCGGATGCGGGATGCGGATCGTCAGGACCAATAAAGTGATGGCAAAGGCGAACACCCCGTCACTAAAGGCGCTGATACGGCCCAGGCTCGGGTCATCCTTTTCGAGGGCGCTCATGGTCTTTCCTTTTCTTGAATACATCTCAAAACCGCGTGGTGTTTCTTGTCCGCTCCCACCGCGCCAAGCCGGGGCTTGGTGCCCCCCGGCGTTGACAAACGGTTCGCCCTACTCAAACAAGTCCGAGTGCGTTCCGGTCCTTTCAAAAACGATCTCGTCCCCGGAAAGCTTATAAACCAGCAGCCAATCGGGTTCGAGGTGACATTCCCAGCGGTCCTTATAGCTTCCCGTAAGTTTGTGATTTTTGAAGCGGGCTTCCAAGGCTTCTTGGGCGATCAAGCGCTTGGCGGCTTCCTTGAATTTTTCCAGTTTTTTGCCGCGACGTTCCATCAACTTAAGGTCTTTTTGAAATTGATTGGTGTAGGAAGGACTGAGCACGGTCGATTCCAGGGATCAATCGATCCCAAGTTTGCGGAACATGTCTTCGGCGTTTTTCGCCTTAACAAGACGGCGACCGGAATCCGTCGCTTTGAACACACCCCGGGTTTTCGCGTTCGGAATGACAACGTCGAAAGGAAGCCCGCGTCTCAAGAGTATCTGGCTATAAAAAATGGAAATGGCTTGGCTGGCCGTGAGCCCCAGTTGGTGCAATAATTTTTCCGTATCGGCCTTCAAATGCGGCTCCAGCCGCGCGCGTACCGTCGCTTCTTTTGCCATGGCGGCCTCCCTTTCAAGAACTAAAGGAAGTGTAGCACAAACGGGCTACATCTTCAAGCCGCTCCAGTCGTCCGATCCCCGGCCGGCTTCCCCAAATAAAAAAACACCCCCCACCGCTTGAACGGTGAGGGGTGTTTGATCTTCAGAAACTTATGACCGCGGACTAACGGCTGCCCTTATGAAGCCTTGGCCTTTTTCGCGTCTTCGACCACTTGGGCGAAGGACTTGGGGTCGTTCAGCAGCATATCGGACAGAACCTTGCGGTCCAGCTCGATCTCGGCCAGCTTCAGGCCGCGGATGAACGCGCTATAGGTCATGCCGTGCTCGCGGACGGCGGCGTTGATACGGGTGATCCAAAGGCGGCGGAACTCGCGCTTACGGTGCTTACGGTCGCGGAAGGCGTAATTGCCCGACCGCTTGGAGGCTTCCCGGACCGTCCGGTATTGCCGGCTCTTGGCCCCGAAATAA
>Ga0070741_10013565_pt1 | contig 14342 bp, 9 predicted proteins | sample Coa_R1_4_FD_66440 | JGI IMG/M metagenome (GOLD analysis project Ga0070741, IMG submission 66440) | Surface soil microbial communities from Centralia Pennsylvania, which are recovering from an underground coalmine fire - Coalmine... | ecosystem: Environmental > Terrestrial > Soil > Unclassified ...
ATGAGGTTGTCGAACACCGAGAGCGGCAGGCAGAGGCGGGAGCGCTGGAAGGTTCGCGCGATGCCGATCCGGTACACCGCCTGCGGCTTCCAGTCGGTGATCACCGCGCCCGCGAAGCGCACCTCGCCCGCGCTGGCGGGAAAGAGGCCGGTGAGCACGTTGAAGAAGGTGGTCTTGCCGGATCCGTTCGGGCCGATCAGGCCGAGCACCGAACCCTCTTCGACTGACAGGTCGAGGCCGTCGAGCGCGAGAAGGCCGCCGAAACGGCGGGTCAGACCGCGGCACGAGAGGAGCGGGGCGGTCATGTGCGGCCGACCAGGCGGCGCAGCGGACGCGGCAAAAGGCCCACCGGCCGGAAGAGGAGCACCAGCACCACCAGGATGGCGAAGATGAGGAACCGGTACTCCTGGAGGATCTGCAGCTTCTCCGGCAGCAGGATCACCACCGATGTCGCCAGGGCGACGCCCCAGGGATTCCCGATCCCCCCGAGCAGCAGGATGGAGACGAAGATCAGCGACTCGGCGAAGGTATAGTTGTTGGGGGCGATGAATCCGATCATGAACGCGGAGAGCGCCCCCGCCACGCCGGTGATGAAGTTCCCCAGGGTGAAGGACGCGATCTTCCAGCGCGCGATGTTCAGCCCGAAGGTGGCGGCCGCCGTCTCGTCGAGCCGCACCGCGTCCAGCGTCACTCCGATCCAGGAGCGCTCGAGCCGCTGGACCACGCCGAACGCCAGCACGAGGAGCAGGAGCGCGACGACCAGGTACCGGAGGTAGAAGGACCCTTCGAAGGAGGCGATCGCCACCGGTTCGTTGAAGTGGAACGGGCCGATCACCATCTCCGGCAGCTTCAGCCCCTGCGGCCCCCCGAGCGAGTCGTTGACCTCGAGGAACGTGCGGAAGAGGAGGGCGAAGGCGATGGTGATCAGCGCCGCGTAGTGGCCGCGCGTGCGGAGGATGGGGAGCAGGAGGACGGAGCCGATGATCGCCGCCGCGGCGCCGCCGGCGAAGAGGATGATCCAGTCGGGCAGGCCGGCGACGCGCGAGAGGACCGCCGCCGTATACCCGCCGACGCCGAAGAAGCTCGCGCCCGCGAAGTTGACCACTCCCGCGTACCCGAACTGCACGTTGAGGCCGAGGCAGGCGACGGTGATGATCAACACCCGCACGAGGAGAAGGAGGGCGAAGTCGTCGTCGCGGAGCAGCAGCGCGAGCACCGCGACCGCGGCGACGGCCAGCCCCTGGGCAAACCCCTCGTGAGCGTCGAGGGCGTGACCGAGCGGCGCGAGCAGGCGTGTGCGCAGGGCGATGACGCCGGCGGCGATCGCGATGGCGAACAGCAGCGCGATCTCGCCCTGCGATTCAGCCCGCAGGATCAGCCATGCGAACACCGTGACCACCGCCGTGAGCAGGACGGGCCCTGCGGCGGACTTCATACGCGCTCGCTCGTGCGCTCGCCGATCAAACCGGTGGGCCGCAGCGCCATCAGGATGATGACCACGCCGAACGCGAACACGTCCTTGTAGGCGCTGGCGAACGGCAGCGCGACGGCGCCGATGGTCTGCAGCGCGGCGAAGAGGAAGCCGCCGACGATGGCGCCGTAGAGATTGCCCAGGCCGCCGAGGATCGCGGCGGCGAAGCCGATCACCCCGAGCAGGAGGCCCATCCCGAAGAACACCTCGTTGTAGTAGAGGCCGTCCATCACGCCCGCGAACGCGGCGAGCGCGGACCCGAGGGCGAACGTCACCAGCACCACGCGCTTGAAGTCGATGCCCATGGTCCGGGCCGTCTCCTCGTCCTGCGCCACGGCGCGGATCGCGAGCCCCAGCCGGGTGCGGTTGATGAGGAAATGGGTCCCGGCGATCAGGAGCGCGCCGCAGACCAGCAGGATCACGTTGTCGAAGCGGAGGTGGAAGTCGCCGAAGTTCCACCCGGAGGTCGGCAGGAGCGCGGGGAAGAGCTGCGGCTGCGACCCGCCCGGATAGAACAGCCGGATCGATTCGCGCAGGACCGTTCCCCCCATCAGCGTGACCAGCAGCACGTTGAGCTGCGGCGCGCTCTTCACCGGCAGCACGATGAAGCGGGCGACGAGCGCCCCGAGCAGCGCGGTGGCGGCGGCCGCGACCAGGATCACCACGGGCAGGAGAACCGCCGGCGAGGCCACGCCGGCGGCGGTGAGCAGCGTCCAGGCCGCGAGGCCGGCGAAGGCGCCCGCCGCGACCACATCGCCGTGGGCGAACTGGATGATGTCCAGCACGCCGAAGAAGAGCGTGAAGCCCACGGCGACGAGCGCGTACATCATGCCGAGCATCGCGCCGTTCATCACGTACTGCGCGAGCAGGCTGGGAGACATGGCTACTTGCCGACGAGCTTCCGCTTGCCGCTTCTGTACTCGCTGTCCTCCCAGGTCAGCCACTTGCCGTCCTGGACCACGTACTTGGTGATCGCCGGCACCGTGTTCTGGCCGTGATCGTCGAAGGTGATCTTCCCGATGATGGAATCGCGGTCCTTCACGTTCGCCAGCTCGGCGATGACCTTCTTCCGGTCGGGCCCGACTTTCTCGATGGCGTCCATCAGGAGCTCCGCAGCGGCGTAGGCGAATGGTCCGTACGCCTCCGGCGGATTGCTGTAGCCCTGCTTGTTGTAGTCCTCGAGGAACTTCTTCCCGCCCGGCAGCTTCTCCGCCGGCGCTCCTTCGCGGAAGGCGAGCGCCCCCTCGGCGAGCGGTCCCAGCGCCTTGATGAAGTCGTCGTTGACGATGCCGGAGGTGCCGTCGAACTGCGCCTTGAGCCCGAGCTTGTCCATCTGCGCGCGGATGCGGACGCCGATGGGCGTCAGGCCGCCGAAGTAGAGCGCCTCGGGGTTGAGGGCCTTGATCTGCGTCAGCTCGGCGGTGAAGTCCTGCTGGTCGGCGGTGACGCCGAAGGTGGCGAGGATCTGCCCGCCGTCCTTCTGGAAGAACTGGCTGAAGTACTTGTTGTGACCCTTGCCGTAATCGGTGGTGTCGTGGATGACCGCCACCTTCTTGTAGCCATGGTCGGTCATGAACTTCGCGTTGGTGTCGTTCTGGTTGATCATCGTGCCGTTGACGCGGTGGATCTCCTTGAAGTTGTTCGCGTAGGTGATGTCCGGAAGCACCGCGCCCCAGACGATCGTGGGCAGGCCGAAGCGGTGAAAGGTGTCGACGGTCGCCATCGCCACTACCGAGCAGTAGTGGGTGACGCCGGCGATGATGGTGCGGTCCGACCCCGCCTTCGTCGCCATCTGCACGCCCGCGTCCGGCTTGCACTCGTCGTCCATCACCACCAGCTCGTACTGGTACTTCGCTTTCGGGTCTGCGTTGCGCAGGCGCACGGCGAGGTCGGCGGAGTTGCGGCCGCCGAGGCCGATGGCGGAGTTGCCGCCGGTGAGCGGGCCGATGAACGCGATGCGGACCGTCTGCTTCGCGTTCGCGGAGAAGGAGAGGGCGGCGATCAGCGCTGCGGCAGCGAATCTCATGTGCACCTCCTTGGGCAGCGGGGGGGCGCGCAAGCTAGCAGAACGCCACCGCTACGGCGATACCGGGGGGCTCCACGTTCCACCATCCTGCATTCCCGCCTTTCGCAGCAGGATCGCGAGCGGGCAGAAGCCGGTGAACGCGCTCTGCAGCAGGTTCGCGCCGACGAACGCCGTCAGCCAGATGAATCCGGGATGGACCATCCGCGTCAGGACCAGGCTGACGAGGATCATGCTGCCGGCAAACGCGAGCACTGCTCTCTGGACCGTCATTGCAGACCTCCGGGGATGGCCGCGAGCCGCGGCAGTTCCTGGGGAACGCGCTCCTGCGCCCGCGCGCCTTCGCGCTGCAGCGCGGCGGCGCGACCCCTGCGCGCCACCAGGTAGTAGAGGACGGGCACCGCCAGGCGGGAAAGCAGGGTGGCGGTGATCTCGCCGGCCATCAGGCTGATCGCCAGGCCCTGGAAGATGGGGTCGGCGAGCATCACCGCGCTTCCCACCAGCACCGCCGCCGCCGTGAGCAGCATGGGCCGGAAGCGCACCACCCCCGCTTCCTCCACCGCGAGCGCGAGCGGCATGCCTTCGCGCAGCTTCAGCTCGATGAAGTCGACGAGGATGATGCTGTTGCGGACGATGATGCCGGCGCCGGCGATGAAGCCGATCATGCTCGTGGCCGTGAAGAAGGCGCCGGCGAGGCCGTGCGCGGGGATGATGCCGATCAGGCTGAGCGGGATCGGCACCAGGATCACGAGCGGAATGGTGAAGCTCTGGAACCAGCCGGTCACCAGCACGTAGATGAGCAGGAGCACCGCGGCGAACGCGATCCCCAGGTCGCGGAACACCTCGAGGGTGATGTGCCACTCGCCGTCCCACTTCAGCGACACGCGCTCGGAGTCGGGCGGCTGGGAGAGCCCGTACCGCGGCACGGCGTCGCCCAGCTTCTGGTTCAGCGTGGACAGCGCGTACACCGGGCTCTCGATCTCGCGCGCGATGTCCGCGAACACGTAGCTGACCGGCATCAGGTTCTTGTGGAAGATCTCGGGCGCCTCGCGTCCGGGCGCCTCCCCGACGAGCTCGCCGAGCGGCACGGGCCCGCGTGCACCGGGCACGGTCAGCGAGAGGATCTCGGCGAGACCCCGTCGCGCCGCCGGAAGCTGCAGCACGACCGGAACCAGCGACGACGCATGCTCGACGTGGAAGGACCCCAGGGTCGCGCCGGCGCCGGCCGCCGCGAGCGTCTGCACGACCGCTGCCGGCTGCACCCCGTGCAGCGACGCCTTCTCGCGGTCGAGGACCAGCGACAACGTCGGCGCGGTGGGGTTCAGGCTGGAGTCGATATCGACGACGCCCGGGGTGGACTGGAACGCTTCCAGGACCTTGCGCGCGTACGCGTCGCGCTCCGCCGCGCTCGGGCCGTACACCTCCGCGACCAGCGTATCGAGGACGGGCGGCCCCGGCGGGATCTCCACCAGCTTGAGGCGGGCCCCGAGCGGATGCGCAAGCTCCTCGAGGGCAGGGCGGAGGCGGGTGGCGATGGCATGGCTCTGCGCCTTGCGATCGCCCTTGGGAACGAGGTTGACCTGCACGTCGACCTGCTCGGGCGCGTCGCGCAGGAAGCTGTGCCGCACCATTCCCACGAAGGTGAAGGGCGCGGCGACGCGTGAATGGACCTGCACGTTCCGCACTTCGGGTTCCCGCAGGACCCGCCGCGCCAGGCGCTGCCCGAGAGCCAGCGCGTCCTCGCGCGGGGTGCCCGCGGGGAGGTCGGCCTGGATCTGGAGCTCGCGCTTGTTGTCGAAGGGCAGCATCTTCGCCTTGACCGCTCCCGTCGCCACCAGCGCCGTCGCGCAGCCGAGCAACAGCAAAAGGCCCGCGAGGAAGCTCCAGCGCACCTTCGCGGAGCCGAGCAATGCGCCCATCACCCGCCGGTAAGCGCGCGTGAGACGGGTCTCGGGAAGCGCTTCCGGATGCGCGGACGGCTCGTCTCCGTCCGGCTCGGGCGAATCCAGTGCAGGGTCGCTCGGGTGCATGCCCGTGGCGTCCATCTCGCCGAGCCGCGCCTCGCGCCGGAACACCCTGAGCGCCGCCCAGGGGCTGAGGATGAAGGCGATGGCAAGCGAGAAGATCATCGCGGCGCTCGCGCCCACCGGAATGGGTCGCATGTACGGGCCCATCAAGCCGCGCACGAATGCCATGGGCAGGATGGCCGCGATCACCGCGAAGGTGGCGAGGATCGTCGGGTTGCCCACCTCGTCGACGGCGTCGAGGACGGTGCGCGCGAAGCTCCGCTTCGGCCCGGGGAGGTGCAGGTGCCGGTGCACGTTCTCGACCACCACGATGGCGTCGTCGACCAGGATGCCGATGGAGAAGATCAGCGCGAAGAGGGTGACGCGGTTCAGGGTGTAGCCGAACAGGTACGTGAGCAGCAGCGTCAGCGCGAGCGTCACCGGGACGGCGACGCCCACCACCGCCGCCGAACGCCAGCCCATCGCCAGCCCGATCAGCGCGATCACCGACAGCGTGGCGATCAGCAGATGCTCGATCAGCTCGTTCGACTTCTCCGAAGCGGTCTCGCCGGAGTTGCGGGTCACATCCACCTGCACGCTCGCCGGGATCAGGTTGCCGCGCAGCGCGTCGACCTTGGCGGCGATCCGCTTCGCCAGCGCGGCGGCGTTCGTGCCCGTCCGCTTCGCCACCGCGATGGAGACCGCCTGCGAGAACGCGCCGTTCTCGCTCGAGGCCGTGAGGATCACGGCGGGATCCGGCTCGGGGCCGTCCACCACCTGCGCGACGTCTTCGAGGAGCACGGGCTCCTGCCCACGCGTTGCCACCACCAGCTTCCTCAGTTCCGCCGCGGTGCGCACGAACCCTTCACCGCGAAGCGCAACCCGCGCGCCCGGGGCGACCAGCTCGCCCGCGGGAAGCTGCGCTTCGGCACGGACCAGCGACTGCTGCACGTCCGCGAGCGAGACGGCGAAGGACCGGAGCCGCTGCGGGTCGGGCTCGACGCGGACGACGCGGCGAGCCCCTCCGAGCACTTGCACCTGCGAGGCTTCCGGCACCTGCGCGATCTCGCGCGCCACTTCTTCGCCGAGCTGCCGCAACACTCCCGCGGGAAGGTCGCCGCCGTGCAGCGTGAGGACGAGGAACGGCACGTCATCGATGGTCAAGAGGCGCACGGTGGGCTTGCCGGCCGCCGCCGGGAGCAGCTCCGGGTGCGCGTCGATCTCCTGCCGCACCTTCAAGAGGCTCGAGTCGAGCGGCTCGTTGACCTTGAACCGCACCGTGACCAGCGCGCCGTCGCGCCGGCTCGTGCTGTAGAGGTACTCGACTCCCGGGATCCCCCACAGCCGCTTCTCCAGAGGCGTGGTGAGCTGGTTCTCCACCTCGGCCGCCGATGCGCCCGGAAGCGAAGCGAACACGTCGACCATGGGGACGACGATCTGCGGCTCCTCTTCCCGTGGCGTGAGCGCGACGGCGAAGATCCCGAGCGCGATCGAGGCGATGATCACCAGCGGGGTCAGCTTGCTGTGGAGGAAGGCGGCGGCTACGCGCCCGGCGAGGCCCGGCCCGTCAGCGCGCATCGCGCGGCTCCACGGGGTCGCCGTCGCGCAGCGTTCCCGGCGTCTTCACCACGGCGTCCGACGGCGCGAGTCCCGCCCGGACCGCGACGGGGTCGCCCGCGTCCTCCCCCATCGCGAGCCAGCGCAGCTCCGCGCGGCCATTCGCGACCAGGAACACGCCTTCGAGGTCTCCGCGGCGCACCACCGACGATCGCGGGACCCAGAGGCGCTGCTCTCCTGGCGCCGAGCGGAGTTGCAAGCGGGCGAAGTCGCCGGGCCGGAGTGGACCCGTGCTGGAGACGATCGTCGCGCGGAGCGTGCCGCGATGCGAGAGGGCGTCCGATCCGGGGCTGAGCGCGCTCACCTTGGCGACGCCCTCGATCTCGCCGGCCCTGAACGGCACATCCATGCCCGGTCCGACGGCCCGAGCCTCCGCCTCCGACAGCGCCGCGAGGATCTCCAGTCCTGCGCCGGCGAGCTCGATCATCGGCTGGCCGGGGCCGACCAGGTCGCCCGCCGAGACCCTCTTCGCCAGCACGACGCCGGCAAACGGCGCACGCACCTCGCTGTAGGCGAGCGCCGCCCGCAGGGATGCCACCTGCCCTTCGGCCTGCGCGCGCTGGGCGATCAGCGGATCGAGTTGTGCGGGCGGCGCATGGCCCGACTCGACGAGCCCGCGCACCCGGCGCTCGTTCGATCGCGCCGCTTCCAGGCCGATGCGGGCGGCCTCGAGCTGCGCGCGCACGTCTCGATCCGCGAGGCGCACGAGCACCGCGCCGCTCGCGACCCGCGACCCTTCCCGGACCAGCACGCGGTCCACCGTCGCCGGCGTGCGGGTGGAGATCGTGGCGTGATCGGCGGCCGCCACGGTGCCTGCGACCCAGCGCGGCGCGGCGGCGAGGGCGGCATGGATGACCTCGACCGCGACCGGCGCGCGCGCCGCCGTCACCTCGGGGCGCGCCTGCGCCGCGCAACCTGCCGCCAGGAGTCCAAGCATCGCGAATCGCATCGGTTTGACCGCTCCCGTCCCTGTGGGGGACCTCTGCTGGAGCCAGAGGGGCGGCAAAAGGATTCAGGGCGCGCCGCGGGCGCAGGCGTATGATCGACCCATGGCTTCGGATGCGGATCTCCTGCGCAAAGCGCAATCCGGAAACATCGCGTCGCTCGACGAGCTTCTCGCCCGCCATGAGCGGCAGGTCTTCCGCTTCGGCCTGCGGATGTGCGGCAACGAGGACGATGCGAAGGACGTGCTGCAGGAGACCCTGCTGGCGGCCTTCCGGAACATCGATGGGTTTCGCGGCGACGCCCAGCTCTCGACCTGGCTCTACCAGATCGCGCGCAGCTTCTGCATGCGAGCGCGCAGGCGAACGGCCGGAGAGCCGGAGCAGACGGAGCCGCTGGACGCGCCCGCGGCCGCGCGCGTGCCTTCCGCCGAAGCGCAACCGGACGCCAAGGCACATGCGCGCGAGATGGGGCAACTCCTCCAGGCCGCCATCCTCGCGCTGCCGGTCGCGTATCGCGAGGCGCTGGTCCTGCGCGACGTGGAAGGCCTGTCCGCCGAGGAAGCGGCGAAGGTGGTGGGGATAGAGGTGGGCGCGCTGAAGAGTCGCCTGCACCGCGCGCGCATGGAGCTGCGCGAACGGCTGGGCGACGTGCTCTCGTCGGGGGCGCCGCAAGCCGCCTGTCCCGACCTCGCCGAGGAGCTCGCCGCGTACGCGACCGAGGACATCGACCAGGCGGCATGCGCGCGGATCGAGGACCACCTCTCGCGCTGCCGCAACTGCTCGGCAGCCTGCGATTCCCTCAAGCGCACGGTCTCGTTCTGCAAGCAGATCCCGGGCGACGAGGTGCCCGCGCCGGTGCGCGCCGCCATCCGGGCCGCGCTGCTCGCCGCCTCGTCGCCGCGATAGTCCTTCACGCTCGCCGCATCGGTTAGTGTGCGTCGCGCATGGCGCACGCGAACGTCTTCCTCACCAACCTGGCGATCGTCCTCTGCGTGGCGGCGGTCACCACCGTGCTGTTCCAGCGGCTCCGGCAGCCGCTGGTGCTCGGGTACATCATCGCGGGCCTGCTGGTGGGGCCGTACGTGCCGTTCCCGCTGGTCGCGGACAGCGACACCATCCACGGGCTCTCCGAGCTGGGCGTCATCCTCCTGCTCTTCGGCATCGGCCTCGAGTTCACCTTCAAGAAGCTGATCCGGGTGGGCGCGGCCGCCGCCGTCGTCGCCCTGGTCGAGATCAGCGTCCAGATCATCCTCGGCGACGTCGCCGCCCAGGCGTTCGGCTGGACGTCGCGCGAGGCGTTGTTCGCCGGCGCGATGATGGCCATGTCCTCCACCACCATCATCGCCAAGGCCTTCAACGAGATGAAGGTGGGCGGGCGCGTGCGCGAGCTGGTCCTCGCCGTGCTGATCGTCGAGGACCTGGTGGCGATCCTGTTGCTCACCGCGCTCTCCACCCTCGCCGCGGGAAGGCTTTCCGCCGGCGAGCTGGGGATGACCGCGGGCCGCCTCCTCCTCTTCCTCGCGGTGGTGTTCGCGGGCGGGGTGCTGGTGGTGCCGCGGCTGGTGCGCGCAGTGGTGAAGCTGGAGCGTCCGGAGACCACGGGCATCGCCTGCATCGGCATCTGCTTCGCGTTCGCGCTCCTCGCGCAGCGATTCGACTACTCCGTGGCGCTCGGCGCGTTCATCGCCGGGTCGCTGGTCGCCGAGTCGGGCGAGGGCGTCCGGATCGGGCACCTCCTCGAGCCGGTGCGCGACCTGTTCGCCGCGGTGTTCTTCGTCTCGGTGGGAATGCTGATCGATCCCTCCATGGTGGTCGCCAACTGGCTGCCGATCCTGGTCCTCAGCGTGGTGGTGGTCGCCGGGCGCATCGTCGGCGTCTCCGTCCCGGCCTTCCTCACCGGCCAGGGCGTGCGCACCTCGATCGCTGCCAGCATGAGCATGGCGCAGATCGGAGAATTCTCCTTCCTCATCGCGCAGATGGGGATGGCCACCGGAGCGATCCGCGAGTTCCTCTACCCGGTGGCCGTCAGCGTCTCCGCGATCACCACGCTGTCCACGCCCTGGATGATCCGCGCCGCCGGGCCGGCATCCGCCTGGGTCGATCGCAAGCTTCCGCACGCGCTGCAGACGTTCGTGGCGCTCTACGGGTCGTGGATCGACGGCCTGCGCGCGCCCGGGCCGCGCAAGTCGCGCGTCCAGCGGCAGGCGCGCCTGCTGCTCGGAGACGCGGTCCTGCTGGCGGCGGTGCTGGTCCTCTCCGCCCGCTACTTCTATGACGTGGTCGCCTGGTTTCGCGGGCGCACGGGTCTCGGGCTCCTGGCTGCGGAGGTGGTGGCCATGGTGGCAGCGATCGCGCTGGCGACGCCGTTCGTGATCGGGATCGTGCGCCTCACCGGCGCGCTCGCCATCGCGCTCGCGGCGCAGGCGCTGCCGGACGCGGCGCCCGGGAAGGTGGATCTCGCGGCGGCTCCCCGCCGCGCGCTGATCGTCGCCCTCCAGCTCGCGGTGGCGGTCGCCCTCGGGCTGCCGCTGTTCGCGGTCGCGCGCGTCTTCCTGCCGCTCACGCCCACCTTGATCATCTTCGGAGCCGCTTTCATCTTCCTCGCCGTCCGCCTCTGGCGTTCGGTCAACCAGCTCCAGGGGCACGTGCGCGCCGGCGCACAGGTGCTCGCCTCCGCGTTCTCCCAGGTGAAAGGAGCCGCGGCGCCGCAAGGACCGAACCCCGAGGTGCTGGTCGGCCAGGTGCTTCCGGGCCTCGGCTCGCCAGTGCGATTCGCGTTGCAGGAAGGAAGCCCGGCGGTGGGGCGCACGCTCGCGAGCCTGAACCTGCGCGGGACCACCGGCGCCACGGTGCTTGCGATCTCGCGGGGCGCAGAAGGCGTGCTGGTGCCCACCGGTCACGAGGAGCTGCAGGTCGACGACGTCCTCGCGCTCGCGGGCACTCGCGAAGCGGTCGACGCCGCCCGCGCCCTGCTGACCGGGACCGGCGACAGATCCGGCGTTCCGGCAGGCGCCGCTTCGGCGTAGAAACAGCGCATGCGGTCCGGCTTCCCCTGCGCCCTCGCCCTGGCCTGCGCATGCGCGCAGGCGCAGAAGCCGCCGGCGCGCAGCGGCTTTCTCGAGCTGCAGAGCGAACATTTCTCGCTGCTCACGGAGCTGGCCGAGCCCGCCGCGCGCGCCGCGATCGGACGGATGGAGGAGATCCGGGCTGCGTTGCTCGCGGGATCCTGGCGCGGCGCTGCGCCCGCGGGGGGACGGCTCCAGGTGGTGCAGCTCGCCTCCTCCGCGCGGCTGCGCGCGTTCGCCAACCCCGCGATGAGCGCCTTCTATCAGCCGACCGGATTGTTCGGCGAGCCGTTCCTCATCCTCACCGCCGAGGATGCCGCCGCCGGCGACGTCGTGCTCAAGCACGAGCTCGCGCACGCGCAGCACGGGTCGTTCCTGCCGCGCAGCCCGCGCTGGTTCTTCGAAGGGCTGGCCTGCTACCTGGAGACGTTGCGCCTCGATGCCGGGGGCCGGTACGTCGTCGGCGAGCCCAGCGAGGAGCGGCTCGAGTATCTTCGCGTCCACCCCGCAGTCGACTTCGCCCGGGTGCTCTCGATGCCCACGCGCGACGCGGTGCTTCTCGGCGGACAGGAGGGATACGAGTTCCAGAGCGCGGCGTGGCTGCTCGTCTTCTACCTGGCGAACGAGTACCGCGCGCAGCTCGACGCATACATCGCGCGGCTCGCGAACCACGAGGACGCGCAAGCGGCGTTCGCGGCCGCGTTTCCCGGTCTCGACCGCTCCGATCTCGCGGCGCAGGCCGCGCGCTACCGCAGCGTGCTCGCACGCGGTGAGGAGAAGATCCGCACGACGCAAGTGCGGATCTCTTCCGCGACGGCGGACGTGCACCTGCGCGCGGTGCCCACCGCCGAGGTCGCGGCGCTCCGCGCGGAGCTGTTCTTCCTCTCTCCGGGACTGCCGCGCGCCCGCGCACACCTCGCCGAAGCGCGCGCTGCGGCGGACGAGGCGCTGCGGGAGGATCCGGCGCAGCCGCTCGCGCTCGCCGTCCTGCTCGCGTTGCCGGAGGGCGGTAACGCAGCCCCTTCGCTCGAGCGGATCCGTGCGGCAGCCGCTGCGCGGCCCGGCGACTTCCGCGCCCAGATGCTGCTCGCGTTTGCCGTGGGAGCGCAGCAGCCCGACGAGCGGCGGGGCGCGCTGGCGCGAGCGGCGAAGCTCGCTCCCGACAATGCCACCGTCCTCAACGCGCTCGCCTGGCACGACCTGACACACGGCCGCCCGTCCGACGCCCTCGCCGTCGCGGAGAAAGCCGTGCGCCTCGCTCCCGGCCGCGCCGCGGTGCTCGACACGCTGGCCAGCGCGCTGGCCGGATCCTCGCGCTGCGACGAGGCCGTGAAGGTGGAGGAGCGGGCTGTCGAGCTGACCGCGGAGCACGCCGGCGGCGAGCTGCGGCGGAGACTGCTCGTGCGCCTCGACGCCATGCGCGCCGGCTGCGCGGCCCTGCGGCTGGAAGAAGAATGAAAGAGGCGGGCGGTGTGGAACCCGCCCGCCTCGCCTTTCACTGAAGGCCCCCTGTCAGAGGCGCGTGCGCAGCCATCCGCGGCGGATGTTGTCCGGGCGTCCACCCGCTTCGGCGTACATCTTCTTCATCTTCGCGATCCCGTCCTGCGAGAACGGGTTGGTGGGGCAGGTGTTGGTCCCGCCCGGCACGAAGCACGGCGTCCACGTCGGAGAGAACTCCATGATCCGCCGCGTCTCGGAATCCGCCGCCAGCGAGAGCTGGTAATCCTGCGGAACCGGCTTGTAGAGGCCGTGCGGCGAGGGCTCCGCGGCGGGCGAGAGGCCGTACAGCCTCGCCGAGTTCTGTCCGAGGATCTTCCGCTTCGCCGCCTGCGTCAGCTCCGGGTAGTTCCATCGCCTGCGGATCTCGTCCGGGATCTCGAACCGCCAGAGCGCGTCGATCTGCCACTGCGGCGACCCGTAGTGGACCGAGTCGGATCCGAAGAGGATCCGGTCCTCGCCCATGTACTTCATCCACTGCCCGAGCAGGTGCGCGCAGACGGTCGGGAAGGTGATGACGCAGGAGGCGAAGGTGGTTCCGATCTCCGCGTAGACGTTCCTGAACGGCCTGGCGATGAAGGCGAACTCGGTGCTCCAGAGGATGTCAGGGACGCCGTCGGAGAGGCCCACTCCCACGTCGAACTCGTTCGGGCCATTGCGCAGCCGGCCCGACCTGATGTCGGTGAGCGCGTCGGCCACCCAGAATCCGGGGCGGATGCAGGAGTGGTAGATGGCGAAGTTGAACTGCGGGTAGTCCGTGGCCGCCTTCGGGATGTCCATCGGGTGGCCGAGCTCGGGAACCCGGCCGGCGGTGGTGGAGAGTCCCTTGTGCACGCAGAGGGTGCGGAAGCCGGGATACTCCTTCATCTTCTCCGGGGTGGCATAGCTGTCGATCAGCTCGTACGTCGGGTACGCCACCTTCTCGTCGTCGAGCCGCCAGCGCCGCATGTCGCTGTTCGGGTCGAAGTCGACCTTCGCGGCGGTGGCGATGTTGTAGCCCTTCCATACGTCGGGCTTCAGCTCCTCGACCTGGTACCGCATGTAGTCGAGGTTCCCCACGCCGGTGTAGAGCTGCCCGTGGCCGAGCGCACGGCGCGAGCCGGAGACCCGGTTGATGAAGTTGCGGGCCGCCATCGTCTGCTCGGCCGTCAGGCCTTCCGCCGCCTCCGACTCGAAGACGTTCTTCGGCGGCCGCGATCCGCCGGACCCGTCGGGGAGGGCGGCGCTGTTGTTGTTGGTGAGCAGGCCCACCGTCACCTGGCTGTCGAGGAAGACCCACTTGATGAAGTTCGGCAGGTGCCAGCTCGACTTGTTGTTCGGATCGGTGACCATCGCCGGGTTCCACGGCGTGTTCACTCCGCCGAGCTCATCCGGGAGGTCCAGCGGGTTCGCGGCCTGGTGGCGCCCGCGGGCCCAGTCGCGCAGCGTGCTGCCCGGACCGCCCTGGCTGGAGCGGATGATGTGCAGCTGGTCGTCGAGGACGAAGAGGTTCTTCGGCGTCGAGTTCGCCGCGTACGCCTCGGGCTCGAACATCTCCTCCTTGTCGACCTTGAAGAACTTCCCGAACACCTCGTTCATGGCGATGAACGACGCCGCCGTCCCGCCGGACGAGGTCATGAACGAGCGCCGGCTGATCCCCAGCTTCTTCGAGGCCGCGTCCGCCAGCTCCTTGATCCGCGCCTCCACCTTCTTCTGCTGCGCGGTCTGCGGCTCCGGCAT
>Ga0070741_10013566_pt1 | contig 14340 bp, 10 predicted proteins | sample Coa_R1_4_FD_66440 | JGI IMG/M metagenome (GOLD analysis project Ga0070741, IMG submission 66440) | Surface soil microbial communities from Centralia Pennsylvania, which are recovering from an underground coalmine fire - Coalmine... | ecosystem: Environmental > Terrestrial > Soil > Unclassified ...
CGCATCTGCAGCCATTTCGATTCCGATACCCCGCACAAGCAGTATTCAGACCCACTTTTCCTTGCAAATGCGATGATACATCCGCGCCTTACACAGCCCCACTCTCCGGCGATTCTCCGGCGAGGAGACACGACGACGCCGACCGAACCCGACCTACGCTGCGGCGTGGCGCACGAACGGTCGGCCGTCCGCCTCCGCGCCCGGGGCGTCCGCCTCGAGCAGTTGACCCTTGGCTGGAACGTCGTCGGCGTCGTCGTTCTGGGCTGGGCGGCGGTGTCCGCCCGTTCGGTGGCCCTCGCCGGCTTCGGCCTCGACAGCGTCATCGAGATCGGTGCCAGCACGGTCGTGGTGTGGGAGCTGTCGGGCATCGGCGAAGAACGGCGGCGACGGGCGTTGCGCCTCATCGGCGCGGGGTTCATGGCCCTCGCGCTGTACATCGCCGTCCAGTCGACGATCGTTCTCGTTTCGCGCCACCATGCCCGGCACAGCGCCGCCGGGATCGTCTGGACGGCCATGACGGCGGCCGTCATGTTCGCTCTGGCGGCCGGGAAGACGAGGACCGGCCGAGCGCTCGGCAACCCGGTGCTGCAGGCCGAGGGCCGCGTGACGCTGATCGACGGCGTCCTGGCGTCGGCCGTACTCATCGGCTTGGCGCTCAATGCCCTTGCCGGCGCCTGGTGGGCCGACCCGCTCGCCGGCTTCGTGATCGTCTTCTACGGCGCGAAAGAGGCGGCGACGATCTTCACCGGGCCGGAATAAGCCGCCGCGCCGTGCCGCCTGAAGGCCGCCTGAGTCCCGGCCCGGTCGAAAACGCAGGGGACTGATCGGTTCGGCTCGAACGATCTCCAGTGGTGTGTGGCGACGAGAAGGACCCCCGGTGCGCTTCCGGCTGATGCCGCCCGACGAGGGCTTCTACGAGCTCTTCAACCACGCCGCCGACAACGTGGCGGAGTCGGCTCGCCTCCTTCGCGACCTCCTCGGCGACGTGCGGGCGTTCGGTGTCGACGAACAGCTCAGAGCCTGTGAGCGGCGCGGCGACGAGCTGACCGACATCATCCGGCACCGCCTTCGGCGAACGGTTGTCCCCCCGTTCGACCCGGAGGACATCCACCGCCTGGCCGACCATCTCGACGATGTGGTCGACGAGATCGAGGCCACCGGCGAACTTCTGGGCCTCCACGGCGTCACCGAGCCGCTCCCGGAGACGCTCGAGCTCGCCGACCTCCTGGTCAAGAGCGCCGAGGCCGCCGTGACGCTGGTCGGGAAGCTGGCGAAGCCGCGGGATCTCCGGCCGGAGCTCGAGTCGATCGACCGCCTGGAGAGCGAGGCCGACCGGGTCTACCGCCGGTCGGTCGCCCGGCTGTTCTCCGGGGAACTGGCCGCCTTCGACGTCCTCAGACTGAAGGACATCGTCGAAGGGGTGGAGGCATCGGTCAACAAGATCGAGAAGCTCTCCGACATCGTGGAGGCCATCGCCGTCAAGCAGACCTAGAGCGTCGAAGCGCCTGCGCTTGCTCGTCGTTACTAGCGTGGTCTCCGTGGCGGAGTACCGGCTCCTCGGCTCGAGGGAGATCGTGCGGACCGGCTTCCTCACGCTTTCGGAGGAGCAGTTCGAATCATCCGCCGGGGACGAGCTCATCCGATGGACGGTCGGCCACCCGGGTGTGGTGGCCGCCGTGCCGCTCGTCGACGGGCCGAGCGGTCCGGGCGCGCTCCTCGTCCGCCAGTTCCGCCCGGCCGTGCGACGCCCGCTCCTCGAAATCCCGGCGGGAAAGCTCGACGTTCCCGGCGAAGACCCCGAGTCCGCCATCCTCCGGGAGCTCGCCGAAGAGATCCGGCACCGCCCGGGCCGCCTCGTCAAGGTGGCGGAGGTCTACAACGCCCCCGACTTCTCGGACCAGCGGACGCTCCTGTACCTGGCCTTCGACCTCGAGGCGTGCGAAACGCCGGCATTGCCGCAGCACGAGGAGGAGGACATGACCGTCGAGCGGGTGGCCCTCGCCGACACCGCCGGCCTCGTCGCCGCCGGCGAGATCGTCGACGCCAGGACGGTCATCGGCCTGCTCCTGGCCGAACGGCACGTCTCGGGCCGGGATTCGCGCCCCAGCCGGATCGGATGACCGGTCGCCCGGGGACTCGCCGACGGGTGCGCCACCCCTGTGGCCCGAGCACGACGGGTCGTGATCAGGGCCCGCACAGGGCCTTCAGCACGACCGGTCGTGTTGCCCCGCGGGAGCGGCCACGCCGGAGGCGGGCCACGCTCCGAAAGATGCACCGTTACCGTGGGCGAGGGGGGACTTGAACTTCGATTTCAGGGATCCTGGCCTGTGCTGCTGAGTCCATGGAAATGGTCTCTGATCAGCGCACTTGCCGGTTCGACGTGCTAACCCGTCCCTGTGGATAATCGCCCGTTTCTACCCGTCCGGTAGAAGTTTCGGTAGAAGTTTGCGCCTCCCCAGACCGACGATCGGACGTTTCCTGGCAGCTGCCATCCCCGATGTAGGGCTTGGTGGACTGCACCCCGGACGGACCGGATGCATCACGGGTCAGAACTCGGCCCGCCAGCCGGACTGCGGAGTGGTCCACCGTCCATTGGTGCAGCAAGCGGTGACGCCCACGGTGGTGGGTCCGTAGCGGATCTTCGGGCCGAATGTCGGTGGGGGCGTGTAGCCGGACTCGTACCCGTTGATCTCGACCTCCATCGTCCGGACGAACCCTTCCCGGGTGAGGTCCGGCCCAGCCCGCCGTAGCGCTTCGAGAAGGGGCTGCGCGATGGCGTAAGCGAGCATGAGGCCGTCGTCGCTGTCAGCCCCGGAGTTGGGAGCGTGCTTCCGCATGACCTCGGAGTAGTGCCGTCCAGCCGGCGTCTCCAGGGTGGTCATCGAGCTCAGGGTCCGGATGCCGTCGGCACCACCGCCGCTGGCCGTGGCCACGATGTTGAAGCCCCAGCTCGCGCCGACACCGGTCCAGGTGGGCTTGTAGCCGAGGGCGTTCGCATCGCGCAGCATGCAGATCGCCCCGAGCGGCCCGTTCATCATGAAGACGATCTGGACGCCGCGGGACTGCAGGTTAGCGACTTCGTTTGCGCAGGCGGACTGGTTCTGGGCGATTGGCTGCTCGAACACGACGTTGAGGGCGCGTTCCTTAGCCTTCTCTTTGAAGGCGTTTTTCGCGTCGATGGCGGTGCTGGTGCCCTCGTAGACGATGCCGATTTTCTTGTCCGCCCCGCTCAGCGCGTTGGTGATGAAGCTCGGGAGGATCGTGGCCTGACGGGTCCAGAAGGGAAAGATGGGAAAGGCGTAGGTGAGTGGCAGGGCGACCTTCTGATCGATGTTGCCGACCACGAGCGGGACCTTGTGCTGGTCGGCCAGCGGTGCGAGGACGACGTTCGATTCGCTCACCACGGACGACAAGGCGAAGACCTCGTCCTTGGCCCGCTTCTCCTCCACCTGGATGGTGCTGGGGTTGGCGGTCCCGTCGTCATAGGTCTTGAGCACGACCCGGCGCCCGTTGATCGGGCCCGCCTCGTCGAAGGCCGCCTGGACCACCGCTGGGGCGTTGCGTGCGATGCCCGCGTAGGCCCCGGTCTTCGGGTAGAAGAGCCCGATCGAGATCGTTTCCTTCGTGATCCCAGTGGTGGTGCCGCGGCTCGGGACGGGCGCCGGTGTGGTCGCCGCCGTCGGTGAACTCCCGGCCTGGCCCGGCCCGCCCGGCCTGGCGGCGGCTGCGTTGGCTGGGGCCGGACCGGGCGGTCCGCTATCGGGTTTCGGCGCCGTCCTGGCCACGGGGCCGGATCCGCCGGCATCGTCGCTGTTCGCTCTGGTGGTGGCGGGGTGAGAGGAACGTCCTCTCGGAGCCCAGGCAGGAGAGCTCACGCCGGAAGATGTGGAATCGGGAACCGTAGGTGACAGCGGGTTCGCCCCGATGTTCCCGGCCGAGCCGTCGACCGGGGCCGCAGCTGATTCGGCGGGAGCGGCGGCTGGTGCCGCCGTCTCGGCGTTGTGTCGCGTCGCGCCGACAGCGGGCTGAGCGTTGCGGTACTTGCCGACCTCACCAGCACAGGCGCTGCCCGCCAGGGCAACGAGCACCGGGACCGTCAGGATGACCTGCGGCCTCCTTCTCATGACGGGTCAGCTTTCCGGCCCCAGGCGGCGTAGTTGACAGCGTCGACGAAGGAGAAGCTGGGATCGACCAGGCCGGTGCGGAGGTCGTCGAGGTCGGCGTCGGGCAGGTCGAGGCCGGCGGCCGGACGGGACCGGACGGAGTCGATGCACTTGAGGAAGAACTCGGCGGCCGGGGTGCCGCCGCGGTGGACGCGGACGATTCCTTCGTGGCCCCGGTCGACGAGCCCGAGTCCGGCCAGCAAGCCGGGCAGGCGACGCCCGAGCATCGGGTCGAGAACGCCGCTGGTGACCAGCGACCGGGCCAGACGCAGGGCCGCAGCGCTCCAGGCGGGTGCCGCAGAATGCTCGGGGCAGGCGGCCGCAAAGGTGACGTAGTCGGCAGCTTCGACCAGGAGCCAGCCGCCGGGTCGGACGGCGTCCGCCATCCGGCGGAGCGCAGCCATGGGGTCCTCGAGGTGGCAGAGCAGGGCCCGGCAGTGGACGAGATCGAAGGTGCCGGCTGCCAGGGTCTCGGTGCGGATGTCGTGCCGGCGGACGTCGAGGTTGGCCCGGCCGAAGTCGCCGAGGAACCGGGGGTCGAGGTCGGTGGCGACGACATGGCCGTTCGGTCCTACGCGGTTGGCGAGCCAGCGGGCCACGGAGCCGGCGCCGGCGCCGACCTCGAGGCACGACCAGCCGGCGGACGGGCCGAGGGTGTCGAGCCGGCGGAAGGTGAGCGGGTCGTAGCGGGCCTCGAGCAACTCGAGGCGCCGCCGCTCGGCGGGGGCCGGCTCAGCCACTGCCCAGTACCGGCTCGCCAGCGCGGTCACCGGCCGAGCGGGATGAAGCGCTTGAGCTTGCCCGAGTACTGGCGTTCGAGCTGGTCGACGATGGTCACGGTCACTTGCGGCTCGGCCAGACCGAGGTGGGCCAGGCCACCAGCGATTTCCGCCGCTAGCGCCTCCTTGTCGACCACGTCGGTGACCCGCAGGGCGATGGCCGCGCCCCGGGCGGTCTGGCGCACTTGGTATTCGACGACCGACCGGAAGCGCCCCAGCGGTGAACGGAACACGTGGGGGTGCACGAACAGGCCGCCGTCATAGCGGAAGGTGTCGTCGAGGCGGCCGTGGGGGTCGCCCACCCGCCGAAAGGCCGATCCGCAGGGGCAGGGCTCGTCGAGGGCGGTCAGCTCGTCGGTGATCTCGTAGCGGATGAGCGGCAGGGCGTGGTTGTAGAGGTTGGTCATGAAGATCTTGTCCGAGCGCACGCCGGTGGGGACCGGCCGCCCGGCGACATCGACGAGCTCGACGATGGCGAGGTCGTCGCTGAGGTGGACGCCCGGGCTCTCGCCGCAGCCGCCGTGGATACCGATCTCCGTGCTGCCATAGGCGTTGACAACGGCCACGCCCCACGTCGCAACCAGGGCCGTGCGGATCTCGGCCAGAAGCGGCTCGCCCGTCGTCAGGATGCGGCGAGGGAAGATCCGCAGCCGGCCGTTCTCGACCTCGTGGACCAGCGGATGAAGGGCCGAGGGGTAGCCGACTAGCACAGTGGGCTGACAGGCGTTGAGGCCGGCCACGATCTCGGCGATCGGCAGGGTGACCGGGAAACGGTGCCATTCAGTGTCGCCGGTCGAGAACGTCTGGAAACACGAGCCGCCGATGTGGCGGGCCGACTGCGACATCACGGCGGCACCCACCGCGGGGGCGGCGGCCGACTCGGGATGACGCCGACGGGCTCGGGCCTCGAAGCGCATGGCGCTCCACCAGCAAGTCGTCCAGTTGTCCCAGTCGTAAGCGAACACCCCCTGCCGGCCGGTCGTCCCACCGGTGCTCACGACGTGGTACCGGTCCAGGAGGTAGGCGTCGGCCGCGAGCCCGTCGAGGTGCGCCTCGGCGTCGTCGAGCCGGAGGCGGTCGTCCGTGACGATCTCGTCCCAGTGCTCCATGACATCGTCCTTCGTCATGGTCGGCAACTCGGCCAGGGTCGTCTCGTCGAGGGCGTCGATGTCCAGGGCGGAAAGGCGCTTGCGGTGCCAGGGTGAGACGTCTCGGGCCACCTTGACGAGCCGGCGCAGCTCCGCCTGACGGTGCTCGGCGATTCGTTCCGCCGGCCACTCGATCCGCTCCAACATCTCGGGCAACATCGCCATGGCGTCGGCGATGTGGCGGCGGCGGAGCTCCTCGTAGGTGGCCATCGGCTCTCCCTCCCATCGGCACAATCAGTGCTTCTGACCTGCTCCGACGATACGGACGGGCGTGGCTGGCGTCTCCCGTATCGATACGGATCCCGCTACGGAATTGGTGGCCTGGGTCGGCTTAGGATCACGGCTTAAAGGCCGAGTTCGGGCCCTCGGCGGACCAGGTCTACCTTGGACCGGACGCCGAGCTTGGCGTACGCCCGGGCGAGATGGCTCTCGACGGTCCTCTTGCCGATGAAGAGCCGCTCGCCGATCTCGTTGGCCGACAGCCCGGCGGCAGCCAGGGCTGCGACCTCCCGTTCCCGGGAGGTGAGCGATGCTGGCCCGGAGGCGACCGCCGCCGCTCGCTTGCCGGCCGAGCCGAGGCGGCCGAGGGCGTCAAGCACCTCGGCACGGCGCGCCAGCGACCCAGTGGTGTCGAAGATCCCGGCGGCGGACCGCAGGGCTCCGACGGCCTGGTCGCGATCGGCGGTGGTGAGGCCGAGGAGCGCCCAGGCCCGGCCGAGGTAGAAGGGCCAGTCGAGCGCTGACAGCACCTCGACGGCCCGGGCGGCGTCGGCCGCCGCTGCGGGGCGGTCACTACCCGCGAAGGCCGCCCAACCCGAGGCCAGCGCCAGCAGCGCCCGGTGGCAGTCCATGTCGCTGCGTTCCGCCACCGCCGCCAGCCCTTCGGCCGCGGTGGCTTCCGGTCGCCCGAGCCGCCCGCCGAGCTCGGCCAGGTCGACCAGCGGCGGGATGGCCGCGGTCCAGGCGTCCATCGTCATGAGCCGGGCGACCGCTTCCCTCAGGGTGGGGACCGCGGCGCTTGGGCCGGCTTCCCGCCAGGCCAGGGCGGCTTCGGCGTAGCGGGCGAACTCGCTCTGGAACCCCCACGAGCTCTCGCCGTAGGCGGATCGGGCCCGGGAGACGTAGCGGCGGGCGTCGTCAAGCTCACCCACCTCGACGGCGGCCATGCCGGCCACAGCGAAGGCCAGGGCCCGGTGGCGGCTGAGCTCGGTGGCGATGAGATTCCGCTCCCGGGCCTGGTCGAGCGTCCAGCGGTGGTCGCCGACGAGCCCCGCCACGATGAACTGCAGCTGGAGCCGCGGACCGGCATCAAATCCGATGGCGAACATGTCAGCCGCCGCCAGCGCCGCCTTTGCCTCACCCGCCTTGCCCTGAGCCGCCAGGGCGAGCGCCCGGTAGTAATGGGCGCTGTACCGGCCGTGCGGTCTGTCCCCGGCTCGCTCGTCATCGAGTGCCCGGGCCAGGAACTCGTCCGATTCGGCCAGCTTGCAGCGCGCCACCATGGCTCCGGCGAGGGTGCCCATTGCTCGACTGCGGACCGGGTCGTCGCCCGCGGCCTCAGCGTCGTGGGCCACGCCCGTGGCCAGCTCCTCGGCCCGCCGGCACGCTTCGGGGCCCCCGCTCAGCAAGTAGACCCAGGCCATTTCGTGGCGGGCCAGGAGGGCGCCGCGGCGGTCGCCGGCCGCCTCGAACAGCAGCTCGGCCTCGCCGCCGACCCGGCGGGCCTCGTCGAGCTCGCCCGCCCCCCAGCCGAGGAAGCTGGCCAGCCGGAACTTGACGGCGGCCCGCCGGGCGGGGTCGCCCACCCCGGCCAGCGCCTGGTCCATGGCCCGCAGGGCCGGGATGCCGAGGATGGCGTGGGTGTCGGCCCGGTGGTTGACGACCCACTGCGCCTCCCAGGACAGGGCGTCGACCACGTCGACCCAGCGGTGGTCGCCGGCCGGGAGCAGCTCCACCAGCGCGTTGAGGATCGTGAGCGCCTCCTGGTACGACTCCACCTTCTCAGCGGCAGCGACGGCGTCCCGCAGCACGCCGACCGCCTCGTCGTCGCCGGGGTCGGCGGCGGCCACGAAGTGGGGGGCTGCCTCGCCGAGCCGCCCGGCGGCCAGCAGACGGCGGCCCACCTCCCGGTGGAGGCGGCGACGACGCCCGGCACTGATCCCCTGATAGATGGCCTCGGCCACCAGGGGGTGGGAGATCTCGTAGGTCAGCTCGTGGCCCTGCTCCTCCTCGGTGACACCCCGGAACTGGACCAGCCGGTCGAGAGTGTCGGTCAGCTCGTCGGCGTTCTCGCCGGAGAGACCGACCAGCGAGCGGGAGTCGACCCGGCGGCCGACGACCGCCAGCAGCTCCATCGTCCGCTGGGCGGCTTCGTCGAGCTCCCGGAGGCGGCCGGTCACCCGCTCGGCCAGTCCCTCCGGCAGACGCCGCAGCACCGGCGCAGACAGATCAGCCTGCTCCTCGACCAGCGCCCGGAGCAGCCCGATGGCATAGAGCGGGTTGCCCCGGGAGCGCTGCTCAACCCAACCGACGAGGACGGGCGGCGCCGGCTCCCCCGTCACCTCCTCGGCCAAGCGGGCCAGGGCATCGGCCGGGAGCGGCTCGACCGGCAGCCGGCGGAGAATGTCGTCCTGCTCCAAGCGTGAGAGGACCATGGTGGCGTCGCGCCGCTCAGTCAACTCCGCCGGACGGGCGGTGGCCAGCACCAGCATCGACTCCCCCGCACAGCCGTGGGCCAGGTAGTGCAGCAGCTCCAGTGAGGAAGCGTCGGCCAGGTGGACATCGTCGAGCAGCATGACCAACGGGCGCTCTCTGGCCAGATTTGAGAGGACCACGGTGAAGGCCTCCAGCAGGCGGCTGCGGTGCTCGTCGACAGGGGCCGACCGCGGGGCCCTCGCCGCCCGGACACTTCGGAGCAACCCAGCCAGGTCGTCGGCCACACCAGCGCAAGCCCACTCGACCTCATCGGCATCGAGGCCCCGCAGGTGACGTTCCAGCGCTTCGATCCACACGCCGAACGCAGTGGTGGCGCCCAGCGGATAGGCCCGGGCCGACAGCGTGACGACCGCCGGCAACTGGCGGGTGACGAGCTCCCGGGCCAGGCGGGTCTTGCCGACGCCGGCGTCGCCGACCAGCAAGGCGCACCGGAACTCCCCGCCGGCCGCGATGGCGAACTCCCGCTCCAGCACGGCCAGCTCTCGTTCGCGCCCCACCAGGCGGGGACCGCGTGGCCCGGGCGTCGCGCCCTCGTGCGCGATGGGGGCCGGGCTGGTAGTCCCCGGCCCAGCGGCCAAACGGGCGGTCGGCACAATACCGGCCGGCGACCGTTTGGACGATCGCCAGTCGACCGTCACCGCCGCCACCGGCTCTGGCAGCCCCTTCAGGGGGACCCGGCCGGCAGGGCGGAACCGAAACCCGCCGCGGCTGCCTACTAGTCCCGCCACCAGCTCGCTCGCCAGGATTTGGCCACCGTCGGCCTCGTTGCAAAGCCGGCTGGCAGTGACCACCGACTCGCCGTGGAAGTCAGCGCCGTCCCGAAGCGGCTCGCCAGCGTGGACACCGACCCGCAGCGCGAGCTCCGGGCCCGCCCCGGCGGCGTTATGCCGCTCGACCGCCCGCTGAATCGCCACCGCGCAGCGCAGGGCGTCGACGGCGCTGCCGAAGACGACCATCAGCCCATCCCCCAGGCTCTTGACCTCTTCGCCTCCCGTCTCGGCGATCGCCTGGCGCAGCAGGGAGAAGTGGGCCCGGCGCACCTCCTCAGCGGCGTCGTCCCCCAGCCGGGCCAACAGCTCGGTCGACGCCACGAGGTCGGTGAACAGCAGCGTCACCATCGCCGAGCTCCGTTCGCCCACGGCGACAGTCTGCTTCGGCGGTAGCCCGCCGGGCGAGGACTGCTCGAGGCGACCGTGGATCGGGGGTGGCCCGTTAGCGGTCATCATGCCGGTAGCCGACGGTCCCGAGGGGCGGTCGGACCCTAATCCTCAGGGCTTGACCGCTGTGGACGATGAAGGCTTCGCCTTGGTGGAGGCGGCGGATGTCGTCGGGGTGAACGACGTAGCGGTTCCCGGCTCGTTGACTGCCGAGGCCGGTGTGGTCGAGGGTGTGGGTCTGCTCCGTCCGTTCCAGCACCCACTCGGTGCCAGCCAGGGCGGCTATCTCGTCGGGCTGTTTGAGCTGATGAGTGATGACCGTGCCGACGATGCCGGCGAGGCGGTCGCGGATGGTGTCGTCGGGGCCGAGGCTGGCCCAGGTCTGGGCGATGAGGACGACGGCGACGTTGAAGCTCCGGGCCCGTTCCACGAGGTCGACAGTGGCGCCGGGCCGGTCTGACAGCTTGGAGAACTCGTCGACGACGATCAGAGCCTGGCGCGCAGGGTCCTTGCGGGCGAGGGCGTGGTGGAGGATGTCTTCGAGGAGGAAGGCGCCGACCTCGGCCGCCTGGTGGCGGTTCTCGGGCCGGCCAACAGGGACGTAGGCGGCCCGGGTGTCTTCGTAGGACCAGGTGCCGTCCAGGGTGGTGCCGACGGCCCAGGCGATCCCGTCGTAGCGGGCCCGGACGCCGGCGACGTCCTTGTCGGGAAGGCCCCGGAGGGCTTCCAATGTCTCGGTGTCGTCACGGGCGGCGCGTTGGAGGGCTCGTTTGTCGAGGCGACCGACGAGCTCCCCGAAGGAGCGGGGTGGCGAGTCGCCGACGGCGTGGCGCAGGACGGTCCGGGCGATGCCTTCGTAGTAGGGCTCGGTGAAGGTCTGGGTGGCGAGCAGGCGGTTGACGATCGCTTCGGGATCACCCCGCCACCCATCGGGCGGCTCCCGGGTCCCGTCGCGGGCTTCGACGCCGGCGGCCCGGGCCAGGGTCAGGAAGGCCCGGGCGGTGGCCGGGTGGGCTTTCCCGTCGATCCAGTAGACGTCCCACCCGCCCCGGAGGGCCTCGCCGGCCAGGGTGAGGGCGGTCACGGTCTTGCCGCTGCCGGTCTCGCCGACGATGAGGGCCTGGTGGCGCCAGACGTCGAGGGGAGCGGCGATGACCGAACGGCCCCGGGCGCCGAGTCGCCAGCCGGCGACGTTGCCGTTGAGGGCGAGGCCGAGGACGGTCCGGCCGTCGGGTTCGGGCCAGGCGGCCCGAACGACGGCTCGCCGAGCCTGGGTTCGGGTCCGCCGCGCCTGGCTGAGCTCGCGGTAGTGGCGGGTCGCCTCGTGCTCGTTGCGATTGTGAATGAGCATCGGGAGGATGGGGGCGGCCAGGACCCCGCCGGCCACGCTGAGCGGGACGACGGCGAGCAGGTCGACCGGCCGGAACGGGTGGTGGGCGCGGAGGTGGAGCCACGAGGAGTAGATGGTGTGCCGGTAGGCGTCCCAGCCGCCGGCGAGGACGACCAGGCCGGTGAGGGCGGCGCCGCCCGCCACGGCGGGCCAGCGCCGCCAGCCGCCGCTCTCGATGGCCATGCCGAGCGGGACGGCCACCACAAGGGCGGGAAGGCACACGGCCAGCGCGGCCACCGTCACCGCGGCGAGGATCACGAGCTCGAGCACGTCGAAGCCCGGTTCTGCCGGGCGCGTCTCGGCCGGACGGTTCATGTGTCCTCCCTGGGGAGTGCGAAGCCGGCGAGGTCGACGAGCTCGACCCGGTCGGCCTCGCCGAGGGCATGGGCGGCCTTGCGCACGGCGGCGGTTACCCGGGCGTCACCGGTGACGTAGACGACCCGGTCGTATTCAAGGGTGAGGTCGCCGATGATGCGCCGGAGCCGCTCGGCGGCCTTGACGGTGAGTTCGACCTCGACCGCGGTGCGCCGTCCGACTGGGTCGGTGTACTCGCCGTCGGCCACATGGACGTCGGGCGACGGCCGGGCCCGGTAGAGTGCTCGCTCGGGCACCCAGCCCCTCCCGGTGCCCTTCCGTTCGAGACCGAAGCGGACGAGGGACACGGCGTGGATGTGGGCCAGCATCGACAGCTTCGGGGTCCGGGACCGGTAGCCGTCAAGCACAAGCCGCAGCCCTTCCCGGGTCGGCCAGACCACCGGGTCGGCGCCGGCGAAGAAGCGCTGCTGGTGGACGAGCCCGGCGCGGCGCCACCGGTCGATCACCTGGCGCGTCCGCCCCTCGCTCAGCGGCCGGTCGCCGCCGAGGAGCCAGCGGATCACGTCGGCCCGGACGGCGAACTGTTCGCCGATCCAACGCAGGACTGTGAGATCCCGTTCGGTGACGAGCACCCCGCGAGGCCGTTCCCTGACCTTGCCCGCCTCGTTGCCCTTCTCTGATTCGTTCTCGTCGTTGTCCCACAACGACGGAACACCCGTCACACCCATCTCCTTTTTCCTCCATCTCTCTGCGGGAACGCCGTCGTCCTCACCACGTTTTGCCCTCCCCCCTTCACCTCGCTCAAGCCCCGCCCGCCGCCTTTGTTGTCGCCCTGGAGCAGCGCTGACCACCTCCCCGGAAGTTGTGGGGGGGTGGTCAGCGGTGCGGAAGGGCGACAACCCCACCGGCGGCGGGCGGGGCGCTGACCAGCACAAACGAGGCCTGCACCCCATACAGCAGGGCGTGCGGCCGGCCGGTCGGCAACCCACGCCGCCACCGATGGGGCGCGGCACGGTCGGGTGAGGGGGCTCACGGCTGGAGGAGCCGTTCGACGAACTGGACGAGCGCGGCCCGGGGGATGCGCTTGCGGCATCCGAACCAGACGAAGGGAAGCCCGGACTTGCCGCCGGTCCGGTCCCACTCCACGGTCAGCTGATAGGTGGTCGACTTGCCGAGTTGAAGCGCGGCGGCGGCCTGCTTGACGGTCAGGAAGGGTGGGAGGTCTTCCAGCACGGACAACGTCTCCTTGCTGTGGGCTACAACGGGATTGCATTGTTCGCGCCATAGCGGTACGGTTGTCAAGTACAACGCCCAGAATCTGAGCCGACGATGTGGAGGGTGGGATGGTCCGGCCCCGCGCCAAGAAGGAAGAGACGCCTGACGCCGAGACGAGGCTGCCGTGGAAGGACGGCATGGACGTCAATGCGATCGTCTCCTACAACGTCAAAGCGGCGCGGGAACGCCGTGGGATGACCCAGGAGGACGTCGCCGAGGGTCTGGCCCGGCTCACCGGCCATCGGCTGCCCCAGGCCTCGATCTCGGCCATGGAGCGCGGCTTCGACGGCACCCGGCGCCGACGATTCGACGCCCACGAGCTCTACCTGTTGGCCGTCGTCTTCAACGTCCCGATCGCCTACTTCTTTCTCCCGCCCCCCGACACCGGCGCCCAGGTCCTCGCCGACGCCCAGCGCCCCGTCAGCGAGCTCTACGCCTGGCTGCTCGGCAAGGAGTGGCAGCTGCCCCTCATGGACGAGCGCCTCGTCGACATCAACGTCACCAACCCCGAGGAGGTCGACGATCTCCTGGTCGCCCTCTACGGCGGCGCCGAGGAGGCGGCCCGCAACTGGCACGAGCATTTCCGCACCTGGCGCAAGAAGCGCCTCGCCGTTCTGGCCAAGAACTACGGCGACCGCCTCGACGACGTGGCCGAGTTCCTGGCTGAATTCGCCCTCCAGGTCCGCCAGCTCGGCCCGAAGGGCTACCTCCTCTCCCACGCCCACTGGGAGGGAGAGGACGTCTCCGACCCCGACGACGAGGACTGACCATGCGCGGCTCGGTCGTGAAGAAAGGCGGTCGCTGGTACGTCAAGATCGAGCTCGACCCCGATCCCGGGACCGGCCACCGCCGCCAGAAGTGGCACTCCGGTTTCCGGACGAGGCGGGAGGCCGAACGGGCTCGGGTCGACCTGCTGTCGAAGTTCGACCGCGGCGAATACGTGGAGCCCTCCCAGCAGACGCTGGCCGAGTTCCTGACCGAATGGCTCCAGGCGATCGAGCCAACCGTGCGCCCCTCCACCTTCGACTCGTACGCCCGCAACGTCCGGCTCCACGTCATCGACCACATCGGTCCGACCCGGCTAACCAAGGTCGACGCCGGCCTCCTGAACGGCCTCTACGCCAAGCTCCTGCGCTCGGGCCGGCGCCAGTCCTCGCGGAAGGGCGCCGGATACTCCCAGGCGGTCCTCGACCGGGCGGTGGCCCTGCGCGAGGAGGGATACAGCCTGGCGCAGACCGCCACCCGGCTCCGCCGGGAACTCCCCGAAGCCGGGCACATCACGAAGGACACGCTCGCCTCCCTGCTCCGGCGCCAAGCCGACCAGCCCGGCGACGACGTCCTGGGTCCGCAGGGCCTCGACCGGCGCACCGTCGGCTACGTGCACACCATCCTCCACCG
>Ga0070741_10013567_pt1 | contig 14340 bp, 14 predicted proteins | sample Coa_R1_4_FD_66440 | JGI IMG/M metagenome (GOLD analysis project Ga0070741, IMG submission 66440) | Surface soil microbial communities from Centralia Pennsylvania, which are recovering from an underground coalmine fire - Coalmine... | ecosystem: Environmental > Terrestrial > Soil > Unclassified ...
GGATTCGGCACCGGGCGCTCACTGCGCGCGCTCCACGAGCGCGCGCACACGGCGCTCGAAGTCGACCAGCGGGATCGGCCGGCGGCTCGGGTCGCCGCGGAGGAGCCGCGCCGGCGACGCGGGAACGGCGACGAGCGGCGGCGTCACGTTGCCGGCGGCGTCGATTCGGTACACCCCCTGCCCGAAGCCCACGAGCGACGGCAGCGCGGGACCGCGCCGCCGGAGGAACACGATCGCGCGCTGCCCGGGCCGGAACTCGGGCCCGCCCACAAACACGCTCCGGTACCGTCCCACCTTCCCGCCCGGGACGACGAACTGTACCGTTTCCTCGGGCGATCCCTTCAGCCACGCCTCGGCGCGCAGGGCGACGACCGTCTCGATGGCGCGGCGCTCCGCGGCCCAGCGCGGATCGGCGGCGACAATCTGGCCGCGCACGATAGCTCCCGCATCGCGGGCCAACTCCTCGAGCCCCGCCGGCACGAGGACGGTCGCGTGCGCGCTCGCCGCACGCAGCGCCGCGAGGCTCACCGCCGCGGCGAGCGCCCGCAGCCAATCGCCCACGCCGGCGCGACGATCGACGGTCCACACGCACCCGCTGCCTGAAACCACGCGACGGCGACGGAGACGGCTCATGCTCCCTCCAGCATCGCAAGCACCGCCTGCGCCGCCCGGCGGCTCGCACCGGGCGCCCCGAGCCGGTCGCGGACGCGCGCGAGGCCGCGCGCGATGCGCTCGCGCCGCGCGGTGTCGGTCAAAATGGCCACGGCCTCCGACGCGACGGCCTCTGGCGTGAAGGCATCCTGCACCAGCTCGGGCACGATGCGCTCGCCGGCGATCAGATTCACCATCCCGATCGAGTCGACCCGGACGAGCCGCCGCAGCACCTGATAGCTGAGGGGCGACACCCGATACACGATCACCATCGGCGTGTCGTGGATCGCCGCCTGGACGGTGGCGGTCCCGCTCGCCGTGAGGGCCAGATCCGCCGCTCCGAGCGCCTCGTCCGTCTGGCGCTCCACGACCGCCAGCCCCTCGAGGCGCGCACCCGGGATGTCGAACAGATTGTGATCGAGATCCGGCGCGCGCGCGATGACGAACCGCGTCTGCGGCAGCCTGGCGCGAATCCGCGCGGCCGCTTCGAGCAGGCCGGGGAGAATCCGCCTGACCTCGTTCGGCCGGCTGCCCGGCAGGATCGCGACGAGCGGCACATCGGGCGGCACGGCGCACTGCTGCCGAAACGCGGCCGCGTCGCCAGACCGCGCGAGATCGATCAGAGGGTGTCCGACGAAAGACACCGGGATGCCCGCCTCGCGGTAGATCGCCTCCTCGAAGGGAAAGATCACCAGCACGCGATCCGCGATCCGCTTCATGGTGCGTAGTCGGCCCCGGCGCCACGCCCAGAGCTGCGGGCTGATGTAGTACACGACGGGGATGCCCAGCCGCTTGATGCGGTGCGCCAGCCTGAAATTGAAATCCGGAAAATCGATCACGACGAGCGCGTCGGGCCGGTCGCGCGAGGCGCGGCCGACCAGCCGGCGCAGCACGGCCAGCGACCGCGGGATCGTGGCGAGGGCCTCGGTCAAACCCGTCACGGCCAGGCCGCGGTAGTCCGCCACGATCTCGGCGCCGGCGGCGGCCAGCGCCGGACCCCCCAACCCGCAGATGCGGACACGGGCATCGAGCGCGGCGAGCTCGCGCGCCAGCGCGCCGGCGTAGAGATCGCCGGACGGCTCCCCGCACGACAGCATGAGGCGCGGGCCGCGGGACACGGCGGCGGGAGTCAATCGGGGCGCTTGAAGAGACCCGGGTCGAGGGGCGGGTTGATCCGGATTTCGCCGACCCGCCGCTCGAGCGTCGGACGGCCGCCCACGCGGACGCGCGCCGTGAAGGCAATCTGGACGCCGTCGACCGGACGGTAGTCCTCGAAGATCTCCTCCACCACGGCCTGATCGGGGCCGCCTGCCACATAGGTCTGCTTCGCGATGCGCCCGGTCGTCGGATCCAGGTAGAGGACGATCGGGTTGAGGTCGGTGCTTGAAAGCTCGAGCGTCTGATACACCGTGCCCGACTCGTCCTTGACGTCGGGCAGCGCACGGGCCCGCACGGCGCCCCGCTCGGCGGCCAGGAGGAGCGAGATCGTGTCGCGCTTCAGGCTCGCCTGCAGGTCGCCGACGAACCGCTGGGGCACTTCCTGCACGCCGCGCGGGTCGCGCACCCACGCATGGCTGCCGTCGTAGACCTGAATCATCATCATGCCGTCGGGGAGCTTCGTCTCGACGCGCACGTGATTCGGATACTCGAGAAACGTGGTCGCCTCGACCTGCTCGGTTCGCCCGTCGGGCGTGGTCATCGTCGTGCGCGTCCGGGCCGAGATGCGCTTGACCGCCTGCAGCGTCTCGAGGCCGCCCTTGGCCGCGACGGCACGGTCGAGGAGCGTCCGGGCCCTCCGGCCCTCCTCGGCGCCGGCCGACGACGCGTCGCGCGACTGCGACGAGGCCGGCGCGAGCGGGTCGAGCCCGCGCGCCTCGACAGCCGAGGAGACGCTCCCGGCTTCCTGCGCGGCCCCGCGGGCCGGCGCGGGGGCGCCCGCGAGTGCGCCCGCGAACGGATCGCGCTCCACGGCGATCGGGCGATATGCCGGGCGGCGCCCGAGGGCCTGGAACCGCGGGAGCGCCAGAGGCACCTTGCCCGCCGGCTTGAAGTCGGCGGTCGTCAGATCGAGGCTGCCGATCTCGACGGTTTCGTAGCTGTCGAAGCCGACGCTCTTCAGCGACGGCCCGAAGGCGGCGGCGTTGCCGACGAGCACGATGGACAGCCGGTCGGGCTTCAGGTACAGCCGGGCGACGCGCTGGATGTCCTCGACGGTCACCGCGTTCACGCGCTCGCGAAAGGTCTGCAGATCGGAAATCGGCAGACCGTAGAAGACCACGTTCAGCACCTGCATGGCGATCGCGTCGGGGGTTTCGATCGTGAGCGGGAAGCTGCCCGTCAGGTAGGCCTTCGCGTCGGCCAGCTCGCGCTCGCTGACCGGCTCCCGCTGCAGCCGCCAGAACTCGTCCAGCGTCAGCCGGAGCACCTCCGCGGTCGCATCGGAGCGCGTGTTCGTCTCGGCGACGAACGCGCCGGCCTGCTTGAGGGCGTCGACATTGACCTGCGCGCCGTAGGTCAGGCCGCGCTGCGTCCGGAGCACTTGGTGCAGCCGGTTGCTCCCCTCGCCGCCGAGAATGCGCATGGCCAGGTTGACGGCCATGTAGTCGCGGCTGGTCCGCGGGATGCCGATGTTCCCGACGCGGATCTCGGTCTGCACCGCATCCGGCTTGTTCACGACGACGAGGCGCCGCGCCGGGGGCGGCGGATCGGGGAGCTTCTCGGCGGGCACCTCCTTGCGCGCCCAGTCCCCGAACACACGCCGCGCCGCCTCGAGCGCCTCCTCCGTCGTCACGTCGCCGACGATGGCGAGGATGGCGTTGTTGGGGGCGAAGTAGCGATCGTGGAACTGCAGAAGATCGTCGCGGGTGATCGCGACGAGCGACTCCGGCGTGCCGCTGTGCGGCATCCCGTACGGATGGAACCCGTAGACGAGCCGATCGAACACCGCGTCGGCAACATAGGCCGGGTCCTCGAGGCTGACACGCAGCGCCGAGAGGGTCTGCTGGCGCTGGCGCTCGATCTCCTCCGGCGCGAACGCCGGGTGCCGCGCCATGTCGGACAGCAGGCGCAGGCCGGTCTCGAAGCTGTCCTTCATCACGACCATGTTGAGGAAGATGACGTCGGCCGAGGCGCCGGCCCCCATCGCGCCGCCGATGAAGTCGATCGTGTCGTTCAGCGCGGAGGCCGACTGGGTCTCCGTGCCCTGATCGAGCAGCGACGCCAGCTCGTGCACGAGGCCGAGCTTGCCCGGCGGATCGCTGGCCGTCCCCGCCCGAATCAGCAGGCGCATGCTGACGGCCGGCTGTTCGTGGTGCCGCACGACAATAACCTGCAGGCCGTTGGGCAGCGTGTCGATCTCGTACGGCGGAAACTGGACGCTGCGGGCCGGCAGCGGGCGCGGCGGCCGCTCGTACGGCCAGGGCCGCGTCTGGGCGGCCACGGCGAGCGGCAGCGCCAACCCGCACGAGAGCAACGCCGCCGGGGCGGCCCGCCACGCGCGTGGACGCTGCGAGCAGCGCGGCCTGGTCAATCGGCGGCCCATCTCCTTCTCCATATTCCCGCAGCGGCCGGCAATGTCAGGCCCGCGCCGCCCGCCGCCCGTCGTCCTGGCATCCTGCACCGCAGGCGGATCATCCCATGCAGTCAGCGCGTCCGGTCCGCGGGGAGGAGCGTCAGCACCAGCCGGTTCTCCGGCGTGAAATACGTTCTCGCGACGCGCTGGACGTCGGCTGTCGTGAGGCGCTGAAAGATCTCGAACTCGCCGTCGGCGGTCTGCACGTCGTGATGGATCACGATCGCGTGCGCGAGCTGGAGCGCCTTCTGCTGGTTCGACTCGCGCCCGAGGATGTAGTCGCGCGCGAACTGGTTCTTGGCCCGCTGGAGCTCGCGCTCCTCGATCGGCTGCTCCTTGAGGCGGTCGAACTCGGCAATCAGCGCATCGACCGCCTCCTCCGGCCGGTGGCCCGGCTGCAGAAACGCCACCGCGTAGAAGAGGTTCGGGTCCTCGATGATGTTCGCCTCGCCCGAGGCCGCGAGCGCGATGCCCTTCTCGTACACCAGCTTCTTGTAGATACGCGAGCTCTGCCCGTCCCAGAGCACCTTGGAGGCGATGTGGAGCGGGTAGGAGTCCGGATGCCCGTCGTACGTGATGTGGTACGCGACGACGACCGCCGCGAGCGGCCAGGGCTCCCGGAGCGTGACGCGCTTCTCGCGCGTCGAGGGCGGCTCCTTCGGCACGTCGCGCGGCACGGGGTGCTCCGCCTTCGGCACACGCCCCAGATACTGCGTCACCAGCTGCAGGGCCTGGTCGTACTCGAAATCGCCCACCAGCGCCAGCGTCGCATTCTCGGGCACGTAGTACGTGCGGTAGAAGTCGCGCACGTCGTCGACGGACGCAGCCTCGAGATCCGCCATGCTGCCGATGGTGGGGTGCTTGTAGGGATGGACCGTGAACGCCTGCTCGAAGATGATCTCCGAGAGCCGCCCGTACGGCTGGTTGTCGACCCGCAGCCGCCGCTCCTCCTTCACGACCTCGCGCTCGCGCTGGAAGGTCTCTTCGTCGATCCGGAGCGAGGCCATCCGATCGGCCTCGAGCCACAGGACGAGCGGCAGATACTGCGCCGGCACTGTCTCCCAAAATACGGTGACATCGTCGGTCGTGTAGGCGTTGCTCTGGCCGCCGACCGACGCGATCATCGACGTGTGCCCTTCGGGCTCGACGTTCTTCGAGCCCTTGAACATCAGGTGCTCGAATAGGTGCGCGAAGCCCGTCCGGCCCGGCCGCTCGTTGCGCGAGCCGACGTGGTACCACAACTGCGCGTGGACGATCGGCGTCGAGTGATCCTCCTCCATGACGACGGTGAGCCCGTTGGGGAGGGCGGCGAGACGATACTCGAGCTTCGGCGGGCGCACGGCCGCCGCAGGCAGCGCGCCCATCGCGGCGGCGATGAGAAGGGCCGCGGCGACGGGACCGGCGGCTCTGAACGCCCGATGTGGCATCGGGTTGATTATCCTCCAGCCCGCGCGAGGCGCGTGAGCGCGCGCGCCTCGGTCCTCGGCCGGCCTGAACGCGCCGGCAACCGGGCTCCTCAACGGCCGCCGCCGCCCCGGCTCAGCAGGCGAAAGCCCGCCAGGCCCCAGTGCATCGGCTGCCGATCGATCGGGTCGGCGTCGATGCGGCGCTCGTAGCCGGCAAAGAGCTCGACGGCCGCGCCGCGCCCGTCGATCCGCAGCCCCGCCTCGATGCGCGCCCCGGTCTGCGAGCCCCGCAGCTCGCTGCCATCCACGCCGAACACTTCGGCGGTGCCGTGGGCGAAGAACCCCACGTGCGGCGTGAGCCCGCGCCGCACGACGACGTCGGTATCGGCCGTCCACTGATAGTCTACGAACGAGTGCTGGACGATGGCGCCGCCGCCGGCGCGGAGATCGAGCGTCGTCCTCCCGGCCTCGGCGTGCCGGAGCACCCGCGCGCCAAGCACGTTCCACGCGACCGCGAACGGCTTGGGCCGATCGCTCAGGTGCCGCGAGACGTGGTGGAAGACGACCGCGACCTCGGTCGCTCCGGCCCGGTACGATCCTGACGCCTCGAGGACGTAGTACGCCTGGTTCGGATCGAACGGGCGCAGCTCGCTCCCGAGCACGGGATGGTAATCGGCGAGGATCGACGCACGCCCCTTCACGTAGTCGGCGATGTCGACGGCGCCGCCGAAGTACGCGTCCCACGAGAACCGCTCGTCGGCCGCGGGGAGGTCGAGCGAGTTGGCGCCGAGGTGGAACTCGGCGCGCGGCAGGAGCTCGGGCACGGTGGAGGCCGGCCCGGGGGATTGGGCGAAGGCGGTGGCGGCGAGGCCCCAGATCAGGCACACGACCGCGGTCGTGTGCCGCCCTAGCGACCCGGTGGATTCTTCCATGCGGCGAGCTTCTCCTCGAGCTCGGCGATTCTGGTTTCGAGCTCCGCAATCCGCTTCTTGAGCGCGGGCAGCTGGCGGAAGACGGCCGACGCCTTGAGCCACTCGCGATTGGGGATCGCCGGATAGCCCGAAACGAGGGCGCCCGGCTCGACCGAGTTGGGGATGCCGCTCTGCGCCGTGGCGGCCGCCCCTCGGCCGATTCGCAGGTGGCCCGAGACGCCCACCTGCCCCGCCAGCACGACGTCGTCCTCGACGATCGAGCTGCCGGCGATGCCGACCTGCGCGGCAAGCAGCACGTTGCGGCCGATCGACACGCCGTGCCCGATCTGGACCAGGTTGTCGATCTTCGACCCGGCGCGAATGCGCGTCTCGCCGACCGCGGGCCGGTCGACGGTCGCGTTCGCGCCGATCTCGACGTCGTCCTCGATCACGACGTCGGCGAGCTGCGGGATCTTGAGGTGCGTGCCGTCGGGCTGCTTGACGAAGCCGAACCCGTCGCTGCCGATCACCGCGCCGTCCTGAATCACGACCCGGTCGCCGATCCTCACGCGCTCGCGAATCGAGACGTGCGCGTGGATGAGGCAGTCCTCGCCCACGCGCGCACCGGGCCCGATGACGGCGTGGGCGTGCACGACAGAGCGTGCGCCGACAACCGCCCCTTCGGCGATGACCGCAAACGGGCCGACCGCGACGCCGGGTCCGATCGTGGCGTCGGGCGCCACGAACGCGCGCGGATCGATCCCGGCCGGCCGCGGCGGATCGCTTGCGAACAGGCGGAGCGCCTGCGCGAAACTCAGGTGCGGATGATCGCTCCGCAGCACGGCGCACGGCGCCCGGCTCGCATCGCCGACGGCCAGGATCACGGCCGAGGCGCGCGTGCGGTCGAGGAACCGGTGATAGCGCGGATTGGCGACGAAGGTGAGATCGCCCGGCTGCGCGTGCTCGATGCCGGCCACGCGGGTGATCTCGACGTCGCCCGGCCCTTCCAGCCTGCAGCGCAGCCGTTCAGCAAGTTCGCGAAGTTTCAAAACGGGTGACCGTCATTGTGAATCCTCGAGCGCGAATTGTAAATTGCCCCGCATGGACAACCTGACCCACACGCTGTTCGGGCTGACGCTGGCGCGGACGCCGCTCGGGCGGGCCGGCCGCGGCACGACGGCGGCGCTCGTCGTCGCGTCGAACGCGCCGGATTTCGACGCCGTCGCCGGACTGAGCGGCGCTGAGTCGTACCTGCGATGGCACCGCGGCCCGACGCACGGCGTGCTGGGCATCGTCTCCCTGGGGCTGCTGACAGCGGCGGGGGTCTGGTCGGCGCAGCGGCTGCCGGGCCGGACGCGGCGCGCGCCCTCGGTCGACGCCGCGCCGCCGGCCTCCTTTCGGATGCTCCTCGCGATCTCGCTCATCGGCGTGCTGGGCCACGTCCTGATGGACCTGCCCACGTCGTACGGGACCCGGCTGCTGAGCCCGTTCGACTGGCGCTGGTTCACGCTCGACTGGATGCCAATCATCGACGTCTACCTGCTCGCAGCGCTCGCCGGCGGGCTGATGGCGGGCGTCTCGCCCGAGGCGAGGCGGCGGAGCGCGTCGATCGTCCTCCTCCTGGTGGCGGCCGACTACGGCATCCGGGCCGCCGCCCACCGCCAGGCGCTCCGAGACGCGCCGCGCCTGTTCGGCCCGACGCTCCCGCACGACTGCACGCCGCGGAGGAGCGAGCCGGTCCTCGATTCCTGGCCTCGCCCCGGCGGGGCGGCTGCGCCCGAGCCCGGCAGCCGATGCCTCGTCGAGCTGGTCGCGCTGCCGACGTTTCTCTCGCCGTTCAAGTGGCGCATCGTCGCGCACCTGTCGAACGCCTACGAGATCCACGACGTCGACCTGCTGGACGAGCGCCTCCGCCGGCCGCCGGATCCCGCGGACGTCTTCTGGCGCACGAGCGTGCGCGTGCCGAACATCTGGACGCCGCCGGTGTGGACGGCGGCCTCGACGGAGGCCGGCCGGGCGTTCCTCGGCTTCGCCCGGCTCCCGGCGGCGCGCGCCTTCGCCGATCCCTCCGGCACGGCTACAGTGCGGTGGAACGACATGCGGTTCGCTGGCATCCGACCCTCGCTGACCGGTGGGACCGCCGGCCCCTTTTCGGTCGTCATCCGGGTCGCACCCGACGGCCGCGTGCTGGAGCAGAAGATCACGCCATGAGCCTCGAACCGCCGGTGAGACCCGCACAAACGGCGCGCCGGACCGCCGGGCCGCGGCTCGGCGCGCACATGTCCGTGGCCGGCGGTCTGCCGCTCGCGGTCGACCGCGCAGTGGCGCACGGATGCCAGGCGATGCAGATCTTCGCCAGGAACGCAAACCGCTGGGAAGGCCGGCGGCTCGCGGCCGACGAGATCCGCGCGTTCAGATCGAAGGCGCGGGCCGCGGGCCTGCACCCGGTCGTCTCGCATGCCGGCTATCTGATCAATCTGGCCTCGGACGCGCCCGCGCTGCGACGCCGCTCGCTCGCCGCCATGGCCGACGAGATCGACCGCGCCGAAGCGCTCGGCCTGCTCGGCGTCGTGCTCCATCCGGGGTCCCACACGGACGGGCGCGCGGCCGACGGGCTCGTGCGCGTCGCCGACGCGCTCGTGGAGCTCCTCGAGTCGCGGCCGAGGGGCCGCACACTCGTGATCCTCGAGCACACGGCCGGGCAAGGCACTGCGCTCGGGAGGACGTTCGAGCAGCTCGCCGAGATCATCGAGCGGGCCCGCGGCCATCGCCGGCTCGGCGTCTGCCTCGACACCTGCCACCTACTGGCCGCGGGCTATGACATCCGCTCGCCCGAAGGGTGGGCAGCGACCATGGCGAGCTTCACGCAGGTCATCGGCCTGCGCCGACTGAAGGCCTGGCACCTGAACGACTCGAAGCGGCCGCTCGGCAGCCGCGTCGACCGGCACGAGCACATCGGCCGGGGCCAGCTGGGGCTCGAGCCGTTCCGCCGGATCGTCAACGACGCGCGGTTCCGTGGGCTGCCGATGCTGCTCGAGACGCCGAAAGAGGAGCAGCGGGGGAAGGCTGCGCTTGTCGACCGCCTGGACGCGCGGAATCTTCAGACGCTCAGGGACCTGCTGGACGCCGGCGCTTGAGGGGTCACGAGAGGCGATCCGGCTCGCCGAACACGTCCGCCTCGAACCGCCACAGCGCGGCGCCGTCGCGCCACGCGTCGTGCGGCAGCCCCGCTTTCCGGCATGCGTGCTCCAGGAACTGCTGGCGGTCCCAGCGGTACTCCACGGCCACCTGCGGGAGCAGCAGCCCGCGCCGCCGGCCGCGCTCCACGAGCAGCCCGTGGACGCCGACCTCGATCTCCTGCGGCCCTTGAATCGCCTCGAGCGGCCCGAGGACCGAGAGCTCGATCGAGAGGTCGACGAGCTCCGAGGCCTCGATCGGGGCAAAGCGCGGATCCGACGTGCAGGCATTCACCGCGCAGCGAGCGACGAGGGGGACGAGCGGAGCCGGGCCGCCGACATGGCCGACGCAGCCGCGCAGCTCCTTCCTGGTCCGGACCGTCACGAACACGCCGTGGCCAACGGGCCCGACCGGCTCGGCGACCGGGAGCGCCGGGGCGCCCTGCAGGCGCGCCAGGATCGCGGCGCGCGCCATCTGGAGCAGCAGGCGTCGATCCGCCTCGCTCGTCATGGCCCGTCCCCGATCGCGGCGGCCATGTACCCGACCACTGCGGTCTTGTCGCCGGTGACGTCTCCCGAGTCGCCGTACGCCAGGACCGAGGCGCGGCTCGCCCCGAGGAGCCGCGACGCGCGCAGCACGGCCAGCAGCGGTCCGCCGCCGCACGCATGGCCGGGGTTGCGCGCGAGCGCCTCCTCGAGCGCCTCGGCGTCGAACCGGCCGACGGCGTCGACGATCACGCGATCCAGCCGGCAGGCCGTCGCCGCGTCGTGATAGTGCGACAGATCCGTGCTCGCGACGAGCAGCGCGCGGCGGCCGGCGAGGACTGCCGCGAGCGCCTCGGCCAGCTGGCGCGCCGCCGCGGCGGTCTGGACGCCCATCAGCAGCGGCACGATCGGGAGGCCCGGAGCCGCGCGCTGCAGGAACGGCAGCTGGAGCTCCAGTGAATGCTCGCGGCGGTGGGGCGCCGGAAGCTCACGCACCACAGGAACGCTCAACAGCTCGCGGGCGCAGGCTTCGTCGACGGCGACCACGCCGAACGGCGTCTCGAACCCCCCGGCGGCGTACACCGCCGCACCCTCGAACGCCATGAAGTGCGACGGGCCCACCAGCACCGCGACGTCGTAGGCGTCGGCCCGCAGCAGTCGATACGCGGCCGCCGCGATCCGCCCGGAATACCGGATGCCAGCATGGGGCGCGACGAGCGCCGCCACCCGCCCGAGATCCTCCGGCGCCCTGCCGTCCACGGCCGCGAAGCAGGTGTCCACCGCGGCGCGCAACGCCGGAGCCGAGCCGGGGTACCACGAGCCGGCGACCGCTGCGCGACGGATGCTCATGGGCGCCTTCGCCGATTTGATACTCTGATAGCCGGTTGCGTCACGGGCCCCCCCGCCCGCTCCGACGGGCGCGCGGCGTCGGGCCGCCGCGGGACCGCCGGCGCGTCGAGCATTATCCCTCAGCTCGGGCGCTGGCGCGATGTGCCGCGCGGATCGCGCGTGCCGCACCAGCATCCGGCCGTCATGCCCTCTCGCTTCACGACCGCCGATATCGAGCGCGTCGCCCAGCTGGCCCAGCTGGAGCTCGGTCCCGAGGAGACCGAGATGTTCACGCGGCAGCTCGACGAGTTCCTCGACTACGCCGCCGAGGTGCTGGCCATCGACACGAGCGGCATCGAGCCGACGGCCTACGTCGCGAGCCACCCGCTCTCGGATCGCGACGACGAGGTGCGCCCGTCGCTCGATCGCGCGGCCGCGCTCGCCAACGCGCCCGACCCGGCGCCGGCCGCCGGTCTGTTCCGGGTCCCGCGGGTGATCGGATGACCCCGTCCTCCCCGCTCCGCGCGCTCCGCGACGCCGTGGCGTCCGGCGAGTGTTCCGCCGTCGACGCCGTGCGCGAGTCGCTGTCGCGCATCGAACGGCTCGACCCGGCGCTCGGCGCCTTCCTCACGGTCGCCGGCGACCGCGCCCTCGCGCGCGCCGCCGAGCTCGACGCCCACCGCGACCGCTGGCGCGGCGCGCCTCTGCTCGGCGTCCCCGTGGCCGTCAAGGACAACATCTGCACCTGCGGCGTCCGGACGACGGCGGGATCGCGGATGCTGGAGCGCTTCGTGCCGCCCTACGACGCGACGGCCGTCGCCCGCCTCGAGCGCGCCGGCGCCGTCATCGTCGGCAAGACGAACTGCGACGAGTTCGGCATGGGATCGTCCACGGAGAACTCCGCGTTCGCGCTGACGCGCAATCCGTGGGCGGCCGACCGGACGCCGGGCGGATCGAGCGGCGGGTCGGCGGCCGCGGTCGCCGCGGACCTGACCCCCGCGGCGCTGGGCTCCGACACGGGCGGATCGATCCGGCAGCCGGCCGCCTTCTGCGGCATCGTCGGGTTGAAGCCGACCTACGGCCGCGTGTCGCGCTACGGCCTGATCGCGTTCGCGTCGTCGCTGGATCAGATCGGTCCCCTGGCCCGCACCGCGTACGATGCCGCGCTCGTGCTGACGGTGATCGCCGGCGCGGACGGAGCGGACGCGACGGCCTCCTCTGAACCCGTCGCCGAGTTCACGGCCGCGCTAACCGGCGAGCTGCGCGGGGTCCGCATCGGCGTGCCGCGCTCGATGCTCGCCGCCGGCGTCGACGCCGGCGTCCTGCGGTCGTTTGACGAGGCCCTCGACGTGCTCGCCGGGCGCGGCGCCGAGCTCGTCGAGATCGAGCTGCCGCACGCCAGACACGCGATTGGCGTCTACTACCTGATTGCGACCGCCGAGGCCAGCTCGAACCTGGCTCGGTACGACGGAGTGCGATACGGGCTGCGGGTGCCGCCCGCGGCGGCGGGGCCTGGGGAGGACGCGGACAACAGCTTGCGGGCGATGTATGCGCGCACCAGGCGCGCCGGGTTCGGCCCCGAGGTGAAACGCCGGATCATGCTGGGCACGTACGCGCTCAGCGCCGGCTACTACGACGCCTATTACCTCAAGGCGCAGCGGGTCCGGACGCTGATCCTCCGTGACTACGATCGCGCCTTCGAGCGCGTCGATGCGGTGGCAGCACCGACCACGCCGAGCCCGGCGTTCCGGATCGGCGAGCGGATCCACGATCCGCTGCAGATGTATCTCGGCGACGTCTTCACGGTGAGCGCGCCGCTCGCAGGGCTCCCCGCCATCAGCGTGCCCTGCGGCTTCTCCGCCGAGGGGCTGCCCATCGGCTTCCAGCTCACCGGCCGCCGGTTCGACGAGGCGATGCTGCTCCGGATCGCCGACGCGTACCAGCGCGACACGACGTGGCACGAGCGCCGGCCCCCGGTTCACGCCTGATCCCCGAGGCTGATCTTCGAGCCTCGAGGCGGGCCAGGTCCGGGCGCCGACGGCTCGTCAGGCAGGCGGAGGTGCGGCTCGAGACGGCTCGGCCGATCCCGAAGTCACTTGCGAGCCGTGGCCTCGAGGAGCTCCGGCGCCTTGAGCTGGTCGGCCGGCCCCCGAGGCGCCGACGGCGGCAGATACGAGACTGGCTGGTGGGTGAGCCGCTCGTCGAGGCTCTTGATCACGAGCGCCGTGCCCGCCGTTCGCTTCGTCTTGGTGAACCCGACCAGGACGCAGAAGCCGATGAACAGCGCGAGCACGAACAGCGTGCTCGAGGCCAGGCCCTGAACGGCGCCGACAACGAGCGACGTGATTTCGGCAGCGCTCATGAGGAGCCTTCCGCCCGGTGGCTGGGCGGCTCGGGGACATCGTAGTAGACCAGCCCTCGCCGCACTTCCTCCATGGCCAGCCGCTCGGGCTTGTGCGACGCGGCCTCCTCCGGCTGGATGCGGGGCCTGGCGCCGCGGCGCAGCTGCTTTGCTCTGAGAGCCGCCACGTCGACGAAGAGAAAACGGCTTTCGATGGGGGGCGCAGGCTGGGCCGGTTCAGGCGCCGCCTGGCCTTCAGTCACCTCAGTCAGCTGTTCCATAGGATCTAGTCAGCTTAGCAACTGGCACGCATCGCCGGCAAGACGGTCGGCATGCGCGCAGCCTGCCAGCTGTCACCCGCCCGGCCGGCGGTCGCTGGCCGCAGGCCGACCTGCGACCGGCGACCGCCGAGCGGCGGCGGCGTCAGTACTCCCCCATGCCCGCGCCAGGAGTGTGCGCGGCGGGCTTCTCCTTCTCTGGGATCTCGGAGACGAGCGCCTCGGTCGTCAAAAGCAGCGCCGAGATCGAGGCGGCGTTGGTGAGCGCCGACCGCACGACCTTGGTCGGATCGATGACGCCGGCCTTGACGAGGTCCTCGAACTGCTCGGTCTGGGCGTTGAAGCCCCAGTGCTTGTCCTTGGACTCCTTGACCCGGGTTGCGACAATCGAGCCCTCGTGGCCGGCGTTGGCGGCGATCCAGCGGCACGGCTCCTCGCACGCGCGGCGGATGATCTCGACGCCCATCCGCTCGTCCTCGTCGAGGGTCTTGTCCTTGAGCACCGCCTCGAGCGCCGCCGAGGCGCGGAGCAGCGCGACGCCGCCGCCGGGCACGATGCCCTCCTCGACGGCCGCCTTCGTGGCGTGCATGGCGTCCTCGACCCGCGCCTTCTTCTCCTTCATCTCGGTCTCGGTCGCCGCCCCCACCTTGATCACCGCCACGCCGCCGACCAGCTTCGCCAGCCGTTCCTGG
>Ga0070741_10013568_pt1 | contig 14337 bp, 37 predicted proteins | sample Coa_R1_4_FD_66440 | JGI IMG/M metagenome (GOLD analysis project Ga0070741, IMG submission 66440) | Surface soil microbial communities from Centralia Pennsylvania, which are recovering from an underground coalmine fire - Coalmine... | ecosystem: Environmental > Terrestrial > Soil > Unclassified ...
CCTTACAAGCACGAGGTCGCAGGTTCGAGCCCTGCACTGCCCACCATCCTCTCCTTTCAATCGATTAAATCTGCAAACATGTGCTGATTCAGTATTGCAGCCGTCCCCCACCTCCCCCATTTCTGAGGTGACTCCATGACAGCTCTATCCAGCCGAAAGACTCGTTTGGTCTTCACCACCGACACCATAGTTCGCAGACGTGAGCTGGTAGTCGAGCCGGAGCCATTGGTCTGCGTCATTCGGCCCAAGGGAACCAGGCAGCGGTATGCCATCTCCTGGGAAACGATCTATGTCCATGCCGCGGAGATTGCAGCGCGCAAGTTGCGCGAAGAACGCAAGAAGGCGCGGCTGGCGAGGAAGAGGGCGGCATGAGTACCGTCGCTCAAACACCGGATCAGATCGCTGCCGAGATCATGACTGCCATTTGTCGCCGCGTGAACGTGACGACGACTCAGCGGCAGGAGTTTGAGCGCTTCATTGGCAACAAGGTTCGTCCGTATGTCGAGCAGCCGTCCCTCCCCCTAGTCACAGTCGATGACGAACAGGCTTTTAAGAAGCAATCGCAAGCCATTTTGAGCCTGCTGAAGGAGCGCCGGAGTCAGGGCGCGTTCAATCACGAGCTGGCGAAGATTTGCCTGAAGTATACCGGGCGAGTGTCTGACCTGCGCGCACAGGGCTACAAGGTCACCTGCCGGCGCGACGGGGTAACGAGAACGTTTCTGTACATCCTTGGGGCGGAGCACTGGTAAATGGGAGCCTGGAATAAGCCAGTTATTACCGAAGAAGAACGCATGGCTTCGATTGAATTAGCGGCCAGTCGAGGTTGCATTGTGTGCGGTGCTACGCCATGTCTCTACAAGATTAGATCGCGACGTTATTGCGCCAAGCACAAGGCGGAAGCATTCGCAGATCGCGGCCGCGCGGACCAGTTCTATCGGGAAAAGTACGCGGCAATTCAAGCAGCGCGCAAAGAGCGTAAGCGGAGGTAGCTCGATGGTTACCTGGAGACGCACTGACGACTATACCGATTCCGACATTTATCCGGCTGAACTGTTCAGCCCTAGAAATTGGGAGTTGCGCAAGCGCGAAGCCGAGATGGGTGAGTTTTGGACTCGCTTCTGTGTGTTTGTGGCTCTGTTGGCTGCGGCCGCATTCATTAGCACATTAGGCAAATAAGTTATGACGCCGAAACGAAAGGCTGTCTTCGCTTTCATCGCGAAGTTCATGAACGCCAATGGCTATGCTCCGACTTATCGAGAAATCGGTGATGGCGTCGGTTTGCACAGTTTAGCCACGGTTCACAAGCACATACAACTGCTCGATATTCACGGGTATATCGATGCTCCGGAAAACAAGTCTCGCTCGATTGCTCTGACCAAAAAGGGCAAAGCTTATGCGGACGACATACATGCTGCAACCAACTGTATTTGCGAATGTCATGGCGTTTTAGTCGCGAGGAATTGATGCCAGTTGTTTGCTCAAACTGCGGAGTCGAGAAGCGCCAGGTTAACCACTGGTTCCTTGTGTGGCTAGAACGTGGCGACACCCGACTCTGTATCACCGAGTACGACGAGGATCCCGCCATGCAGCACGAGACTTCGGTGGCGAAGGTTTGCGGAGAAAGCTGCTTGATGCGAATGGTTGCCAGATTCTGCGCTAGGAAATCGGCTGTGGTAGCCGGGGTGGATCAATGAACATGAATACAGGGCAAACCATTACTGACCTGATGGCCTTAGCGGACAGGGTTATAGCGGCGGCCGCGGTGGGCACCTGCTGGTACGAAACGGAGTTCGGCGGATGTCCGGAGAAAGCAACCATCAGTTCGTTGGTGGCTGGCGAAGAGGGCATGCAGTTCTGCTCCCGTTGCTGGCGGAGGTTGCATCGATGATCGTCTGCGGCAACTGCGGACCGAAGCCGATGCACTGCTTCCCGCCGTGCGAGTTGAAGCGGCCGATTGGCCAGAAGAGGCATTGCTCAAAGTGCCGGCGCGACTATCAGGAGAAATACAAAATTCGCAGCTTCGCGCGCAGCCACAAAGGTTTTAATCCCGATGATATCGGGAGAGTCGAAAGCAACTTAGTTAAAACAACAAAATGAACGGAGGCAGTGTTATGGCTACAGCTACGGTCAGTGAAATCACGTCTTCGCCGAACTCGGTTATTAAGCCGACTCCGGCGCAGATAGTTCCAGTAAAAATCGGATGGTATGGCGGGCAGGGTTCCGGGAAAACCACCTCGGCCGCTCTGTTCTCGCTCGGGCTCTCCAAGGAGGTCTACGGCGGGGCTCCGGTGTACGTGACGGATACGGAGCCTGGCTGGCAATTCCTGAAACCTCTGTTCGCGATGGAGAAGGTGGAACTTATCCAGCGCACCGAACCTACCTTCAAGGCCATGATTGCCAACCTGCGTGAGGCTGAGAAGTTGGGGTGCTGCGTATGGAATGGCGACTCGCTGACGATCATCTGGCAAGAACTGATGCAGTCGTTCAAAGCAAAGTGCAACGGCTACATCCCGATCGATAAGTGGGGCGACATCAAAGCGATGTGGCAGGACTACACAACCCTGTTCCTCAATTCCAAGATGTGCTGCAACGCTCTGGGGCGCCTCGGCAACGAGATGTCGGAGATTGAGGACGAAGACAAGCCCGGCAAAACCAAACTGGTAAAAACGGGCACAAAGTTCAAGGCGGGCGGCGGCGAGTCGTTTGGCTATGAACCGCACCTGCTGCTGGAACTTAGCCTGGAGCGCAAGGCGAAGGTAAAAGCTGGATCCCGTCTCGAAGGCGAAGGCCGGATCGTTCACCGCGTCGATGTGCTCAAGGACCGGACATGGGCATTGAACGGCAAAGTAATTCGCTGGTCGGATAAGCCGGGATATCAGCCGGGCGGATACCGCACGGTATTCGAGTCGATAAAACCGCATTTCGACCGCGTCCAGGCCACCATGGCGCACGTCAAGATCGAGACCGGAGCCTCAAGTGTCGGCTTGATCTCGGACAACGGCAACTCGGAATACTACGAACGCCGGCAGCGGCGCGACGTTCTGGTGGCCGAACTGGAAGCTGCCATCCAGTTGCTCTGGGGCGGACAGGGCCAGTCCGAAAAGCGCATGCGCCTGCTGGTCGCTGAGCACGTGTTCGGCGTGCGGACTAAGGACGCATGGGAAAAGCTCCCACTCGAGAAAGTCGAGCGCGGTGTCCGCATCATGCAGGAATTTGAGAACCGGACGCGCCGAGAAGGCATGCCCACCACCGAACTCGATGTCCTGGCTAACCTCGACATCGTGATCAAAGAGCACGACGAGGGACAACTGGCTGAGCAAGAAATGCCGTTCTGAATCACAGGAGGATTTTATGAAGTGCTCAATTTGTAGACTGGAGGATCCCACTCAGCCGGCGTTTGACGCCCAGTCTCAGTGCGAATCCTGCGCGCGCAACATTTGCAAACTGCACACCGAGACCTGCTGCGACATTAGGCAATGCACGCTCTGCTATGCCGAGCATCTGCAGACTGCCTTGCCACCCCTCTCCCCTGAAAGTGCGGTGATCGTGAACCTGATCAAGTCATCTTGGCCAACCGGCCGAAAGGAGGTCGCCTAAGCGAATAGTTGATTAAGACAGAGCAGTAAGCGGTCTCCCTTGTGGAAAGCTACCTCGGACCCAAACCTGGCAATCCACTGTGGGAGGGCGCTTACTGGGAGTCTCAGAAAGAACTGGGGCTTCCAGTAAGCGCAAGGGAAATGGCGGATGACTTACGGACCAGGATTGCAGTTTGCGGAGATAAACGGGAAACGCAGGTCCGTATATCGCCAATTGGACGGCACCATCATCTTGGCCGACGAGTGTAAGTGTGGCGTCCGCTTCGAGCTAGATTGCCCGATAGATGACCACGCTATCAAGGCCAGTGCGCAGGAAATGCGGGAGCAACCGAATGGGGATGTTTGACGAAGAAGCGGCGGAGGATTTGTTCTCGGATCCAATCGAGTGCGCTACCTGCGGTGCGGAGTTCACAACCGGCGGGGGCACGAATGAGGGCAACGCCCCGCTTTGTGAGCGCTGCTATGTCGAACACTTAGGGCAGGCGAGGTTATTTACCCTGTGACGGTGCAAAACCTGTGGACACTGAGGAAGTTCCACAGAGAGGCACAAATAACTCACAGGAAATATCAGGGTTTTCCTGTACTGGATGGCGAAAACTTACTCTAGGGTTTGTGGTTGCGGTAAGTCGTTCATAACAACTAGGAAACATGTGATGTGGCATTCGAACCGATGCAGATTACGGATCAAGTTTCAACAGAAGCGATTGTCGGTTCCTGCTGCTACTGTCTTGTCTCTCTATGAAACTAAGAAATACAAGTAGTAACAGTCTAACGGAAACTGTAGATAAGTTAGTGCGCCACCTGGCGGACAGGAAAGCTATGGGTGCGCCAGTCAACATCCGGAAAGAACGGGAAAGGCAGAAAGGCTTGGCGGAAGCGTGGGTGAGGAGAAATAGCTGTGACACAAGCGCAGGAGGATCTACTGAAGCAGCTTCGGGAGATGGGATTCATAGTGCCAGCATTCGTGGTCAGATCGTGGGGAACGAGTCATGCGACCAGGGGCGGGCAGGTCAAGAGGTTTCTGGAGTCGCTGAAGCTCAAGGAAGCCGGGGCGAAGTGGGCGAGACGGATACTTCAGCCGCCAAGCTTTCTGGAACCGTTTGCGGCCCAGAATCCAGCTCACCCGATGAGGGCGACAGCCAGTGAACTCGCTCAGCAAATCGCCGGCAAAGAGGCAGTGGGTGACGGTACATGCGTCCAACTTCACGACAGCGTCGGAACTGGCAAGAGAAACCCTGGTACTGCTCAAGTCGCACAGCTTCAACGTGTCAATTCTCTTTGATGGCACCGAGACCTATAAACCGGCGAAGTTATACGCCGAGCTCGAGGGGAAGCAGTTGTTCAGGAGAGTCAAGGTAAGGGAGTTCGTCAGTGACTAGGTTGCACAGCAAAGAATCGGACGTGCAGCGCGGGATTTTGGACTTACTCGCCGCGGAGAGGATATACGCGCTCAGGCTCAATACAGGCTCCGGGTTTGTAAACGGGAGGCCAATCTATCACCACTCGGGCGGAAGAGGCGTAGCGGACATCGTGGCGTTCCCGGAGAAGGTTATGGGAGGTCTTTCGATGGGGCCGTATGTCCTCTGGATAGAAATTAAATCTTCATCCGGCCGGCAAACACTCGATCAGAAGTCTTTCGAAGAGACCGTAACCCAACTGGGTATGCACTACCTGGTGGCTAGGGGCTCAGAGGACGTTTTGAAGTGGCTGGAGGAGCATCGGTGAGGAATCCATTCCCTGATACGTATCCGTTCTGGGCTCTGACCTTCGCCTGCATGTTCGCCCTGTTCCTCGTTTTGCAGGCGGCCAGAACGCAGCAGAGGGTGAGCATTCCGTACCCGGTGATAGCGCGGCCGCAGTTGGTGTTTGTTCGCCGCATAAGAGCGTATCGCTACGCTTTCTGGCAACACCCATACACCGATCAGGACGGCAAACACGAGGGCGACTCCGATTGCTGGGTAGCAGATATCACGCAGGACATTCCAGAGCCGTTCAAGAACACCAAGCCACGAACCATGTTTGCCGAGTTCAATTACGTGAATACCGAGGATGGCTGGAGCCTCGATCCCAACAAATCATACGGGATGCTGGGGCTGTCGGCGGGATACCGGATTCTCCGCGACGACGATTTTGAACCTGTGCTGTGGACCAAAGAAATGCCGCACACGGGCAAGTGTAAGCAAGGAGGCAGTCAATGATCAATAAACCATACGAAGGCGACAATCCACCGAAACACACACCAACGAAACCGACTGATCCACAACCACAGCCGGCAGAAGGCGACAATCCACCGAAGAAGTAGGGCTATCCATGAACTGCAAACCTCGTAAGCCAATACGACGCAAGGTAAAGCCGAAGAAGTCTCGCGTGCTCTGGCGCACGGGCCGAGTCATCAAGAAAGGTCCAGACATGCGAGACCTTCGGCACGAGGTATGGCTACGCTCCCAAGGCTACTGCGAAGGGGACGACTGCAATGCGCGCATCTTCGAGAACACCATGGAGATGCACCATGTCACGTTCCGCAGTCATGGCGGGTCCGATGTACCGGAGAATCTGCTGGCGCTGTGTAACTTGTGTCACAGGAAGGCTCATGGTCAATGAGTGGAGCGATTGACATAACCGGAACTAGATTCGGGCGCTGGACCGTAGTTCGTCGGGAAGGCAAGAAGCCCAACGGGCAGGCTTTATGGCGTTGTAGGTGTGATTGTGGGCGCGAGAATCTTATAACCGGAAGCGGTTTGCGTACTGGCGATAGCACCAACTGTGGATGCCTTCGAAATGAAAAGAATTCTGCGCGTATGAAGATAACGGAGCGCACTCATGGTCATGCCACTGTGGCCCTGCATAGCGTCAGTGGGAGGACATACGACACGTGGCGCGCGATGCGGCAAAGGTGCCTTAATCCACGAAATGTTCGCTATCCGCGCTATGGGGGACGTGGAATAACAATTTGTGAGCGCTGGATGAAGTTCGAGAATTTCTTGGCGGACATGGGACCGCGGCCATCGCCCAAACACAGCATTGATCGCATCAACACCGATGGCAACTACGAGCCAAGCAACTGCAGATGGGCCACGCCCAAGGAACAAACCGACAACAGAAAACGCACGGTCATGATCACTTACAACGGAATGACCATGAGCATGCTTGATTGGTCATTGCGACTTGGCGGCAAGAGAACTCTAGTTATCTCAAGGATTAGGAGTGGGTGGGATCCGCAGCTAGCCGTAAGCCACCCCCGTTGGTGGTAAAGGATGGCGTCGTGCGAAAACCTAAACCGAAATTGAAAGTGCGCTGGAATCGCCGTTGCCTTGACTGCGACGGCTCGGGCTGGAAGCCACATGGCAACGGGGTTGTTAGGTGCCATTGCAGGTATGTCGTGGATCTAAACGCGCCCAAGCGGGAGAAGAAACGCGTGGAAGTACGTGACGGGAAGTTAGCAGCCGGAGGTGAGTAGCATGACAGCGTGTTCCTGGTGGTCTTTAGAGTGTATCTGCGGCCGCTTCAGGGTTTGTACTGCCCTAGGCCTAGAAAATGCCCCACGTTGCCCTGTGTGCGGCGGGCCGGCCATTTTATCGATACTTCTGACTAAGAGAGCCGAGACGTCACGGACCTTGCCTTACTCAGTGCGCGAGGCTGGGGGAGTGCTGAGCTGGATTCATCCACCGAGTTATTCACAACCTGGCACGGAATTGCCATTGACGGCGAAAGAGAGACCTGCGCAGCATAGCCGCGCTTCCGTCACTTGTGCTGTAGCCAAATGAACACTTGGGCACACCTTGGGCAACTGAGGGTGCCCGTTTTTTGTAGGGAGGTTGGATTGAATCGGGGTAAGTCGCAATGTCGGGATTCTGCGCGTACGTCAGGGTTACCAGGTTGGGCAAGGAGCGGGTTTTCTGCGCGCACAAGTCGCAACCGCGGAAGCTCGGGAATGGCTGGGTGAACTTATGTATCTGTCACTGGAACCGGCTGAGAAAGATGAAGAAGTACCGGACACAGGTGCTGAGGGTAAAGTTTCCCGGAAGCACCTAACCAAGCGGACGAACCGCCGGCGGGAAGAGCAGTCAGAATTCTGGAACGAGTTTCACAGATACCTGATGTCAGGAGAAAACCAATGAGAACTCGGATAAGACATATTTGGCGCGATGACTTTAACCGATGGTCAGCGATTTACTTGACAATGGCGGGCGGCGTCGTCTTCTGGCTGATATGGCATGACTGTCACTTGCCGAACTGTATTGCTATCTACGGCGTGGGATCGGCGCATGATTCGGTGGATGCCTTTCTAGATTGCAGCGACGGAAATGTGGCCGAGGCGTTTCGAGTACAGTTCATTGCCATCCTTGGCATATTTGGATCAATGCTAGTGGCCGGTGCGGTCAATTGGCTAATCGGCCGGGTGGTGTCAGGAGAGAACGGCAAATGAAACGGACGATGGTTGGTCCGGGAAAGGAGGTGCCAATTGACAACCAAGTTTCGACGGGTGACACATTCACCAGCGACGCTCTCGGAAGATTTACGGTGCATTCTGACTCAAATCCATGCGCTTCTAGCGAGTCTTTTGTTCCTGATGATTTCGGCGGCGGTCGCTGTGAGCCAAAGTCACCCGATCCACCCTGCCCGTAGGCCACGTATCGGAGAGGGATGCTGGAACGTGGCTTTGTAAATTGGGTGATGTCAGGAGAGAACAGGGGATGAAGCCCTACTACGAACACGCCGGGATCACGATATACCACGGAGATTGCCGAGAGATTATTCCGCAATTGCCGTTGGTTCCCTGTGTGATCGCGGACCCGCCTTATGGTGAGACAGCATTTGATTGGGATAATTTGGTAGAGGACTGGCTAAGGCCGACCGTAGAAGTGTTGAAGCCGGGAACGTTGTGGTGTTTCGGGAGTCTACGCTATTTTCTCGCGACTGCCGCGCAATTTGGGGTGTGGTTCAAACTCGCGCAAGATGTCATCTGGGAGAAACATAACGGCAGCGGTTTTTCCGCAGACCGTTTCAGGCGAGTACATGAGCACGCCGTGCAATTCTACCCTCGCACTACAAAATGGGAGGATTGCGTCAAGAATCCGCTAAAGGGGCACCCGTCCGACCATAAACAGGTGATAAGGCATTCACCACCCAAACACGCGGGGCACGTGGGAGCATCGAAATACCAAACTACCCGGGGCGAATTCTGTCTGCAGCGCTCCGTGATTTACTGTCGCTCAACCCATCGCAAGGCAGTTCATCCGACACAGAAGCCAGTATCGGTCGTGGAAATGCTGGTCAAATATTCCAGTAATCCAGGAGACACAATCATTGAGCCATTCATGGGTAGCGGGACCGGACTGATAGCGGCGAAAAACACTGGTCGCTTCGCAATTGGAATCGACAACCAAGAATGGTGTTGCGAGATCGCAGCCAAGCGGCTAAGTCAGGAGGTATTCCAGTTCTAATGAGGGAGAGAACAGGGGATGAAGCCAGAAATGACAATGTGGGACAACTCGCTGCCGATTATTACCCTGTGGCAGCCCTGGGCGTCTTGGGTGATGCTCGGCTGGAAGCGTATCGAGACGCGCACCCACCAGCGTTTCAAGGGACTGTCCGGTAAGTGGATCGGGATTCACGCCAGCGTGAAATGGGACGAAAAGGCTATCGAGGCAGCATCCCCGTACCTGCTGGATTGGCAGATTGCTAAGAGCAAGAATTTCCTGAAGATCGGCGGGGCGGTGATTGGGCGAGTAGCGGTGACAAACTTCCGACCGCTTACCGTAGAAGATTCAAAGTGCGCCCTGATCGAGTGCGAATCAGTGCAGCGATACGGTCTGGTGCTGGCCTACCCGCATGTCGTGGAGGCTATCCCGGCCAGGGGGAAGCAGGGAATCTGGTATCTGAAGGATTTGAACTAATTGGCGAGGCACCCATGACACCGAGAGAACAGGGGATGAGGGCTGACTAAACAAGAAAGGAAGTTGTATGCCATGTATGTGCGGCGACCTGTACTGCAAGAGTTGCGGACCAGCCCAAGGGAACTCCTATTGTGATGTATGTGGCGCGTGGGCTACAGATGGTGGTTGCGAGAAACCAGAACAATGCGCCGCAGCCGCCAAGACCATGCTGGAATCGGAATACCAAGAATGGCTAGAAAGCGAACGTCATGCCGAAGAATACAGGAGGCAGAATGTTAAAGCGCCTACGTAAAAAGTACCTGTGTTGGCGCTATGGCATTTGTCCGGTGCATAACGTTCTGTTGCCGCACGGTGGATATAACGAAGGGCGCTGGTCAATTTGCCCGACCTGTTTTGGGGAAAATAGAGCCAAGAACATCCACCGGGATACCCAGTACGAGGCTGCGAGGGATCGGGCTATAGACATCATCGCGGCAGATTGGCGTTTTTGAAAGGGCTGACTAATGGCGCAGAGCGAGGCGCTTTGGGTTTACGTAGCATCGCCGCAGTAAAGTTCTGAGAGGGTCCCTACCCCTAGATAGTAGGGAGAAAGCGGGAAAATATGTCGTGGTCAGTATCGGCGATTGGTAAAGCAGCCGCAGTGAAAGCATCCATTGCGGATCAATTCAGCAGAAACAAATGCAGCGAACCGGAGGAGACTATCAGGCAAGCTGCAGCGCAACTCATCGACTTAGCTATGTCGGCACAGGACGCCCCGGCAGTTGTAAAAGTAATGGCAAGCGGAAGTCAGGGATTCCGCGATTACACTGCTAAAACAGGGGTTTATAACCAACTAACCATCACCGTTGAACCCCAGCATGGCTTTGTCGAATGAGTGAGCAAACCCCAATCACGATACATGTTTGTGGGCCGCAGCGTGAGTGTGGATGCCAATGCCCAAACGGCCCATGCGGCCATGACTTTCAAGGGATGCGGCCATTCGCTGATGGTAGTGGGGCGGAATCTGTCTGCACGAAGTGCGGCATGGGAGCATTCGAGCATTCTCTGTGGACCGGACCTTGAGAATGTAACTGCATTCTTGGGTAGGGACCCTGTAGAGCATATCTCGGAGTCCCTGCCCTGTAATCCCAAAGAGAGGTAAGTCTGTGGCGCAGAGCGAGGCAGAGCAGTTCACTCATGGCAGCCCGTTCGCGGGGATCGGCGAGGAATGAACCGGATTCTAGTAGGTGATGTCTTGAAGTGCTTAGCACAACTCGAGGATGAATCGGTGCAATGCGTGGTGACCAGTCCGCCCTATTGGGGATTGAGGGATTACGGCACGAATGGCCAGATCGGCCTTGAGTCCACTCCTGATGAGTACATCTCCAAGATGGTAGCCGTGTTCCGGGAAGTTAAAAGGGTGCTCAGGAAAGACGGCACGTGCTGGGTAAATATGGGGGATTCGTACAGCAGTTTCCGAGATTCAAAGGCTGTTCCAGATTCTCTGCGCGGCGACGATACCGGAACCTTTGTTCCAATAGCGAACAATAGAAACGGCAAACTGCTGGCATCTGTCGGACTCAAGCACAAAGACCTGGTCGGCATTCCCTGGATGTTGGCCTTTGCCCTGAGAGCGGATGGCTGGTATCTCCGGCAGGACATCATCTGGGCGAAACCGAATCCCATGCCAGAATCGGTCACAGATCGCTGTACAAAATCCCATGAGTACATCTTCCTGCTAACTAAGTCAGAAAGATATTTCTATGACGCCGAAGCAATCAAGGAACCCCAGAGCGAGACGACGCTAGACCGTTTTGCAAATGGGACTCCGCGTATTCATGGCGATAAGGAGCGGTTGGCCGAAGCTGGCGAAGTCCGCGCAAATTCGACGTTTACCAGATCGCTAGGAATTCTGCCGAACGGTCGCAACAAGCGTTCTGTCTGGAATGTCGCCACCCAACCATTTCCAGAAGCCCACTTTGCTACCTTTCCCGAGAAACTGATAGAGCCCTGCATCCTGGCCGGAACCAGCGAAAAGGGATGCTGTTCTAAGTGTGGAGCACCGTGGGAAAGAATTGTAGAGCCCAGTGAGCGTTACGCGAAGGCATTGGGACGTGGCTTTCACGATCATTCGGCGGATCTAGCAGAAGGGATGAAACAGTGCCGCGGCGAGAATCGCCAGAATTACGCCCGCGACGTATGCGGAGTCCATAACGCTGAATACGTCACAATCGGCTGGCAGCCAACCTGCAAATGCGGCACAGCTGACATCAAGCCCGGCACCGTCCTTGATCCCTTCTCGGGCTCAGGCACCACTGGCTTAGTCGCCTTGCGCTATCACCGCAACTTCATAGGAATAGAACTGAATCCCGAATACGCAGCCATGGGCCAGCGTCGGATTGTCAACGATGCCCCCATGTTCAACAAGCTAGAGCTCTCAGCAGTCCTAGAGGCAGAGCACCGGGGAGAGTGACGAATGAGCGAATCGACAGAGCCACGGCGAATTCAGAGAAAGCGCACGAAGGGCTGGAGGATGCCGCCCAATACGGTCTACGTGGGCAGGCCAACCGTTTGGGGAAACCCTTTTGGTCATTTAGCGCGATGTTCAAGTGTTGACGATGCACTTATTGCCTTCAAGATGTTCGCGGATGGAATATGGGACCCAGAACAATTGAGGCACGTAGGCGACGGGCCGTTTCACGTTGCATGCCAAGCATTCACGGATGCCAACCACCGATTCGCAAATGGACTAGCGTATGCTGCACGCGCATATCTTCGCGGGAAAATCTTGCGTGCTGGTGCCGACTCGATCATCCCTGCCATGCAGACGTTTTACTGGAGATCGCCAATGCCGACTGAGCCACGAGCAGAGAGCCGACTGACGGATACTCAAATCAAACACATGGTTGAACGTTTTCTCATGTGGCGACTGCCGGAGAACTTCAACCCAGACGGAGGAATCAGTTTCAAGCCGACTTTCAATGAACATACTCCTCACCCGATGAAGAGTGAGCCTGTCGGAACCAATCTGTTTGACTATACGCAAGCAGAGGCGATGGTCCGTTACATGATTGATGGGATGCCGTGGCGAGCTGCAGAGCGGGACATGGCCGAACGCGCTGCCCAACTTATCGAGGAGCGGATTCCTACGTGCTACAAAGACCCGGAAGGCGAAGCAGCTCAGTGGGCTTACAGGGAAGCCGCCAAAATAATCCGTTCTCTGGCCGGGGATACACCGAAAGGTACGGGGGGAGAGTGACGAATGACGCAGGGCCATCTACAGGAAAGCGTGAATCGGATATTCCCCAATGTTCACATGCTGGGGATCCGGGTCAAGTGCAAGATCACCGTGATGAAGCCGGTAAAAGTGGCCGAGGGCGAGGAAGCGTTGAAGGTTCCCGATCTCTGCCCGATCTGTTTGAAGCGCATCAAGGGAAAGAAGTACGTGTACGCGATAACTGGGGAGAGAGAGTTGGCGTAATTAGTATCTACCTTTAGACAAAAGAGGAGTAAATATGTCCTTTTGGTTGGCATTTAGCAGGGGGTTCGGGCCAGTGACGGCTATCTTGAACGTTGTGTTGTATTTTGCCCTCAGAAGCCAGTCACATTTTCATGGAGCGGTTCAATTGGCCATGTGCTTCATCGGATTGCTGCTCTGTTTGTACGGGTATTGGCCTAGAAAGAACACTGTCTAAAGGTGGACGCCATGACAAAACTGAAACTCTGGTGGAAGCAATGGCGGTGCGAACACTACTGGAGACCCGCCCTGCTTTCTCGTCTGCCGGGTCGGTATCGGGAGTTTTACGGCGTTAAGGTGTGCGATTACTGCGAAAAGAGGGTACAGCTTAGCGATGCTGAGTTTTACGCGCAGTTCGGCAGAATGCCGATTCTCTAAAGGTGGACGCTATAGACAATGGATGGCGGGTTGAGCGAAAAACAGAAATGCCGAAATAAGCGGCCCTACGCTACCGAGAAGGAAGCGATGGAAGGTGCCAAGCGTCAAAGTGCCAAGGCCGGTATCCGCATATACGAGTACCGTTGTGCGGTGTGTAATTCGTGGCATTTGACCAAGCAACGACCTTCGCAGGGCACGAAAGACGAACACCGCCTCCTAGCTGCTGGGTGGGTCAAGCGCAGCGTAGATCAACAAGTTCTGTGGCTAGACCCGATTAGCGGAAAGCTCTGGCAAAAGAAACACGCGATGAATGTGCTGCGGTCACGGGAAGGCGATGTAGGAAACGTTACGGACGCTTACGTAGAGTAACGCGCTTTAGGTGTGAAAGGAATTACACAATGTATCTCAGTGAACTAATTGAGGTTTTGGAGAAGTGGCCCAACAAGGAACAGAGGGTGCCAATCGGGTTCACGCGCCCTCACTCCTATCGTGGCTATTACGAGGATTTGGCATTTGAGCCGAAGGCTAATGTGACGGTACAACACATGCTCGATTGTGCCAAGTCTGCACTGGGAAAGACATTTTCCGGCTATAAGGGAGGTGACTACACGATGGGTGAATACACCGACGTTTGGCTCGCCAAATACGGAAACATCGGAGAGGGGATAGGTCCGGTGCTTTTGGATTACATGCTTGGGAACGTATAAAGGATTGAACTAATGACAAAGGTAAAGAAAACCATCCTGGCTCCTCATAGGGGTGACTGCTACTTCGCCTCCAGCGGCAGAGAGGAGTGGATTGTGGATGAAGTGAGATTTCTCGACAGGGACGTTCTCCACAGAAGGCGCCACAGGGGGATATGCAGACGATTTCTTATTTACCGTTGCAACGATCCCCGGTGCGATGCTCAGCTCATCGTTCTGGAGACCGACGTTAACCGACTACTTGGCCTGAACAGCTAAAGCTGTCT